>AR_comb_assmDRAFT_10584905_pt1 | contig 21863 bp, 20 predicted proteins | sample ArasoioldDNA_FD_10543 | JGI IMG/M metagenome (IMG submission 10543) | reverse complement strand
CCGTCCGTGGCCGGGTCGGGGTCGATGCTCATCACAGGGTCCTTTCGTGGCGGGGGCGGGCTCATTCGCCCATGGCGATCCAGTCGACGCCGGTGGAAGTCGTGTTGGTGCGGGTGAGCCAAATCGTGAATCCGGTGGTGCTGACGCTGTTGACGCCGACACCGGTGACCTGGGTGCCGGGAACGGATGTGCTTGCGGTGGCGACGACACGGACCGTTCCGGTCAGGTTCAGGCCGGTCACGGTGGCGCTGGTGGGAGTGTTCGCGACGGGGGTGATGGTGACGTGGCCGGCGGCCATGTTCCCGGCCGTGACCTTGCCGTCCTTATCGACGACGAACTTGTCCGTGCCGTTGACCTGGAACCGGGCCAGGTTCCCGGTGTGCCCGGAGGCCGGGTTGACGGTCAGGGCCGAGTTGGCCGACGCCATCGGGATGACTTCGAAGCGCCCGTTAAAGATCTGCGCCAGCTGGGCGGTGAAGTTGATGTAGCCGTTTTGGGAGGAATCGGCAGAACTCATGTACCCGATGCTGGCGCGGGTGGCGTCGATAAAGATGCGGCCGCCGAGGTAGGTGGAAGTGTCCCCGTCGCGGGTGCGTTCGGCGCACCACACTTCGGTGCCGCTGCTGCTGCCGAAGAGAGTGCGCCATTTCCAGTCGGTGTAAGAGCCGCTGGAAAACTGCCCACTGTTCAATCCTATGAGGGCGTCGGAGCCGCTGATGTTGACGACGGCGGACTGGGTACCCGAAGAGTTGGTCAGTTTCAGGTTGGGGTAGGCGTTGCTGGGGTCCAGCTGGATGATCGCCCCGTTGGTGCCCTTGACGAGCAGCCCGGATGCGGAGAGTTCGCCGATCGCGGTACCGGAGCTGTTGTAGACGAGGATCTTGTTGGCGGACGATTCGTTGAGGGTGATGCGCTGCCCGGACGTGGCGGTCTGGAGGGTGCCGCCGGTGATGGTGGTGCCGGTGATGGTGCCGCCAGTGATGGTCTTGCCGGTGATGGCGGTCGCGGACAGGGCGGTCGCATCAACGGACCCGGCGGCCAGGTTCCCCGCGACGATCGTGTTGGCGGCGATCTCGGATGCGGTGACCGCGCTCGCGGCAATCTCCCGGGCGGTCACCGCATCCGCGGCGATCTTCCCGGCCGCCACGGCGTCCGCGGCGATGTTCCCGGCCTGAATGGTCAGGGCGGCAATCTTGGCGGTGGTGATGACGCCGTCCTGGATCTGCGTGCCCGCGAGGACGGGGCGGACGGAGGCGTTGTCGAACCAGACGCTGCCGGCGGACGCCTGGAACGACTCGGCCCAGATGCTGGCGGTCACGGTGTTCGCGGGCGCGGTGACCGTGGCTGTGATGCGGGTCCAGGTGGAGCCGCCGAGGACGGGCGGGGAGCCTTGCGCTACGCCGTAGCCGAGGACGGTGCCGGTGGAGTCCTCCCAGCGGGCGTAGAACTTGACGGTGGCCGTGGCCGTGTAGTCGCTGGTGGTGAGGTAGTCGGCGGCCACGTACAGCTGGTCGCCGGGGAGGATGGGCAGGGCGGTGATTTTCTGGGATCGGGTGGTGGCCGATCCGGCGACCGCGTTGATTTTCAGGGAGTGCGCGGAGCCGTTGCCGGTGGTGTCGATGCTGAGGAAGCTGCTGCCGGAGACGAGGGCGGCACTGTAGGCGCCCTCGAAGCTGGGATCGGACAGCACGTTGGCGCCGCCGGTCACGGTGAGTTTGTCGGTGGTGATGGCCCCTGCGGCGACAGCGGCCGCGGTGACCGCGCCGGCGGCGATCTCCGCGGTGGTCACCGAGGAGGCAGCGAGTTCCCGGGCCGTGATGGCGTCTGCGGCCACCTTCCCGGCGGCGACCGCGTCTGCGGCGAGGGCCGCGGTCTGCACGGCCCCGGCCGCGATCGTCGTGGCGGTGACCGCATTCGCGGCGATCTTCCCCGCTACGACGGCGTTGGCGGCGATCTCGTTGGCCGTGACCGCGCCGGCGGCGAGCTCCGCGGTCGTCACCGCTCCGGCGGTGATCTCCCGGGCGGTGATGGCGTCCGCTGCCACCTTCCCCGCGGTGACAGCATCGTTGGCGATGGTCGTCGAGGTAACCGCGTTCGAGGCGAGTTTCCCCGCGACGACGGCCGCCGCCCCGATCTTCGCCGCATTGATCGCGGAGTCTGCGATCGCCACAGTGTCGATCGCCCCCGCCGCGACCTTCGCCGCGGTGACCGCGTTCGCGGCGAGTTTCGTTTCGGTGATGACCAGGTCGGCGAGTTTGCCGGTGGTGACGGCGTTCGCGGCGAGTTTCGCCTCCAGGACGGCGCCGTCCTGGATGGCGGTGGAGCCGATCGCGCCGGTGGCTACCTTGGCCTCGGTGACCGCGTCGTCGGCAAGTTTGATGGTGGTGACGATGCCGTCGAGGATGTCGTCGGCAACGACCGGTGTCGGCCCGAGCGGGCCGGTCTGGTCGGATGGTGTGGAGGCGGTGCCGGAGGTGTTGCGGGCCAGCAGGCGCACGTACACGTCCATGGCGGTGACGATGACCGTAGTGGCGCCCTGCGGGGTTTCGATGGTGGCCTTGAGGGTGGTCGGGTCGGGGGTGAAGCCGCTCGTCACCGAGGCGTGGACTTCGACGCGCTGCCAGTCCATGGGCATGGTGGCGCCGCCGGCGAACGCGCCGTCCCAGGCGGCGGTCACCCCACCCAGCACCGATACCACGGCCGGGGCAGAGGGTTGCGGAGGCGCGGCGCCGTTGACGATGTTCACCGCGGTCGTGCCGTCGGCCTGCACGCCGATGATGCCCCGCAGGTTCCCCGCGCCGTCCTTCACGGCGACGGACGTGTTGTCGATCGCCGCATGGGACAGGCGCGCGGAGCGCTCCACCTTCGCCACGCGGGTGTCGAGCTCGTTCAGCTTGCGGCCGATGTCCACGTCACACGCCCCCGTAGTTGTACATGGCGGACGGTTTAAGGGAGACCGTGGCCTGCGGGCCGCCGGCCGCATCCGGCTTGACGATCCATCCGGTGATGCGGCACCAGCCGGTGAAGTCCGTCCACGCGTTATGGACGCGCGTGTACACGTCGTCGCCGACCTGCCACGACCCGAACGGTGCCGCAGCCGTGTTGCGGATGGTGATCTGGTCGACGGAGCCCAGCACCTGCCGCCAGGCCCGCTCGGCGGACGCCCGGGCCTTCAGGGTGTCGTTTCCGTTGAGCTCCGGCGCGTCGATCGCCGCTTCGAGGCGGAGGCGTCCGTTGCGGACGGCGGAGATCTGCCGCAGCTTCGCCGAACCGTCACCGGCGCCGGAGGCGATGACGACCTGGGCGTAGTCGTCGCCGCCGAGGGCCACTTCAGGGTCCTCGATGATGTTCACGCCGGAGGAGAAGGAGATATCGGTGCGGCGCGCACCGAGGCGGGGCCAGCCCAGCCGGATCCGCTTCACCACGCCGGTCTTGTCGGCGTTCCAGGAGGTGGCGCACGTGTAGTCGGGGGTGGCGTCCCCGGAGACCAGGTCGTCGGCTTTGTCGCCGAGGCAGTTCACGTCGTAGGAGTAGGAGTGGTACACGTCGTCGGGGGTGCCGATGGTCGACGTGGACGTGGTGGCATCGACAGTGACGCCCAGGTCGCCGTCGGCAATGGACTGGGCGTACGTCCAGATGTCGCGCAGGACGTGGCAGCGGTCGGCGTAGGTGTAGGGTCCGCGGCCGCCGAACTCGCCGTCCAGGTCGAAACGCTTTTGCAGGTAGGACGACCATGAGGCGGCCTCGATGGCGTAGTCGCTTCCCTGGGTGCGGACGTCCCACACGATGCCTCCCCACACCAACTGCCCGGCCGCCTCCACGTAGATGAGGGTGTTGCCGGGGTCGGCGAGGGTGGGGTTGGAGGACAGCAGGCGGGGTGAGAGTTTCCCCGACAGGCTGCCGGGCCCGTTGAGCTCGTCGCCGTACTCCAGATCGCCGACAGGGAGCGCGGTCGACAGCCACGCCCCGGTGAGGGCGTGCTGGGTGAGGACCCGGGCCGGGGTGGGGGCGCTCACCTGGGTGCCTCGATGAACTCCACGTCGGCGATCAGCGTGCTGGAGGCGTCGACGCCGACCTTGCCCGCGTTACCGGTGAGTCCGCAGGCCTGGAAGCGAAGGAGTTGGGTGGTGACGAAGTAGGACCAGGGCAGGGTGATGGTGTCGCCGAAGACAACGGTGGCCCGGCGAGTTCCGGACTGGTTGTCGTCGAGGTTGACGGCCTGCACGCTCGCCAAGGAGCCGAAGGTGGCGCGGATCTGCCCGAAGAAGGCGGCCGTGTTGTAGCGGAGCTGCCCCACGGACAGCGACATGACGACCTTGGTGGCCCAGCCGGGCACGGTGATGTTCCAGCCGGGTGCGGTGGAGAAGTAGGAGAAGGTGCCGGAGGTGCCGCCGATGTCGGTGGACAGGCCGGAGGGGGACTGAACGAGGAGGGTGCGTTCGCGGCGCGGGTTGGCGATGGACCGCAGATCGGTGATCATCGCGTTGGTGATGGTCGACGTGGAGGCGGGGATGTCGATGCGGGCGAGGGGGATGCCGGTACGCCCGTCCGGGATCGCCGTGGCGGAGCTGGACACGTTGGAGATGACCTGGAAGTAGGCGATCTGATCGACGGTGGGGTCCAGGCTGCCCTCGTACTCGGGGTCCTCCACGCGGACGATTAGCATGTCGGAGCGTGGACTGCCGCCGGTCGCAGCGATGTCGACGTCCGCGCTGCCGACATTGCACACCGCATAGGAGCCCTGGAAGGCGTTCGCCCGCCCGCGCACGACACCGGAGCCGTCGCTGACGGTCACGCCGCCGCCGGGGGTGGAGCGCTGCGCCACCTTCAGGTCGTCTCCCTGGGTGACGCCCTCGTTGCCGCGGGCCAGGTCACGCACCAGCATGCGGAACGTCTGCGCGCTGTGGGTCGCCCCGTTGACCATGATGGGCTGCGGGATCAAAGTCATGGCGCTCCTCAGAGGGCGATGTAGGCGTCGCGCCAGGTCAGGCGCAGGCGGGCGGAGTTGGTGGAGTCGAACGCGGTCCAGCGCATCTCCGACATGCCCGGGGGCAGGGAGAACAGGTCGATGCGGGAGGAGGGGCTGAGGTAGGCGGAGGCGTTGCCGCCGTTGTCGAGGGTGATGGTGCGGGCCCCGGGCCGGGTGTCGATCTCCGCCCACCGCCCGGCCGCGAGGACCAGGGTGGGAAAGGCGAGGGAGCGGCCCGTGGCGACGTGGGTGATGGTGACGTTGGAGCAGGGCCCGGTGATGCGGATGACCGGCCAGGCGTCCGCATCACCGTTGTTGGTGACCCAGCCGGGCCGGTCGGCGGCCACCGTGCCGTCCTGCACGAAGATGGGTGCGGTGACGGGGGCGGCGAACCCGCCGCCGGTCAGCCACCCCAGCGGCAGCTCGGTGGTGGAGTCCGTGTCCGCGTAGAAGGTGGGGTCGTGCGCCAGGAACTCCATGTCCAGGGGCACGTAGCCGTGGATGACCTGCTTGTACTCCGGGTCGATCTTCCGCGCCCGCACCGTCAGAGACTTCACCGTCCGGCCGGGGCGCAGGATCCGCAGGGTCAGGCCCTGCCCGCCCACCAGGCGCACGGCGGCGCCGTCGGTGGCGGCCTGCAACGCGGCCACCATGTCGTGGCAGGCCGCCGGGTTGCCGGGGATACGGATCGCGGCATCGAACTGGATCTGCCGTCCGGTCCAGTAGTCGGGGCCGGCGAACTGGCCGTCCATCGACGGCTGGTCCACATCGGAGTCCCGCACGGGGGGACGGCCGAGGCCAGTGGTCTCGATGACCTGCACGCTCGTTCCGGCGCCGATGAGGACGCCCCCGATGTCGTACTGGAAGTCGGCGAGTTCAAGCGGCACGGGCGGCCACCCCTCCCCTGCGGGCGCGGCGGACAGAGCGTCCGACCTGGGCGCCGATGTCGGATGCGGTCGCGCCGGTGCGGACCGGTGTCACGGTGACGTGGGTGGTGTCGCCGTCGCGGACGATGACGATCGGGCGGGCGGAGCGCGCGTCGGTCAGTCCGACCCCGAATCGGTGCGCAACGTCCGCCAGCACGGGCAACGCGTGGCGCCGCTTCGAGGGCGACAGGGGCAGGTAAGCCTCGCCGTGGGTCTCCGGCTCCGCGAACCGCACGATCCCACCCTGGGTGGCGTACAGGCCGGCGCGGATGCCGCCATCGGCGTATGCCAAGTGTTTGTTTGCCTTGCCCAGGTCGGCGAGGAAGCGGCCGGCGCGGGTACCGAGCGCGGTGTGGATCTGCCCCTTGGCCTTGTTGGCGACCGTGATGATCTCGTCTTCGCCGATGCCGGTGGTACCGGCGACGTCGTGGATGCCGGTGGTCTTCGTTTTGATCGCAGCAATGATCTGGACGAGTTCGCCGAGCTGCTCGCTGGTCAGAGCGTTCGCGGAGTTCTTGGCGGCCTTGTTGGCCTTGGCGGCGGCGCCCTTGGACTTGACGGCCTCCGCGGCCAGCTTCTGCGCGGCGTCGTCGCCCTGCGCGGCGAGCTGGGTGGCCAGGTCGCCGTAGCCCATCCCGGCGAGCTTGGCCAGGTTGGCCTGGAAGGCGCTAGAGGTCTTGGTGGAGGCGTTCAGCTGGGCGGTGTAGTCGGCGAGGGTGGCCTTGGCCAGCGGGGCGAACTTGCGCAGGTTCGCGACGATGCTGGCGAACTGCTTCCCGGATGCCTTCGCGAGCGCGTTGACCATGGTGGCGCCCTCGGCGCCCATGTCGCGGAGCTGGTCGACGATGTCCCCGCCACCCCGGGCGGCGATCTTCTTCAGGTTGGCCTCGTAGGCGGCGTTCGACTTGACCGCGCTGGAGAGGGTCTTGCCCCAGTCGGACAGGGAGAACTGCTTCTTGTAGCGGGCCTCCGCTGACTTCGCGGCGTCGGTGGCGGTGGCCACGCTGCGCCGGGCCTTGGCGACCGCGTTCTCCGCCGCGACCAGCTGGGCGTGGGTGTGCTTGTGCTTGCGGACCTGCGCCAGCCGGGCCTCGGCGGCCCGCAGGCTATCCACGGCGTTCGCGCGGGCGCGCAGCGTCTTGTTGTACTGGTCCTTCGTGATCGACTGGTGGCCGCTGCTGTAGGCCGACTGCACATCGGAGGCAGACTTCATGGTGCCGGTCGGCGTGTAGGTGAAGCCGCCGCCCGCGAGGTGCGGCAGGCCGGTCAGGCCCCCGGAGGACAGCCGGGTGAGCATCGGCAGGGTGCCGTTGTTCAGCTGGTCCAAGATGCGCAGCCCGTACTTGCGGACCGCGCTGGCCTGGATGACGTATTCGCTGTTGGAGACGGCCGCGGTGGCACCGGAGGCGAAGGTGCCCAGGATGCTGTCGGAGGTGGCCGAGCCGGGGCCTTGGATGTAGCCGCCGGCGGGGAAGTACTGCACGGGGCCGCCGTCGGCGAGTTTGTGTTTGGGCAGGGCCGCCAGCAGGCCGCCGGTGGCGGCGTTGGGGCCGCGGCCGCCCTTGCCGGTGTAGATGGTGCGGTGCTCGGTCGTCAGGACGATGTGCCGGTCGCGGAGGCTTGCGATGGCCCCGGCCACGCTGCTGATGACGCTCAGGGCCCCACCCGCGGACGCGGTGATTTTTACGCTGCCGTTCGGCAGGTGTGTGACCTTGAATCCGAACGCTTTGAGGACTGCTTCCGCCGACGACGACAGGGTCTTGAGGGTGACGGACTTTGAGCCGGGTGAGCTGCGCACCTTGGCGTTGAAGGCGTTGAGGTCGCGGGTGGCGTCCTCGACGTTCATCTTGACCCGGGCGTTCTTGTCCGGGATCTTCAGGATCTGGTCGGCGAGTTGCCTGGCCTGGCTGGCGGACAGGCCCATGGCCTCCGCGTTCCTGATGAGTGCGGACCGGCCCCGCTCGTAGATCCCGTTGACGGTTTCCCAGCTGGATCCGGATTCCCGGGCCGACGCGGCGGCCGAGTCCGTCTTGTCTGCGAGATCTTGCAGCGCGGACGCGGCGTTGCGGGCCTTCTCCGAGCCGAGGTTCAGCACCCCGTTCGTCATCGACAGGGCGCCCGCGTTGTCATGCGCGGCCTTCGCGGCGGCGTCGATAGCCGCCTCGAAGCCGATCATCCCGCCCAGGCCCTGCCGGTTGGCGTCGTTCAGGGCCTGGATCGACTGGCGCAGGCCGTCCGCGCTCGCTTTTTGGGCGTCCAGCTTCGCCGACGTCTGCTGCGCCGCGGCACCGAACAGGCCCATCGAATCGGCGGTGAGTTTCTGCTCGAGAGCGGCGTCGGCGAGGGCGGACTTGTAGTCGTCCATCTCGGATGCGAGTTTCTTCGGGTCGCCGCCCTTCTTCGCGTACGCCGCCTGCAATTCCTTCAGCGCGGCCGCGGCGAGTTGGGGTTTGCCGCCCTTGACGAGGTTGGCGAGGCCCTTGTCGAGGGCGTCGATGTCTTTCTCGGCTTCCTTCAGGGAGTTCGACTTCGCCATACCAAGAGAAAAGATCTTGTTCATGACGTCGTTGAACTTGTCCATGCCCGACGATTTGCCGGCCACCCGGTCCGCGGCGTAAGCCAGACCGTCCAGGCCTTTGCCGAACACGCGGAGCGCCTCACCGGTGGCCCGCCCTGTGCGGCCGAGGTTCCCGAGGGATGTCGTCATCCGGTCCACATCGGGTGCGGCCTTCGATGACTTCCCGAGCTTCTCCATGATCATGACGACGGCGGCGAGACCGGCCACGATGATGGAGGCGCGGGCGGCCACCCCCAGCGACATGAACGCCGCACGCAGCCCGGCCAGGCCGCCGCCGGCCCCGGCCGAGGCAGCGGACAGGGCCACGATCTGCGCGCGGACCCTGGCGAGACCCGCAACGAGCGCGGCCATACCGGCCCCGGACAGCTGAAGCAGCTTCAGGGCCGCTGCCACGTGCAGGATGATCCCGATCAGCTCGGGCGGAAGCGCGGCCACCAGCTTCGCGGCGGCGGTGACGAGGGTGAGCAGGCTCGGTCCGGCCTGCGCGGCGCCCTCCATGAGGACGATCACGGCTTGCGCGATCGCCTTCAGAGCTTCCTTGGCGGCCGGCCCGTTCGCCTTCGCGTAGTCGACGAATGCGGCGATGACGCCGTGGTCCGCTTCGCCGGAGGAGATCACCCGCATCAGGTGGATGACCTCGTCGGTGAGCTGGTCGAGTTTGCTGTCGGTGAACCGGGCGACCCTCCCGGCGAACGCGTCGAAGCCCGGGGAGGCGAACGCCCCGCCGGCGACCGAGACAAGACGGTTCAACTGGGTGGACGCCGACTGAACTTCCGGGGTCAGGTGCGGGATGAGCGCATCGAGGAGGGCGATGCCGTTGGTGACCGGCTTCATCGTGAAGCGGGTCATGTCGTTGGACCAGCCGGAGAAGGTGCCCTTCAGGGTGGACAGGGCAACCGCGGCCTGCTGGCTGGCGGGCGGCAGTTGGGCGAGCTGCTGCTGGTAGGCGAGGGAGGCGGCCATAGCCTCCTTGGAGGCGGCGCCGTGCTGCATGACGGCCTTGCGGTACTTCTCCTCCGCGTCGGCCGTGTCGGACAGCGGTCCGATCTGCCCGGCGATCGCGATGCCGAACGCGGCCCCGGCCACACCGGCGGCGGTGAACTGGGCGGTCAGCGGGGCGAGTTCGGCGGTCAGCCCGGCCGCCAGTGGGATCGCTGCGGGGGCGAACGTGAGCAGGCCCATGAGCATGCCGGATCCGCCGCGGCCACCGCGTCCGCCGCTGTTGTTGTTCAGGCCGCCGACCCGTCCGCGCAGGTCACCAAGCCGTCCGCTCACGCGGGTGAGGGAGCCGTCGAGGTCGTCGAGGTCTGTGCGGAACGTGCGTGTGCTGCCTGACAGGTCACCGAGGCGGTTGTGGGCCCGGCCGGCTGCGGTGTTGATGCGGCGCAGGGCGGCTGCGGTGGTGAGCGAGCGCCCTTCGAGTTCTCCGAGTTCGTTCTTCGCTTCGCGGGCGGCACGCTGGAGGACGTTGAGGGCGTGCGCGGTGTCCCGTGCGTTGGCCCGCAGCGCGGTGAGGCCCGTGTCGTCGACGGTGATGCCGATGGTGACGGACTGGCCGCCGGCTGCGGTGATTGCTGCGCGGATGTCTGTCCGCAGATGGTCGGCGTCCACGTCGAGCCGTACCCGGATGTCCCGGGCGGCCTCCGTACGCAGCCGGCCGATGTCGCGGCGCAGCGCGTTGACGTCGCGGGAGGCAGTGCGGGCGCCCCGGGCGGTGTCGCGCAGCGTGCGGGACAGGTCGGATCCCTGCCCGCTGAGGCGTACGCTCAGGTTCCACTCGGACATCTGCTGCCTCCCTTCGCTCGTCTAGTGCTGCTGGCGTGCCAGTCGCATGGCCGCGTGGACGCTGGTGGGGATCAGGCCGACCTTCACGCCGTGTCCCTCGTCGTCCGTGGGTACGGTCTTCTGCTTATCGGCCAGGAGCTGGCATCCGATGCAGCGGTGGCTGAAGGCCCGGTAGGCGTCCTCGTCGCCGCCCGCGTTCTCGTCCCACTCCTCTGGGCGGGTGCCGCAGGAGGGGCAGAGCTGTTTGAGGTAGTCGGCGTAGGCGAGTGCTTTACGGCGGTCGAGGTCGGTCCAGGTGCCGTCGCCGTGCCCGCGGAACCGGCTGTGGGGCATACCCCACTGGTGGCACAGCTCCATCTCGGCACGGAACGCGGCATCGTCGATCAGCCTTTTCCCAGGTCGGTGCGCTTCTGGTGCTGGATGGTCCAGGCGGCCTGCCACAGGTCGCGGGCATCGCCGGGCGCCCACGTGTCGAGGTAGGTGCGGGCGGCTTCGACGGGCATGCCGTCCAGGGAGGAGGCGGCAATGAGGGCCGGCGCGAAGGTTTCGGTGTGCCAGTCCTCGCCGCGCTCCTCGTCCTCCTCGGTCGCCGGGTGCTGCTTCTGCAACAGCTCAAGCTGTTTGCGTTCGAGGGCGGCGAAACGGAGGGTGACGGTGTGCGCGTTGTACGCCTTCTGCGCGGCCGCGAGTTCGGTCTGTGCGTCCTTGGCCTGCTTCTCCACCGCAGCCCGGTCCTCGGCGGGGGTGTTCTTGGGCAGCGCCTTGAGGTAGGCGTCGGCCTGCTCGGCGTCCTGCTTCGCCGCCTGGTAGCGGTCCCGGATGTCGGCGTCGTCGCACAGCAGGAACGTCTGCACGGGCTTCTTGACGTTGTCGAGACGCTTGGCGAGGGCGTCCCATCCGTTGGTTCCGGTGGTCATGTGGATCTCCAGTGGGAAGGCCCGGCCGGGCGCGCACGGCGCCCTTCCCAGTACGCGGGGCGCCCGGCCGGGGGCTTGAGGGGGTGGGTCAGCCGCCAGGTGTGGTGGTGCTGACGGTGACGGCCGGGCTGGTGCCGCCGGTGAACGATCCGGTGGCGGTCATCTGCGGGACGTCGGCACCGTCGTAGGCGCCGCCGCCGAAGTTGACCGTGATAGGGGTGCCCGGGTGCGGGCCGCCGCCGCAGGTGATGTCGCCCGGTGCGATGTTGGAGAGGGCTTCGAGGGCGGACTGCACCGCGGAGGCGGTGGCGTTGTAGGCGATCGCTGCGGTGGTCTGCCCGCTGAAGGTCAGCGTGTACGTGCCGCCCGTCGGCGTGCCGGTGATGGTGACGGTCTGGACCTCGTCCGTGCCGGCTGCGGGCACGGTCTGGTTGAAGACGGGCCGGTCGGTGATGACGAACTGCACGTTGATCTGTGCGGCCTCGTTGTCCGTGGAGTACGCCTTCGAGTTGGATGCGACCTTGACGGGGAAGACGTCCAGGCCCTTCCCGGCGGGCACGTCGCCCTTGGAGAAGATGCAGATGAAGCCGGTGGTGCCCTTGGCGAGGTCGGTTTCGATGTCGTCGAGGGTGTTGTCCTCGTAGAAGCCGAGGCTGGAGTCGGCTGCCGCGTCGTCGCCGTCGATCTTCGAGACGAACGTGGAGCCCATGTCGGGGGTTTCGATGGGCTGGTTCTCCAGGCTCCAGCCGTCGATGGAGCGGATGCCGTCGGTCAGGTCGTTGCCTGCGCTGATCTCGGCGCGCGTCGGAAGCAGTGCCGTCGATGCGATCGTCGGCACAAACTTGATCTTCGTTACGCCCTTGCGGTTGAACCTCATGAAAATGGCCCCTCGCGGATAGGGGCCGAACGTTTGGGGCCCCTGCTACACGTGTCGGTGTGTGGCGGCTGCCTGCCTGGCAGCGTCCGCGTGGGGTCCCGCCGCGGTGCGGTCGTACTCCGCCTGTCTAGGCGGTCGCCTCGAGGTAGAGGCGGTAACGGATCACTGAAGTGATGATTGCATCGTTCTGGTCGGACGTTCCCCCCGCCTCCCGCGCTTCCCGGCACCAGCAGCCGACACCAGGGCCCACGCTGATCGGGTGCGCGTAACCGGGGCTTCCGTCCGCGGGCCGTTCGGTGACCTTCCAGCCGCGGTCGGCCATCCACTGGGCCTGCTCGTCGCCGCCGCGGCTGTCGGGGTTCTGCGGGTCGGGGCCGGACACGAACGTGGCCTGGTAGTCCACGACGGCCGCTGTGCCGTTGTCGGCGAGGGTGCCAGTGTCGTCACCCCTGTCCAGCGGGTACAGCAGCGTGTACGGCGGCGGCACCGGGTTCCCGGACTCGTTCAGGGGGACGGTGCGCAGGCCGACGGGGAACGTGGTCAGCGTCTCAAGGAGTGCTTGCAGGCCCTGAGTTACGGGCAGGCGGTCAATCACGGTCAGCTCCCGAAGATGCGGTCCAGGGCGCCCTTGAACGCCTCCTTGTACTCCGGTGACAGTTCGTTCACTGCGGGCCCCACGTGCGGGCGAGGTACCTGGAAGAAGTGGCGGCCGATGCTGTCCGTCATGTCGTAGAAGCCGTACTCGAGACGCCGCCCCTGCGGCTTACGGGTGCCGATGGTGACGCCCCCGCCGTCGGGGACCGCGAACGGCTCCGGCGTCCACGATTCGCGGTAGTCACTGGAGATGACGTTCGGGCCGGGCCGGCCGGACGCGTTCTCCATGATGAGCGCACGCAGCAGACGCCCCTGCTGCTTGACGGTCCGGTTGGTTTCCGGGCCGACCCGGCCCGCGGCCTGCTCGAGACGCCCCGCGAGCTCATCGAGGTCCATCAGCTTCCCGCCCCCGCCTGCTGCTGGATCTGGTCCAGGCTGGTGATGCGGACGACCCCCAGGGTGCCGCCCAGTGACGGATCCTGCGCCCGCCACTGACGGCCGATCAGCGACAGGTCCCCGCCAGCGTGCACGGCGACGACGGTGACCAGGGTGTCCCGGGCGGCGAGCGGCGCCGACAGTGGTGTGAGCGCCCGGTACTTCGACGTGGTCTCGTTGACCCACGGCATGTTCGCCGCCGCCGCGGCCGCTGATTCGGGCATGGCCCCGGACTGCACGGCGCCGGGGCCTTCGTAAAGGAGGTCGCCCTCGGGGTAGGTGTAGCGGCCGGTGGCCGGGTCGAAGACGGGCTTGCCGGCGGCGGGGGTGGTGAAGCGGACGGTGTCGAGGAGGATCATCCCCTCCACCACTGCGGCGACCGAGGACAGGTCGAGGCCGGGCATCAGGTTCCCTCCTTCCCGCCGCGCGCCCACTCGATGAGGGTGGCGAGCATGGCGCGGGCGGTGGCACCCGGGCCGCCGCCGTAGTCGGACCGGTTGAGGGCCTCCTGGTCCAGCAGGACGGGGTCGATCTCGGCGAGGAAGGAGGCCACCAGCTCGCCGGGCGACTTGTGAACGCCGACCGCGACGCGGGCCAGGCCATCGAAGGCGACGTGGTCGGGCTGCCGGGTGTGCAGGATCAGCATGGGCAGGGCCTCGGCGACGGCGTGCTCGAGGACGTAGCCGGTGACCGTTCCCGCGGCAAGGGGGGTGCCGTCGAGGGTGATGGTGGCGCTGCCGGGCTGGGCGTCGATGTGCACGCCGTGTGCTTGCGGCTCCTCGGGGGTGTCGGTCATCGGGCACCTACTTCTTCTTGCCGGTCTTCTTCAGGCTGGGGAACCGCTTCGTCACGGCGGCGCGGACTTTCTTCTGCTGCGCCTTCGTTCCTGACTGCTTGACCCTCGCCAGGGCGTTCCGGGCGTGGGCCTTGTCGGGGATCGGAAACTTGCGCTTGCTGGGGATCGCGAATGAGCTCTTGGGGAGCTTCTTGCGCTGCTTGCCGGTCAGTTTGGCCATGGTCTTCTCCGTCCGTGGTGGTCTCGGTCGGGAAGGGCGCCCGTAGGGGCACGGTGCGCTGGAACGTCACCGGCTGCCGGGTGAGCAGGTTGTGCTCTTTGGTGCCGTCGTCCCGCATGTAGAACTGGCTGAAGACGATGACCTGCACCATCCACGGGCCGTCATCGTCGGTGGCCTCGTAGGGGATGGGCAGGACGAGGATCGGGTCGGCGGCGGCGACGAGGTTGGGGTTGATGCCGTTGGCGGTCAGCCACGCGGCCAGCGTCTGCTGCTTCGGCCCGGCGGGAACCCCACCGGAATGGACGGCTTGGGCGATGGGGGCGTCGGTCACAGGGGGGCTCCGGAGGCGATGTTGGTGCGGCCGCGCAGGTCCAGGCGGGGCAGAAACTCCCGGACGCAGTGGGCGTGTGATGTGGGGTGGGCAAGGGCGTCCTGGATGGTGCGCAGTGTGCGGTCGGCCTTGTCTTCGTCCTGGTGGTCCCGCCATCCGCATCCGTGACCGTCGCGGACCTCGACGAACTCCACGCCGAGTTCATCGAGGGCGGTGCGGGCGGCGGCGGTGTTGGCGGTGGTGACGGCCTGCCAGGTGAGGGCGGCGCCCGCCCACGCGTCGACGGGGTGGCGGGCGTTGTTGGCGTAGACGACCGTACCGAGCGGGTGGTCCCGCAGGAGTTGGGCGGTGTCGATGCGGGCCGCTGCGGTGTTGCGGGCTGCGTCCTGGGCGGCGCGCAGGAAGACGCGGGCGCGGCGCAGTGCTTCGCCGATGCGTGCGGTCAGGTCGGCGTAGTACTGGGCGGACAGGCCGGTGATGGCGGCCTGGTGGCGGCCGGTCCAGGTGAACAGGTCGTTGCGGCGGTCGGCGTTGTCGAGGAGGGTCCAGGCGCCTTCGCGGTAGACGAGGGGAAGGTCGGTTGCGGCCCAGGACTCGGCGAACGCCATAGCGGCCCGGTTGAACGCGGCCAGGGACGTGTTGAACGTGGCGACGGCGGCGCGCAGGCGGCTTCCGGTTCCGGCGGCGCGTCCGGGCCGGATTGTGGCGAGCGCGTTGAGGAGGCGGGTCTGGGCGATGGTGAGGATGGACCAGGCGTTGCGCAGGCGTGTGATGGCTCCGGTGATGTAGCCGAGGATGCGGGCGCGCAGGGTGCGGCCTCGGCGGATCCGGGTGCTCATCGGCGGGGCCGTTCGACGAGTTGGAAGGTACCGAGCAGGACGGTGTCGTCGTCGACGGTGGCGGGTTCGTCGGGGGCGGGTGAGCCGCCGGCTACGAGGGAGGCGATCTGCCGTTCGTAGGCCTTGATGTTCTCCGCGAACGACACGTTGACGACACCGGAGACGCCGACGACGGCTACCTGGGCGCGCAGGTCGGCCAGGCGTTGGTTGAGGACCTCGAGGGCGACGGTGCGCGCGGTACCGAGGCGGGTGTAGCGGGCGTTGAGGTCGCTCAGGTCGGTGGCGGTGCCGAGTTGGGAGATGAGCCAGGCCTGGGTGGCGGTGTCCATCGGGGCCTCCTGTGGGGCGTTGGGGGGTGCGAGGGTGCGGGCCCGCCCGGTTGGCGCCCCCACCACGGGGGCGGGCCCGCACCCTGCTAGTCGCCGCTGTCGCCCTCGCCAGCGGCGCCCCGGCCCCGGGACCGGCCGGTCGCCGCGGTCTTCTTCGCGGCGGTCTTCTTGGCCGCGGGTGCGGCCGTGTCGTTACCGGTGTCGGAGGCCGAGTCGGCGCCAGAGGCGTCGTCCTGGCCGCCGCCGGGATCCTGTGCTTCCCCGCCCGTCTTCAGGTGGGGAAGCTTCCCGTCGACCCAGGCGGCCGGGTTCGTCACCAGGCGGGCGAGGCGGTCCTCCGGGCAGGTCCCTTCGGCCAGTTCGACTGTCTGGTGCGTGTCCGGGTCCTGTACGTACACCGTCGCTGCGAGCTGCGCGGTCATGGCTCACCACACCGTCGCGGCGATGTGGATGTCCGGCACGTACATGACCGGCAGGGCGGCCGCGGAGCCCTTCGTCCACACCTGCGGCGGGTCGTCCTGGTAGCCGCGGGTGACGACGATGCCGGGGGCCTCTTCCCGCACGATGGCGGGGTTGCCGCCGGTGGAGAGGATGAGGCCGTCGGCGGTGAGCCCGTACTGGGTTTCGGCCCACTGCTGCGGGTTGGGCGGCAGCAGGAAGAACATGTTCTCCGGCAGGGAGCGCACGTCGGTGCCGTTGTCCAGCTCGATCTTGACGTCGTACGTGGTGATCGGCGGGAGGTTGTAGCGGGCGCGGACCACGTTGACTTCGTTGGGTGCGAGGACCGCGGTGGGGATGGTCGACGAGGAGTTGACCGAGCCGTAGTAGGCGGCCCGGTAGGAGTCGTTGCCCATCATCAGTGCAGCTGTCTTGTACGACGTCAGCGCGCGGGACGGCATGGGGGCACCGGAGGCGCGCAGGACCTCGATCCACCGCATCTCGTCGCCGAGGATGTCGGCGGTCGTGGTGGTCCACGCGGTCGGCGCGGTCGGCCGGTTCGCGGACGGCACCGCGTAGTCGGCTTCGAGGGTGAGGCCGTTCTCGCCGACCAGGGAGAACTTGCCGTCCGTGAGGAGGTCGCCGACGGCGAGCTCGAGGCGCTTCTTGATGGACAGGACGTGCGCGGCGACGTCGTCGTAGACGGCGTTGACGAGGTCGCGGGAGTCCATGCCGCGGTCGAGGCTCTCCAGGATGGTCTCGAACTCGCCGACGATGTACTTCTGTCCCAGGGGCAGGAGCTTGCCGGAGGTCGCGAACTGCGTGATCTCACGCGTGGCGACCTTCGTCTGGGCGTCCCACGCCCGGTAGGAGGCGGCGGCCACCCGGCGGCGGGTGCCGCGGGTCTCCCACTTGACGGAGTTGATGGTGCGTTCGGGCATCACTGAGCGGGTGAGCTCGTAGTCGGCCGGGGTCTGGATCTCCCGGGCGAAGGCCTGGATCTCGGTCGGGCTGAGGTCGCGGAGCAGGAGCTCCAGCATGTCGTTCGGCATGTCCGAATCTCCTGATCAGGCCTTGTAGACGAACTGGGTGTTGGAGCCGGCGGGCACGTCGGTGGGGTCGAACGCGACCGGCAGCTTGGAGGGGTCGATCTGCCCGTGGACCATCAGGGGGGCCGCGCACTTGGTGGCGGTGGGGCTGAAGGCGACCTCGGTGAACAGGAACCCGGCGAAGACGTCGGATCCGTCGGCGGTGGCGGCGGTGCCGCCCGCGGTGGTGGTGGCGATGGTGACGCCGGGGCTGGTGCCGCCGGTGAAGGAGGCGGTGGCGGTGGGCGCGGCGACGTTCTCGCCGAGCTGGGTGCCGCCCCAGGTGAGGGTGTAGGGGCCGCCCGCGTTGCCGGTGACGACGACGTCGCCGGGGGCGATGTTGGAGAGTGCCTCCAGTGCGGTCTGGACGGTGGCGGCGGTGGCGTTGTAGGCGATCGCCGTGGTGGTCTGTCCGGACCAGGTGATGGTGAAGGTGCCGCCGGTGGGTGCGCCGGTGATGGTGACGGTCTGGACCTCGTTGGAGACCGCGTTGTACGGCGCGTACAGGCCGGATGCGGTGAGCTTGCCCAGGGGGATGCCGGACTTCATCTTCCGGTCCATCTGGTGGGCGGAGGGTGCCGTCCAGTGGAGGTTCTCGGTGAACTTGGTGAGGTCGAGGGTGATCGACTCGTTGGCCTCGATGCCGAGCATGCTCATGAGCCACGGGCGGCCGACAGCGAGCGTCTCGGTGCTGGTGTACGGCTGGATGTCCACGCCGTAGCCCCTTTCGCGAAATGCGCGGGTGTTCGTGTGAGGGCGTCTGCCTGGCGCCGTCCACGGGGGTTAGGGCGTGGTCCCTGGCTTGGGTGTGCTGCTGGTCAGGCTGCGTCGTCGGTGCGCAGTCCCATCGCTACGGCGCGGGCGCGGGCGGCCTCCTTGACGGCGTCCTTGCCGGGTGCGGGCTGGCGGGGTGCGTTGCCGCCGGCCGGTCCGCCGGACGGGGCCGGGGGGAGGGTCTGCGGTGCTGGGGTGGCGCCGAAGAGTTCCGGGCGGCGGGCCTTGAGCTTGTCGGCGGCGGCGGTGATGGCCGCCGTGTCGGCGTCGGGGGTGGCGGCCAGGTCCCGCTCGAGCATCGCGAACGCGTCGCTGAGGTTGGGCTTGTCCTCGAGGTCGACGGCGCCGAGGCGGACCAGGGCGGCCTCCAGCTGGGAGGTGCGGCGGGCCTTGGCGGTTTCCGCCTCGCGCTGGGCGATGGCCGTCTCGCGGGCTTGGAGGGCCTGCTCGCGCTGGGCGAGTTCCTCGGTGCGCCGCTGTTCCTCGCTGAGGAGGGCCTGGCGGGATGTTTCGGCGTCCTTGAGGACCTGGGTGAGCTTGGTGACGTCGGTGTTCTCGTGGTCGAAGGGCACGCCGGCGGCTTCGCAGAGCTCGCGGAGGACCTTCATGCGGCCCTTGTCGTTCTCCCGCGTCATGATCTTCGCGAAGCGGGCTTTAGTCATGGGCAGGCCGGTGTCCCTGTCCAGGAGCGCATCCGGGGCCGGGGCGGCTGCGGGCGTGGGCGGCTGCGGGGTGTGGCTGGGCATGTTGGCCGGGGACGGTACGGGAGGAGCGGCCGGTGGGACGGCGGGCGGCTGGCCTCCTGCCTGTCCGCCGTCGTTGTAGAAGACGGCGATGCCGGGCAGGCCGACGTACGGGTGCATCCATCCGGGGGCGGCCGGATCGGCGTAGGGGTGGACCGCGGCGGGGGCGGCCGGTCCGGTGCGGTGGGTGTGCGCGGGGCGACGCATCAGTACAAGTCCTCCCAGACTCGCTGTCGTTCCAGGCCCCGCGCCTAGATCCAAGTGCAGCACAGAAATCACGTCGTGTTCCCCCCGCTCCCCTGCGCCCCACCGGTGGCCGTCTGCTCGAGGCCGTTCGCGGCGGTGGTGTCGCCGCCCGTGGCGGGCAGTTGGACCGCGGGTGCCTGCGGTTGGTCGGGGGCCTGCCGGCCGAGGAAGGAGGCCACTTCGTCGGGGTTGCCGAGGGCGTCGGCGAGGTTGCGGGCGTCTTCGAAGGAGCGGGCGTCGATGCGCTTGATTTCCTCTTCGGCGTCCTCGATGGGCCAGCCGATCTCCTGCAAGCGGCGGATCGCGGTCTCCAGGCTGATGAGGCCTGCTTTGCGGGCGGTGGCGACTTCCTCGAGGACGGCGGCCTTGTCGGTGGGCGTGTAGGAGCCCCGGATCAGCTTCGCCGGGAGGACGGGCAGACCGGCCCAGTCGGGGTGCTGTCCGGCCTGGAAGAGGCGCTGCACCATTTTGGGCAGGAGTCGGTCGGCGTGGTCGCGGGCCAGCCGCATGCCCGACATGAGCGAGTCGAGGGGGCCGAGGGCGAGTTCCATCTGGTAGCCGGAGGTGAACTGGGCGGGGTCGGTGGTGCCGAGGGCGACGGCGGGCAGGCGGGCGGTGGTGGCGGCCCGGTCCTTGAGGTCGTTGACCTGGTTGCGGAGTTCGGCGAGGTTCTTGCTGGTGTCGACGGAGTTCATGGAGCCGCCCTCGCCGAGCGTCCATACGATGCCCGGGCCAGCCGCATAGGTCTGCTGCGCGGACACTGCCTTGCCGGAGATCGCGTACACCGGGGATCCGGTGGTGGCGGAGGCGCGGGAGGAGTCGGTGTCGGAGCCGGACAGTTCGTCGAACACCTGCAACACCTTCGCCAGGGACGATTCGCCCCAGTGCTCGCCGGGCTCGGGCACGGTGTTGGGGACGTGGATGATCGGGATGAAGTCCTGGTAGAGGTCGAGTGCGTCGAGGAGTTCGCCCTGGCCGTTGGTTGCGAAGTGGGCTTTGTCCAGGGGCAGGTTGTCGATGTCGACAGGGCCTTTGAGGTCGCCGAGTTCCCAGGTGGCGTCGGTGAGGTAGACCGTTTTGTAGGAGGGCTGCTCCGACCAGGGGTACAGGCGGGTGATGGAGCCGTGGGTGTCGAGGGTGTCGCCGAGGCCGAGGAGCGGCTGGGCGGGCTGGGTGTCGGTGGCCTCGGACATGACGGTGGCGCGGACGGGCCGTCCGGTGCGGTCGACACCGTTGGCGGTGGCCGGGCGAATCCAGTCCAGGTGGTAGGTGATGCGGCGCAGCCTTGCGGGGAGCCGGCGGGCTTTGTCCTCGGGGAGTTCCCACGCGAGGTGGATGCGGTCGGGGAAGTCGGTGCCGTCGGAGTCCTCGTCGAGGACGGGGAAGTAGAAGCCCGGATCGTAGGTGCGCACGCGCACGCGCTGCTTGTCGGGGTCCCAGTGTAGCAGGTACACGCCGTCGCCGAGGACGACCGCCTTGCGTTCGGTCTGGAGCAGCCGCATCGGCAGGAGTTCTTCGTCGGCCCATTCGCGCAGCAGGGTCTGCACGCGTTCGGCGGTCTCCGCCTCCGGGGTGGACTGGTCCCCGCCGGCCTTTTCGGCGCCGGGCACGGTGAGGGTTTGCTCGTCGCCTAGGACATGGGAGGTGATCGTGTCGACGAACATGCTGGGGTCGCCGAACTCGCGCCGGTCGCGGGCCGCCTCGCCGTCGACGTATGCGGACAGTTCGGCGACCTGGTTCTTGTCGTAGGCGGTGAGCAGCTTGTACGCGGCGAGACGGCGTTCGTCTGCGGCGGGTACCCAGGTGGCGTGCGCTTCGGGGAACGCGCGCCGGTTGGGCATGCCCAAGTGGTCGGAGTACAACGGCTTGTAGTTCAGCCAGGACCAGGCGTCGATGACGGCGGCCCTGACGCCGGAGAAGAGGCCCACCAGCCCACACCTTTCCGCTGATCCAGGCCCCGCGCCTAACGATCAGCGTACGGGGTCGGCGGGGTGGGGTTCCCCCGGCTATCGGCGGCCGCGGAGCCTCTGGTCGGTGTAGTGCTGGGTGCCGAGGCCCTCCTGGGCGGGGTCGGCGAGCTCGGTGAGGGCGTGGACGGCGGCGTCCATGCGGTCGGGTGAGTCCATGCCGGGCAGCCAGGTCACCATCTGGCCTTCAAGGTCGGTGTGTTCGCCGACGTGGTGGACCAGGCCGCGCGAGTACAGCTGCGCGATGGGTTCGGCGCGCAGCCGCTTGCCCTGCTTGGCGTGCACTTCGATGATCGACGGCATGAGGAGGCCGCCGGTCTGGCCGTCCTGGGCGAGGGCCCGCCAGGCTTGGGTGACGATCTGGCGGGCCATGTCGCCGCCGAAGTTGTTCTCCACGATGATCGCGTCGGCTTGGCGGTCGATGGCGAGCTTGCAGACCTCGGTTCCCCAGGCGTCCGCGCCCATGGTGCGGGAGCGGTCGTCCAGGACATACATGTGGCCGTCGGCGTCGCGTGCGGCGCTGATGAGGCCGACTTCGTCGTTGCGGAGGGAGTCGCCGCCTGCGTGGTCGACGGCGACGACAACGCGGGTGGGGGTGATGCCGCGCCAGTTGTCGGGCGTGAGCCGGTGGCTGGTGATCCACGCCCATTTCCACACGCCGCCCTCGAGGGGGCGGGGTTTTTGCTGGTAGAGGGCGTACCAGACGCGTTCGCCGACGGACTCGCGGATGTCGGCGAGTTCGGCGGCGTCGTACTGGGCGGGCCAGAGGGGGTCGCCGATGTTGCGGTGGAGGGGGTCGTCTTCGCGGTCGGCGAGGGCGGGGAGGTCGATCTGGAGCCAGCGGTGGGGTTCGTGCTGGAGGAGGCGTCCGGACAGGTCGTCCTCATGCCACCTGGTGTTGATCAAGATTAGGGAGGCGCCGGGGGCCCGGCGGGTGAAGAACACGGACCGGTACCACTCCCAGACGCGTTCGCGCTGGGCGGGGCTGGCGGCGTCGTCGTGGCCTTTGAA
>AR_comb_assmDRAFT_10240371_pt1 | contig 21893 bp, 16 predicted proteins | sample ArasoioldDNA_FD_10543 | JGI IMG/M metagenome (IMG submission 10543) | reverse complement strand
CCCAAACACGCGATCGTCCCGGCAACTCCTCCAGCCAGGATTTTGGCCCACGTTGAATTCATCAGGGCGCCCAAGGCTGGCGTGGAGTCCCCTCTCAGATAGGCGCCCCCGCATTTTTCTTCGCGGGACTTCTGTTCGCCCTCGCGGACGAGATCGCGGCTCGAGCGGGATGGATTCTTAGCTTCCTGCGGCTTCTTCGATCGAGCGTCGATGTAGACATCATTCTTAGCAGCATTGACCGTTACTCTACCGTCCAAATCTGAGACGTCGTACTGCGTCCTTTCCGAAACGTTGACTAGAGTCACTGTCAAACAGCCCACACGCACCCGCAACCCTCGCATGGTATTCACTGACACGGTGCCGTGATCGAGGGCCAGTTCGTCAGTTTCAAACTGCACCATGGTTTCGGGACTGATATCGGCTGCGGAACCTGTAATTTCGAGCCTCGCCACGATGTTCTTAGGAGTTTCGATCAGGTCGTCTGGGAAAAGCGCGATCGACTCGGGGGAGGGATTCCTGTTGACGAGAACGCCGGCGCCACTACTGCGCAGCAGGGCCGCTGCATTCTCCTGTGCAGAAAGTGACACTGGAAGAATGACGGCCATGGGAAGACAGGCGAGATGACTCCATCTCAACAGAGAAAATGCCTCAGGTTTTTCCGCACTAACTGCTGTTATGAGCTTAGCGTCAGAAAAGGGAGGCCGCTATTGGCTGCTGAGATGCGCGCCGCAGCTTGGCACTAAACGTGAGCGGCCAAACCGAGAGAATCGTCACAGGATTCATTGCTTCACGCTGATTGTTCTACTCCAATTCCCACCGGGTTTTCAGCATCGTTGGCGTAAGTGTTGTAAGCAGGCGTTTGCGCTCAAAAACCCCTGCCGGGGATTTGAGCGTAATTGATTCCATAACAATTTCGGCTCCCATGCCCGAGTAAGCTTTGGTGATACGAACCACCCAACAGGCTCGGGAGAAAGGAGCCTGACATGACGATTATTGGATGCGATAGCTACCCGGCCTTCCAACCAATTGCGTTTGTAGATACCGACACTGGGAAACTACAAGAGCAGCGGCTACAGCACCGCGAGGAAGCGGAGAAGTTCTACCGTAATCTCTCGGCGCGGGGCGATGCATCGGTTCTTGGGAAAATGAACCGCGACCGCGAGCACTATGAAGAGGGTACTCGCATGATTAAGTCGGCGCCTAGAATCGCCAACGTCGCGTCCTCGTTTGACGACAGTCCGCTGACAGCCACTGCCCCTGCTACCTCTCCTTCTTTCCAGACGGGAATGCCCCCGCCCCATCCGACGAATTTTGGATCGCCATAGTACGCGATATCGTGGCCTTTTGCGGGGTGTTTAACTTTTTCGCCGATCTCCGCTGTGGGCTTGCCGGAGCGTGCGGCAGTCCATGCTTTGTTCATTGCGATGACGACGGAAGAAACGGGGGCAGCGTCCATACGGGCAAATGCGATGAGTTCGCCGCGGCAGTCCGCCACAGCGACGACGATAGCCTTCTGCATCTCAAGAGCCCTCTCCACGATGAGATCGACGGCTCGCTTCGCCTCAGAGTAGTCAATGGTAGGAATGGTTCTCATGGGCGCCAAGCTTAACAGAGGTAGCTACAAAAAGTGGGCCGGAAGAGGTCTTCCGGCCCGCCAGATACAACAACGATCCCTCAGAAGATGAACTTTAATCCGAACTGAGCGATCCGGAAGCTGTTGTTCACCGTGTTAGTAACAACCCCAAAGGTGGGGCTGGTTGCGGTTGAGTTGGGGGGCCCGAATTGAGGATGGTTAAACAGGTCAAAGAACTCGGCCCGGAACTCAAAGTTCATTCGCTCTCCGATGGAAGTCCGCTTGAAGACCGCGAAGTCGAAATTCACCACGCCCTGCTGGCGAAGCGAAGCGTCGACGCGCGGCTCGTTGCCAAACGTCCAAGGATTGTTCGGCGTGCTGATGTTGCCGTTGTTTCCGCTGGGTGCCGTGAAGCACGTGGTGTTGAACCACCCTGAAACTCTGGACAAAGAACTTCCGCCTACGTTCTTGTCACAACCAGGGACATAGTCGGGTCGAAGACTGCCGACTCCAAAACCGGCGGACGTCAGAGCATCGCCCCCGCCCCAGCTGATCTTTACTGGGAAGCCGCGCTGGAGCGTAGTAATGCCATCCAAGCCCCAACCGGAAACCATCGCGCCAGCGAAACCATTCATGCCGGCGAGGTATTTCTTGCCCTTACCAAACGGCAGATCGAGCACGTAGCTGACCACAAGACGTTGTGGAACATCCTGTGAGGAGAGCGACCGTTCTCCCTTCAGATTGTTCCAGTCCTGGATGCCTCCCACGCCTCCAGTTGTGCCACCCTCTAACCATGAAGTCAGCGTATCGGTATTCGACATCAGCTTGGAATTAGTGTAGGAAACCAGCATAGTGCCACCACCCTGGAAGCGTCGCGTTACCGTCGCCTGCAGGGCGTTGTAGTTGCTGCTGCAGCAACCGTATCCGTTCAGGTTCAGCCCCGAATACTGCGGAAAGGGACGATCAAGCTGGCCCTGCAAAAGAACTCCAGGGCCAAGACTACCCGGAAGACCCTGGCTGAAGGGATAGGTACCCACTGGCTGCGCGATCGTAACAGCAGCCGAGCCTCCAGTGGCGTATTGCTGAGCAGCGGTTGCAATGAAGCTGTCCGGAATCTGGTTGATGTTGGTATTGAACTGCGGCAGGTGTATGCCGTGAGACCCAGCGTAGGCAACGTCTGCAAAGAAGCCTCCGGGTAGTTCACGCTGGATGTCAAAATTGTATTGCTCAAGGTACCCATATTTCTGCACTGTATATCCGGTTGCCGAAAAGTTATTCTGGTTCAAAATGTACTGCGAGACATTGGGCAAGGGATTCCGGCCCGGCACCGCAGTCAAGTCAGTGGCTCCCGTCTGTGGCACTCCACCGACGTATGTACCCTGATTGAACGGACCGGCTCCCGTGCAGGTGAGCGAACCCCCGCCAAGTGTGGGCTCGGCGCATGTGTTGGCGCTAAGCGTGGCTGCGGGCGAGACACCGTGATCGTTACTGGAGAAGAAGTTGGATGTGGCGCTGCTCACGGGATCTACATACGGGTTCGTTCCAAACGAAACATAGTTCGGAATGAAGAAGATTCCGAATCCGCCTCGAATCACTGTTTTCTTATTCAAGCCATAGGCAAATCCCAATCGCGGCAGAATCTCCTTCTTGGAAAGGGGTAGATTGTTGCGGCTACTGTTGACGCCGGTCTTGACGAGAAACAGATCGCCCAGACAAGGACTTCCCGCGGTACCATTGCAGCCCGTCACCGATGAATTGGTGGCAGTCGGGTTGAAGTAGGTCATCTTGTCGTAGCGCTCGGACCACGGCCCCTGTAATTCGTAGCGGACACCCAGATTGAGGGTGAGCTTGCTGGTCACGTGCCAGGTGTCGCCGAAGAAGAACGCCCGGTAGGTTTGCTTGCCTGAGATCGGGCCGGAAATGACCAGCGATCCGCTGGTCTGATTGCCGAATGCGGCTCCCTGTCCATTGCCGTAGCCGAGTAGAAAGTCGGCGAAGTCCTCGCCATTTCCGCTGCCGTTGCCGTCTCCCACTGTCCCGGGCGTGAGAGAAGTCCACGATCCGCCGAAGGAGATCAACCCGCCCCCGGTGTTGGTTTGCAGGTAGTTGTCGTACCCCTCTTCGAGCTGCATGCCGAATGCGTAAGTATGGTGGCCGCGAATCATCGTCACGTGCGGCGAGATATTGAACTGCGTGTTGTAATCGGCGATCGCGCTTTGCCCCTGGCTGCACCCCACCAGGCCATCGTTTTGACCAAAGCAGGGGGTCAGCGGCGTGCGCTCCAGGCTGGGAACCAGAGAGTTGTACGCCGCCGGCCAGCCTTCCTGCGTCATATCGAAGCTGCTGTTGATGGGATCGCGCAGGTAAATAAACCGGCTGACGCTCGCGCTCAGGTTAAAGATAGTATTCGGGTTGATGACGTAGTTGTAACCGATGGCCAAGCTCTTACTCTTGGTGTTCTCCGCGCAGCGGTCCTTGCACAGTCCTGTACCGAATGGATCCTGCGCCAAACTGAGCAGCTTCCAATATGTAAACCGGCCAAAAATGGTGTGCTTGGCATTGATCGTCTGGTCGACGCGCGCTACATATTCGTCGGTGTCGCCGCCAGTACTGGCATCCTTAAGAAAGTTCAGTACGGTGCCGGAGATCGTCGGATTGGGGATCAGGCTGCCTAAGAGGTAGGCAGAAGTCGGATTGATTTGATTCCCGACACCAGGGGCGTTTGTCTGGCAGAACGTCGTATTATCCGCGATGCAGTTAAAGGGAAAAGGCTGCCGAGGCGAAGTAAGCGATGTCGCCGTGAGCGGGTTGTAAATCTGGTGAATTGTGCCGCCTCCATCGTTGCAAAGCCCGCTTGGGCTAAATCCGGTTGTGCAAAGGTCTGAGAAATCACCCTGGCGTTCCTGGGCTGTCGGTACGGTCGTGTTGAACGGCGTGCCCTGGCGAAGCCGGAACCCTTCATAACTACCGAAGACGAAGGTTCTGTTCTTGAAGATCGCTCCGCTGCCGGCGGCTCCAAACTGGTTCTGCGTGAATGGAACCGGCTTGTTCGCGATTCCAGAGCTGAGCTCAGATTGCTTATTGAAGAACTCATTGGCATTCAGAACCTTGTTTCGCAGATATTCGTACGCTTCGCCGTGCCACGTGTTTGTTCCAGATTTGGTGCTCATGTTGATTACGCCGCCGGCGAACTTTCCCCACTCTGGTCCGAGATTGTTGTTCTGGACTTTGAACTCGGAAATTGAGTCCTGGGTCGGAACCACAAAAGGCAAGTTAATGTAGCCGATGTTCAGGGGTTGGCCGTCCAGATACTCCGCACCCTCGTTAGCGAAGGCGCCGCCGATCTGGTAGTTGGCAAAGTCGAAGGGATTCTTGCCGACGACATTCCCTTGCGTGCTGCCTTGGGGAATGACCGAAGGTGTGACCGTCGCCAAGTTGTAAATGTTGCGGCCATTCAGGGGCAATTCGTTTGCCTGGCGCTGGTCGACGATTGTCCCGAGCGAGGAGGTTTCAGGCTGGAACAAGGGCGCTTCCGAAGTCACTTCCACCGTTTCGCTCACTTGCCCCACCTGCAGCGTGGCGTCGATGTGCGTGGTCTGCTGCACATCGACCGTGACCGATGTGCGCGCGTAGTGTTTGAAGCCCTGCTTCTCGACGTCGATCCGGTACTGGCCGGGGAACAGGTTCACGAAGGTGAAGAGGCCATCGCTGCCGCTGGATTGGGTGCGTTTCTCCGACGTTCCCAGGTTCGTTAACGTCACGTTGGCGTCGGTGAGGGTGGCGCCGGTACTGTCGGTCACCGAACCCGCGACCGAGCCATAGGTGGATTGTGCATGCAGGTACAAGCAGGACATCGAGAGAAGCATGCCAAGCGCAAGGACCGCGGCGAAGCGACGAGACGACATGGTCTACTCCACACGTGCAATGGATTTGGAATCAACTCAAGAACGCATTCGCCGGGCTACACGAATCCTGGCGGATTTTCAAGAGTTGTCCCTGATTCAAATTACGTGTGCAGGAGGCGATCTGTACCAATGCGAGAGAAATCACTGCGCAGAAGTGGGGCTGCCAAATTGAACCAAAATGTTAAACGTATTGCTAAGGGTGGTTTGCCTCGCGCCGCAATAATGCGTACAAGAAAGGTTTGCCCGTAGGTTTCTGGCTGCCGCCCTGCGGCTCAACCGTAACGAAAACAGCGTCCAGTTCGGACAGTTGTTTGGCATCATCCAAACGCAATACCCATCGCCGGTTTGATTCGCTGTCCATGTAAAGAATCCCAAGGTTGGTGGCGTGAAGCTTCTCCCCGGACTCTCCATCTCTTTGGCCCCAAACCTGGAAAGCGCTGGCGTTCTTGACACCGGGTTGGTGATCGAGGTCGAACGCATAAAAGATCAAGGACTTGTTCTGGGTGTAAAACACACGGCCGAAGGGTTTACGAGTTCGGCTGCCGCTATCCACATCGAAGACATCTGCGATATATAGCTTGCGGGCACCCATCAATTCGCGAATATCACGGTCAGAGGCGAGATAGGTCTCATCATCTCTCAATTTCCGTTCCTGATCACGGCTTGAAGCGGTCAGTTCATCAATCTTCGACTCCAGCGACGTTGTCCTTAGCAGGACCTTGTCGTGCTCCGCGCGGAGATTGGCAAGTTCAGCTTGCACAAGGCGATACGACTGCTCCGCATCGCGGAGCTGGCTCAACAGTTTGTCGCGTTGCTCCACGATCTGATGGGACTGCTGGCCTTGGACAACACTCGCGGCGCTGAGTTCGCTTGCCTGGCTTTCAGCGGAGTGTACCGCGTCTCGCAGCCTGAGGATTTCTCGTTGGCTAGCGGCGATCTGGAGGTGGAGTCTCGACAGGTCAGACGACTGAAGCGCAATCGCTTCGTCCGCGGCTTTCTTCTCCGAGGTCAACTGTTGTACTTGCGCAGCCATTGCCGTCGGCTGCTGGATCGCACCCACCTGCCCTCCTAAGTAGTACGCCCCGATTGCGACCGCAATCAGGACGCACGCCGCCAGACCGGCAATAGCCCAGCGGCTGTGGGAGTCTTGCGGAACGAAGGCATCGACGGGCCGCGCCAACTGATCACGTTTCGTGGCGGAGATGGCCTGATCTTGTTCTTCGATCTTCGCGAAGAGTTTTCTTCGCACGGAAGTGTCATCCCAGTCCTGATTGCGGTCGTAGCCGTTGGCTGCAGCCAGGAATGGCATGCCTTCAGTGCTGATCAGCGAGTATTCGTCAAAGGCACGCTGACAGGAGCCACAAATCTGGAGATGGCGCTCGAGACTCAACCGCTCGCTGTTGCTGAGGGCTGCCCTCTGCGCGAGCGCCGCGAGTTCCAAGAACTCCTGATGGTCCTCCAGACGGTCCTTTCTGTTCATTATGCGATTCCCCGGAGCCTCTTCACAGCCGGACTCTTGCGCAATCGTTCCAGACCGCGATACAGATGGTGCCGGACATTTCCGAACGGCTCGTTGAGCCGTTCGCTTATTTCTCTCAATTCGAGACCCTGAAAGTAAAATAGTTCGATCGTTTTCCGCTGTAAATCCGTTAGATCTTCAAACGCGGACAGCAAGTGCGAGAAATCAATCCTGAGACCAACTTCTCGCTCGACATCGTGTTGCTCCCTTAGAGTATCGTCCAAGGCATCAATATCTGTACCAGAGTAAAATCCTCTGCGCAACAAATGAGCTCTACGATCGCGTGAACGACTGAAAGCAATCTGGACGATCCAGCCTTTGGCACTGCCTTTACGTGGGTCGAATAGCCGAGCCCTTTCGTAAAGGTAGAGGAACGTCTCCTGAACCACCTCTTCCGCTTCACTTTTGTCATTCAGTATCCGGAGCGCGATTCCGAACACCAGCCTCGAATAACGACTATAGAGCAAGTCGACGCCTTTAGCGTCTTTGGCTTGCAGCCAGACCATCAACTGTTCGTCACTAGGCGAACGGACCTCCGCTGGCTGTGGCCCGGCGACGCAACGTTCCGCCGTAGTCCGCCACAGAACAGGGAATGTCAGGGCGCGCCCATTAGGGGGAGAGCTCATGTTCAAAAGACAAGAGTCTGCGCGAAAATCAGACACACGGAGCAGGCAAGCCGAAAAACGCGGTGCTTGTCGCTAACAGAACCCAGGCGCACCATACATCAGAAGCAGAGCGACTTTCCAGAATAAAAATCATTCTTGATCGGAACAGAAAAGGAGCGCCGCGGCACTGGTACAAATCGCCTTCTGGACGCGTATCTAATAGGTCGAACCTTTACACGGTTGCCTTTTATTCCCGACACGGCTTGTGGTAGCTTCACTCTTTCTCTTGCTCGAAGGCATGGCCACGTTGATCGAGTAGAAGACGACGCAACTCAGGGTCCTTATGCGTGGGATGTTCCGAACGTGTTTCTATTCTTTGAGTCTGCTTAGTCTTGTGTTCGTTTGCCAGCTCACGGCGCAGTCCACTCACGCTTCACTCACCGGGCGAATCACTGACCCCCGTAAGGCGGTTATTACTGCCGCTACGGTCACTGTCATCAATACCGGCACGGGGATTCACTACCAGGGTGTCACTAACGAAACGGGCGAGTATTACGTAACGAATCTGCCCCCCGGAAGATATCGGATCGAAGTTGAGAAGCTTGGGTTCAAGGCCGTAATTCAATCTGGGCTGATCTTGCACGTGCAGGACGCGCTCGAAGTGAATTTCGAGATGACTCTAGGTTCGGCTTCCGAGAGTGTGACGGTCGAAGGCCAACCTTCCCCGAGCGATTTGGAATCGTCTACTGTGGGAACCATCGTCGAGCAGCGCAAGGCGAATGAGCTACCGTTGAATGGCCGCAACGTTTTCAATCTCATCGTCCTGGCGCCGTCGGTAATCCCCCAGGGTAGTTCGACTGGAACACCAGTCGGAGTGAATCCGTTCGGTTGGGGCAATTATCAAGTGAGCGGCTCGTTCGGAAACCAGAGCGCCGAGTACCTCGATGGCCAGCCGCTCAACATTGGATATATCAACTTGCCCGTTCTGATTCCGACGCAGGACTCCATTCAGGAATTCAAAGTGCAAACCAGCAATCTTGGTGCGGAATGGGGCCGATTTGCTGGTGGCGTGACGAATCTGAGTACGAAAGGGGCAACCAACTATTTGCATGGTGAGGTGTATGAATATTTCCGCAATCGTATCTTCAACGCGAATGACTTTTTTCTGAACGCTGCAGGAAAACCACGTCCACCGTGGGTGCAAAATCAGTTCGGATTGAACGCAGGCGGCCCTCTCAGCATTCCACATTACGATGGCCACAATCGGACCTTCTGGTTCGCCAGCTGGGAAGGTTTCCGGTTGAGAACCGGTCAGCCCTTTACGGCGACGGTCCCAACCTCCGACGAACGATCTGGAAAGTTTTCTACGATTAACACTCCGATCATGGATCCGTGCGCAGGTACGGTCGATGCGCAGGGCGCCTGCCCCGGAAGCACTGCTGTGCCGGTGCAATTCCAGGGCAATGTCATTCCGCCCGACAGAATTAATTCCACTTCAAAAGCTCTTCTTAATTTGTGGCCCGCTCCAAACAGCGCCGGAGTTGTGACCTCGTCCGGTACCATCAACAACTTCAACACGGTGAGTCGAACCGGAGGGGATCAGGACCAAGTTGTGGCTCGTGTCGACCAGGATATTACGATGCAGCAACGACTTTTCGTCCGCTTCAGCCACTGGAATGTGATGGATCTGCCCATTGACCCGCTCAAGACTGGATTGTGCGCGGACCGGTGTTCCGAGAACTATTCTACGAATGCCGCAGTCGCGGCCTACAACTACAACATCAATGCCACCACAATTTTCGATTTCAACGCGAGCGTGAGCCGTTTCAAATACAACCGGTCTCCGGCAAACGCGTCGTTTAATCTAACCGCGGTTGGCTGGCCAGCAAGCTATAACCAGGTTGTGCCTGCCTTCATGCGGACTCCACCTACTCCGTGTGTAGCGAACTTCACCGACAACATTATGTGCACACAGGGACAGAGTTACATTCGAGATCGGGATACCCAGTACAATCTGGCTCCGAGTTTGACGCTGCTTCACGGTCACCACCGCTATCACATGGGTCTGCAGTTCGAGGCCGGATATGACAACTATGCGCAGACGAATGTAGCAACCGGAGCCTTTGATTTCTGCGCATCCAGCCAGCCGTGCTTCAGCGGATTTCCTTTCGCAGACTTTCTCCTGGGCTATGCCGATAATTACAGCAACTTTGAAAACCATTTCTTTGCTCAAGCTGTAGTGCCGGCCTTTACAGCAGGAAAACAGGTGTATCGCGCGTTTTATTTCAATGACACTTGGCACGTGTCTGAGAAGCTAACGCTCAATCTCGGGCTGCGTTATGAATTGCAGAGTCCATGGACGGAGCGCTACGACCGGCTTTCCTATTTTGACCCGACTATGCCGAGCTACATCAATCAATATCTGCCGAAGGGTTCGGCGCCGGTGATGGGAGACGTGTTTTTGTTGCCGCCGGGAAGACGCAGCAACCTTCCACTCGCTAAAACGGACTTGGCCCCGCGCATTGGGTTGGCCTACGGCGTAACACCCCAAACGATCGTCCGGGTCGGATACGGAATCTACTGGATTCCAAACGATGTTTCGTTTGCGCTGAATCCGATCAATGACATGGTGAATGCGCCCGGGACGACCTACACAGGAACAGTAGATGGAATCCACCCCTACAGTTCGATCTCCCTGCCGTTTCCCGATGGAATTTCGTCACCGCCGGGTCGCAGCCTTGGCGTCGTCGGTACCCAGCAATTCTTGACTCAAGTGGTGCAGTCGATTACTGAGGTCGACCCTCGAGATCATCCTGAAGGCTATGTTCAGCAATGGAATTTAAGCGTAGAGAGAGAGCTTCGTGCGGGCTTTTCGATTTCGGCGGCTTATGTCGGTTCCAAGGGCACCCATCTGGAACAATATTCTCAGCAGACGAATCAGATTTCTGATCTCCTGCTGGCACAGGCCGCATCGCAGTTTGCATCCGGGGGAAAGTCGGCGGTGACGCTCCTGCAGTCAGTTCCGAATCCTTTTTTCATAAATGGAGAGGCGCTGGCGCTCGCCGCTCCCACGACTACGGTCGGACAGTTATTGAGACCGTACCCACAATACACCAGTGTGCAACTGGCAGGCCAAGGTTCGTTCGGCAGCACCTATCATTCGCTGCAGATTACCGCCAAAAAGCGATTCGCGGGGGCCGGATCTCTCCTAATCGCTTATACAAACTCCAAGCTCATCAGCAACACCGACACGCTAACCTCATGGCTGGAAACGGGTGTTGGATCGATCCAGGACAACAACAATCTGCGGGCCGAGCGTTCTTTGTCTTCTCAGGACGTGCCGCAGCGTCTGGTGATCAGTTACGTGTTGGATCTCCCGTTTGGTCAGGGGAAGAAGTACCTGTCGAACGTTAGCGGTGTGTTGAGTAGCATGGTCGGAGGCTGGGGAATCGACGGCGTGACGACATTCCAAAGAGGCTTTCCACTTGTGCTGGCCAACGGTCAGGCGAACGATGCGACTCTGTTTGGCGCGGGCTCTCGGCCAAATGTGATTTCGGGATGCGAAAAGATGTCCGCCGGCGGACGCGCCGCGCGCTTGAAAGGTTGGTTCAATACATCGTGCTTCGCCGCTCCTGCCGACTTTACCTTTGGGGATGAGCCGCGCGTTGATCCAACCCTCCGTTCCGATGGCGCCAACAATTTTGACGTCGCGATATTCAAGAAGATTCCTCTGGGTAAGGAAGGGAGGGCGGGGATCGAGTCGCGGGTGGAATTTTTTAACCTGTTGAATCGTCCCCAGTTTGGTCCGCCAAACACGATCTGTTGCACTGCGAATAACGCGAATTTTGGGTTCGTTACCAGCACTGCTCCAGGAACAAACCCGCGTTTGATTCAATTCGCGTTGAAGATGTTTTTTTAGTTGCTCGTGCTGGTGTGGTTGCTATCGCAGGTGTTTCGCCTTGAACTCCGGGCACTCTGGAATGTGGACCCGTTTCATCCAACTTTCGAGCTTGTGGATATTGATGGCGACGTTTGCCACCGATAGCACGCCTCTACTTGAAGTGAAGGTGCTTCGTGGAGTCGACTTCACCTTGCAGAATTCCCCTACTGCGCAGAAGTATCTGATTGAAACCATGCCAGGCGGAGTCGCCCTGCTCGATTACAACAATGATGGTTTGCTAGACATCTTCCTGGTGAATGGCGGACACGTGGTTGATCCGATGAAGGTGCCGGAGAACTTTGATCGCCATGATCCACGTTTCTGGAATCGGTTGTTCCGACAAAATAAGGACGGAACATTCACCGATGTCACTTCCGAGGCAGGGCTCGCCGATGCCGGAGACGGGAACTACGGTATGGGAGTGGCCGTCGGCGACTACGACAACGACGGCTACCCAGATATCTACATCACGAACTACGGCAAGAACACGCTTTATCACAATAATGGGAATGGCACCTTCACTGACGTAACGGCGATCGCTGGAGTGGCAGGCGGGGGATGGTCGGCCTCGGCAGGCTTTTTCGACTATGACAACGATGGGAAACTGGATCTGTTTGTCACTCGCTACATGGAATGGGACACCAAACATAGCAAAACTTGCGGAGCGGAATGGCGCACGTATTGTCCGCCGGAAGAATTTCCGGTCACCACCAACCTTCTCTATCACAATAACGGGGACGGCACTTTCACCGACGTGAGCCAACGCTCCGGTATCGCGGCGAAGAAAGGCCGAGCACTCGGAGTAGCCTTCGCCGACTACGATGAGGATGGATTCACCGACGTGTTCGTTTCAAACGACGGGATGCAGCAGTTCCTGTTCCACAACAACGGAAACGGGACTTTCACGGAGCGAGGCCTGGAAGCGGGTGCAGCGCTATCGCAGGATGGAAGGCGAATATCCGGGATGGGGGTCGTCTTCCAGGATTACGACAACGATGGACGCCCGGATATCATCGTGACCGAATTGCCGCGGGAAATTTACAGCGTCTATCATAACGACGGCCACGGTGTGTTCACTTATCAGAGCCTTGAAACCGGATTAGGAGTGCTGTCCAGCGGCAGTTCCGGCTGGGGCGTAGGACTGGAAGATTTCGACAACGACGGATGGAAAGACCTATTTGTTGCGCAGAGCCACGTACTCGACAATGTTGAGGCGATAGACCCTTCGTTGCAGTACAAGCAACGACCGCTGTTGGCATTGCATCACAATGCCAGGTTCGAGCGCAGCGATCCAGGCGGCAGCGTCCCGACGGCCAGTCGCGGCGCGGCCTTCGGTGATTTGAATAATGATGGCTGGGAAGATGTGGTTATGAGCGTCCTCGGAGGTTCTCCGCAAGTGTTGTTGAACCGGGGCGGAAATCAGCACTGGTTGACGATCTCTCTTCATGGCACGCGCGGCAATCGCGACGGTTTTGGCGCCCGCGTGCGAGTGAACGGCCAGACTCGCTTTGCCAGTTCGGCCGGAAGTTATCTGTGCTCCTCCGACAAGCGTCTGCATTTTGGACTAGGAGCAGCCGAAACGGCGAAGGTCGAGATTATTTGGCCATCGGGCACTCGACAATCTCTCAATGATGTCAAGGCCAATCAATTTCTCGACGTTCGCGAACCGGAGAAACCATGATCCACCTGTTCCTACTCCTTTGGCTTTCCGGGCAGGCGCCGTCATCGGAGGCGCTCGAACATCTAAGGGCAGGTGTCGCCGCAGATAAACAACATCAGTTTGACATCGCCATTGTCGAGTTTCGGAAGGCGACGGAACTGGATCCCAACCTCGCCGAAGGTTTTGTCAGCCTCGGTCAGGCATACATGGAGAAACATGAGTACGGCAGCGCCATCCCACCACTGAAGCAAGCTGTCGAGTTGAAGCCGGATCTGGTTCCGGCACACCAGTTGCTGGGCTACGCATTGCTCGTCGAAGGTTATGCGGCAGACGCCATTCCTCACCTGAAACTGGCGCATGAAACGGGTGCGCTAGGGATTGCGGAGATCCAGACCGGACAACTGCAGGAAGCCATTGCCGCGCTTCAAGCCGCCCTGGAGCAGCGCCCGAACGATCCCGATCTGCTGTACTACCTTGGCCGCGCCAGCGGACTTCTCTCCAAGGAATCTGTCGACACATTGATGGCCATCTATCCGGACTCGGCAAGGTCCCATCAGGCGATGGGAGAAAATTATTTTGTATTACGTCAGTTGCCGCAGGCAGAGCGGGAATTTCTCGACGCCCTGAAGCAGGGTCCTGACACGCCCGAACTCCACCTGGAACTTGGAGATGTCTACGCCAAGTCGTCGCAATGGGAAAAGGCGGAAGCACAGTTTCGCGCGCAAACGAAACTGCAGCCCGGGAACGCCGAAGCGGCGTACCGTCTGGGTTCGGCTTTGCTTCAGCAGGGCAAGGCGCATGAAGCTCGCGAGCAGTTGAGCCGGGCCGATCATTTGCGACCGGAGATGCCCGAAACTCTTTATGCGCTGGGCAAAACTGCGCTGCTCGAAGGCGACGTGAAAGACGCTGAAAAATCCTGGCTAAAATTGCTTTCCATCGAGAAGGATAGTGACCTTGCTGCGCAGACTCACTTTGCGCTGGCGGGCCTCTATCGCAAGCAAGGCAAGGTATCAGAGGCGGAACGGGAAATGCAGGAGTTCCAGAAATTGCAAAACGTGAACCCGGGTCCGCCTGCAACCGGCCCACATTAAGCAGCGGACATCGATGTCATGGACTATGACCAGCGGTGGGGTCGTTACGGGCCACGTTTGACTAAGAACGACATTAAAAAGCGCTCCGATCTGCTGCTTAAGCTGCTACAGATGTCACATGGTCTGGATGTAGGAAGCACAACGATGAATGCGAAAGTGTAGCGAGGTCGTAGTCTTACTACTCAGGTTTTCGTCTTTCCTCTAACCCTGATCAGCTCGCAGAGCCGTTTCGCTCAGGGCATAAGCCTCCCGGCAGCAAATCCCTTTCTAAGCCATGCTACGGTGACCCCAGTCGCGGGGCAAATGGAGCCCATCAGAACCCAGACCAACTTTATTTCCACCGTGTGGGTGAAGCAACACCAAGGTTGTGGAGTTCCACTGCAGGGTCCCGTCTGACTCAGGAAAATCTACGGACACTGTATAGGTGGATACCTCGATTCGATCGATCGCGACGTCCGAAAGCGTGACCACTACCTTCATGTTTTTTCTGCGAATGTCGCTCAAGTGAACACGGTATTGATTCGCGACATTTCGCAGCGGAGTCTACTGATGTTAAGAGATGACTTTTTTCGCGAAAGAGGTGGGCTGACAAATCTCAAGTTTGCAGACAATTGTTCGTATCACAGATGAATGAATCCGGCGGCGACTTTTCGCGTATTAACGCCGCGAAATTGTTTCACTGCGGTGGACGACAATGTTTCAGATTGCATCTGTACTAAGGATACTTTTTTTGATTGAGGACTACTTATGACAGCAGCCGATGTATTGGTGGAAACTCTTCTAGATTGGGGCGTCGACGTCATCTTCGGTCTTCCGGGCGATGGAATCAACGGCATTATGGAATCCCTTCGTACCCACGAAGACAAGATTCGTTTCGTCCAAGTTCGGCATGAGGAAGCCGCGGCGTTCATGGCTTGCGGGTATGCGAAGTTCACCGGCAGGCTTGGCGTCTGCCTCGCTACTTCCGGCCCGGGAGGAATACATCTTCTGAACGGTCTCTACGATGCCAAGCTCGACAACCAGCCAGTGCTGGCGATCACTGGGCTTCAGTTCCACGATCTTATCGGCACTTTTACACAGCAAGATGTAGCGCTCGACAAGCTCTTCATGGATGTCGCCGTGTTCAACGAACGCATTATGGGACCCACGCATGTTGAGAATATTACTGACTTGGCGTGTCGAACTGCTCTTGCGTACCGTGGAGTTGCTCACATCACGTTTCCTGTAGACCTCCAGGAAAAGGAAGTCAAGAAGAAACAAGCCTCGAGCCGCAACATCCCACACCATACTTCTGACGTCAATGCGCGCAGCGCACGCCTTCCCGATCGCGTCGACTTGGAACGATCTGCGGACATTCTCAATCAGGGTAAGAAAGTTGCGATCCTCGCCGGTCGAGGCGCGTTGAACGCAACCGAGGAACTCGAAAAGACGGCTGAATTGCTGGGCGCGCCCATCGTAAAGGCATTGCTAGGAAAGGCAGCAGTACCCGATGACAGCCCCTACACCACGGGCGGCATCGGCCTTCTAGGAACCAGGCCTTCTCAAGAGGCGTTGGAGGATTGCGACACACTGTTGATTGTCGGATCGTCATTCCCGTACATCGAGTTCATGCCGAAACCAGGTCAGGCAAAAGGGGTCCAGATCGAGCTTGACCCGAAACGCATCGGGCTTCGCTATCCGGTTGAGATTGGATTGGTGGGCGATAGCCGCAATACTTTGCGTGAGCTCATCCCACTTCTGAAGCACAAAGAAGACAGGAAGTTTCTTCAGGCTGCCCAAGCGGGAATGAAAGACTGGTGGGAGCTGATGGAGAAGCGCGCCACACGGCAAGACAAACCCATGAAACCTCAGGTTGTGGCATGGGAACTTGGCAAGCGTTTGAGAAACGACGCGATCGTCAGCTGCGATAGCGGAACCATAGCAACCTGGTGGGCGCGCCACATTCTGGCCCGGCGCGGCCAGATGCATACCCTATCGGGAAACCTGGCAACTATGGCACCTGGCTTGCCCTACACAATCGCTGCGCAAATCGCTTTTCCCAACCGGCAGTGCGTCGCCTTTGTCGGTGACGGCGGGTTCTCTATGTTGATGGCCGACTTTGTCACGGCAGTGAAGTACAAACTTCCAATCAAGGTAGTCATCATCAAGAACAATACTCTTGGGCAAATCAAATGGGAGCAGATGGTATTCCTGGGCAATCCGGAGTACGGCGTGGATCTACATCCCATCGATTTCGCGGCGTTCGCTCATGCGTGCGGCGGGATTGGGTTCAGCGTGGATGATCCAGGCGATTGCGGCCGGGCCATGGAAGAGTTTCTCGCGGCTCCGGGTCCCGCAATTCTGCAAGCGGCGGTGGATCCTTTCGAACCCCCAATGCCGGCCAAGGTGAAGGCAGAACAGGCACTGCATTTTGCCGAATCGCTAGCTCGGGGCGAGCCCAATAGAAAGAAGATCGCCCTAACAACAATTTCCGATCAGGTGCGGGAACTTATCTAGATCTCAAACGTCGGTCAGAATGGACGGTCGTGAGTTGAAGAACGAGGTTGTCGTAATCACAGGTGCATCGGCTGGCCTGGCGGGAGTGGCGGCAATCGCAGCGACAGCTTGGCTCGCTTCGAGGCGCGGGTGAGGATCTTTTGCAAACCATTCGCGTACATTTTGTGCACGATACCAACGCCTCTACTCTACCCTCATTTCACGGCCGCACAAGACGTGGGTGACATCATTCGCCAATCCGCGGAGGCGAACAACCGCGACTGGGCTGCGGCTCCGGAATTCGATAATTCTGAACGTGACCGTACAAAGGATGGGGACAAGACTTACGCGGTCACGATGTTGGACGGTTCTCCATATGAACGCCTTATTGCAGTGAACGGACATGATCTCAGTGCTGCAAAGCAACAAGAAGAGCAAAAGAAATACCAAGATGCCGTAGCGAAACGTCAACATGAATCGCCGGACAAACGATCGGAGAGAATTGCGAAGTATCAGGCTGAGAGAAAGCGTGACCACACGATGCTCGAACAGATGACCAGTGCGTTCGACTTTCATCTGGCTGGCGAACGCATGCTCAGCGGCCACAAGGTGTACATGCTTAAGGCGACACCGCACAAGGGTTATAAGCCTCCTGATCGTGATAGCCAGGTGCTGACTGGAATGGAAGGAACGCTATGGATTGATCAGAAGACGTTTCAATGGGTCAAGGTTGAGGCACATGTAACGCATCCAGTTAGGATCGAAGGCTTCCTCGCAGAGGTAGAACCCGGCACCCAGTTCGAAGTTGAAAAACGCCCCGTGACTACCGATATCTGGCTGGCTTCGCATTATTCGATGAAATCGAATGCCAAAGTCATGCTTTTGATTCCCCACAAAGACGCAGAAGACGTTACATTTTTCAACTATCACAGAGCAACCGTTTCTACTGACAAATAGGACAAGCACTCACAAAAGGACGGGCCCAGTGCCTGCATCCAATGATCAGAAGGCTGTCCGCGCTCGAACCCTCCCAAAGTCCTATCAGCAATTGAAAGGGAGAACGCATCAGCCTACCGGCCATTTTCAATGTCTCTTCAGGCAATTGCCCAGGTCTTGTAGCCACTTTATACACGAGAGAATTGGAGAGCATTGCCACCTGCTGACGATCTTGTCGAACTCGAACGCGGAGCCTCTCAGGCAACCTCTCGTCTTTGCGGCCGTATTGCAGCTTCCATGGCGGCCTCAGCCTTCAGGCTTTCGACATCTCGCGAAATGGTTACAGTAGCGAGAGTGCTACCGCCTTTCTTATACGCCACGCTACACTCGCGCGCATCGAGGCTTCCATCGATCTCTATAGCTTCCCACTTCTCAGCGTGGCCCACGTAATTGATAGCCAGGTCGTAGTGTTGACTCCAGAAGAATGGAACTGCATCGAACTTTTCGCGATGCCCTAGAATATTCCTAGCCGCCACTTGGCCCTGGCGCTCAGCAACCACCCAGTGCTCGACGCGAATTCGCTCCCCGGTGTGCGGATCGGGCCAGCGGGCGGCGTCGCCGGCAGCGAAGATTCCAGGCACGCTGGTTTCGAGGTATTCGTTGACTTCGATACCTCGATTCACGGCGAGCCCAGCTTGTTCGGCCAAAATCAGCGACGGCCGCACGCCTACACCCAGGACCAGGAAGTCTGCGTCCACAACAGTTCCACCGCTTAAGGAGACTGCGCGACCGTTCACCCGGCTGACTGTCTGCCCCAAGTGAAAGGTGACGCCGTGAGCTTCGTGAAGGTTGCGGACGAAGAGGCCCACCTCAGGTCCCAACACGCGTTCGAGCGGCTGGCGGTCAGGTGCTACTACGTCTACGAGGATTCCACGGGTCCGCAGGGATGCGGCAACTTCCAAGCCGATAAAGCTGGCACCAACAACAACAACACGTTTTGCAGAAGCTGCCTTGGCAATGATGGCCTTGCTGTCAGCGAACGTGCGGAGATAACGGAGCTGAGAATCAGTCGCACCTTCAATCGCCAGATGGACCGGGTCGGCTCCGGTGGCCAACAGGAGTGCGCCAAATTCGACGGTTTTGCCACTCTCAAGCACGATCCGTCGTCTTTTTGTATCGAGCGATGAAACTCGTGAGTCAAGAAGAAGATAGATCCGGCGGTCGCGATAGTAGTCCGAAGGCCGCAAAGGAATCCATTCTTCTTGAGCCGTGCCTGCCAGGTAATCCTTGGAAAGGTTGGGTCGATCCACGGGCGGAGAAGCGTCGGCACTCACGATGGTGAGAGGACCGTCGTAGCCCTCTCGGCGCAGCATGTCGGCCGCAGCTAAACCCGCGGCGCCTCCGCCTACAATCACGACCGAGCTTGGACCCTCCGTTCCGCGCTTGGGAGCCTGGGGTGGAAGCTTCTCACGAACAAAAATCTTGTCGCCCAAGTGTTCGATTCGCCAACAAGGGACGGGATCAAGAGCCGGTGCCCGCAGCGCCTCGCCATTCTGGAGGCTGAAACAGGCATGATGCCAGGGACAGCGCACGGTGCCGTCCACGATTAAACCCTCAGCAAGCGGGCCGCCGTAGTGGGTGCAGTGGGCGCCAATGGCAAAGAATTCATCACCGCGGCGGCCCAGAACCAATTCTTCGCCGTCAGCCTGGCCCGATATCATGCTGCCATCGCCGAGATCGCGAATCGGAAATCCATTTCTGAAATCGGGTTTGTTTGAATCTGGTGTCTCAGCCATGATTTACCTCCCGGGCTGGTTTCGACACTGCGGTAAATTTAAGATGCCAACTGTCATCGAACCGATGGTTCGGTTCATACTACTCGCCAACAGTGCGAGTCTCTCAAACCTCGCGTCGGCCTCACGTTACTACGGATCCCGGAACCCGGTACCGGTCGCACTTTGCTCGTGACCCGGCAAGCTTCTCTTCAAGAGCAAAACGCCATCTCCCAATTCAGCCTCGCTATGCGGATCGGGAGAGTGTTGCACGATAGTCAGCAGCGGATTTCTCGATGCCTTTGCGCGTAAGGCCGTAATGAATATCAAATGTTTCCCACGGTCGTTCCAAGTCAAGCTCCTCATAAAGGATCGGTTTACCGGTAGCCTTGCCGCACTGTCCAGGTCAAGCCAGCCTTCGTCACAGTCCGATGCATCCTGCAACTCGTCGTGACGAGGCTCTTGCGCATATCCCAGTAGCCTACCTCCGGTCTTGGTCTCAATGATCCGCGAAGAGAATAAACCTTCTTCTCCCACAAAGCATCCACGTTGCAGTGGGGAGATCGGAACCGGAATGAGCAAAAAGAATCGTCTCGCAGACCCCTCCCGCCTCAAGCCTTTCGACTCCGATGACAAGCAATTGCTCCGGGTAGTCATCGAAACTCCGAAAGGAAGCCGAAACAAGTTCGCTTTTGATCCCGATGCGCGCATCTTCGAATTGAAGAAGGTGTTGCCAGCGGGCATGACATTTCCTTATGACTTCGGATTCGCTCCTTCAACCAAAGCCGATGACGGAGATCCCGTTGACGTGCTTGTTCTGATGGACGAGCCTGCATTCCCGGGGTGTGTTCTATCCTGCCGTCCTATCGGTGTGATCGAGGGCGAGCAGGGTAATAAAAAAGACAAAGAACGCAATGATCGAATCCTTGCCGTTGAGAAAGATGCGCACAGTTGGGCAGACATAAAGACGATCTCTGATCTGGGGAAGGAATTCTGTCGTGAATTGGAAGAGTTCTTTGTGAACTACCACAAGCTTTCCGGGGAACAATACCGCGTGCTGGGACTGAAGGGACCGGATCAAGCTCGAAAACTCGTGAAATCAGGGATGCGATGAGGGATCGAAACAGATGAACCAAATTATCATCCGGTTCCTCGTGGGGGGTGCAGTCGTATCTGCGTTCGCAATCATAGGCGATCTGTTAAAACCGAAGAGCTTCGCAGGGTTGTTCGGTGCTGCGCCGTCAGTCGCACTTGCGACTTTAGGACTGACGATAGCGACCGAAGGCGCATCCTATGCCGCCACTGAATCGCGCTCCATGATAGCTGGGGCAATAGCATTAATGGCTTTCGCCTCTTGCGTCAGTTGGGTCATGATGCATTACAAAGTGAGTGCTCTGTTGGTCACGATCTGCTCACTTCCTCTGTGGTTTGGGATAGCGTTCGGACTCAAGTACATCTGGCTGAAATAGCGATGCAGATCAAGGTCGATCCTTCGGTTATCGGGCAAACTAGATGGTATGAGTACGCCATTCGATTCCTTTTCGGCGGACTAATTACGGCTGTCGCAGGGATCATCGCCAAGGAGTTTGGTCCGGGCATCGGTGGGCTGTTCCTAGCGTTTCCGGCGATCTTTCCAGCCAGCGCAACGCTGATTGAGAAACATGAGAAGCAGAAAAAAGAGGAGAAAGGGCTACGCGGAACTCGGCGTGGAAGAGAGGCAGCCAGCGTTGATGCCGCAGGTTCGGCGATGGGGAGCGTAGGACTGTTAGTTTTCGCCTTAATAGTCTGGCAATTCGCGCCCCGCTACAGCACGTGGATGGTGCTCATGGGTGGTACTGTAGCTTGGCTGACGGTTTCCGTGCTGATGTGGCATGTTCGAAAGCGGGTATAGCCGTAGTGTCAAAAGCGCCCCGCGTGAAGGAGTGTCCCGTACAGTTAGAGGCCACCGTCAGCCAGATTCATTTACTCAAAGGTGAGCGACGGTGAATCACCGAGACCTCGATGCCATTAACCATCGGGCACGTGCAAGCCCGGACTGTTTGCGAAGGTCCTTGTCGAACAGCCCCGGGGGGCAAACTTCTTCAAGCGCCTAATGAATCGGCCCGCAATTTCGATCCTGAAGAACAAGAATGAAGATTGGTGCGGCAGGGTTTCCTGATTGGAGGGCTACAGTTGTCGTAACGAGTATCTGACACCCGTTCTACCATCGCGAACGACGTCCGCAAATGAATCCCAACAAGGCTATCCTAGGTGCGGGCTTTTCCACGGGAGTAGCCGGCTTATAGAATTGTGGCCGAGATAGAGAATTATGAATATCGAAGATGGTTGATTTACACAGACGTGGGCGGGATCTATCAGATTAAGAATGATGAGTAAATCATTGAAACTGAATGAGCGACCCGAGACATAGGTAACAG
>AR_comb_assmDRAFT_10095028_pt1 | contig 21909 bp, 17 predicted proteins | sample ArasoioldDNA_FD_10543 | JGI IMG/M metagenome (IMG submission 10543) | reverse complement strand
CGGCCGCCGATGGTGTGTCGCCTGCTCGTAGGCGTACGCAAGCGCGAGGACACGGCGATCGGCCCAGGGACGTCCAAGGAGCGAGACACCGAACGGATATCTTCCGCCCATCATGCCCGCAGGTACCGTGACCTGCGGCAGGCCGGTCATGGCGCTCTCTTCACATGTCCCCGGTTCTTCGCCATATCGTTCCAGTCCGCCCTCGTGCGTGGCGGGCCGCGCCTGGTTCGCCGGATAGAGGAGGACGTCCAGGCGTTCGCGATCCATCAGGCTAACGAAGAGATCGCGGAATCGATCCCGCGCTGCGTAGAACCCCGCCGTTGCCGAAGCGAGCTCGCTGCCCGCAGGTACTGGACGAAGGGCCTCTTCGAACCGGCGCGCGCTGGCCGGAGCGAGCTTTCCCGACGCGAGCAACTGCTCGATGGTGATGACCGCGTCTCCCGGCTTGGCGCCGCGCGAAAGGTACGTATTCCAGCCGGCCTTGAGCGATCCGGGAGCCGAGCCGCGCGCCTTTCGATACTGATCGTCGAGGTCTGGAATCGAGACGTCGACGACGGTGGCGCCGCCTGCGCGCAGTTCGGCGATCACTGGTTCCATCGCCTGCGCGACCTGCCGCTCTCCAGTGATGCCTACGAACCGCTGACGGAGCACGCCAATGCGTGCGCCGCCAAGAGCTTTCGTGTCGAGCGCCGTTGAGAATGATTCCGTCCGATGACGGTTGGCTTCGGCGGTTGCCTCGTCCGTCGCGTCCGTCCCGGTGACGGCATCGAGCACGAGCGCGAGTTCGCCAACGGACTTCGCAATGGGTCCCACGGCATCGTTATACGTATTCAGAGGCATGACGCCGGACCGGCTCGTCAGGCCCCGTGTCGTGCGGATGGTCGCCAGTGAAGCGAAGGCGGCAGGGTTCGAGAGCGAATTGCATGTGTCGGTCCCGAAGCCGAGCGTGGCGAGGCTTGCGGACACAGACGCTGCGGTCCCTCCGCTCGAGCCCGCAGTGCTCAGCGTGGGATCGTAGGGATTGCCAATCGTCCCGGCGACCGAGCTGATGCCGAAGTCGCCGAATGGAAATTCGTCGAGGTTGGCTTTCCCCAGGACGAGCGCGCCGGCGTCGCGCATCCCTGCGGCCACTTTCGAATCCAGCCGAGGCCGATGGTCGACGAGCGCCAGCGACCCGCCGGTCGTCGGAAGACCGAGCACGTCGATGTTGTCTTTGTACACGACGGGAATGCCGTGCAGCGGGCCGCGCGCACGGCCGGCCGCGCGATCCGCGTCAACCCGGCGCGCGTCGGCGACGACGGAGCGGTTGAGCGCCAGCAGCGAGCGCAACATTGGGCCGTGACGATCGAAGAGGCCCAGACGTTCCAGATATTCCTGAACGACGTCCACGCTCGTCGTCTCGCCGCGCGTGAGCGCGGCCTGAATCTCCGTGGCGGTTTTCTCGACGACTGTAAACGGCGGCAGCGAGCGCACGGAAACAGGAAGGCGCCAGTTGACGATGGCCGCGAGCTGACGCTCCGTGAGGCCGCGGAGATCGGGCTTGGCGACCAGATCGCGCGCGATACCGCTGACGCGGGCGATTTCAGATCCGGCCGGTGGCACCTTCGCGTCTGCACCGCGGTACGGTGCGTCGTACTTCGGCGCGACGATGGCGTCCCGGATCGGGGTGCCGAGCCCTCCGCGGGGATCGTACGACTCGCTTGCGCCCTTGACCAGGAACGTCATCAGCGCGCGCGTCGCGCCAGCCGGGATAATCAGCGTGAAGTTGTACGCGATGTACGCCGGATCGTAGCCGGGCCAGCGATCCTTGAACGGATCGCCGTACATGTCGCCGACCCCGGTGAACAGCGCGCCTGCCTCGTTACCGAGGACGTGCCCCGACGGGCCGTGCCCCGACGGACCGCGTGAGGGATCCGCGGTCTTGTTCAGGTTCTGCATCACGGTGACGAACGTGTCGCGCGAGTCGATGGTCGTGTCGCCGGTCGATGTAGCCGCCACCGTCATCAGGCCGCCGTCTTCGAACGCACCGGCGGCGCCTCCCCAGGCCACGTCTACCGTGAGTGCGACTGAGGTGGCGTTGGTGAAGCGATCCACGTAGCGGAGGTAGTTGGCGTCGCGAGGCGCGAAGATCCCGCGCGACACGATCACGCCGCCTTCGAGCAGCGGGGTGATGGAATCGAAACGCTCGGCGCCGTCGTGTGAGAGGCCGAAGCCACGCAGATAGACGGGAACGGACGGCGCGGTGCCGGTCGCGGAATGCACGCGAATCTTCAGATACCCGAAACCATTGAACGGGTTGGACGCTCCACCGGTGGCGATGCCGCCGCTGTCCTGGCCCCACGGTGACGTGTCCTGCACGTCCCAGTACTGTCCGTCGGCGGACGCCAGCCGCGTGACGGCCTCGATGCGCAGCGCGGCCGCCGCGGCGGCGAGCGCGACGATGACGCTGATCGCCAGCTTTCGGCAGCGAGCTCGCACCGCTCGGCTGAAGCCTTCCGCCTTCGCACCGCGTGCTTCGGCGGACAAGTCCCGCTCCATTCAGTCAGTATCTCCAGCTCTTCGTGTCGGCGCCGGGCGGGGCGCTTTTCAGCCACCGGGCGGCCATCGCCGGGATGAACCGGTTGCTGTACGTGAGCCGTGAAATCGCGTTGGGGTGCTCGTGATCGCCGCTCCAGCAGTGTTCGTCACGCTGCCCGTAGTCCACCACGGCATCGGCCGGCGGCTTCGCGGATTTCAGGAAGTCTTCGGCGAGATACACGGCGTTGTTGAGGAACAGGTTGTCGGACAGCCCGACGTTGATCACGATCTTGCCGCGCAGCTTCGGTCCGAGCGTCGCCCAGTCGCGTTCCATGATGTGGACGAGATCGTAGTGGTCGCGCCAGAACCCCGCGACCTTCTTATCGATGACGCCCGTGTGCTTGTCCCAGATGCGCTGCGGATACCCATCGCCGCCGACAGGCGAATACACGGCCTCCCAGATGTCCCACTGACCGCCCGATCGCGACTTGGTGCCCAGCACCAGCTCGCGGGTGTTCATCTGCTGGATCGTGGCGCGCGTCCGCCCGAGGTAGTCCCGGTAGCCGGGACGCAGCGTCCGGTTGAAGGGGCCCTCTGTGAAGTACGCGTTCGTGTCGTCGTAGATGTTGACGTTGGTGAAGCGGCGGAAATCGATCGGATCGGGGCAGTTGGTGAACGCGCCGTTGTACTCGTCTGGATAAAAGATCTGCGCGGCCAGCGTTTCCCATCCGCCGGTCGACCCGCCGTACAAGCCGCGGGCCCACGGGCCGATGCCGCGGAACTGCTTTTCGATATACGGCAGCAGCTCGTAGGTGATCGCGTCCCCGTAAGGACCGAGGTTTTCGGAGTTCACCGCGTAGGAATCGTCGTAGTACGGATTCGCGTGCTGGATGTTGACCATGATCACGCGCGGGAAGTCCTTCGACCGCCATTTGTTGTAGAGCTCGAAGCCGTACTCCTGCAGCACCCGTTCGTAGCCGTACTTCGTGCACAGCTCGCCTTCGTGGCCGTTGGGGCAAAACTCGGTGATGCCTTTCAGATCCGCGGGCGGCAGCTTGGGGTCGGCTGGCGTTTCGCGCCATGGGAACACCTCGCGCTGGAAGTGCCCGTGGAAGACGGCGAGTGGGTACCGCGCGTTCGGATGGCTCTCCCAGCCCTCGGGGAGCACGAGAATCGCGCCGAGGTACATCGGCCGGCCCCAGAATTTCGTGAGCCGTTCGCTCTGGATGTGGATGCGCTTGATGTACTTCGTGTCCGGCAGGTCCGGCAGCGGCGGAATCTTCTTGTCGAGCGAAATGCGGACGACATCACCGGAGGCGCGCTCGATGCGCACCTTGCGCGGCTCGCTGTACAAGTTGCCGGGCGCCGACATCCACTGCTGGCCCTCGCCGCGATCGGGCGGCAGTTTGACGGTGTGCCCATCGCTACGCGAGAACGTTTCGTAGACGTGGAGCAGCCCCTGGACCCAGTACTCGCCGTCGGGCACGTCGTTGAGGCTCACAATCGGGTAGCCGAGCGTCGTATCGCCGACCGTCGCCTCGACGCCGGGCCGCAGCCCATCGACGTCGACGCCGAAGATCTGCGCCGTCTGGTCACTGTCCGACACCTGGAACCGCGGCTCCTGGCGGTCGCTCGGGGAGAGCATCACGAGCAGGCGGCCGTCGGCGGCGGTGAGGCCGGAAGACTCAGGAAACGACACGGCAAACCTCGGTGTGCTGCTCGCTCGCGTGGCGCACGCGCCGGTAATGGCCAGCGCCGCGGCCGCGCCGAGCGCGCCTATCAGGCGCCCGGCCGTCCGGTAGTCGATGATCATGGGAACTCCAGGGCCGTAAGGATACCGCGTGACGGTCGGCCTGTTATGATGCTCGACGCCGTTTTTTCACAGGAGATTGGTTGTGAAGAGAGCGCTCTGGCTGGCCGGGTTCGTTGTTTCCGTTCTCGCGGCTGTCTCACGGGTCACCACACAGGCGCCGGCCGCTGCCTGGTGGGCACACGTGGCCTTTCTGGCCGACGATCGCCTGAAGGGCCGCGAAACCGGCAGCCCCGAGCATCGTGAGGCCGCCGAGTACATCGCCCGCCAGTTCAAGGACGCCGGGTTGCAGCCGGCTGGCACCGACGGGTACTTCCAGAGCGTTCCGTTCCGCTCCCGGTCGATCGTCGAAGAGCGTTCGAGCCTGTCGCTCGTGCGCGGCAGCGAGGTGGTCCCCGTCGTCCTGGGCGATGAAGCGACGTTCAGCATGCGTATCGAGCCCGCCGCGCACGTCGAGGCGCCGATTGTCTTCGCCGGTTATGGCCTCCAGGTGCCGGAATCGAAGCACGACGATCTCGCGGGCCTCGACCTGAAAGGCAAAGTCGTGATGCTCCTGACGGGCGGACCTTCGTCAATTCCGGGTCCGTTGCTCGCGCATTACCAGAACACCCGCTGGTCGTATCTCAAACAGGCCGGAGCGATCGGCGTCATCTCAATCCAGAATCCGAAGGGCCAGGACATTCCCTGGGATCGTTCGAAGCTCGCGCGCTTCCTGCCGTCGATGGCGATCGCGGATCCGGCGCTCGACGAAACGGCCGGGCAGCAGCTGGCCGTCACCGTCAACGCGGCGGCCGCCGAGAAATTCTTCGTGGGCAGCGGGCACCGGTTTGCCGAACTGCTCGAGCTGTCGAACGCGGGGCAGGTACTGCCGCGGTTTACGATTCCCGCGTCTGTCCGTGCGACGGTTGCAATCGACGCGCAATCGCTGCGCTCCGACAACGTCGCCGGCATTCTGCCGGGCACCGATCCGGTCCTGAAAAACGAATACATCATTGTGTCGGCGCACCTGGACCATGTCGGAACGGGCAAGGGGTCAGGCGACGTCATCTACAACGGCGCGATGGACAACGCGTCAGGGATCGCAACGCTCATCGAGACCGCAAAGGCTGCGGCGGCCAAGAAAGGCAATAAGCGGTCGATCATCTTCCTCGCCGTGACGGCCGAGGAGAAGGGCCTGCTCGGATCGCGATATTTCGCCAACAAGCCGACCGTCGCGGCCAAGTCGATCGTCGCCGATCTCAACACGGACATGTTCCTGCCGCTCTTCCCGCTTCACAGTGTCATCGTCCAGGGCCTCGAGGAATCCGATCTCGCGGCCGATCTGCGGAACACCGCGCGTCCGATGGGCATCGAGGTGTACTCTGATCCCGAACCCGAGCGGAATGCATTCGTGCGGAGCGATCAGTACAGCTTCATCAGGACCGGCGTGCCGTCGATTTCCCTCAAGGTCGGGTTCGTCAAAGGGTCGCCCGAACACGAGATGGTGAAGAAATGGCGGACCGAGCGCTATCACGCGCCGTCGGACGATCTCGCGCAGCCGATCGATCGCAAGTCGGCCGAGGATTTCAACAAGGTCTACGTGGCACTGATCGAAGCCGTTGCCAACCGGCCGACGCGGCCGGCCTGGAACGATGACAGCTTCTTCAAACGATTCGAGCCGAAATAGACACTATGCGTAGAACTGTGCTTGCGTTCCTGCTGATCGCGTTCTGCGTCACCACCGTCGCCACGCAGCCGAAGCCGCTCGACGGCTTCGAGGACTACGTCGCGAAAGCTGTCAAGGACTGGCGGATCCCGGGTCTCGCGGTCGCGGTCGTCAAGAACGGGGAGGTCGTCTTCGAGCGCGGGTTCGGCGCGAGAGAACTCGGCAAGGCGGATCCCGTCAACGAGCACACGCTCTTTGCAATCGGGTCCACCACGAAGGCCATGACGGCGGCGCTCGCCGCCATGCTGGTGGACGAGAAGAAGCTCGAATGGGACGCGCCGGTCACGCGGTATCTCCCGTGGTTCCAGATGAAGGATCCGGCGGTCAGCCGCGAGGTCAGCATCCGGGATCTGCTGACGCACCGGGCGGGCCTCGGCAACGCCGACTATCTCTGGTACGGCCAACGCAGCTCGACCGAGGAAATCCTGCGCCGCGTCCGGCTGATCGATCCTGCGTATCCCGTCCGCGCCGGATTCATCTACCAGAACATCATGTACGCCGCAGCCGGCGCCGTCGTCGAGGCGGCGTCCGGCAAGTCGTGGCCGGAGATGGTTCGCACACGCATCTTCGAACCGCTCGGCATGAAGGACAGCCAGGCGACAGCGACGAGGCTTGCGTCGTTGCCCAACGTGGCGTCGCCGCACGCGATCGTGGACGGCCGCGTCCTCGTCATCCAGAACGCCAGCGTCGATCCCGTTGCCGCGGCAGGTGCGGTCTGGTCCAGCGTCGACGACATGTCGAAGTGGATGAGATTCCTCCTCGATGGTGGACGCGTCGGCGGGCCGTCCGGCAAGCGCCTCTTGTCAGCGGAATCGTTTCACGAGCTCTTTACGCCTCAGACAATCGCGCCGTACGAAATGTATCCGACGACGCGCATCACGAAGCCGCATTGGATGACGTACGGGCTCGGCTGGTTTCAGCAGGATTATCGCGGGCAGGCCCTCGACTTTCACACCGGCAGCATCGACGGCATGGTCGCGATCCACGGGCTCATCCGTGACGAAGGGCTTGGCGTTTACGTGCTCGGCAACCTGGATCACGCCGAGTTGCGCCACGCCATCATGTACGCGGTCATCGATCGCTACGCCGGGCGGCACGATCGTGACTGGAGCGCCGAATTCCGGAAGCTGTACGACGGCCTGACCAACGAGGCAGAACAGGAGCGCGCGAAGAAGGTTGCCGCGCGGGTGACCGGCACCTCGCCGTCCTTGCCGCTCGCGAAGTTCGCCGGGACGTACGGCGAAGCGCTGCACGGCGAAGTCAAGGTCACGGAAAACGGTGGAGGGCTGCGGGTGCAGTACGGAGCCGCGTTCGTAGGCCCGCTCGAGCACTGGCACTACAACACGTTCCGCGCGAAATGGGAGGCCGCGTGGCGCGAGCCGCAGCTGTTGACCTTCGTGCTGGACGCCGACGGCATGCCAGGATCAATAGAGTTGAACGGGACGCGCTTCGAGCGCGTGGCTGGTGCAAAGCACTCGGCGCCCTAGGCTTGCCGACTCCGCTCGGCCAGGCCCGCTTTAACTCGCTCCGGCGTGAATGGCACCTCCCGAAGGCGCGCGCCGGTGGCGTCGAAGACCGCGTTCCCCACCGCGGCGGCCACGATCGTGATCGCTGTTTCGCCCGCACCCATCGCCTCGCCGTCGCCGTTCACGAGCACGCTTTCGATCGTCGGCATCGGCGAACCGAGTGAAAGGCTCCGATAGGTCCGCCAGTCAATCGACGTCACCTGCGCATCGTCCCAGGTGACCTCTTCTCCGAGCGCGCGGCTGAGACCCTGGAGCGCCCCGCCCTCGAGCTGGTTTTTCATGCCCTCCGGGTTTGAAATCGGCCCGCAATCCTGCGCCACGAAAAAGCGTTTGGCGGCGATCCGGCCTGTCTCCTGATCGACGTCGATCTCGGCCACCATCGCGACGTAGCCGTTGTCGCCTTCGTAGAGGACGCACGAGATGCCGCGGCCGCTGACGACGCCGGTGCGCGCACCGTTTTTCTTCGGCGACGGCCGCGCGTCCCAGCTCGCGGCTTTCGCGGCTGCCGCGATCACGTTCTTCAGGCGCGGATCGCTGATGTGACGCAGGCGATAGGCCACCGGGTCCGCGCCGACGTGCGCCGCGATCTCGTCGAGGAAACACTCGTGGGCGAAGGTGTTCTGCAAGCGCGACGGCGATCGGAGCGGGCCCGTGAAAAACGGCGACTCGACGGTGTGCGTGAGGACGCGTTCGTTCGCGATTACGCCGGTGCCGCCCGGCCGTCCTCCGACGTTTCCGCGTACGTAGGAAGGCGCCGCGTTGCTGCCGTTGCGAAATGTGCCGGCTGGTTCGGATGCCGCGCGCGTACGCAATGGCGCTGGCTCAAAGCCGAGCAACATGCCGGTAACGACGTTGCCGGGCCGGTCGTAGCCTGGCCGGCCACCGCGTGACGCGAACCATGCCTCGTAGTCCCAGGCCTTAATCGTTCCGGAACCGTCGGCGTCGAGCGCGACACGCTGCTCGATCAAGTACGGCATCCCGTAGTTTTCCCACGCCATCTCATCCCGCCGTGAAAGCTGCACGCGAACGGGGCGTCCGACCGCCTGGGACAGGGCCGCCGCGTCGTAAGACACGGTGTCGGCGCCGTTGATCCCGTAGCACCCCGATCCGCGCGTGAAGATCACGCGAACTCTCTCGACGGGGACGCCGAGGATCGTCGCCACGCCGCTTCGCGTCGGATACGCGGACTGCGTCGGCGACCAGACGGTCACCTTGTCAGGCGTGACGTCCGCGACCGCGCACGAGGTTCCCATCGACCCGTGCATCTGGTACGGATGACGGTACGTCGCGCGCAGGACGCGGCCTCCGGCCGCTTCAGCAAGCGCGCCGTCGACATCTCCCGATTTCACGACGAACGCATCGCTCGACGGCCGCTGGCGGATGTAATCGTGGAAGCCGCGCTGACCGGGCAGCGGCGCGCCGTCCGTCCACGTGGCCGTCAGCTTTGCCGCGGCCTGCATCGCCTGCCAGGGTTTCTCGGCAACGACGCCGACGAAATTTTTCTTCGCGACGACCTTGACGACGCCGGGCAGGCTGGCTACGGATCGCTCGTCGACGCTGACGAGCGTGGCCCGTGCGCGCGGCGGACGGACGACGGCACCATGCAGCATGCCGGGTACGCGCACGTTGTGGACGAACTCGTACGTGCCGGTCGCCAACGCCGCCATGTCGACGCGCCGCGCCGACGAACCGAGGACCGTCCAGGCCGCCGTCGGCTTCCGCTTCGCGCGCGGATCGACCGGCAGATTCATACGTCGGCCGCCGACGAGATCCGCGTAGCTGACTCGCGCACCCGGGTTCGAACGGGACGTGATGACGCCATTCGATGCCGACAGCTGACCGGCAGGCACGCCGAGGTGCGTTGCCGCCAGAGCGATGAGCGCTTCGCGGGCCGTCGCGGCAGCCTGCGCGAGGTTGCGTTCGTTGAAGTTCGTCGGCGTCGACTGGCTGCCCGAGGTCGTGCCCTGATCCGGGCAGACGTCTGTGTCGCACTGGATGACGCGAACACGGTCGATTGCCACACTAAGCTCTTCGGCGACGAGCTGTGTCTGCGCCGTCAGGATGCCCTGGCCGAGCTCGCATTTGCCCGTGTAGGCGGTCACCGCGCCGTCTGCCGAGACCGCAATCCACGAATCGAGCTTCGATGGATCGATGTGCGACGCGCGTGTGTCGAACTGGCCGTGCGCGAGGCCCAGCGATTCCAGCGCGCCCGCCGCGCTGAAGCTGACGACGAGCGCGCCTGATGTATGGAAAAAGTCGCGACGAGTCAACCCTGTGCGACGCATTGCCGCGCGGGCCTCGCGGGTCACGCGGCACCTCCGCGCGCGTAGCGCTCGATCGCGCGAAGCATCCGAGTGTGCGTGAAACATCTGCAGAGCACGCCGGACAGGGCCGCCTGCGTTTCCGCGTGCCCGGCTCGCGGATTCCGATCGAGAAAGGCTTTCGCGGTCAGGATCACGCCGTTCAGGCAGAAGCCGCATTGGGCCGCCTGCTCGTCGATGAAGGCCTGCTGCAGCGCGTGAGGTTTCTCCGGCGTGCCGAGCCCTTCGAGCGTCAGGATGTCGGCGCCTTCGAGCGTGGACACCGGGGTGACGCACGATCGAATGGCCGCTCCTCGAGCGATGACCGTGCAGGCCCCGCACTGGCCGAGACCGCAGCCAAACTTCGGGCCGCGAAGGCCCAGGTCGTCGCTCAGAACGTAGAGGAGCGGCGTCGCCGGATCCGCATCGACGGTCTCGGCGCGGCCGTTGACGGTCAGCGAAATCTTCATCCCGCGATTATAGGCAGGACGGGCAGGTCGGGTGGGTCGAGTGGGTCAGGTGAGTCGGACGGGTCGCGCGGTCGAGTAGGATACGTCGCGTGACTGGTGCTTCGGCTGCCACCGCGAGCGAACGGCCGATCGAAACCCGACTGATCCGTGCGATCGGTCTTCGCGACGCCACGTTCCTCGTCATCACGAACGTCATCGGCTCGGCAATTTTTCTGACGCCCGGCGTGATGGCGGCCACGCTGCCTTCCGAACCACTCCTGCTGCTCGCCTGGGTCGTCGGGGGCGCGCTCGCGATCTGCGGCGGGCTCACCTACGCCGAGATGGGCGCGATGTTCCCGCGGTCCGGTGGACTCTACGTCTTTCTCGAAGAGGCATATGGCCCGCTCGTCGCCTTTCTGTTCGGCTGGGCGGGCCTTCTCGTCATTCTGACGGGGAGTGTCGCGACGGTTGCCGTCGGCTTCGCGAAGTACTTCAGCTATTTCGTTCCCGCGCTCGGCACGGATCGAATTGCGTTCTCGCTCCCGTTGCCCGGCGGAAGCTGGACGATTTCGGCCGGCCAAATTCTTGCGGCGACGTCGATTCTCGCGCTTGGTGCGGTGAACTACGTGGGCATCCAGGCGGCGAACCGGCTGCAGTCCGTGCTCACGGTGGTGAAGATCGCGGCGCTTGCGGCGCTGCCGATCCTCGCGCTCGCGCTGCATCCGTCGTCCGTGAGCCTGACACCGGTTGTCCCGGCGATCGCGTCGCCATTCCGGGCGTTCGGCGTCGTCATGATCGCCGTGATGTGGGCGTACGAAGGGTGGTACTACCTGCCGTTCTGCGCCGGAGAGATCGCTGACGCCCAGCGTACCGTGCCGCGCGCGCTCCTGATGGGCATCGCTGCGCTCATCACGATTTACACCACGGTGAACATTGCGTACATGCTTGCGCTGCCGCTCGCCGAAATCAGCGGCGTCGAGCGGATTGCGGAGAAGGCCGTGACGGCGCTCGTCGGTTCGGCCGGGGCGAGCCTCGTCGCCGCGACCGTGGTGATCTCGACGCTGGCGTGCAACGCAGCAGCCGTGATCGCGATGTCGCGCGCCTGCTTCGCAATGGCCGCCGATGGCCAGTTCTTTCAGTCCGCCGCCGCGGTGCATGCGCGCTATCGCACACCTCACGTCGCGATCGTCATGACGTGCGTGTGGTCGGCCATCCTGACGCTGACCGGCACGTACGAGCAGCTGTTTACCTGGGTAACGTTCGCGTCCGTTGCATTCGGCGTACTCGGTGGGCTGGCGATCTTCCGCCTGCGGTCCACGCAAGCGAACGTGCCGCGTCCGTATCGCGCGTGGGGCTATCCCGTCGTTCCGGTGCTGTTCGTGGCCGGGCTCTTCGTCCTCGTTGTCAACACGCTCATCGAGAAGCCGATGGAGTCCTTGATCGGCATCGGCCTCGTGATACTCGGTCTGCCGGCTTACGTTTACTGGCGGCAGCGCCGCGTGGCGACTTCCTGACGGGCAGCCCGCCTCGAACGTTCTACGCGTTCCGCGCCTTTTCGATCTTGTTCTCGCGCTCTGACGTGAGGCGTTCCCGTTCGCGCCGGTAGTCTTGCTCGAGCGCTTCCAGGGCTGTGAGGTCCGTCGCCTTCCGGCGATTCGATTCGTAAAGCACCTGCGCTTCCGCGAGCTTGGCCTCGTAGAAGTTTCGTATTTCGGCAATCGCGGCCTTCTGCGCGTCGGTGACCGGCTTCCGTTCGACGCCCGCTTCGGCGTCGCGTTTCTTCAGCCGCTCCATAGCAAGCTCGTACGCGGATTTCGGTCCGGCGTCGTTCGACATGCGTCAATGGTAGCAATTCCGCCGCTTGCGTTCTGCCTGCAACGATGGCACGCTCCACGGCCTATGAAGCTCATCGTCTTGTGGGGAGTGTTGCTGTGCGCGGGTCCGGCGGCGGCCCAGGCCGTCGCGGGTGCTGAACAGGCCCGGCCGGTCGCCGGCGATCCCGGCGTGTCGTCGATGGTCGTCACGAACCAGCTGCAGTTTCGCGTGCTGCGCGACTACGCGGAACCAGGGGCGGTCCGTCGCATGCACTCACATGACGACGCGACGTGGCACGTGTTCGTGCTCGTGACGGGACAGCTGACACTCACGGTGGATGGAGAGAGCCCGGTCGACGTCACGCAAGGTCAGGTGCTGACGCTGAAGGGCGGCGCGAAGCACACCTTCAAGAACACCGGCACTGTCGCGGCAACGATCGTCGAAGTCTTCGGGAAGGCCCCGTCCGGCGCTGCGGACGATGTCGCGATGCCGCCGCAGGCGCTGGCGCAGGCTATGAGCCTTTTGTCCAGTCCTTGTTGCCGATGACGACCTTCACGTCTGTGAAGAAGTTCCAGCGAACGTAACCGCCGCCGACCTGTCCGCCGAGCTCCGAGTTGTCGCCCAGCGAGAGCCGGACGACGCCTGTTCCGTAGCCGTAATAGGGAATCCACGGAAAGCGCTCGGGAACCACCAGGAGCGGATTGAGACCCAACGCGAACTCGCGGAATGCCCGACCAGCCTGTCCCGCGCGCGCCATCTCTGCCTCGACGGCTTCCTTGCCGACGGTCGCCGTGACATCAATCACTCGTCCGCGCGCGAACCGGAGCTTGAGCCCTTCAACGCTGCGGCCGTCCCACTGGGACGTAGGAAACGCGACGACGCCCTCCACGCTCTCTTCGAGGGGCGCCACGCGGACGACGCCGGCCGGGAGCTCGATTTCCTTGTCGATCAACACACGGCCGCGGGCCGCGCGGGCCTTCGAGGCGTCGCCGTCCTGGAGATTGATCGGCCGGTCGCCGATTCTGAAGCGGAGATCCGTTCCGCCGGGCGACGTCAGATGGACTTCGCCGCCGCGCAGCGCGTCGGCGAACGCGCGCTGCTTCGCTCCGAGATCCGTGTAGTTGGTTTGAAGGAGCACACGCTGATAGAGCGCGTCGATGACGGGCCGCGGGGGAAGCGGTTGTCCCGGCAACTCGTACGCGCTGCCGTTCTCGATCCAATGGAAGTGGATGGTCCGGCGTCCGCGATGCTCGGTCAGGTCGTCCTTCAGCCAGTCCTGCATGGCGGCGTAAGCCGGGTGGGCGGGCGTTGCTCCCGGGAGCATGATCGCGGCGTCCACATCACGAAACATCGCCTTGTATGACGCGCGCGCTTCGCGGGCGCCCTTGGCCAGTACCTCCGCCTCGAACGACTCGGGTACCGGTTCGCGGAGGATTTCAACGACGCCGACATCGATCCCGCCCGCCCGCATGACCTCGTAGCGGATGAAGGGGACCAGATCCGCGAAGAGTCCCGGCTGCGCGATGGACATCACCCGCTCGCCGGGAGTCAATGCGAGCTGCTCGACCAGCCGTCGGGCGATCGCGGCGTGGTCGAGCGTCAGCCGGGACTGCGCCATCAACGGCGCGCATGCGAGCGCAGCGAGAACGATCACAAGTCGTTTCATGCAGTGATTATGGTCCCGAGAGCGGGCGCTCGGCTAAAGCCTTCCGCCTTTTCGCTTGCGAGCTTCGGCGGACAGGTCGCGCTCCGAGTGCATACATAATAGTCGGCGCCGATGACGGGACAGGAAGCGCTTGCGCGCGGCGAGTGGAGCGAAGCACGGCGTTGGTTCGAGGCGTCGCTCGCGCAAACGGAAAGCGCCGACGCGCTCGAGGGCCTGGGGCTCGCCGCCTGGTGGCTTGACGATGCAGGTGCGGTGTTCGATTCGCGCGAGCGAGCCTACAAGCTATATCTCGACGCGGGCGATCGCCGGTCCGCCGCCCGCGTGGCGGTCTGGCTGGCCTGGGACTGCTGGGCCTTCCGTGGCGAGACGGCGGTCGCGAACGGGTGGCTGCAGCGTGCGCGCCGTCATCTCGACGGGATTCCCGAATCCGCGGAGCTGGCGTGGCTCGAAGCGCGCGAAAGCCAGCTCGCGCTCGCGGAAGATGGCGATCCCGATCGCGCGCATCGTCACGCGGCGGAAGCGGTCAGGATCGGACGCGCCACGGGCGCGGTCGATTTCGAGATGCTCGGACGTTCGTTGCAGGGCCTCGCGCTCGTCGCATCTGGCGCCGTCGCGGAGGGCATGAAGCTGCTCGACGAGGTCAACGCCGCCGTGGTTGCCGGCGAGCTGAAGGACCAGATCGCGATCGGCCTCGCGTCCTGCTACCTGATTGCCGCATGCGATCGCGTCCGCGACTACGACCGCGCGGTCCAGTGGTGCACGCGGCTGAAGGCCTTCTGTGAAAAATGGGGACTCCGTCCGTTGTTCGCGGTCTGCCGGACGCAGTACGCGTCGGTCTGCATGTGGCGCGGGACCTGGCTGGAGGCAGAGCAGGAGCTGACCGCGGCGACCGACGAGCTCGCCGCGAGCCGCCCGGCGATGACGGCCGACGGCCTCGTACGGCTTGCGGAGCTGCGGCGCCGCCAGGGCCGCCTCGTCGAAGCGGCCGCAATGTTCGACCAGGCCGAGCACCATCCGCTGGCCGCACTGGGGCGCGCTGAGCTCGCATTCGATCGAGGCGATCTGCGCGCCGCGGCAGACGCCGCTGAAAGGTACTTGCGGCGCGTTCCTTCGCACAATCGTACGGATCGCGTAGTCGCCCTCGATCTGCTGGTGCGCGCGCGGGCCGGGTCAGGCGACCTCGACGGGGCGAGGACGGCGCTCGCGGAGCTGAACGCGATTGCCGCGCTGGTCGCGAACAAACCGCTGAGCGCGTCGGCCAGCCTAGCCGCCGGATCGATCGCGCTCGCCGAAGGCCGATCGGACGAGTCGCGGCGCCATCTCGAGGATGCGGTCGATTTGTTCCTGCAGAGCGGTGCGCCATTCGAGGTGGCGCGCGCGCGAGTGGAGCTCGCGCGGGCGCTCGCGTCACTCGGCCGCGTCGACGCGGCTCGCGACGAAGCGCAGCGCGCGATCGATCTCCTGGCGGAGCTGCGGGCCGAGCTGGAGCTTGCGCGCGCGAGAACGATGCTGGCGTCACTCGACGCGAAGCCAGGCGCGCCTGCCCGGCCGCGTGACACGTCGGCGGGGCTGACGGCACGAGAGCTCGAAGTACTGAAGCTCGTGGCCGAGGGCTTGAACAACCAGGTCATCGCCGACAAACTCTTCGTCAGCGAACACACGATCCACCGCCACGTCGCGAACATCTTCTCCAAGCTGAGCGTGTCGTCACGTGCAGCGGCGGTCGCCCAGGCCGCCCGGCGCGGGCTTTTATAAAGAAGCCGATCTCACGCTCGGCTCGCGCGCCACCGCACCGTGGCCCGTATGGGCCATCTTGCAAAATGACCCGCCCGTGGGACGCGGACCATGAACGCCGGTCGCTACAGTGCGTGCAGGAGGATTTCGATGAAGAAAATCTTGTGCGCGCTCGCGTTCGCCACGTTCGCTGTCGGCGTATCCGGTCAGGGCCACGAACATGTCATCGCCTCGCTGAAAGACGCTCAGTGGGGGCCGGCCCCGCCGTTCGTGCCGCCAGGCGCGCAGATCGCCGTGCTCTCCGGCGATCCGACGAAGGCAGTACCGTACGCCGTCAGACTCAAGTTCCCCGCGAGCTACGCCATCCCGGCGCACTCACATCCGACCGACGAGAACGTCGTTGTCGTTTCCGGCGCGCTGACCTTTGGCATGGGTGACAGGCTCACGAAAGGAGCCGGCAACAAGACGCTATCGGTCGGTGGATACGCGCTGATGCCGGCCAGCATGAATCACTTCGCCTACACCACCGCCGCCGAGACGACCATCGTCCTCTACGGGATGGGACCGGTGGAATTCAAATACGTCAACCCGAACGACGATCCGCGGAACAAGAAAAGCACCCGGTGAGGAATCCTGACATCAGGAATGATTCCTAATTCTCAATTTCACTGATACGGTTGAGGGATGCCTCTGGTGTCCCTCGACCGCGTCCACGCAGCGTACGGTCATCTGCCGCTGCTCGAGAACGCGGCATTCCAGATCGACGCCGGCGAGCGAGTGGCGATCATCGGTCGCAACGGCACCGGCAAGTCGACGCTTCTGCGAATCGTCAGCGGGGAGCTCGAGCCGGACGCCGGAAGCGTCTGGCGCCAGCCCGGACTCAAGGTTGCCCGGCTCGAACAGGACGTGCCGTTGTCGTCCAGCCGCACCGTCTTCGAAATCGTGGCCGAAGGTCACACCCATCATCTCGACGATGACGAAGTGTGGCTGCGAGAGCACCACGTGGACCTCGTGCTGTCGCGACTGGCCCTCGCGCCCGACGCCGTTGTCGATACGCTGTCCGGCGGGTGGCGCAGGCGCGTGCTCCTTGCGCGCGCCCTGGTCGGCCAGCCCGACGTGCTGCTGCTCGACGAGCCGACCAATCACCTCGATATCGACGCGATCCGCTGGCTCGAAGACTTCCTCGCTGATTACAACGGCGCTGTCGTGTTCGTGACCCACGATCGCGCGTTCCTGCAGCGTCTGGCCACTCGGATCGTCGAGCTCGATCGCGGTCGGCTCACGTCGTGGCCGGGCGACTACGATACGTACGTGCGGCGAAAGAGCGACGCGCTGGCCGCGGAGGCGACCGACCGTGCCCGGTTCGATAAGAAACTGGCCGAAGAGGAAGTCTGGCTGCGCCAGGGCATCAAGGCCAGGCGTACTCGCAACGAGGGCCGCGTTCGCGCGTTGATGGCCATGCGCGAGGCTCGCGCGGCGCGACGCGATCAAATGGGATCGGTACGGCTGTCTGTCGAGCAGGCCGATCAGTCGGGACGAATGGTGTTCGAAGCGACCTCGGTGACCAAGGCGTTTGGCGCGCCGGCCAATACGGTGGTCCGCGATTTTAACTGCCGCATCATGCGCGGCGATCGCATCGGCCTCATCGGCCCAAATGGCGCCGGCAAGACCACGCTGCTGCGGATTCTGCTTTGCGAGCTCGAGCCCGATGCCGGCGAAGTGCGGCGCGGTGCGAACGTCGAGATCGCGTACTACGATCAGCAGCGCGAGCAGCTGGACCCGGAACGGACCGTCTTCGACACGATTGGCGAAGGCAACGATACGGTCACGGCAAACGGACGGACACGACACGTCAACGCCTACCTGAGCGACTTCCTCTTTTCGAAGGAGCGAGCGCGGTCACCGGTCAAGGCGCTGTCCGGCGGCGAGCGCAACCGGCTGCTGCTGGCGCGCCTCTTCACGCGGCCGTCGAACGTTCTCGTCCTGGACGAGCCGACAAACGACCTCGACATCGAGACGCTGGAGCTTCTGGAGGACGAGCTCGTCAGCTGGCCAGGTACCCTGATTCTCGTCAGCCACGATCGCCGGTTTCTCGACAACGTGGTCACCAGCACGTTTGTGTTCGAAGGCGGCGGACGCATTCAGGAATACGTCGGTGGTTACGAGGACTGGCTGGTCCAGCGGCCCACGCCCGCTTCGCCTGCGCCGGCGGCGGCCGCTCCGCGCCGCGCGCCGGTGCCAGAGGGCCCAACTGGCGATGCGAAACGCACGCTCACCAAGTCCAGGCGCCTCTCTTACAACGAACAGCGCGAGCTCGCGCAGTTGCCAGCCGCGATTGACGCGCTCGAGGCCGAGCAGCGGGCGCTGGCCGACCGCATCGCGCGACCGGATTTCTACAAGGAGTCTCCTGGTGCCATTCGGGACGCGCTGGCCCGGAAAGACGAGGTCGACGTGGAGGTGGGGCGCGCCTACGCCCGGTGGGACGAGCTCGACGGACGCTCACCCTCGTGAGCCGAATCGGCCATCGGTTTCGCATCACGGGATGGAGGCGACATGTCCCATCTCCGCGAGAACAGCAGTATCCTGGCCGGCGCCGAACGCCGTCTGCTCGTCCTGATTGCCCGTAATCTCCCGACCTTTATTCATAGCGACCACCTGAGCATCCTGGCTCTCGTCGCGATGCTTGGAGCTGGCGCGTCATTCGCCTTAATTTCGCTTTCCGGGTGGTTCGCGGTCGCCTTCGTCGGCTGCCTCGTCGTCAACTGGTTCGGCGACAGCCTGGACGGGACAGTGGCGCGGGTCCGTGGCCAGCAGCGGCCGCGCTACGGGTTTTACATCGACCACGTGATCGATCTGGCGGGAACGGCGGCGCTCATCACAGGAATGGCGCTATCGGGAACGATGACGCCGGCGATCGGTTTCGCGCTGCTGGCGGTGTACTTCATGGTCGCGGCAGAAAGCTTCCTCGCTACTCACTCGGCGGGAATCTTCCGCATGTCGTTTGCCGGCTTCGGTCCCACCGAACTGCGCATCGTCCTCGCCGCCGGCGCCGTCAAGGTCGCGGCTTCGCCGACGGTCGAGTTGATTGGCCGCCGCTTTCAGTTACTCGACGTTGGCGGCATCGTGGCGATCATCGGGCTTGGGGTCGCGTTCGCGGCGTCGGCGACGAGAAACGGCCTGGCACTCTATCGGGCGGAGCCGATGCCGCTGGTCACTCAACCGGTCGTCGAATCTCGAGCTCCGGAAGAGGTCAGCGGCGCTGGTGAACAGAGGATGGGACTGTGGCTGGCCGGTTCGTAGTCGTCGGCGCGCTCGGTTTCGTCGTCCAGCTCGCAGTTTTCTCGGTCCTGTCGCGTATGGGCTGCCCTTGGCTCGCGTCGACTGTCGTGGCGGTCGAGAGCGCAATCGCGCACAACTTCGTCTGGCACCGCTGGTGGACCTGGCGACATCGGATCGCGAACGCGTCGTGGTTCCACGAGTTCGTCAAGTTCAATACTGGCACCGCGTTCACGTCCATCCTGGGGAACGTCGCGGTCATGGCGATCGTGCTGCATGCCATCGAAATCGATCCGATTTTGGCGAACGTTATCGCGGTCGGCGTCATGAGCATCGCGAATTTCCTGCTGGCGGATCGGTGGGTCTTCCGCGGGCGGGGGCGAGCAAGTGCAGTCAGAATGGCAACCGCCGTGGTGCTGATATCCGGCACTGCCGCAATCGCGTCCGCGGCACCGAGTGTCGCGACGCTGGCCGCCTGGGACAAATACGTCGCCGACAGGGAACGTCGTCTCGAGCGGGACCGGGTCGAGCCGTCGGATCACCCTTCCGAGATCGTCGCCAGTGGCCGATCGATCGATGTCGGCAGCGGAACGATTACGGACTGGCAGGGCACGGTGTTCGTTCCGCATATTTCTCTTGATGGGCTTCTGGATCGGCTGAAGTATCCGGGGACCCCGCCTCCGCAGGAAGACGTTGTCGCCTCTCGTGTGCTCAGCCGGGGCGAGAACTCGCTGAGCGTGTACATGCGGCTCGTGCGCCGCGCCATCGTCACGGTTACCTACGATACCGATCACGAGATGGCGTTCCACCGGTGGTCGCCGACGCTGGCGACCGCCCGGAGCGTGGCTACGCGCATCGAAGAGCTCGGCGGCGACGACCACGGATTTCTGTGGCGCCTCCACTCCTATTGGCGGTATCAGGAAGACGCCGGGGGCGTCATCATCCACCTCGACTCAATGACGTTGAGCCGGGACATGCCGTGGGTGATCAAGCCGATCGCCGGCCCGATTGCGTCCAGGATTGCGCGCGAGTCCATGACGCGGACGCTCGAGGCACTGAAACGCTATCTGACGAGCGAGATCCGATCGCATTAGAATGCGCGGATGCGTGTCGTCAATCGCACCGCCATTTCCGTCACGGGCGCGCAACCGTACATCGACTGGACCCGCCAGACCGACTCCGACGCGACGAGGGGAACGCTGACCGTCGCGCGCGTCAAGCCGTACGGCTCGGTGTTCCTGCTGCCCGAATTCGAGCTCGAAGAGGACGTCCTGGAGTGGGTCGAAGAGAACGCGTCGTGGCTCTTCGAATTTCAACTCTCGGCCTGGACCGACGACGAAGCGAGCTGGCCGAAGGCGCGGGATCTCAAGATGTTTCGTGAATGGTTCAGGGTCGACATCCACAACCTCGTCGCCGACATGGGCGACGACGAGATCGAGGGCGAGGAGCTGTGATGCTGCTGCACCTGGTGTGCTTCAAGTACAAGGCGGACGTCGACCTGACGACACGCGCGGACCACCGCGAACGCCTGCGGACGCTTGCAACATTGGACGGAATCGTCGACCTGAAGGTTGGCGCGGACGTCGTCGGATCCGCGCGCTCGTACGACACGGGACTGAGCGTGACGTTCAGCGGCCGCGCGGCGCTCGACGCCTACGCGAAAGATCCGCGTCACATTCCTGTTGCACAGTTCGGAGCCGGGATTTCTGAACACGTCGTCTCGTGCGATTTTGAGATTTAGATCCGTCCGTTTTTGACGTTTTCGAACATCAAACTTTCGGCGTCGCCGTCCGTCTATAGCGGACAAGATGCTGATTGCTGCCGCAGTTGTCGCACTGGCGGTCGTCACAACAGCAACCGCCGTCGCCGCCAGTCCCGTTTCTTCAACTCCGGCAGGTTCGCCGGACCATCCCCGTGAAACCGTCACGATGCCGCCGATGGTGGTCGGCGTCGTCGCTGCGTCCGATGTGCCGGCCAGACTCGTCGCGGCGATCGCTGCCGAGGCCGACGCGGTTTGGCGCGCCACCGGCATTCAGTTCTTCTGGCAGTACGAGCGCGCGAGCATCTCGACATCACCGTCGGACATGCCGTCGCCGTATCGCACGCCGATGCTGCGTGTCCAGATTGGTCACGAGCGGCGGCCGGGCGGCGACTATCGACTGCCGCTCGGCTGGATTGTCTTCGACGATCCGAAAACGCCCGAGCAGGAGATCTACCTGTCATACGCAAATGCGTTGAGGCTGCTCGACAATTCAGGAGGGATCGTCGGTCCGACGAAATCGATGCCGCAGCTTCAGCGTGAGACGATGCTGTCGCGGGCGCTGGGGCGCGCGCTCGCGCACGAGATTGGACACTACCTGCTCGCGTCGAAGGTTCACACGCCGAAGGGGCTCATGATGGCGGTGCACACGGCGGCGGAACTCTTCGGTGTCGAGCGCGTGGACTTCAAACTCGCGCCCGTCGAACAGCAGCAGATGATCGCTCGATTTACATCTATTAAAACGGGCTCAGCAGAAAACGGCAGCAAGCCTGCCAATCCTCCGGGCACCTTCTAAGAATCCTCAAAGAACGCTCCGCAGGAGCGTCCGCGAAGCTGGCCTCGTCCTCAGAAATTTCGAGGACGAGGCGAGCAGCGGCGGCGCCCTGCTCCTGCTGCGAAGCGGGCTGCGAAGCCAAGACCCCCGTCGTCACTGCCCAGAGAACTGGCGTGCTCAAAGTGTGGGTCGGCGCGCCATCGCCGCGTTACCTGAGACACCGACGATGATCACGTTCTACGAGTGTTGGGCGTGTGGGCATCGGTGGATACCAACAGCGACAGAAATGACGATTTCTGCGCGAAAACCTCCGGCATCGTCATGAAACTCCGAATCGATCTGAAAACAACGAATTGGTCTCTGGTGTGAAGCATCTCGCGGCACTCTCGAAGCGCGATCGGCGTTTCATGATCCCCGCCACAACCCAGACAAATACCGCGAACGGAACAATTGCGGATCACAGCGTTAGCGTGGGATCGTGATCCTGACCATCGGTGTTCCTGGTTGGTAGTATTCCCTGATCCCGCAATGGGTGCAGGCGATATTCCAGCCTCGCGTCGCGTGCCCGACAGACGCC
>AR_comb_assmDRAFT_10045675_pt1 | contig 21909 bp, 25 predicted proteins | sample ArasoioldDNA_FD_10543 | JGI IMG/M metagenome (IMG submission 10543) | reverse complement strand
GTCATGCGGCACATGCCAGTGATGTCAACCTGAAAAAACTTGAGGATCGAGTTATAACCTTGTGGGCCGGATAGTGGTCATCTTCAGGCCCACCACACGGAATAACGCTGTCGTCAGACGTTCAGTAGTGACGAACTCTTCCGCACCACCCAATTTCGCCGCAGCGATATGCAGCGCATCTAAGGCGTCGAGTCCAGCCTGCTCTGCTTCGACATGGGCTTGCGTCATGAAAGCTTCGGAGAGCGGCACTATTTCTGCAATATCAGTAAAAAACATTGCATACCAGTCAGCCTCCCCCTGATGGTGAAAATAGAGGGCTTTCGGAAAGACTTCCAGACGCACAAATGCACTGGTCAAAAAGACACGTTCTGGGCCATCGAAGATATCCCAGGCACGCTCAAATAGGGCGTCTCTTCCTGTTGCCGCAGCGATCAAGATGCCCGCATCGATGAACGTGCGAATCAATGCGCTTCCTCCTTGCTCCACCTGCGGCGCTGCTGGGTGATCTCCCTATCGATATCGTCCCAGTCTAACAAGGGGCGCCCACTCGCCAGGATTTTCTGACGCACCTCCAACAGCTTTTTGCCTAAAGGGGTCCGGGCTGTGCGCTCCGAAGTGGACGTAGGCACCTTCGTCTGCGTCTCCATAGCAAACTCCTGTGAAACTGTGGACTCTACCTGGAGAAAGGGTAACAGGTGAGGGGAGGGGCGTCAAAGACAAGAGCAGCCGTCCTCCTGCGAGGAGTAGGGTAGCTGTTTGTAGGCGATTATGTCAGGACTAAGCGGCTTGCTGTCGCTTGCGCCAGCCGTTCCATTGCCCTCAGGCAAATCTCTTCATGCTGACGCGGGTGCAGGTGCAGCGGTGGGCGCAGTTAGCGTTTCCATTGCCCTCAGGCAAATCTCTTCATGCTGACGCGACCTCGTGCGCGCCCTCGACGTGTTTCCTGCGTTTCCATTGCCCTCAGGCAAATCTCTTCATGCTGACCGCATCTGCGTGCCAATGAGCGTCTCTGCGCGGTGGCACTGATCAAGCGGTTTTGTTGGGCGGCATATTTTGCCAAAAGGTTGCAACGCGAGCCAACGGCTCTGCGGTTTTCCGACACGGCCACCATCGCGGCTGATGACTGGTTACAGGCGGCGCGAATTGACCCGGAAGCTATCCGGCGTAAGTACAAAGATTGGAGTGGCCAGTGGCTCTTTCAGGAACCACAGATATGGCAGAGGAGCAATTATAACCGAGAGGATCAGGACCTGGATCCCCCGCCACCACCTGAGGTCCAGGCAATGCTGCGACAAGCGCGGCAAGAGGCCGCAGCCGCGGGACGAGAGCCACCACGCACCTACTATGCTGCTATCGTGATGGACGGTGATCACATGGGTAAGTGGCTCAGCGGCGAGAAGGCGCCGGCGCTACGGGACGTGTATCACCCCAGGCTTGTGACCGCCTTTGAACAACTTGCCAGTACCGATAGCGCTGAGATGCGTACGACACTCGATGAGAAGCGTCCGCTGACCCCAGTGCTGCACGCTGCCATCACAGCGGCCCTTGGCAATTTTGCCCGCGACTGCGTGCCGGATATTGTGGAAGCGACCTATCGTGGGGAATTAGTATACGCCGGTGGCGATGATGTCCTCGCACTCCTGCCTACACGCGAGGCTCTTCAGTGTCTCTCTGACCTACGCGCTGCGTACTCTGGCCGTGGAGGGACGCGCTACGATGCAGAGATTCCCCGAGGCTGGGAAGTGAAAGAGGGACGCCTTCTGACGCTCATGGGGCACATTGCTACTGCCAGTGCAGGGCTCGCTATTGCCCATTACAAGGCTGACCTGCGCGCTGTGTTGGAAGCGGCTCGTAATGCCGAGCATGCTGCCAAGCAAGCTGGCCGCAATGCCCTTGGCATTGCTGTGCTGCGGCGCTCAGGCGAGCATTCGCAGGTCGTCTGTCCGTGGGAGTTCGTCCCAACGCTGAACAAGTTGGTGCAGGCGTTTGTACATGGCGCGTCGGACCGCTGGACGTATCATCTGCATACTGACATAGAAACGCTGGCCCGTCTGGAGAGTAAGGCGGTTGCTGCCGAAATTGCGCGCGTCGTCAACCGTGGGGATCTAGCTTCGCGCCGTACGCTAGTCAGCCAACTGAGCGCCAAGGACCTCACAGACCCAGCACAGGCCGGCGCGACTGTAGCCGATTGCTACCAGACTTTCCTGGACATACTTATGGAGCGTGCCCGGGACTCTCATCACAATGAGACAGAGATCCAGGAGCAGGCTGGGAAGAACTTCATTACTCTGGCACAAGCGGCGTCATTTCTAGCACGCGGGAGGGATGAGGGGCGATGAGCCAACGCCTTGGACTCCGTATCGATCCACTAGATGTCTTGTTTTTCCGCGATAATCGTCCATTCAACGTCGGCATGCGTGGCGTTGGGGACCTACCGTTGCCGCAAACTTTGGCCGGGGCTCTGCGCACGCATGTGTGGCGGCAACTGGGATTGAACTTCGAGCGTCTGGCAGAGCGAGTACGTCAAGAGCTGAGCGCGGAGAGCGACATCACTACCGTTGTCGCCGCTCTCTTGCCTGCTTCGGACGCCTGGGCCGCATACATAAAAATGCGTGGCCTATGGCTTGCTATTGCCCAGGCGGATAGCACCACACCGCGCCCCCTCATCCCAATGCCCGCTGATCTGGCGACAGTAGGTAAGAAAAGTGTAGAGGGAGAGATCATACGTCTGCGACCACGTCAGCATGTACCCCCTGGCTGGCGTCCGCTACAGCCCGGCATGGTGCCCTTCTGGGAGGCGGAGCATGCAGACTTCGAGCGTGCCCAGGGGTATCTCACGCTTGATGGTGTGCAGCGCTACCTGGACGGAGACACCCCTGACAAGACACAACAGATGCAGCCACACGCGCTTTATGCCTGGGAGGACCGCGTGGGCATTGCTGTAGAGGCCGACCGCAACCGAGCAGAAGACCATATGCTGTACTCTGTGCGTCTGTTACGCCTTTGCCCAGGGGTATCGTTCTATGCTGAGGTGGAGGTAGATGACGCCCATGCTGTTGATGCCAAACAGTGGCTACAAGGCATGCTGGCATTCGGCGGCGAAGGTCGGCGGGCGCAGGTCACCGTTCTGCCTGAGCCGGTCACCTGGCCTCAGCCCCAAACAACGGGTGCTGGCATGCTGGCGGCATTGCTCACCCCTGGGATCTTTGGTCTCCAGACCTCTTCATCGTCGGATGTACCTCCCTGGCGCCCTGAGTGGCCTAATCTGCCGCCCCTCATGGCAGCTGCTGTGCCTGGCCATCGGGCCATTGCTGGCTGGGACATGGCACGAGGTCATGCCAAACCTACGCGCTTCGCCGTATTGGAGGGTAGTGTGTATTGTTTTGCTGGTATGTTGCTGGATGTGTCTGGAAGTCCCTTCCTGCATCTGAACCAGAGTGAGCTGGATACTCTGGGCTATGGCCTGGCCTTGAAAGGAGTGTGGAAGTATGCCTAGCACTGCAAAAACTCTCTTGTTCATCCACACCCTCACAGGACTGCACCCCGGTTCTGGGACGGCCCTGGGTGTTGTCGATTTACCCGTACAGCGCGAGCGTCACACACAATGGCCGCTCATCCCAGGCTCGTCCCTCAAGGGCATTTTGCGCGATGCCTGCCGGGAAAGTATTAAAGACAGCTATCGAGATGCAACACAGCAACAGAACGGGATCAGTGACAATCCCAGACGGAGCCCCAGACAGCGGGCAAACGAGGAAGATAATGCACTCGTTACCGTCTTTGGCCCCGGCCGTATCACGGAGGAAACCGCCGGGCATTCTGGTGCTCTCAGCATCACAGACGCTCGCATTCTCGCCTTTCCTGTACGCTCGCTTACCGGCGTTTTTGCCTGGGTCACCTCCCCGGCAGTCCTCGAACGGCTGAACCGCGACCTCGCTCTTGCCAACAAAGCGGAACTGCAGCACGTGCCCCAGCCAGGCAAGAGCCAAGTGGCTGGCACTGACAGGAGTCCCCTGCTTATTGATGGCCGTCAGATGGTCCTGGAGGAATTTGACTTCACTCGCACTGAGGACGCACAGGAGGTGGCCAACTGGATTGCAGAACATGCGGTCACGGATCTGGCAACTCAGAATCGCCTCAAGGCTCACCTGGTGGTGTTGCACGACGATGATTTCACCCACTTTGTGCGCCACGCTACCGAAGTGGTGGCACGCGTTGGGCTGGACTATGAGCGTAAGACGGTCAAGCAAGGAGCATTGTTTTACCAGGAGTTCCTCCCATCAGAGACGCTGTTCTACGCCATCCTCCTGGCCAGCGATGGGCGTCGACAAGACTACACTATGAGCGCAGATGCGGTCATTACCTATGTAAATACCCATGTGCCACACGTGTTGCAGATTGGCGGTGACGAAACCATCGGCAAAGGTCTGTGCGCCGTGCAGCTCATGGACAGCACTGCAATCAACGACGCTAAGAAAGGCTAGCCATGACCTCAGCAACAGACACCTCCGCGCCGACACTTGAACAACGCCGGGCTAAGCATGCCTGGGAGGCCGTACAACGCGTCGTGCAAGCGATGCAAAACGGCACAGAAGGGGACAAAGCCAAAGCCAGGGACTTTGGAGGCCAGGCGAAGCGCTTACCTATGCGCATTATGGCCGCCGGACTCGGCCAGGCGCTCACTTTCCTGCTCGCGAAAAAATACGCTCCCAATTTGTTAGAGGCAATAGGAGATTGGGTGCTCGAGCGTACCAACCCGGATAGCCAGCGGCCACGCCCCCCAGCACCAGACGCCCTCATTCAGCAAATTGTCAACGGTGACTCGAATTTCCTGCGCCGGGCCACGGATGAAACGCTGGCCTACCTGCGCTGGTTAATCCGTTTTGCCGATGCTGTGGGTCTGACGGATGACAGTACAAGTAGGGAGGACGAATGATGCCATCTACACTTGCGCTTCCTAAATCCACAGTTGATTTAATCAACACTGTCCCTACTGCGCGTCGTCATCCTGGCCTGCAGTTGGACAAATTCAGCGTAGCAGACGAGCAAACGGAGCAAAAAAAGGCACTAGAGAAAGTCATCGCTACTGCTGGTGACCCGGCCTTGCTCGACACTTTACTGCAGCGACGCCACGCCAGACTGTCCACCCTACCGGGAATACGCTGGTGGCGCTGCCAGACCACTGGTCCCTTCACCCTGCATCTGTCCCGCGCGTCGGCGCTAGAAAACGCTGGTATCTGTCTACATCCACTCTACGGTTTCGTCTACCTACCTGGCTCGGGCCTCAAGGGTATGGCGCGTGCCTATGCCGAAACCCTCTGGCTACCGACGCAGACCAAACGCCAGGCCGCCTGGCGGACCATTGAAGACGTGTTTGGCTGGGCACCAAATCGCGACCGTCAGAAGCAGACCCGTGCTGCTGATCATCCGGCTACACGGCGGCACGTATACGACGCAGATCCCCTAACGCCAGAAATTACCGCCCACACTGGAGCCATTGTTTTCCACGATGCCTGGCCCAAGACCTGGCCACGCCCCGTGCTCGATATTGTGAACAACCACCACAGTGAGTACTACAAGGACACCCAGCACCCTCCAGGCGACTGGGAAAATCCGGTGCCAGTGTATTTTCTCGCTGTGGCTGTGGACACCACCTTCACCTTTGCGATCTCGAAGCGCCGTTCCGACGTGGCAGACCACCTCGTCGACCTGGCTCGTCAGTGGCTCGTCGGTACCCTAAGCTTTCTTGGTGCTGGGGCAAAAACTGCTGCCGGGTATGGCAGTTTTGCGCTTATAACAGATGCAGAGAAGGCACCGCAGTTAGCGGAAACTCTGCAACGGAGCTGGCAGAACATCCATGAGATTATCCCTCTCACAGAATTCAGCACCACGCTGGAACTTGTCACGCCGGCCTTTCTAGCAGGAGCGCAACAAGCGCGCGAGGACTGTAATCTGCGTCCCGCCACACTCCGTGGCTTGCTGCGCTGGTGGTGGCGTACTATGCACGCCGCACATGTTGACGTTGACGTATTGAGGGATCTGGAAGCTGCGGTCTGGGGGAACACTAATACTGGCGGGCCAGTGCGGATCCTCGTGGAGCAGTCTGCCCCTGTAAGCCCTGATTTATACAACTACAAGGATCACTCCCGCCCAAAGCTAGAATTCCAAATGGCCCATAATCTTGAACAGGCACCAAATAACAGGACGACCCAGGGCCTGTTTTATGCTTCCTATGGCATGGATGAGAGAAGCGGCGGACAGCTCAAGCAACGCTGGTATGCTCCTCCAGGCACACAGTGGACGGTAGGCCTGAGTGCCCGCTCTGGGGTTTATGAAGAACGCAATGCTCAGTCCAGGATAATTCGGAGCCAGCCCTTGCCGGCGCAGCATCTTCTTAACCAAGCGAAAGCTGCCTTGTGGCTGTTCTGCCATTTTGGAGGAGTGGGGGCAAAAGCACGCAAAGGTTTCGGCTCGTTTGCGGACCCTCCGAACCTCCAAGATTTGACTCTGGAAGCCTGCCAGGAACTTGCTGGGCAATTCCGCGCCCTCTGGTGGTGTTACGCCACACGCCTCGGCCAAATCGGCTACGTCTGCCTTAGAAAGCAGGCTGACTATTGAGGACACACAGACCTCTTGGCAGGATTGCTGGTACGCCCTCGATCAACTTGGGTTCTCCATGCAGGTTTTTGCACAGCAGCATAAACACAACACTGAGAAAAAGGCTCTGGGTCTGCCACGTAAAATCCATGGCCCTTCGTCGCACCCTCCCTCCAATCAAACCTCGTGGCGTGCACCTGAAAACTTAGAGAGCCCCAAAGGCGACCGTCATGCTTCCCCTGTACACTATCACTTTGCGAAAGGTACAAACGGTAACCTCATCATACGCATCATTGCGTTCCCAGCTGCCTATTTGCCCAGCCTGGACGTTAGCAGCGCCTTTCTCAACCGGCTTTTGACTCACCTCTCTCATGACTTAGTGCGGCGCACCCGTACCTATGCTAACAAAGGGCAGGGTTCTGTCACCGCATCCGTGTCCACAGCCCAACCACAGGCCAGCCGAGGTGGTGGGCTCACCAAGCGACAGTCGGGAACGCCCGTGATGGTGAGGATTGTGGCTGTCCGCCCCAAAGGTGGCTATGAAGTCCAAGAAGAGGGCAAACCTAAGGGCACTCTCGTAGTAGGCACACAACCTTCTCCTCCCCCCAAAGATGGGGATCATGTGCAGATGCTCATCCATGATGACAATCCTCGTAACCCTCAATATCGCTGGGGAACGCCTTCCACGAGCAGAGAGAGACCTGGTGGTCCCAATTCTGGGAGGCCACAATCTCGCAGAGGGCCACCGCCCCAAGGGGGGCCGCAAAGGCGCAGGTAGGAGCTTTGAACCTAAGAAGTATGAGAGCAACCTCTATCCTTATAACAGAGGCACACTGTTTCCCTTAGATAGAATGTGAGGACGGGTTCATGACACCCTCTATGCTACTCTGCACCGTCGGAACGAGCCTCTTCTACCCAAATCTCGAAGGGCTGAAGACTGCCCTGAGCACTGGAAAGATCAGGTCAGAACACCGGGCCTTAGCGGAGGCGTATGCGCAGCAGGAATGGACGGCCGTTGCCCAGCAACTGACCGGCATTGATGCAGAAGAACGGCTCTGCGGGGCGGAAATCAACTCCATTACCAGTTTACTTCTACATAACTATATCGCCCAGGACTGCGGCATGTTTTTTCTGCATTCGGATACGCCGAACGGTCAAGCCATTGCCCATGTTTTACGGCAATATTACCGTGCTCAGGGGCACGCATTGGTGGAAACCATCAAAGTTGAGGATCTGCAAGACCAAGATCCTAGGCGTTTCCGTACCAAGGGACTCCGGCAACTGGCGCGTGAGCTGTGCAAAATCCTGCGCGAGCGTACCCCGGCCGCGTGCGCTATTAACGCTACTGGTGGCTACAAGGCGCAAATCGCCATCGCCGTGCTGCTGGGGCAGGCAATCGGTGTGCCAGTATTCTACAAGCACGAATTGTTCCCGGAAATCATCGCCTTTCCTCCAATGCCAGTGGCGCTCGAATTTGAACTGTGGATGCGCGCCAGTGGTATGCTATTCGACCTCGTCCGCGACCTCAATCCAGCCCCTTTCAGTTTATATGCGGACGAGTGGGATGAGGCCTGCGAAAGCTTGGTCGAACGTGTGAATATAGATGGTGAGGAGTACCTCGAACTCTCGCCGACAGGGCAAATCTTCCACGATACCTTCCGCGAACGCTTCCGCTCACACCGTGACCACGTACTGCCCCCCCCAATTCCTACAGCACAGAAGCGCCCACCACGCCTGGAGGCCGCGGGCTGGCCCGGAGAGCATCCTGAAGTCAGGCGCTTCATGGAGGAAGTCACGGCGGCAAATCCATGGGTGAGCCACTGTGCTACCTTCTACTATAATCCTGACCTGGGAGAGCTCACCCGCTTCCGACCGGGAGCGCATGGGATTGAAGGCATATTCTCTGATGGCAGTTATACGGTGAAATTTCGTATTGAGACATCGGCTCAGACTACTGGCCAGCAGTCAGCAGTGGTGGCGGCGTTAAACGAATGGCTTGACAGCCGGCGCTAAGAGATCAATACAATGAGGTGACACACAGTGCGAGAAGTGCTTCCCCATCTGCCTGATGCTACATATGAGCAACTCGTTGAGAAGGCGGCGGCAGTCCACAAGCCCTTGGAGCAGTGGATCGTAGACCTACTCACTGCTGACGCAGGTACATCAGTCCACACGGCTGAATCGCACAACATGCTTGCGGCCGCGATGGATGTCCTGGGCTTTGAGCGCCTCGAACCGGAGAAGGCCAGCCGACTCAGTGCACTCCTCAAAAGTCGTAAAGAGCTCCCGCTGGAGAGCGATGAGGCCGCTGAGCTGCAGACCTTGATGGATGCCGCGAACGCGCTGGAATTAGCCAGCCTCCAACGTCTCACCGCCGCTTTCGGGCGCTGACACCTGCCTTGGGCCGCGGCTGGCGCAGTGCTCGTAGGAGGCAAAGATCGTACAGGATTTTACAGGTCAGACGGTAGCCGATATCCTCAACCGGAAGAAAGCAAGTATCAAACAGGCACGCTTGCCAAGCGGGTCCCCGGATTGGGACTCGTTCATGCAGATGACCTGGGAGCAAATAGAAGCAGGGTCACGCGCCAATAGACCAGGGTTTAAGGTCGTACGCAAGCTCTTGACGGATAAGAGGTTCGACAAATGAGCAACCATCCCTTTGGCAAATTGACGACGTTTTTGAAGCACCTTGAGCACGCGCACATCCACTATACGTTAGCGTCCCATCGCGAAGACGCCATTATGGTGCTGGTCACAGTGCCAGGAGAACGGTGGGAGGTCGAATTTTTGGCCGATGGAATAGTCGAAGTCGAGCGCTTTATCAGTAATGGCGAGATATGTGGGGAAGAGACATTGCAGGCGTTGCTGAGCCAGTATGCGGATCATGAGTCCACTGAGGTTGTGTGAGGAATCCCACGCATGGTCCTGCTCAACTTCGCCCACCCCCTCACTGCCGCGCAGCGCGCCAGCGTGGAACGTCGTCCGCCTCTCGCCGGTGGCATACAGGTGCTCACGGCACCGAAGACGCTCCTTACCTTCCTGACCGGTGGCATTGCGCTCAGCCTCCTCGGGAATGCCGTCTATCAATTGCTGACGAATTGGTTCACAACCAGTAACGCTACCATGGTCGTGATCATCGTCTGCGCCGTGGTGGTCCTGATGGGGGTGGCGTGGATGATCGAGCATCTGGCCCAACGCTGGCGTCCAGCACCGCCGCTCCCCAACAAACAGCCGCCCCAGCAGCGCCGGGGCATTATTTTCCTGGTGAGTAATGAACCGACCATTCAGCGGGCATTGGCATGGCACCGTGATACGCTGCAGTGGTGCTGGCTGGTGTGCTCCGAGCAAACGCTACCTCTGGCTGGAAAACTCGGAGCGGAACTCCAGGCACATGGGAAAAAGGCCGAGCTTGTGGTGCTGAACGATGTTTTCGATCTCGTCGAGTGTCGCAACAAGGTGGATGCCATCTACACGCAGCTCCCAGCAGGCTGCACGCCTGAGGACGTGATTCTGGATTTCACCGGCATGACGACCATTGCTTCGGTCGGTGCGGTGCTCGCCTGCCTGGATGAGCACCGGGCCATGCAATACACGCCAGCTGTGTTCAATGAGCAACTGCACGCCGTCCAGCCACGCGACCCTGTGGAAGTCGTGCTCTCCTGGGGGATGCTGGACGGCCAGCGGCAGACGACTGAGGCGGTACATGCTTAACAGGCCAGGAGCCAGTCTATGACACTGCAGACCTCGGAGCATACGCCACGCCACATCCTCCTGTGCGTGGCCGGCTTGACCCCGCAAATTATCACCGAGACGCTCTACGCCCTGACGCAACAGCGTGGCGAACGTGTTGACGAGATCCGCGTCATTACCACCCTGGGTGGGCGCGATCGCATTCGGCAGGCCTTGCTCGATCCGCAGCAGGGGAAGTTCTTTGCCTTCTGCCGGGATTATCATGTCGATCCCGCCAGCATCACGTTCGACGAGACGACGATCACGCTGCTGCGCAGCCCGGATGGCCGTATGCTGCCTGACATCCGCTCAGTCGAAGATAATACCTTTGCGGCGAATCAGATCTGCGAGATCGTCCGGGAATTGTCCCTCGCTCCGCATGCCAGCCTGCACGCCTCAGCAGCCGGGGGGCGTAAAACCATGAGTATTTACCTCACCGCAGCGATGCAACTATTCGGACGCACGCAAGACCGGCTCTCGCACGTGCTCGTCAGCGAGGATTTTGAGACGCATCCGGACTTTTTCTATATTCCTCCCACACCGCACGAACTCGACATCAAAGACCGCTCAGGGCATCTCATCAAGCGCATTTCCACTGCTGATGCCCAGATCCATCTCGCTGATATTCCGTTTATCCGCTTGCAGGGTGTACGCTCAGCGTGGCTACAGGGGAGTGGACACAGCTACAGCGACTTCGTCGAGCAGGCCCAGGGCGATCTCAACCTCCTGGACTCTTCGCATGAGCTACGCATCAACGCCCGGACCAAGACCATCGTGGTCGCCAACCGAGCGATCAAACTGACCGAACGCGAACTGTTGATTTATGCGCTCCTGGCGTATCTACGGCAGGAAGGGCGTGGGGAAGATGGCTTTGTACGACTTGACCAGATCTCGCGGTCTGATCTGGACACGGTCTTCCGCCATATCACCGCGGCCAAAGGCCAGGCCTATGGTCTGCAAGACCACGAATACGTGCCACGGTTTGCGTTTATCGCTCCCTTGGCACAGCAATTGGAGAGCACCAAAGCCCAGGACCGCGCAGATGTGACCCGGACCTTTCAGGAAACGATCTCCAGGATTAAGCGTAAGTGTGAAGCGCAACGGCTCCCCGAGCGCTATCTCATCACTATCCGCGGCGAACGAGGGGCGTTGCAGTACGGCTTACTCATTGCCCCTGAACGGATCACCTGGGACCATCATACGGTGCTATCAGGCTCGCCATGAAAAGGATGATGCTATGCTCCTCAGCACAGTGTTTGTGCTTCGCCCCCTCGCTGAGGGTACTTTACCTCTCACCCAGGGGAATGCGATTCACGCCTGGTTTCTACATCTTGTGCGCCAGCAGGATTCGCAACTGGCCGACTGGCTGCATAGCCAGGAGCAGCGCAAACCCTTTACGACCTCCCCTCTGCAGGGACACCTGACGCGCCAGGGGACATCGGCCCTCTTACGGGCTGACCACACGTACTGGCTGCGCGTCACCAGTCTGGTGGCCGACCTCTCTGCCTGTCTCCTCTCTGTCGAGGCTGCCCCGCCACCAAAGGTGCGCCTGTTTGACGTCGAGTTCGAGGTGTGCGCTGTCACGAGCCAATCGCAGGAGCATCCCTGGGCGCAGCGCAGTACATACGAGCAGGTCTACACCCGGGCGGTGGAGCGCTCGCCGGCCTCTCAGCACACCCTGGACTTTGTCTCGCCCACGGTCTTTCGCTCCCAGGGGCGTAACCAGCTCATGCCCGTACCCCGCTTGATCTTTGCTTCCCTGTGGGACAGCTGGCATGCTTTTGCCCCTATGCCTCTGCCACCGGCGCTACTGCCTGTGCTGAGCACGGAGGTCGATGTGCTACGCTATGAGCTTAAAACCCAGATGTACGACTTTGGCAACTATCGCCAGGTCGGATTCGTAGGCCCCTGCACCGTTGGCATGCCCCAGCGCCAGTCTGCTGACGCCCTGCGGGGTATGCAGCTTTTGCTCGAGAGCGCATTTTTTGCTGGAGTAGGCTACAAAACCACTATGGGTATGGGCCAGACACGTCGACTCGAACGCCCGTGGACAACGGCCCGGACAGCCGCGTGTTCGAAGTTGTCTCTTGCCTGAGTGTAACCCAATAGCTATCTTGTTTGTCGCGTTATCCTGGCTGGGTATGGTAGCATCTTTCGTGCTGGTGAGAGGTCTGAAGCCGTGGCAATGCCGAGTTCTTCACAGGCGAGACGCTTCTACCGGGCGGCAAAGCAACGTTTTGATGATGCGCTGTTACTGTTAGAAATGGAACGCACAACTGCAGCCATTTACTTGGCAGGCTATAGCGTGGAATGTATGCTCAAAGCGCTCATTCTATCGGCCGTGCCGCAAGCCCAGGAAGCGGAACTCCTAGGGATGTTTCGCGGTGCAAGGGCGCACGACTATGAATGGCTGCTGCATCTGTACGTGGAAAAAGGTGGAGCCAGGATGCCACCGTCTGTCGTACCACACTTTGCCCGTGTCAACGCCTGGTCGACGGACATGCGGTATGTCCCTGGTACAATAGCTGCACATGAGGTGCAAGCCTTTCTGGAGGCGGCCATCGAAATCATGACATGGGCAGATGGGCGGTTATAACTATGGCTCGGATAGATCGTAGTCCAAAACCTGATAGACAAGTCCAGCAGATCTTGGATGCCCTGATGGAGTACGAACGCGTTCACCCATTGGCGCAAATCGAAGGGCGTCGGCACAATCCCGTGTCCATTCGTCTCCGGATTGTCGACCCAGATTTTCAGGGTATGGATCGCATCGCACGCGAGCCTGAAATCTGGAAGCTGCTGAGAAAGCTGCCCGAAGAGGTGTTTGTAAATATCACAATGCTGCTACTACTTACCCCTGAGGAGGTGGAACATTCCTTCGCAAGTCAAGAGTTTGACCATCCCATTCCTTCACGCGTATGAAGGAGGGGTCGAAACCCCAAGCTACATCTAGGAAGCGTCCATCGGGCACGCTAGTACCACGCGGTCCCTGTATGCTCGCTGAGCTTCGCAACAACCAGGTCCCGGTTGAGGTGATAGCCAATGAACACCAGTTCTGCCATCATGTGGGGCACATGGGTGTGACCGTGTTGGCTATCGGGCTGGGTCGGGCCGGCCATGTCCATGGTACAGGCGATACGGGTCCTGACCCCCTGCACCAGCAGATGCCCAACAGCATCGCGGATATGGGCGAAGCCCTTAACGCGCAGCACGGGTTCTTGGGCGGTGATGAGGGCGAGTGCCTGGTGGAGAGTGTCAGGCGTCTGGGAGGTCTCGCTGCGCAGGACAAACGACAGCCAGCCTGGATCTTCGGCGTGCACATGCTCGTGCGTCAGCAGGCCATGCTCATGCGCACCAAGCCCAGAGTGTGCGTGCCCATCGCCGGGCGCATGCCCTGCGGCGGTGGCCGGCATGCCAGGGCTCGGCGCCTGCGCGCGAAACTCGTTGAGGTGCAGGCCCAGGACCAGCCGGGCATCCAGACGAGCCTGCCAGGCAAGCTCGACAAAACGTATGTCAGGGGCACGCGTACGAATAGCGGCTTCGGCACGCAGCAACTCGTCTTCAGCGCACTGATCAATCTTGTTCAAGACCACGACATCAGCGCACATAAGCTGCTGCTGAAACACCTCCGAGGCCGCAGCACCAGCGGATGCGTCATGCTGTGAGCCATCGGCATCGTAAACGCCGGCAAGCAGCAGGGGGGTATCGACAATCGTCAACGTGGCATCGTGGCTGAAGCACTCTTGCAAGGCAGGACTGTGCAGAGCTTCGAGCACAGCGGTCGGGACTGCGAGCCCGGAGGTTTCGATGAGGACGTGATCGAAGAGCCGGGCGTCGTCGCTGATGGCGCGCATGGTCGCGAGAAAATCGTCGCCAGCGTAAGCGATCAGGCCCCTGGTCAGTTTGAAGACGCTGGCGCGATGCGCGCCATGCGCCTGCTGCAGCAGCACATCATCGACGGAGACTTCGCCAAACTCGTTGACCACAATGGCAAAGCGTGCGTCGCGCTCGGCGGCGAGGAGAGTCGCCAGCAGCGTCGTCTTCCCCGACCCCAGAAACCCCGTAAAAATTGTCACAGGAAGTGTAGGCACTATGTCTCTCCTCCCGGCAGTCCGTCCGTCTGTGCGTGCCTGTCTATCCCACTGCAGCTAGTCTGCTCAGGGCTTCGATCAAGAGGGCATTGAGCACCGCGCTCACCCACAGTGCGCCACCTTTGGGGCCAGTGTTGGTGAGACGCGGCACCTGCATGAACTTGCGCAACTGCGCTTTGCACTCCACGGCGCTGACGAAGCCAGCGGGGAGGGCAAGCACCAACTGCGGTCGCCACCGTTCTTCCTGAATGAGCCGGAGTGCCTCGGCCACTGCCGTAGGATCATCGCCCAGAGCCAGCACGAGATCATTGCCGAACCGCTCATACGCCAGGCGTATGCCGGCCGCTGCCGGCGTGAGGCCAGTGGCCGGCGCGAGCAGGGCAGTTTCGCGTTCCTGCATGCCACACCAGGTCGAGACCGCTACGTCCTGCAGGAGACTAGGTTGGATACCGCTTTCCACCAGGGTGCCATCCGTGACGACTCGCCGACACCGCAGCAGAGCACGTATGCCAGCTTCAACCGCCCCGGGCGACAGGAACAGATCATCGACAAGCGCCATGTCTCCCGATGCTTGTACGAGACGCTGGACGACATGTCTCTCTGCGTCCGAGAAGCGCGACCAGTCGTGTCCTGCCTCAATAACGCGGAAATTTTCAGCTTCGCATGGAGGCGCTACATAGGATTGCCTGGGACGCTCCAGAGGTATGCTGGTCGCTGGCCGGTGGTGTGGCCGCTGTGGTTCGCCCACCTGCCGTTCAAAGCCGACGATCTGCACGCGGTATTTGCACAGTGAGCAGTTCATATGGGCGCGCCCCTCGACGCCCTCGTGAGCCCGCTCCAGGAAGAGGTCGGCGAGGTCTGAATGCACCCCCATGTAATGCGTTGTGAGCACCTCAATCTCAGGATGACGCGCTGCTAGCGCCGCAGCGGCATCGTAAACGCGCTTCACGAGAATGCCATCGAAGAGCAAAAACGGCAGCACGATGAGGCGTTGCTGCCCCAGGCGCGCGGCGGCGCGCAGGCCATCGGCCACAAGGGGCTTCGCGGTGCCGGCGTAACACACAAAGGAAGCGCCGAAGCCCATGCCCTCTTCGAGCATTCTGCACAGCTTGGCAATTTCCGAATTGGCATCCGGGTCGGACGTACCGCGCCCGACCACCACGAGGCACGTGTCGGCGCGTCTGCTGTAGCGCGTCGCTTGCGCCTCGGCCTCCACGATACGCTGTTGCGCCAGGCGTAGAAGCAAGGGATGCAGATCCAGGGCGGCACCGAAGTGCAATGCAACGTCGGGAAACGCCTGCTGCAGCATGTGCAACTCACCTGGCATGTCGTTTTTCGCGTGTGTGGCGGCAAAGAGCAGGGCCGGGACCACGACAATCCGCCGTGAGCCGGCGTCGATGCTCGCCTGCACGGCCTCTGCCAGGGTCGGGCGAGCAAATTCCAGGTAGCCGTAGTCCAGGCGATGCTTCCCCACGCGCTCGCGCATCAAGGCAACGAGCTGCTCGAATTCCTTGACCCCGTCAGGATCTCGACTTCCATGGCCAGCTAGGACAATGGCGTAGTCTGCTGTCATTCCCGTGCACCATTCTTGTCGCCGTGTCTCCCCAGCACCTCGCCGGCTCTGCCCATAACTAAAACCTCCAGCTTATACGCCCCGTGCATGAGCGAGGTGGCATACTCCCAGGCGGCACGGCCCAATAGGTCGTGGAAGGTTTTAACGCCAGCCTCAGACATCAACTCCGACACTTCCTGGGCCGTATTGGCACTGCAAGTGCACCTGACGAGCGACTCCGCTGCACCGGCCTGCCGTGCTAACTCTCCCAGGAAATGGAAATCCTGAGAGCTCTCCCTACTGTGGACCACCTCGTGGCCGGCGGCAAATTTGGCCAGCTTGCCGATCATGGAAGCCAGGGTAACGTGCCGGGCACCGGCGGCCGCAGCATGACGGAAAGCCTGGCCGAAAAAGTCCCCGATCTGCACAAAAGCAATATCTGGCAGCGCGAACAGGCGCTGCGCAAAACGCTCTCCACGCCCACCCACGATAAATACCAACTGCTCACAGCCCTGCGCCACGGCTACGTCGATATTCTGGAGCACACTGGCTTCCCAGGCCGCTGTAGAGTAGGGGACCACGATGCCCGTTGTCCCCAGGATCGAAATGCCGTCCCGAATCCCAAGGCGTGGATTGAGGGTTTTCTGCGCCAGTGCTGCCCCATGCGGGACGGAGATTTCAACAATGACACCTCGCGGCGTGAGCTGGGCTTGCGCCAGGACCTCTTGCACGGTCGCAGTAAGCATCTGACGCGGGACAGGATTAATGGCTGGCTCCCCTGGCGGGACTGGCAGGCCTTTTTTGGTGACCAGGCCAACCCCCTCACCACGCACAAAATGCACCCCAGGCTCGGCATGCCAGGTCACACGGGAACAGATCTCAGCGAGGTGCGTGACATCCGGGTCGTCGCCAGCATCTTTAATGACGCTGCTGCGCCCTTCGTCTGGGGTATAAGAACAGGTATGGAGCACAAATGTAACCTGTTGGCCTATAGGCAGGTCGATAGTGGCCTCGCTAAAGTGTCTCTGGTAGATGAGCGCCAGCAGCGCTCCACGCGTGGCTGCCGTTGCACAGGCTCCCGTGGTGTACCCAGAACGCAGTGATGACGGCCGTGCCATTAAGCCCCTCCTCGCCCTGCTCTAGTCCCATGTACAAAATCCTGGCAGGCCTGCACCGCTGCCGCAATGGTGGAGACGATTGGCAAGTCGTCCTCAGGAGGGCGACGGATCATCAGGGTGGTGATTGCTAAGTCATGCGCCGCCAGCACTTTTTCGACCACACCGCCCTCGACGCCCGAAGCTTTGGTGAGCAGCACGTCGATGCGGTATTCACGCAGCATACTCCGGTTAAAATCCCGCGAGAAGGGTGGCCGCAGGCAGAGAATGTGCGCTCGTGGGAACCCGGCCTGCACCGCCTGCTGCAGCGACGTCACCGCGGGTAGAATGCGGGCGAACAGTGTCAGTCGGTCGTGCAGCGCCGCAAAGTACTTTAACTGTTTTGCCCCAATAGTGAGCATGACGCGTGTTCCCAGGGTCGGTAGCAGCGCTGCGGCCTCGGCATAACTCGTGGCATACAGCGTGCCGGCCGGTGGCTCCCAATCAGGACGCTGATAGCGCACATAGGGCACATGCAGCGTGGTGCACACCGCGGACGCCAGACGCGTGATGCGGACGGCAAACGGGTGGGTGGCGTCGAGTACCAGATCAGCCCCACCCTGCGCCAGAAAATCGGTTAAGCTGGCTTCGGTGAAACCGCCGACCAACACCGTGAGGGCCTGCTGCATAGAGCCAAAGAGGTGCGCTTTCCCCTCTTCGGTCGTCACCGTAGCGCTGACTGCAAACCCGGCATCGAGGAGAGCACGGGCCAGCAGCGGCCCTTCTGAGGCACCGCTAAGCAGGAGGACTTTTGCGGACACGGCTTCGCCTCCGGAAAATGTGCGCATGCGTCGTGTGGTACAAACGCGAGCGGTTCTTTCTGTTGCCAATCGCCGCACCCACCAGGATCAACGTGGTGCGGGTCAGCTTGTGCTGGCGGATCGCGCTATGGAGATCGTGCAGACGCGTCACAATAATTTTTTCGTCTGGCCACGATACCCGGTAGAGAATGGCCACAGGCGTCTCTGGAGCGTATGCCGTTAAGAGCTGCTCCTGGACCGTCTTACTCAGGCGCGCGCTGAGGAAGATACACAACGAGGCACGATGCGCCGCCAGCGCGGCGAGGGATTCGCCGGCCGGCATGGTGGTTTTGCCTGCCCCGCGTGTCAGGATGATGGTCTGCACCACCTCAGGGATGGTCAGCTCGCTGTGCAGCGCCGCTGCCGCCGCTTGAAAGGCACTGATGCCGGGCACCGCCTCGTAGTCGATGCCAGCCTCGTCCAGCAGCGCCATCTGTTCCTGGATAGCACTATAGAGGCTCAAGTCACCAGATTGCAACCGCACCACCTGTTGGCCAGCCTGCACCGCGGCGATGGTAATCTCCATCACCTGCTCCAGGGTCAGTGGTGCCGAGTTGTGGATCGTCGCCGTGGCTGGGGCATATTGCAGGACGGCTTCAGGAATAAGCGAGCCAGCGTAAATCACCACATCGGCCTGCGCCAGCAGTCGTCGGGCTTTGAGGGTCAACAGCTCGGGGTCACCAGGACCAGCCCCGATGAAGATCACCTTGCCGGGGGCAGGGGGGTGGTCTGCTGCCGTCGCCAGTCTGGCCAGGGCAAAGGTCATGCGTTGCGGCGCCAGTGTCGAGGCGACGACCTGTTTTTCAGCCGATAAATGCTCGGCCTGGGCTGCCAGCAGGGCGGCTGGTTCGGCGACGCCAGGCGTGCCGACACAGCGCTCGACAGCCGATGAGGGCCGGGCAATGCCAGTGACCTGCGCCAACTCCGCTGCGCCATAAAAAAACGTCTGCCAGCCAGAGCACCGGGCTAGCTCGACGATGGCCGTCTCATCCGCTTTCCGGTCGAGGCTGGCCAGAGCGGTAATACTGGCCCTGGCATAGCCGGCCTGCCTGAGAAAATGCTCGAGGCCATCTTCCAGGGCGGCGAGGGGAAGGCCGCGCTCGCACCCCACACCCAGCACCATACTCGGGGGCCGGAACCAGAGAATACGCGCGGCATCGAGCCCGTGCAGGTCTGTGATGAGCCGGTCGGTAATCCACAGCACAGCGCTGAAAGACTGGGCCGGCAGCTCACTGACGTGTGGTACCCAGGTAACGTGTGATGGCAGCTCCCAGGCGTGCAGCCAGCTCCCAGGACTACCCACCTCCTGGATAATTGCCACCGGCTCCTGATTCACCAGCGCCATGGCTGCGGCTTTCAGGCGCTCTGCAGGTTCGGCGACCCAGCCCAGGGTTCCCTCCAACAGATCCAGACTCAAACCGCCGATCACGTCTGAGGCCGTGGTAATGACCGGCGTGGCGCCAAGATACCCTGCCACGGTACGGGCAAACGCGTTCGCTCCCCCCTGGTGCCCAGAGAGCACGGGGATAACAAAACGCCCCGCCTCATCCACGGCCAGAACACCGGGGTCGGTTGTCTTCGAATCCAGACACGGCGCAATCAAACGCGTCACGGCACCGGTGGCCAGGAAGAAGACGAGCTGGTCATACTGGACAAACCAGGCAGCCACCTGGGTGGCAAGGGTGGTATCGTAAGGACGATCCCAGGCAGCCGTGGCAGGTCCATAGCGCGCCGGCCGGTACATCTCACCAGTCTTGAGCCTCTGGCGCAGGAGTTGGGCTCGCTCAACGCCCTTCTGGGTGACGGCAATCAGGGCAATCCGTGGGGTAGGTTTCATACTTTACGTGCCCGTAAGATAAACATAGACGAGCGGCTCACTGGTCATGACGATAGTCCTTGTTGTGTCATGAGCAGCAGTGCATTGACCGTAGCGGTTGCCACGGCACTCCCACCTTTCCGGCCCCGCACGGTGATCACCGGCGTGTCCAGGGTCAGCGCTTGCTCCTTGCTCTCAACCACTGCGACAAAACCCACCGGCATCGCCACAATCAGCCCTGGCTGCACCAGGCCCTGGCGCACGTACGTACACAGCGTGAGCAGTGCCGTAGGGGCGTTCCCGATGACATACACCGCTGGGCCGACTTCCATCATGGCCTTGTGCATGGCGCAGGCGCTGCGCGTCGTGCCCTGCTCCTGGGCCATGCGGGCGACCTCAGGGGCATCGATGAAGCAGTGCAGGGCAATACCCAGCTTCTCTAAGACGGGCCGCTGAATGCCAGAGGCGACCATGCGCACATCGGTGACGATCGGCATGCCGGCTTGCAACGCCTGGACGCCTGCCTGGGCCGCTGCGTGCTGGAAGTGTACCAGGCGGGCGAACTCCAGGTCGCCAGAGGCGTGGATGATACGACGCACGACCTGCCATTCGACTGCATCAAAGGGGTGGGCGCCAACCTCCGCGTCGATGATGCGAAAGCTCTCGGCTACGATCTGCTCTGGCGTCATCGCTGTAGATGGAGGCATGTCATGGGGCATCGTCAAGTCCTTCCAGGTTTTTCTCCTCATGAGGATAAACTTTGCTTCCGTATCTGTCCAGCAAGCCGGCAACCATGATGCCATGTGCGGTGTGATGACTTTCGGGCAGTCTACACCTTCCACAATAGCAGGCTCTTCCTGGTTGTCAATCGCCAATTGGCGCGGTGCTCGAACCGTAACTCTAGCAATTTTTCTGGGTATTGACAGGGTGATAGAGGTAGGAGACAGCAAGCCATCACACACGTTGGCCATCTTTCCTTTCTCGGGAAAACACGAAAACGGATTGGCCATCGGTGGCGTGTATACGGTCGGTGCAGACGTCGAAAACGTGGTTGAGTTGGGCTTCTTGTAACACTTCTTCCAGCCTACCTTGTTGCACAATGTGACCGGCGTTCATCAGCACAATGTGCGTAGCGTAACGTGCCGCGGCGTTGATGTCGTGAATGGCGAGACCAATCGTTTTGCCCTCATGCGCGAGTTGTTGGCACAGATCTAACACATCAAGCGCGTGCGCAATATCCAAATTGGCGATCGGTTCGTCAAGCAAGAGCACATCGGCTTGTGTGGCAAGACTGCGGGCAATAAGAACGCGCTGGCGTTCGCCACCAGATAGTGCGGTCACCGCACGATGGGCAAGATGCCACACATCAGCACGGCGCATGGCTTCATCAACGATGTCATGATCGTGTTGGCGTAAACGCTCGAAGCGTCGCAGGTGCGGATGGCGGCCCATCTCGACGGTCTCGAGCACCGTGAAGGCAAAACTCACATGGGTGTCTTGTGGCACAAAGGCAATGCGTTGTGCCAGGGCGCGCCGCCCATAGTCCCGTACATCGGTGCCGTGGAGTGTGACGTGGCCTGCACTCGGTGCCAGCAATCCTGCCAGTACGCGTAAGAGCGTTGTCTTGCCGGAGCCGTTTGGTCCAATGAACGCTGTCAGACACGCAGTACGCAACGCCACATCGATGCCTCGTAGCAGCCAGCGTCCGTCCAAGGTCACGCTGACGTTGTGTGATGCAAGCTCGTGTATGGACATCGATACCTACAATGTTGTCGCTGCGTTTTTGTGGGTAAGTAATAAGCCTATGAAAAACGGTGCACCACAGGCAGCAGTGATAATGCCTAAGCGTATTCCTTCAGGACGCATCACAGTGCGCGCTACTATATCTGCCACGATGACGAACGACGCCCCGGCCAACGCACTCGCCGGGAGCAAACGCCGATGCGCTGGGCCAAGCAATAAACGGACGATGTGCGGTACGATTAAACCCACAAAACCAACCACACCGCTGACCGCAACCACCGCGCCTGTTCCTAACGCGGCACTCGTCAACACCACACGCTTGATATGTTCAACATCGACACCAAGCGAGGCAGCCGCTTCTTCGCCTAATGACAGGATGGACCTGCTCACATGAGACTCTGTTGGTTAATTCACGGCTGTCCAGCCGATT
>AR_comb_assmDRAFT_10346094_pt1 | contig 21918 bp, 29 predicted proteins | sample ArasoioldDNA_FD_10543 | JGI IMG/M metagenome (IMG submission 10543) | reverse complement strand
GCCGCCGAACCGGACAAGTTCAAGGGCGTGAGCTACCGCGAGACCGAGCGCGGGATCGTCGTCCTGGACGGCGTCGTGGCGCACATCGAGTGCGAGAAGCACGCGGCCGTGCCCGGCGGCGATCACACCATCTTCGTCGGCCTGGTCGTGGGTGGAGACGTCACCGACAAGCGTCCCCTGCTCTACTATAGAGGAGGCTACGCAGGCCTCAGCCGGTGATGCGCACGGTCGATCGTATTCGCGTACATGCTCCCTTTGCCCGCGTCTTCGCTGCCGCGAGCTCGGTCGCGCGCTGGCCCTCCATCCTGCCGCACTACCGCTGGGTTCGGAGACTCGACGACGGCCTCGTGGAAATGGCCGCGTGGCGGCCGTTCGCGCGCGGACTCGTGAAGTATCCCACGTGGTGGGTCTCCGAAATGACGATCGACCGTCCCGCGGGCGAAATCCGCTACAAGCACGTGCGGGGGGTAACAACGGGCATGGAGGTGACGTGGAGGTTGGTGGAGGACGGTGGCGGTTCTGCGAACGATATTGACGTAGAGATCGTCCATACTTGGGAGGGCCCGCGCTGGCCTGTGATCGGCAAGCTCGCGGCGAACCTCGTAATCGGTCCGGTTTTCATTCACGGCATCGCGTCGCGCACATTGGCCGGCATCAAAAAGGCTGCGGAGGGTAAATGAAAGATTTTCGTCGGGTCGTCATCACTGGTGTCGGAGCCGTCACGCCCATCGGTACGGCCGCCGACGGCTTGTGGACGGGATTACAGGCGCGCACGTCCGCCGTCCGCACCATCACGCGCTTCGATCCCGCGCCCTTCCGCAGTCACATGGCGGCGGAAATCCCCGATTTTCGGCCGCAGGATCATCTCGATGCCAAACGGGCGAAGCGGCTGGACCGGTTCTCGCAGCTCGCGGTGACGAGCGCCGGGCTCGCCCTCGCGGACGCCGAGATCGATGCGAAGAAAGAAGACCCCGATCGGGCCGGCGCGATGATGGGATCGGCGCTGGGCGGCGTCTCGTTCGCCGAGTCGCAGGTGCCGCGCTATCTCGCGCACGGGCCCCGCGGACTCGATCCGTCGCTCGCGCTCGCGGTATTCTGCGGTGCGGCGAGCTGCAACATTGCGATCGAGTTCGGATTCACGGGCCCCAACGCGACCAACGCGATGAGCTGCGCCTCCGGGACCATCGCGGTTGGCGAGGCGTTTCATGCGGTCCGGGACGGCCGCGCCGACCTGATGCTCGCCGGCGGCTCCGAGGCGCCGCTTGCACCACTCACCTTCGCGGCGTTCAGCATCATCCGCGCGATGAGCGCGAGGAACGACGACCCCGCGCGTGCCTCGCGGCCGTTCGATGCGAAACGCGACGGCTTCGTGATGGGTGAGGGAGCGGCGGTGGTCGTCCTCGAAGAGCGGAGTCGCGCGATCGCGCGGGGCGCCAAGATCTACGCCGAGGTCGTCGGTCACGCGTACACGAATGACGCCTATCACATGACGGCGCCGCGGCCCGACGGGCGGCAGGCGGCGCGCGCGATCCAGCTCGCCCTCGCCGACGGCGACGTGCCGCCGACCGACGTCGGATACATCAACGCGCACGGATCGTCGACGCCGCTCAACGATCCCACCGAGACGGCTGCGATCAAACAGGTGTTCGGCGAGCACGCCTACCGTCTGACCGTCAGCGGAACCAAGGGTTACTACGGCCACGCATTGGGCGCGAGCGGCGCCATCGAGGCGGCGATCTGCGCGCTGGCGCTCGCGCGCGGCTGGCTGCCACCTACCGTCAACCTCGAGCAGCCCGATCCACAATGCGACCTGAACTGCCTGCGCGACGAGGGCCGGACCGCCGCCCCGGCGGCCGTCGTTTCCAACTCGTTCGGATTTGGAGGAATCAACGCCGCGCTGGTGTTGCGGCCCCATAGCGACGACCGATAGATTGGCCCGGCTTCCAACCCGAGGTCACACGTGAATTACCTGATGCTCCGGGCTCCCGTCGCGGAATTCATCGGCACATTCCTGTTCGTTCTGGTCGGCGCAGGCAGTTCGATCGCGAACCAGGGCGGCGGCGCCATGTTGGCGATCGCGTTGACGCACGGCATTGCACTCGCCGTCATCGTCACGATCATGCTGCCCATCTCGGGCGGCCACATCAATCCCGCGGTGAGCTTCGCACTCTGGATCGGCAAACAGATCGATGCAGTCACCCTCGGCAAGTACGTGCTCGCGCAGCTGCTGGGCGCGGTTCTCGCCGCGCTGGTGCTCAAGGCCACGTTCCCCGCGGCGCCTGCTCGGATGACCTCGTTGGGAACGCCGCAGATCTCAGGCGCCATGCTGTCGATTTTCCCACCGATTACTCTCGAGGCGCTGTTCACGTTCTTCCTCGTCAGCGCCGTCTACGGCACGTGCGTCTCTTCCCAGGCACAGCGCGTCGGCGGATTCGCGATCGGCCTCGTCGTCCTGGTCTGCGCCTTGGGCGGCGGCGCACTCACGGGCGCGGCCATGAATCCCGCGCGCGCCTTCGGGCCCGCGCTCGTGTCGTGGGATTGGCACGCGCAGGCGATCTATTGGATCGGACCGTTGCTTGGTGCGGCAGTGGCTGCAGTAGTGTGGCGATTCCTGCTGCTACCACCGAGTGCCACTGATCTGAGGTAGCCTACAGATCTTCGGCGAGGGCCGGTGCAAAGTAGGTCAGAATGATATCTGCACCGGCCCTCCGAATCGCCGTCACCGACTCCCACATCGCTTTCGACTCATCCAGCATGCCGCGCTCCGCGGCGGCCTTGATCATGGCGTACTCGCCGCTCACCTGATACGCGCCGAGTGGCGCGCCAAAGCGGTGCTTGGCCCGATGAATCAGGTCGAGGCAGGGACCCGCGGGTTTCACCATGATGATGTCCGCGCCCTCATCGAGATCGAGCTGAATCTCCTTCATCGCTTCATCACCATTGGGCACGGCCATTTGGTACGATTGGCGATCGCCGAATTGCGGCGTTGATCCAGCCGCTTCGCGAAACGGACCGTAGAATGCCGACGCGAACTTGGCGGCGTACGACATGATCGGCACGTGTGAGAAGCCGCCCCCGTCCAAGGCTTTCCGAATCGCCGCGACGCGGCCGTCCATCATGTCACTCGGCGCCACGAGATCCACGCCGGCGCGCGCCTGCATCACGGCCACCTTGCCGAGCAGATAGACCGACGAGTCGTTGTCCACATCGCCGTCCCGAATCGCGCCGCAGTGACCATGATCGGTGTATTCACAGAGGCAAACGTCGCCCACCACGAGTAATTGCGGCACGGCGCGTTTCACAGCGCGAATCGCCTGCTGCACGATGCCCTGATCGTCGTACGCTTCCGAGCCAGTGGCATCCTTGGTCGCCGGAATACCGAATAGGATGATGCCGCCGAGGCCGAGGGACGCGGCGCGTTCGGCATCCTTTACCAGTTCATCGACCGAGACCTGCGACACGCCAGGCAGGGCGGCGATGGGGCGGCGTACTCCCTGGCCATGCACGACAAAGAGCGGCCAAATGAGTTGCGATGGGACGACGTGCGTCTCTGCCACCAGGCGTCGGAGGGCGGCGGTACGTCGGAGCCGCCGCATGCGGCGAATCGGAAACTGAGCGGAGCTCATCGGGCGAGTAAGCTCGCGGCGCCTGCACCTTCGAGCAAGCGCGCGACTGCTTCGCCGGCGGCTTCGGGCCGATTTGGATCGACTTCGGCGGAGGCGGTGAGCTGCACCGAACCATCGTGCGCTGTGACCCGACCGTACAGCCGGTTCCCGGCTCCCGGCTCCCGGCTCCCGACATACGCGGCCACCGGTGCCTGACAGCCTCCGCCGAGCGCGGCAAGCAAAGCGCGCTCAGCAATGACCGCCGCAGCGCTCTCCGCATCGTGGAGTGGCTCGAGAGCCTTGCGCGTCGCTTTGTCGTCCTCGCGAATCTCGATGCCGAGTGCGCCCTGCCCTGGAGCCGGCATGATGTCGAGTGGATCGACAAGCGCGCCTTTCGCAGCCAGACCCAATCGCTCGAGCCCGGCAATCGCGAGCAGCGCGGCATCGAGACCTTCGTGGCCTTCGACCTTGCGAACCCGGGTTGGCACGTTGCCGCGCAGGGGCACCACTTCCAAATCGGGCCGCAGAAAGCGGACCTGTGCGACACGTCGCAAACTCGACGTACCAACGCGCGTGCCTTTCGGAAGTGCCTGCAGCGATGTCCCATTCACGAGTGCTTCGCGCGGATCGTGACGCGGCGGGATTGCTCCTAATCCGAGACCGGGCGGCAGCCCGGTCGGCAAATCTTTGAGCGAGTGAACGGCGACATCGATCCTGCCGCCGAGGAGCGCGTCTTCGATTTCCTTGGTGAAGAACCCTTTGCCTTCCATCTCGTGCAGCGGGCGGTCGACGTCCGCGTCACCCCGCGTCTTGATGACGACGAGCTCGGCTTTCACACCGCGTTCGGCGAGACGGCCCCGTACCCACTCCGCCTGCCAGCGCGCGAGCTGGCTACCGCGCGTCCCGATCTTCACGCGAATCGCCGCGCCAGCGAATCGACCAGTCCAGGCACCGTGTGCGGCTCGGCCTCTAACACCTCGCGGAGTCCAAGCTCTCGGGCTGTCCCAGCCGTGACGGGGCCGATCGTCGCCGCCACGAACATGCCTGACGTCGCAGCCGGCCGCCCCACCAGATCCACGAACGAGCGAACCGTGGAGGAGGACGTAAACGTGACGGCATCGATGCGGCCGAGGGTGATGTCCGTCGCGAGCCGGCTGAGATCGGTCTGGACTGGAACGGTCCGATAGACCGCAATCGCCTGAACGTCCGCGCCATGCTGTCGCAACGCGGCGGGCAGGACCTCGCGCGCGTCCTCGGCCGTCGGGATGAGTACACGCGCACCGACGAGTGAGCCAGCGCTGTCCTGGATCAGCGTCTCGGCAAGCGCCTCGGCAACGAACTCTGGCGGGACGAGCGCCGGCACCACACCGCGGACCGTGAGCGCGTCCGCGGTGGCCGTCCCGATCGCGGCGACTTTGGTGGCGGCAAAGACGTGCGGCGTCAGGCCCCAGGCGACGAGACGATCGAAGACGATCTGAACGGCATTCTGACTCGTGAAGATGACCCAGCGATATGCCGAGAGACCGGTCAGCGCGGCGCGGAGTCCGCCGAGGTTCTCGAGCGGTTGAATGCGGATGACGGGCGCCAACACGGCGACCGCGCCGCGATCTTCCAGCGCCCGGACCAGATCGCTGGCTTGCTCGCGCGCGCGCGTCACGACGATGCGGCGCCCCTCTAAAGATCCGCCCATGCGCCGTTGCAATCTCACCGTGGCCCTACCCATTATCAAGCAATGCTCCGATCCATCCGCGCCGCGCTCGCCCGCTTCTGTGTGCGCCGCGCGGCCGCCGCGCAACGCGTCGCGCCGCACCGGGCCCTCGCCTGGCTGCGGCTCGGCTGCAAGTTCGCGCCGAGCTTCGCCGACACGTATCCCGCGCTCGTCCATCTCTCGCGCGCGGTAGACGATCGCTGGGGCGCGGTCGAAGCAGCTCGAGAGGCCAGCATCCGCTTTCCTGATCACGCCGACGCCTGGATGCTGCTCGGTGAAGCGCTGCAGATGGTGTTCCGTCAAGACGAGGCGCTCGGCGCGTTCGAGCAGGCGCTGGCGCTCGAGGAGCGGGCAGACGCCGCGATGGCGGCAGGCGCGCTGTACACGCGCATGGGAAGGTTTGCTGACGCGTCCGCGCGGTTCGCGCGCGCGTATGCGGCGGGTGGTGGCGCTAACGCGCTCTGGCACAACGCGCAGGCGCTGTATGACGCCGGCGATCATGGTGCTGCGGACGAAGCGTTGAATTTGTGGGCGACGCAGGTGCCGGACGGCCATAGCCGTCTCCCCGCGGCACGCGCGGAGTTACGGGCGAAGGCTGCGGCGCGCGCGCAGGTACAGTGAGAGCGTATAGCCGATGAGAATCGCGCCTACCAGGATGTAGGCCGCGATCATGTAGCCGCCGTTCTGAGGGGGAGGGGGTGTCTGGACTAGCATCGCTCACTCATCGCTTCGAGCTGTTCGCGCAGGTAACTCACCGCATAGCGTTGCACGACAAACCCAACATAGAGCAGCGTGAACACCCCCAATGAAAACAGCCACGTCGTCAACATGCTGCCAGGGAGCTTCGGACGGCCGGGCTGCAGCACGATGGGCATTGGATGGAGCGTGGGAAACATGTACACGCTGAGATGGATGAAGGGCACCTCGCACATGGCGCAGATGCCGAGTACGGCGGAAAATCGGGCGCGTGCTCCGGGATCCGTCACGGCGTTGCGCAGCAGCAGGTAGCCTACGTACAACAGGAACAAGAACAGCGTGAACGTGAGCCGGGCATCCCATGTCCACCACGTCCCCCAGATCGGCTTTCCCCAGATGGGTCCCGTGGTCAGCACGATCGCGCAGAAGACGGCGCCCACCTCTGCGGACGATGCGGCGAAGCGGTCGAGCCGCGGATCTTTTGTGAAAAGATAGAAAATGCTCGCGAGGCCGACGAAGACCATCGCGGTCTCGGCCCAGATCGCGGCCGGGACGTGCAGGTAGAAGATCTTCTGCGCGAGTCCTTGCGATGCTTCGGCTGGCGTGTAGACAAGCGCGCGGACGTACACGCCCGCGAGCAGAAGCAACGCGAGCGCCGTGATCCACCGTCCCACGCGAAGCATCGTCATTCGTTCACCGTCGCGGGAAACAGCAGAATAGCGAGGACGACGAAGACCAGGTCATAGACGGCCAGCATGTTAAGCCACCCATGCACCTCGCTCAAGGGCCGGCCCGCCAAGAGCAAGCCGGTCGTGAGGGCAGCCCAGCGCAGCGGAAGAATCATGAAGGGCAGAAGCAGTACAGGCAGCAACAGCTCCGCAAACCGCGTTCGCACCGTCATGGCGCTAAACAGCGTGCCCACCGCCACAAACCCGACAGTTGCCAGCGCGATCACCAACATCAGCGGGGCGAGCAGGACCTGCACATTAAAGAACAGCGCGATCAGTGGCAGCCCGATCACCTCGATGGTCCCTACAAAAATGAGGTTCGCGATCAGCTTGCCGAGGTAGATGCTGCCGCGGTCGATGGGCGCGAGCAGCAAGCCATCGAGCGCCTGATTCTCGAGCTCGATTTGGAATGCGCGGTTCAGAGCCAAGATCGCCGCGAAGGTGAATGTCACCCATAGGATGCTTGGCGCCAGGTCGAGGTTGGAAACGGCCGTTTGGTCGCGTCCAAAATTGAACACCATCAGTACGAGCACGACGAACGTCGCGACGGACAGGATGGCTGTGCGCGAGCGCAGCTCGACCAGCAGGTCCTTGGAGGCGACGGCCCACGCGTGCCGCAGCAGCTCAGGCGATCGCATTACGATACTCCTCGGCGACCTGCGCTGCGCCGCGGCCGGCGCGCGGCGCAAAATGCACGAACCGGCCCGACCGCATGAACGCCACGTCGGTCGCGAGGCCCGTTCCTTCCTCCACGTTGTGCGTGACGAGCACACTCGCGCGACCCGCCGCCGCATGCTGGCCGAGCAGCCGGCTCAATGCTTCTGCGGCGACGCGATCGAGTCCGGTGAAGGGCTCGTCGAGAAGCAACACGGTGGGATCGTGCACGAGCGCCCGCGCGATGGCGACGCGCTGTACGAGTCCGCGGGAGAGCGCGCGCACGGGACGATCCACATGTGCTTCGAGTCCGAGCCGTGCGATAAGCTCGGATGGGGGCGTCACGTCGTAGAGCGAGGCCCAGAACTTGAGGTTCTCGCGCACGGTGAGCTGCGCGTACAGCTGTGGCTGATGACCGATCCACCCGATCGCCCGGCGTCCTCCGGCGACCTCCGCGGTCCCTTTTTGTGGTTGGATCAAACCTGCCAGTACTTTCAACAGAGTGGTTTTGCCGGCGCCATTGGGGCCGAAGACGGCGAGCGTTTGACCGGGCTGTACGCTGAACGAGATGTCATCGAGAGCCCGGATTGCGCCGAAGCGGTGACTGAGGCCTTCAGCCCGCAGCATCGATCGCGGCGGCGAGCTCGCTCAATTCGTAAGGTTTGACGAGGTAACGGCTGTGTCCGAGGTCCAGCACGTTCATCAGCGGCTCCATGCTCACATATGCCGTCGTCACGACGACGGGGAGCGTGGGTCGTGTCTCGCGAATGCGCTGGAGCAGCGCGATCCCGTCCGTATCCGGGAGGCGCATGTCGAGGACGAGGACATCGGGGTCGAAATTGCTCAGTTGCCGCATGGCCTCAGCCCCGTTGGGGGCGTAGGCCATCGTGTATTTGCCTTCGAAAAACCGCTCATAGGAGTATTGCAGTGCGGCTTCGTCTTCGACGAAGAGGACTTTGCGCGGCGGCATCGCCGCCAATCTACGTCACGAAACGCCAGTCTCCAATTCGAACAGGTCGTCGAGCTTGGTGAGCACCAGGAGAAACCGCAGCTCCTCGTTCGCGCCCCGGAGGCATACCGTCTGCCGGCGCTCGGCAGCCTTGCGCTGAATCAGCATCAAGGCACCAAGACCCGCGCTGTCCACCGACCGCGTCCCCGAGAGATCGATCACCAGACGGCCGCCCCCCTCGCCCCCTTCGGCGAGCAGGTCCAGCACCTCCCCCGCCGCGCGGCGAAACGCCGTGCGGGAATCGAGGTCGAGCCGCTCAGGGGCGGCGAGCGTCTTCACCCTCGGACGCGTGGACATCAGTGTGCGCTCCACAGGTAGTGACATATTTCCTCCCGCTGCGGTGTATGCCACTCCAGTGCCACACGATCTAAGCCGCGCCGCATCAAGCGGTTGTCCAAAACAAGTGAGCCTGCTCACCCGTGCAGGTTGCCGCATACGGAACGGCGCGGTGCAACTTGCTAGAGTCCCCCTCTTCCTTAATATCCCAAATCATGGCGACTGATCGGATCGAAACTCTTCTCGATGAGCAGCGGCGCTTCCCGCCGCCGGAGTCCTTCGCGGCGCAGGCCCATGTCCCCAACTCGAGTCCCTATGATCGCGCGCGACGGGACCCGGAAGGTTACTGGGCCGATTGGGCCAAGCAACTGGAATGGAGCCGTCCCTTCGATCGCGTGCTCGAATGGAAACCTCCGCATGCCAAGTGGTTTATCGGCGGCAAGCTCAACGCTTCCGTCAACTGTCTCGACCGGCATGTCCGCGCCGGCCGGGGCGGCCGCGTCGCCTTGATATGGGAGGGTGAGCCGCCCGGCGAGGTGAGACGCATCACCTATGCCGAGTTGCACGCGGACGTCAACAAGTTCGCCAACGTCTTGAAGGGACTTGGGGTCGCGAAAGGCGATCGGGTTGCCATCTATCTGCCGATGGTGCCCGAGGTCGCGGTCGCCATGCTCGCGTGCGCGCGCATCGGCGCCGTGCACACCGTTGTGTTTGGCGGGTTCTCCGCGGAGTCGCTCCGCGACCGAATCAACGACGCGGGCGCGAAGCTGCTGGTCACCGCGGACGGCGGCTATCGTCGCGGCGCGATCGTGCCGCTGAAGCAGAACGCTGATGAAGCGCTCCAGGACACGCCGAGCATCGCGCATGTCGTCGTGCTGCGGCGCACGGGACAGACCGTGACGTTCAAGACCGGCCGAGACTTGTGGTGGTCGGAGCTGATGGCGCGCGCGGCGAAGGACTGTCCGCCCGAGGCGATGGACGCCGAAGATCCGCTGTACATCCTGTATACGTCGGGCACGACGGGCAAACCCAAGGGGATCCTGCATACCACGGGCGGCTACCTGACGCAGGTGTACGCGACGACCAAATGGGTGTTCGATCTCAAAGACTCGGACGTGTTCTGGTGCACGGCGGACGTGGGGTGGGTGACGGGCCATTCCTATGTCGTATACGGCCCACTGGCGCTCGGCGTTACTGAAGTGATGTATGAAGGCGCCCCCGATCATCCCGGCAAAGACCGCTTCTGGTCGATCTGCGAAAAGCATGGGGTCACTGTCTTCTACACCGCGCCCACGGCGATTCGCGCGTTCATGAAGTGGGGCACCGAGCTACCCGCACGACACGACCTAAAGAAGCTTCGACTCCTCGGATCCGTAGGCGAGCCGATCAACCCCGAAGCGTGGATGTGGTATCAGGAAAACATCGGCGGCGGTCGTTGCCCCATCGTCGACACGTGGTGGCAGACGGAGACCGGCGGGATCATGATCACGCCACTCCCCGGCGTGACGGCCACGAAGCCGGGCTCCGCGACGATTCCGTTCCCGGGGATCGAAGCGGCCCTGCTCGACGGCGATGGGAAGGAAGTGAAGGTTGGTGGAGGCTATCTCGCGATCACGAAGCCGTGGCCCGGCATGCTCCGCACCATCTGGGGCGATGACGAGCGGTACCAGAAAGTCTACTGGAGCAAGTGGAAGAACACCTACTTCCCCGGCGACGGCGCCAAGCGCGACGACGACGGCTACTACTGGATCCTCGGCCGCGTGGACGACGTGCTCAACGTCGCCGGTCACCGCATCGGTACCATGGAAGTCGAGAGCGCGCTCGTGGACCACGCCGCTGTCGCCGAGGCCGCGGTCGTGGGACGCGCGCACGAGCTCAAGGGACAGGCACTCGCGGCGTTCGTTACGCTCAAGGAAGGTCGGCAGGGGAACGACGCGCTGCGTGAAGAGCTGAAGAATCACGTCTCGAGGAAAATCGGCGCGCTGGCCAAACCCGACGACATCCTGTTCTCGGCCGATCTGCCCAAGACGCGCAGCGGGAAAATTATGCGGAGGCTGCTCAAGGACATCGCCGAGGGGCGCGCCCTGGGCGATACGACTACGCTTGCGGATCCGGCAGTGGTTGCGAAGCTACGGGATCAATACGAGGCTCAGGAGACCTGAGCCTCCGGCGCCCTCCGGCGTCCTCCGGCGACCCACGCTGCCACCGCCACTATCCAGATCGCCGTCATGATGACCGCCGACCCCACGCACCAGCGGCAGATCGCGTGGATGACGAACAATTCCAGATAGGTGAGATAGACGGTGAAGAAAAAGCCGATGCTCGCGATCGCTGCGAGCATCGTGTCCCAGCCGCGGTCGGCAATCGCTGCGGGCCGCAGCGCGGCGACCGCGACCACCAGCAGCGCGAAGTACCCGACCACACCGTAAAACGCGACCGGCATGCCGAGGAACGTGGCCCACTGGCTGGTCTGCACTTCTTCGCACCCGCCCGACCCGCCGCACTTGATCGCGCCGCCGTAGCCGAGCGCGTGCAGCCAGAGGTAGAGCGCGACGAAGCAGCCGACGAGCGCGAGCAGCGCGATCGTCTGGCGGTACCGCATCAATGCGTCTGCGGCTTCTTGGGCGGCGCCGCGTGGGCCATCATGCTATCGACGACCACCTTGAAATCGTCGGACCCGGGAAGGCGGCGAAACTCCAGCTTCCGTCCGTTTGCGAAAAACGTGGGCGTGCCGTCGACGCGCAGCGAGTCCCCCTCTTGTCGGCTGTACTCGATGCGCTGCGCGAATTTCCCTTCCTTCATGCACGTGTCATAGGTCGCGAGGTTGACGCCCGCCGTCTGCGCCAGTTCACGGAACAGGCCTGAAGGATCTTTGCCGGTCTGCGCCCATTGGTGGTGCTCGAACAATTGATCCTGCATCTCGAAGTAATGGCCCTGCGCTCCGGCGCATTGGGCCGCGTGCGCGGCAAAGCGCGAGTACTTGTGAATCGGCAGCGGATAGTCGCGGAAGCGCCAGCGCACTTTGCCGGTGTTGATCAGCTGCTCTTTGATCGTCGGCATCTGAATGGTCGCGAAGTTCGCACACACGGGGCACTCGAAGTCCAGATACTCCGTGATCTCCACGGGCGCGCTGCCCTGGCCGAGCGTGTATCCGCGGAAGCCGTCATCGGCGACGGTGGGTGGCGGACCCGCCGCTGCAGCGGACGCGCTGCCGCCGCCCGTGCGGAGCAACGCGAACACGGCTACGCCCAACACGACCGCCACGACGGCCAGCACCACGTAAAATCGATTCATGCCTTTCGTTTTCCTCCGCCTCGCCAAGGCTCGTCATCGTCCGGATCGTCGAGCGACAGTTCATCGCTGCCCAGGGCCTCTTCGACAATACGCCGGCTTTCGGCGACTTCGGGCGTATCATATGTGCTGCGGACTTCATAATGAAAAAGCTCACTGCGCGCATTGCCCAACAGTTTTTGTAACTCCGGCGCCGCATCGAGTAACCGGCCCGTTCGGTCCAGCTCCTGGATGCGCTCGGCTAATGCTCTGAGCAGCGCGACCAGACGTTGCGCTCGTTCTGGCCCATAAACCTCTTCACTCATCGCTTCCTCCCGGAACGCGGGAACCTGCGTTCCTTATGTGGCATTATACCACACAACCCATTATCTTGCGGCGCTGTTTTTAGGTGCCCTAACCCGAAAGGAAAGTCCCTGCATGGCCAAAAAGCGTGGTGAGCCTCGGAAGATTGCGATCCCCACGAGCTTCGAACAGGCGCGCGACGAGTTGTTCTCACACATCCTCCGCTGCGGAGTGCTGGAGGCCTCGCCTGAGCATCAGAAGGAGTGGTTCGACGACACGTTGCTGTATCTCGCGGACCGTTTCAATGACTTGACTGAGAATGAGCTGAACGAACTGCGCGTGCTGGGCGAGCGTTATTGCCGCCCCGTCGTCGCACGCACCTCACCCGTCGGCGCGAACGCCTAGTCGTTTGCCGCGGTGAGGGCAAGGGCGCCCCTCAAGGGGCGCCCTTTGTATTTCTACCGGGCGCCCCACCACTGCGGAAATTTCCGCAGCCGCCATCCGACCGCGGCGCGCACGCCGCCGCAGAATCCCAGCTCGACATACCAGCCATTGCGGCGACCCGGAGCCCGCTCGACACCGACCAACACGGCGAGAAACCCCTGCCCCGGTACGCCTTGCTGTCCGGCATAGGCGGCGCCCAGGCCAGCGTAGACTCCAGGGCCCGAGCGCGCGAACGAGTTGATGAGTACTTGGACGGTGAGCTGCGCGCGCAGCGCTGCGTTCCCGTGAGTCGTTCCGCCCGCCACCGCGAGCGCGATCCGGCTCTCCGTGCTCGGGCGGTGCGCCAGTCCCAGTTCGGCGCCGGCAAACGGATGATCCAGGAATACCATCGCCCCGCCCAGGCTCAGCTCGTTGACGGTGAGGGTCTGTGTCTGTGATTGCAGGGCCAAGAGTGGAAGAAGGACCAGCAGACTAGGCAATGGCCACGTCGTAGCTGAGGGCGATGTCGGGCGCGAGTGACGAGACGACAGAGCAGTACTTCTCGAGTGAGAGATCGACGGCGCGTCGCACCTTCACGTCATCCGCGCCCTCGCCGCGGACCGCGACGTGAAACGCGATCGCGGTGTAGCGACGCGGCTCCGTCTCGCGGCGCGTGCCGCGCACCGAGATGTCGAGCGACTCGAGCTTGACGCGCTGCTTCTGCAGGATGATCACGATGTCGGAGGCAGTGCAGGTGGCGGCGGAGAGCAGCAGCAATTCGACCGGCGACGTGGCGACCTTGCCGTCTCCATCCACGAGGATACTGGGCCGTCCAGTACCGCTCCCCTCGAACTGCAGGTCACGCAACCAGCGCATCGAGACTTCGGCGATGCGCGCCACCTAATTGCCGCGGCGCGTGGTGAGGCCGATGTAGATGCGGTTGTGACGCATGAGATCCAATCCGTGATACTCGATCAGCCAGTTGAACGTGGAGCGATACCGAAGCTCAAAACCGAAAACGGTATTGAACCAGAGGTCGGGGCATTGCGGATCGGTACCGCAGCCATCCCGTCCCGCGATTCCCAACCCACCGCCGATGTACGGCGTCGCGACGTTCTCATCGGCGGTGAACCGCCACAGTGCCTCGAAACTCCCGACATAGGTATTGCTGCCGTTAAATACGCCGAGCTCGGCAGAAGGGCGCAGCCGGATCCGATTCGAAAACAGATCGCCGAGGTCGAGCGCGCCGCCCAAGACGAGCTGCGAGGATTTGCGAAAGTCGATGCCGCCGCGAATGCCAAATCCGAACAACCCGAGACGCGTACCGGAGTGCGCGGCGCTGCGTGGGGGCGGGAACTGCTGCGCAACCAGGGGCGACGCCGTGAGGGCGCCGCCCAGGACACTCGCGATTGCCACGAGAACGATTCGCATCCCCGTTCCCAAGCCCTCCCCCTCCGTCTTGCCCGCTCTGGTTTTTTTCGCGGCGGTACGTCCGTAATCCCAGATTGCATACACGGCTATGGCCGCGGTGGCCCATGCCAGATGGCGAGTGTAGGCCCAATCCGTGATGGCCGCCACCAACGTTAACAACTGCGCGATCGTGACGGCTTTGCCCCCGGCGCGCGCGGGAAGCGCCACGGGACGGCGCAGCAGCCAGGTGAACACGAATCCCAGCACCGCCAGGATGTCCCGCAGCAGCACGCCGAGGAGCTCGTACCAATCGAGCAGCCCGCGCCGTGCCACCGTCACAAACGTGACCGCCATGAAGAATTTGTCTGCGACGGGATCCAGCACCGCTCCGGCCCGAGAGGAGCCGAAGCGGCGCGCCAGCATCCCGTCGCCCAGGTCGCTGGCCGCGGCGACTGCCACGATGGCCAGCCGCCAGCCGGCGGAATGCACGATCGGAAACAGCACGGCGAGCGGGAAGCGCAGCGCCGTGAGCACATCGGCTACCGCAAAACGGGGTTTCACCCTACCTTAGCCTCGTGGACGTCAAGCTGCTCAAACAAGCCGCCATCTTCCAGGATCTCGACGAGGGCGAACTGGCCCGCGTCGCCGAAGTGTGCCGCGAACAGAAGTTCACCGTCGGCCAGTACGTCTTCAAAGAAGGCGAACCGGGCAACCGGCTGTTCCTGATTTCCGAGGGCGAGGTCCGGATTTCCCGGACCATCCCCGGGTCCGGCGAAGAGGCGCTCGCGGTCTTGAAGCCCGGCGCGTGCTTCGGCGAAATGTCGATTTTCGACCGGTCCGAGCGGTCCACCGACGCGATCGCCAATACCACCTGTACACTCATCACCATTTCCCGCTCCGATTTCGAGCTGCTGCTCGACTTCAACCGCGACGTCGCCTACAAGGTCTTGTGGTCGGTCGTGCGACTCCTGTCCGCTCGCCTGCGCGTGACGAACGACAATCTGCGGTCGTTCCTCGCCATGTCCATGTTCTAACGGAGGACGCGTGAACGCACTGACGCCCTACGCAGCCTTCTTCATGCGCCTGGCGGTCGGTGGCGTATTTCTCATTCACGGCATCGCGAAGTTCGAGCGCGGGATTGGCGTCACCGCCCACATGCTCGCCGGGCTCGGGATTCCCTTCGCCAGCATCTTCGCCGTCATCGTGATCACGATTGAGACCATCGGCGCGCTCTGCGTGCTGCTCGGCATCCTGACGCGGGCCTGGGCGGCGGCGATGGCGCTGGAGATGGTGGTCGCGATCCTGGCCGTGAAGCTGCCGAATCACGGGGATTTCGAGCTCGAAGCCCTACTGTTGGCGGGAGCGGTGACGCTGGTGGCCTTAGGGGACGGTCCATTGTCGGTTGCGGTGAGGTTCAAGAGGCCCTCGGAGCAATCCTAGCAACTCACTGCGCATACAGGCGCACAAAGGCGCAGCGGGTGCGATTCAATCACCTGCTGCGCCTTTTCGCGCCTCTGCGCGCCTTCGCAGTCTAGTGCAGGATCCGCAGGACGCCGGCGTCGGCACCGGCTTTCAAAAAGCTTTCCGGATCCGTGGCCGGAATCGCGATGCCCGTCTGTTTGCGCCAGCGCTTCGCGCTGGCTTCCATGTACTCCTCGAGTGATCCGGCGACCCATTCGGCGGCATCGTCTTTCATCTGGCGCACGATCTCTTCCCACGTGCCGACATAGGTGGCGCCCGACACGGTGCTCACGCGGTGCACCTCGAAATTCTTGTTCTTCATGCCCTGCAGCTCGGTGAGCAACGTGCCGAACAACTCCAGCTGGCGCGGATCGCGGATCTGGCCGTCGGGCCGCATCGCTTCGATCTCCGAGAGCAGGAGGTCTTCGGGTGCAGCGTCGCCCGACAGCTCGTTCAGGCGCTCGTTCCACGGCACGAGTTCGGGATCGTCGTCGGGTAGGCGGTAGACGCTCTTCTTCAGTTCGACCAACCGCCAGATCGCGAGCGCGTCATAATGCTCCTCGGGTCCGGTGCGCTCGAGATGAAACAGCGCCGCCTCGTACTCGCCGCGGTCGTATAACAGGTTCGCGAGATAGATGCGCGCCTCGCCGAGACTCGGGTCGAGCTCGAGCGCGCGGCGCAGCCAATGCAGGCTCCCGCCCTCGTCGGCAAGCCGGTGCGCCGCGTAGCCGACGCACGCCGCCGCATCGGCGGAATCGGGATGCGCGCGCAGCGCGCCCTCGAAGAAGCGCCGCGCCTGATCGAGCACGCCTTCACGAAACAGGGCGCGTCCGATCTGCAGCATCAGATCGTGGTCGTCCTGGAACCCGAGCGCCAGCACGCGCTCGAAGCACGCCATCGCACCCGCCCGGTCGCCGAACTTGAGCAGGACCTCGCCGAGACCGGCGAGCGTGTCTTCGTGATCGGGATCGAGGCCGCGCGCTTCTTCGAACGAGCGACGCGCCCACGCGAATTCCTCGCGCGCGAGTCGCGCGTACCCCATACCGACGTGGAGCTCGACGGCGTGGGGATACAACCCCAGGCCTTCGCGCAGCGTCTCTATGGCCTCGTCGTATTGTCCTTCGTTGTAGAGCTGATGTGCACGTTCGTCGTACTCGTCGGAACTGAGGAACTGGTCCGACATCGGAACGGGTCCCCCCGGGAAGGTTGTGCTATCATACGAAACCGAGCACTCTTACACAAGCGATCATGTCCTCGGGATTTTCCACGATTGACGACGGCTCGGCGACCTCGCCCGGCGGTTTCACCGCCGCCGCCGCCCACGCCGGCCTGAAAGCGGACGGCGCGCTCGACGTCGCGCTCCTCGTCAGCGCAACGAGCTGCGCGACCGCCGGTGTGTTCACCAAGAACGCCATGCGGGCGGCGCCCGTCATCTACGACGCGCAGTTTTTGAGCGACCGCCCCGGACGCGTCCGCGCAGTCGCCATGAACGCGCGTGTCGCCAACGCGTGCACGGGCCCGGCCGGGCTCGAAGCCGCTCGCGCGATGGCGCATGCCGCCGAGGAGGCAGCCGGCCTGCCACCGCACACGGCCCTCGTCCTCTCGACCGGTGTGATTGGCGTGCCGCTCCCTGTGGATAAAGTCGAAACAGGTCTCCGCGCCGCCGCCGCGAAGCTCTCGGCCCATGGCGGCGCCGAAGCCGCACGGGCCATCATGACGACTGACACCCGGCCCAAGCACTGCGCGGTTCGTATCGAAACACCCGGCGGAGCTCCGATCACCATCGGCGGAATGGCCAAGGGCGCCGGGATGATCCATCCCGACATGGCGACCCTGCTCGCGGTGCTCACGACTGACGCCGTGTCCGAACCCGGCACGCTGCGTCCGTTCTGGAAGCGGGTCGTGGACCGGACCTTCAACGCGATCTCCGTCGACGGCGACACCAGCACGAACGACACGGCGCTGTTCCTTGCGAATGGGCATTCGGGAGTCGATCCCTCCCGCGACGGTGCGATGTGGAAGGTCTTCGAGGAAGCGGTGACCGCCGTGGCACGCACTCTGGCGCTCGCGATCGTCGAAGACGGCGAGGGCGCGACCAAGCGCCTCGAGATACAGGTCGTGGGAGCGCAGACCGAAGCGCATGCTCGCGAGGTGGGCCGCGCGATCGCGCGCTCGACCCTGGTGAAGACGGCGATCTACGGTGGCGATCCAAATTGGGGCCGCGTACTTGCCGCGGCCGGTGTCGCCGGGGTCGCGCTCACGCCCGAGCGCATCACGCTCCAAGCCGCGACCGCGAATGGCACAGGCTGGCTGACCTTGGCGAGTGGCGGCGCGACCGCGCTCGCCGATGCCCAACAGGCTCGCGCCATTTTCGAGCAGAAAACCATCCGCCTCCGGCTCGACCTTGGTGTCGGTCGATCGGAGGCGGTGGTATGGACCTGCGATTTGTCTCCTGACTACGTCCGGATCAACTCCGACTACACGTCCTAGTTACGGCTTCTTGGTCGTGTCGCGCGGCGCGCTCGACGAGCTGGAGGCGGGCTTCGCCTTGCTCTTCGACGACGAATGATGCTTCGAGTGATGCGCCGTGCTCGACTTGGCCTTCGACGTATCGGCGGGGGCCTGCTGTGCCGCGTTGGCCTTCGGTGTCGGAGCCGCGGCCGGCTGCTGCGTGGGCTGCTGGACAGCCAGCGAGGTGAAAAGGAGAGCTGCGAGAAGCATAGAGCCTCGGGTTAGGGTCGCCTTTACGACCCGTTCGTTCCATGGCGCGTCACTGCCGCTCCCGTCGAGCCGGACTCGGCAGGGGGCACGTTCGGCAGCATGGCGCGGACATGCGCGAGCGCTTCGGAGGGGGTACGGCCCCCACGCCGCTGCAGCTCGTGATCGGCGGCGACGGCGACATCGAGCAACCGCATCCCCCGCAATCCCTTGTTGCGCGCCTCGATGAGCAGGTCCACGGCGGAATCCGGATCGAAATGATGCGCGATCAGGTCGGCGGCCGCATGGAGCGCGGGGCCGGGCGGCTCGTTCGGCGCGTCTGCGATCAGGCGTTCAGCGAGTGGTGCCGGTACCCCACGCGCGAGCGCTGCAGCGACCGCGACGACATGGCCCTCGGGCACCGGCTGTCCCGGCACGGCTTCCGCGACAATCACGTGCGCCGCGCGCAGCTGCAGTAAGCCGCGCCGTACGCCGCTCACCAAACGATCCGGAGGAATATTCTTGGCGCTGCCTTCGAGCGCCTTCTGAATCAGCGGCTCCGTTGGCAGACTTTCTGCGACCGCAGTGGCGATGATCGAGTCGATCGCCGGCAGTGCGGCGGGTGGCACGCGGCCGGCGAGACGCGTTGGCCCCGGCTGCTGCGGCGCGAGCGAAATGGGCGCTGCCAGCACGATGGCGAGCGCCAGATGCAACTTCACGGCTCGGTAGCCGCGGGCCGGACGATCAGCAGCGAGTTCTGCTGCCCCGCGCCAAATCCGTCGTCCACGTAGCGGCCCGCCAGGGGATCAGGCACCCAGCGCTCGCCATCGACCACGAACATGTACTCGTGCTGTCCGGCCGGCAGCACCGCTGCGCCGTGCCAGATGCCGTCGCCGTCATCGTCATTCAAGTGCAGCATGCCGCGGCTCCAATCGTTGAAGGAGCCGACGACTTCGACGGAGCGCGCCCCCGGGAAGTGACCGACGAACTGCGCCACACCTTCGGCATCGCCGGGTTGCCGAGCTTGCTCTCCGAATGGCAGCAGCAGGACCGCGGTCAGGCCGGCGGCGAGTGCCAGAGTCCAGACAGGGCGGAGTCGCACCGTAATTGCGCGCGGGCGTCCCAGCCAGCGCAATGCGCGCCGCATCGGGCTCTCACCGGACTCGGGCTGCGGCGCCTTGCGGATTTCTGCCATCACGCGCGCGGCGACGCTCAGCCGCGGGGTTCCCGACAGCAGATGGGCGGCACCGGTCAACCGGTCGTACGCATCCCGCAGATCCGCCGGCAACGTGCCTGGATCGCGCTCTCCATCGAGCGCCTCCTGCAAGCGAGGATCAATTGGGCTCATCGTACAACCTCCTCCAGTGCGGCCAGCAGTGCTTCCCGGGCGCGATGCACGCGCATTTTCAGCGTTGGAATCCGCGCGCCGGTTACTGCCGCCATTTCTTCGTAACTCATGCCTTCCACATGCTTCAGCACGAACGCCTCGCGCTTTTCAGCCGGTAACGCCGCCAGCGCTCGTTCCACTAACGCGACTTGCTCGCCGCGCTCCAGCGTCGCCCACGCATCCGTGCTGTCCGCGAGCGCCGGTGCAGGCGCTTCGCTCAGCGGGATGTCGTTCGTGTGCCGGCGGGCGAGATGGCTGCGGCAACGGTTCCCCGTGATTCGGTAGAGCCAGCTGCGCAGCCGCGCCGGATCCCGGCACTGCGACAAATGCCGGTAGGCGCGCACGAGACTCTCGGCCACCGCATCGGCCGCCGCATCGGGATTCCCGAGCATGCGCGTCGCAAAGCGGAGCAAACCCGGCTCGTATCGCCGGATGAGAATCCCAAACGCTTCCCCATCGCCGCCCAAAACCCGGGCGACTACTTCGACATCCGGGGCGCCGTCGTTCACCATGAGAGTGACCCCCCTCCCAAGGGGTTCGTCACGGTATTTGCAGTGTTTCTCGCGCGGCCGCTAGGAAGGTCGTGGAGCGAAGGCCGGCGCCAACGACCCTGGCTCCGGCGAATGAGTCGAGCGTCGCGCGGGCGTGCCGGCGGTACGACGGATTACCGGTCACGCGCGCGAGATGGACCAAAACGAGCGCGGCCTGCGCATTCGGTCCCGGCAACACGTCGTCGAAGACGTGCTTCGTCCGATCCCCGGCCGTCAGTGACGTCCCACCGCCGCCCGCTCCGGCAGTCAGGTCGTAGTAACCGCCGAGCGAATCGGAGTAGTTACGCTCGACGATACCCATGAGATCGATTGCGACATCCAGATAGTGCTTCTTGTCGCTGAAGCGGTAGGCAGCGAGACATGCCGCGGCGACCTGCACCTGATCCTGCAACAGGCCGAGCGGCGTTGTGCCGGCAATCGCGTGTCGAACTCCCATACTGTGCGCGTACGTCCGCTGCAGCAGCGCGTCGAGCGCCGCGAGCACCCGGCGGACGGCAGCGGTGTCCCCGAACGTTCCGGCTGCGAACAATAGACGTTCCATGAGGAACGCTTCTTGGTCCGCGAATGCCTCGGAAGAAGCCAGACTGTCGGTCAGGATGCGGACCAGACCGAGACCGATCTCCCGATAGCCCTGCGAGCCGGTGACCACCCATGCTTTCGCCAGACTGCTCGCGAGCGCGGCGCGGACGAGTCGAGGCGGATCCTCCGCGACGACGCCGCTCGTGCTGTCGAGCATCAAGTCCAATGCATCACGCGCCGATGCGCGGCTTGCTGAATCTCCCGACAACAACAACGCGACCGCGTCGGTGTGGGTCACGCTGCCCTGCACCGAGCGACTCCTGATGCCATCGTCCAGCTCGCGCCTGACGGTGGCAATTCCTTCCTGCACCAGCGCGAACCGCAACACGCGCCGCGGTTCGCCACCCGAGATCTCGAGCTGCCGCACCAGCGCCGCCTGCTGCTCGATGGACGAGCGCTGGTCGCGATAGCGCTTCGCCACTTCGGGGAGCAGCTGCTTCAATCCACGGCCGGTGACGGGGTCGTCGGCCGGGAAATACGTGCCGCCCAGGAATGCCGAGCCGTCGGCCGTGAGAAAAACGGTGAGCGGCCAGCCGCGCAGTCCGGCCAGGTGCTCGACGGCCGACTGATAGCGCTGCGCGACGTCCGGGCGCTCGTCACGATCGACGCGCACCGGTACGAAGTAGGAGTTGACGAGCGCGCCGATCTCGGGATCGGTGTAGATCGCGCGATCAGTCTCCGCGCACCACCGGCATCCATCGCCGCCGATGTAGAGAAGAATCGGCCGATCGAGCCGTGCAGCGAGGCCGAACGCGTCGCGGCCCCACGGTTGCCAGCGCACCGGCTGTGCCGCCGCCCGCGCGAGGTAACTCGTTCCCGACTGAGCCATGCGATTGGTAAAGGGCCGACGCTCGCCGAGACACGCGCAGACGGCGACGGTGCAGACGACGTATGCGAACGGGGTCATCGGACGACTCACGCGGGGGAAATACCCCGCGTTGCGGAGAACCGTGCCGCTATATTGGCCCCCATGGCCCAAATCACCATAACTCCGAAAGCGAACGGTCCACTCATCATTGAGGGTCCGGTGCGAATTGTGACACCGGATGGACGGGAATTGACCCCTCCACCCCGGAAGGACGGAAAACCGGCGGAAGTCGTTGTCCTGTGCAGATGTGGGGGCTCGGCGACCAAACCGTTCTGTGACGGAACGCACAAACG
>AR_comb_assmDRAFT_10095230_pt1 | contig 21927 bp, 11 predicted proteins | sample ArasoioldDNA_FD_10543 | JGI IMG/M metagenome (IMG submission 10543) | reverse complement strand
ACGACATATTGGTAGCACATCATTAAAGACATCCATTCAAAGTCCCGTAGGGACGATATATTGGTAGCGTAGGGACGACATATTGGTAGCGTAGGGACGAGATAACGGTAGCGCAGGGACGACATAACGGTAGCACAGGAAAGACACCATTCGGAATGAAATTTTGTTGCCAAGGTTCGTTGATGATGTTTCGTCCGTTGTTAGCTCTTATCCCGGCTCGGAATACTGCGCAGGTTTCTTTGAAATTATTAGCAATCCCAAAAAGGTCAACAGCCCGTTATAGATGAGCAGCTCATATCCAATTTTGAATTTGCCGAAAATGGAATGCGAGAGGTCTTTAACCGAATCAACCCAATTTCCAGCTAGATGAAATTGGTTTTGATACCATTCAATGTTATTAATAAAATCAATTCCCCAGACAATAAGAGGAGCTGCGATGCACGCATATATGGCAAGACGATCGTTGATCGATCGCTTTGTCAAAATTCCAAATGCAAACAGGCCAAGTAACGGCCCATAAGTGAACCCTGCCACCTTTAAGATAACATCGATAATGGATTTATTATTGACCCATTTAAATCCCATTACCATCAGGAAAAAGACAATTGCAAAGATCACGTGCACAGTAAGCCTGATTCGTTTTTTGCGTTTTTCATCCCAATCATCTCTGCGTTTCATGCCTAGCATGTCGATGCAGTAGGACGACGTAAGCGCAGTAAGAGCCCCATCGGCGCTGGGAAACAGGGCCGAAATCAGTCCGATCACGAAAATGATTGGAATAACATCCCCCATGTGATGCAATGCGACCGTTGGAAACAAATCATCCGGAGCGGTCTGAATGCCTTTCGATGAGCCGAATAAATACAGCAGCCCGCCCATTAATAAGAATAAGAAATTCACGATCACGATGATCACACTAAAAGTGAGCACGTTCTTTTTTGAATCATATAATGTTCTTACGCTAATATTTTTCTGCATCATTTCCTGGTCTAGCCCCGTCATCGTCGCGGTAATGAATAATCCGCCAATAATTTGTTTAAGGAAAAAGCCGGAGCTATTTATATCAGTATTAAAAATTTTTGTGAAGCCCTTTGCGTTTAATTCATGAAGCGTAGAGCCCACCGAATGGCCCATAGTATTCATGATGTAGATGATGCAAACAATGAGGCCCAATAGCATGAATGTCGTTTGCAGTGTGTCTGTAAACACAATAGTTTTCACGCCACCCTCAAAGGTGTATAGCAAGATCATCAACAAGATCACGAACGCTGTCACCGCAAAAGGAATGTTCATGTCCTTCAAGATAAAAATCTGCAAAACGTTGATGACAAGATAGAGTCTTGCTGTTGCACCAAGCACTCTGGATAAGATGAAAAACAGGGCGCCCGTCTTATAAGATATCATCCCAAAGCGGTGTTCCAGGTAATTGTAAATGGAGGTTAGATTCATCCGGTAAAAAAGAGGAAGCAGAATAAACGCAATGATGAAATAACCAATGAAATAACCGAGCACTACCTGGAAGTAAGCAAACCCCGATACGCCAACGGTTCCCGGCACGGACACAAATGTGACTCCTGATAATGAAGTACCGATCATCCCGAATGCCACGAGCATCCAATTTGAATTGCGATTGCCGATGAAAAAAGATTCGTTGTTAGCGTTGCGTGAAGTGTACCAGGCTACAACCAGAAGCAAAATAAAATATCCAATTACAAATGCGAACAACAAGCCTGGGGACATAAAATCGTATTTGGGTTAACAGAATGAATTTCTGTTATTATCTGCAAATATGAAGCAATGAATTTAGAAGATAAAGAAATTTGATCTCGCTTTAACCTGTAATATTGCGGAACCATGTCAATTAGTTCGCTGGCCGTTTTTTGCGGCTCAAGAAATGGAATTGCTGATGTGTATATAGAGCATGCGCGCCAATTGGGAAAGATCATGGCTGAGAATAACATTGAAATGATCTACGGCGGAGGCAGCACCGGCCTTATGGGAATTGTAGCCGATGAGGTAATGCAGAACAAAGGGAAAGTGACCGGCATCATTCCGCATATCCTGGTAGAATGGGAACATCAACATCATGGCATTTCAAACCTGATCATTGCGGATGATATGCATGAGCGCAAGAAAAAAATGTATCAATTGTGTGACGCAGCAATCATCCTGCCAGGTGGCTTTGGCACGCTCGACGAACTCTTTGAAATGCTAACCTGGAACCAGCTCTCTATTCACGACAAGAGAATTTTCATTTTGAATTCAGCGGGATTCTTTGATCACCTGCTTGCTCATATTGACCAGCTTGAAAAGCAAGGTTTTCTTTATGAAACGGCAAAAGAAAGGATCACTGTATTAAGTGACCCGGCGGAGCTGCCTCAATAACCCTGGTAAGTGTGCGGTTGTCTTCGACCATTACCTGGTTCGTCGTTATTTCGGTTATTATTCTTACGCTGGAACAATGCGATGTTGACGCCAGCTCTAAAAATGGGATAAGCGTCGCTCCTTACAACCAAACCCGTTGACTGATCGTAAACATTGGTGACATAAGGCGAATTCGAATTTTTAATCACATCAAATAGGATGGATATATAAAAGAAGGAGTTTGATCCAGGCTGCCGGCCTTGGGCCCAACCTCCTCCCACCAGTAACGAGTTTGCATCTCCCTTAAACTCGGCTGTGTACCCGCCGACATAGGTATCCTTTTCACCAATAAAATTGTGCTCGAACTGTCCTTGCAAAAAAAGAAATGGTAGCGGATAAAGCCGAGTGAATAATCCACCGCCAAGAACGTGCTGCCGAATCTTTGTTCCATAAACATCCGTCTGATCAACGTACGTATAGTTCAGTGCTATTCCTGCGTCAGCCCACTTCGTTAATTGGTAGCCAAATATAGGATTTGCTCCCATTAGGAATCCACCGGAATAAAACGAAAGGGTTACGGATCCCCCAGTAAAAAGTTTTTCCTTTTTAAATCCCTTTTGCGCCTCTTCGTCTTGCCCGAATACTGAACTCACAGTAGCAAACAAGACCAGTGAGACCATTATCTTCTTCATATTGATCATTTAGCTGTTTAGATCGAAAATCTTTCCAGCGTTTAAAATGTTATTCGGGTCAAATATTTTTTTGATGTCCCTCATCAACCGCATTTGTGTATCGTCGAAAATGATTTTCATGTATTCCTTTTGCACCAGCCCTATCCCATGCTCGCCGCTGATAGTCCCTCCCAAACGCTTGACCAGTTCAAATATTTCGCAAATACCCTCCTTTAACGAACCATTCCACTGTTCTTCCGTGAGATTGCCGCGGATAATGTTCACATGGAGGTTGCCATCACCGGCATGTCCGTAACACACCGAATGGAATCCATACTTCTTCCCAATTTCTTTCACAGCTTTTAAGAGAACGGGCAGCTCTGCTCTTGGCACCACTGTGTCTTCTTCCTTGTAAATAGAATGTGCCTTCACCGCTTCACCAATCCGTCTTCTCATTTTCCATAGTTCTGCTTTTTGTTGCTCACTATCTGCAAAGAGAATTTCGCCACAGTCAAATCCGGTGGCAATGTTAGTGATGCCCTCCATGTCTTGCATCAGCACATCCATATTGTTTCCATCAACTTCTACCAGTAAATGTGCCTGTACATCGTCGTCAATGGTCACAGCCGTACTCTCAATGTATTTAGCAGCAAAGTCAAGGGCATCTCGTTCCATAAACTCAAGAGCGCTGGGTATATAACCCGCTCTGAAAATGGCGCCCACAGCAGCACAAGCATTTTCCGCCGAACGAAAGGGAATCAATGCGAGTACATCGAACTTTGGAAATGGTAGCAACTTCAAAACAATCTTCGTGACAATACCAAGCGTTCCTTCACTGCCAACAATCAATTGAGTGAGGTTGTAACCTGTCGCATTCTTTAATACGTTGGCACCTGTCCAAATAATTTCGCCCGTGGGCAAGACTACTTGCAAATTCAGTACATAATCTTTCACCACTCCGTACTTCACGGCCTTGGGACCTCCGCTGTTCTCAGAAATGTTGCCGCCAATAAAGCATGATCCACGACTACTTGGATCAGGCGGATAAAATAACCCTCTTTCTTTTAGTTCCAGTTGCAGCACTTCCGTGATGACGCCAGGCTCAGTGGTCACCTGCAAATTTTTTTCATCGATGTCGAGGATTTTGTTCATCCTGTCCGTTGAAAGAAGCACGCCACCAAGATGAGGAAGTGCACCGCCACTCAAGCCGGTTCCTGCTCCACGGGGTGTGACAGGTATTTTGTTTTCATTACAAATTTGCAAAATGGCGCTGATCTCTTCTGGTGTACGAGGTTTCAGCACTACATCGGGCGGGAAGTGCAGGTCCTCGGTTTCATCGTGAGAATAATTCTGCAATGATTCTTCGTCAACCAGGACGTATTTATCTCCCAATATTGTTTTGAATTCGTCAACATGCCTGGCGGCGAGAATAGATTTTGTGGCTGTCGTCATCATTTATACTTGATGTCGTAAAATTCGCATAAATCAGCGATATGAGGGGATAAGCTTTAGGCTACGAACACCTGTGCAGCCTAGCGAATCAAAGTTATATCGCCTTTTTTCGTGGCCCTTTTCCCATCAAAGAATTCGACGTCTAAAGTATAGGCATATACGTCCATCGGCTGCAAGGCGCCGTTGTACTTGCCGTCCCATCCTATGTTTTTGTCGTTGGTTTCAAACACCCTTTGGCCCCAACGGTTCCAAATAATGAACCTCATTTTACTGATGCCAAAACCCTTGACAAAAATCTTATTGTTGATATCGCCACTTTGGGGCGTGAATGCGTTTGGTACATCCACGGCCGGCACTACCAGCGCACTCACCTGCTTACAGGCCGTATCAGGGCATCCTGCAACATTAAAAGCAACTAGGCACGCGTTAAAACTTCCCGTGGCATTGTACTGGTGAGAAATGTTGAGACGGGATGTTGTTACCAATGTATCGCCATCTCCAAATTTCCAAATGAAACGCACTGCGTCGGGTGATGAAAGATTTGTGAACGTTGTCGGCGTGTTTTCAACAGGTGGGTCAGGGGCAAAACTGAAATCGGCTTTGGGCTTATTCTGCACGAGCAATGTCAACCTCGCCGTATCAGTTTTGTTGCAGGTTGCAGAATCGTTAGCTATTAGCGTAACTCTGTACGTTCCCGCAACCGCGTACAGGTGAGTTGGATTGATATCGGTAGATGTGCTTCCATCTCCAAAATCCCATTGAAAAGTTTGACCTGCCAGGGAAGTATTGGTAAATGCAGCGTTGTAAGGTGCACAACCCGCTGAATCAGTAGTAAACTGCGCTTTTACTAATGCTGCTACTCGCAATTGCAAAGTCACTGTGTCGGGCGAATTACAAAATGATGTATCGCTAAAAATAAGTTTCACATTGAACGTCCCCGGAGCAGCGTAATTGTGAAATACGCTTCCGGTCCCTGTTAAAATTCGTGGAGATCCATCCCCAAAATCCCAGGTAAAAGAATTGTTACCGAATGGAATCGGGGCTGTAGACAAATTATCAAACCTGTATTTGAATGAATCGCACGGATTCAATTTCACAGGATTAAACTTGAGCACAGCTTTGTTGTCTTTTACAATTATGTGCACATAGGATGTGTCACGAATGTTACACGTGTTTGAGTCGATGGCGACGAGCATTACCTTGTAGGTACCAATAGAGTTGTATGTGTGAGACGAGCTTGGTACGGTTGTTTTGACTTGAGGACTTCCATCGCCAAAATTCCATTCATAGCTCACTGCATTTTTTATGGTGTCACTGAAATCAACCGTGAGCGGCACGCATCCCGTTGAGTCGTTGCGGACACCATCAATGCTTGGTAACACTCCCGCTTTTACGCCGGCGAGATTAAAGGCTATTTTCACAAGTGCAAGATTACATTCGCCACCAACAGTTGCCCGGTTGGTGTTCGACCAAACGCCGGGTGTTGTAGGAAATGTGCTCTCCTTACCGCAATTAGCGCAAATCGCCTGGTAAATGATTCCATTTTGATCGAAACGGCTGGTGCCGCCATCAACGTGATCAGTTCCATAGCTATTATTTTCTCCAAAAAAGCTACCATACAATATATCGGCAGCGTCTTTCTTCAAAACAAAAAAATAGAAATCACGGCCATCAGTAGTTCCTTTAATGGCATTGGACGTAACCGGTAATCCAGTCGTTCCCGCATTTGGATAATCAAAATTAGTTGGTGACCCATTGCAAAAACATCCTCCCCATCCCGAGACATAAACATTCTCACAACGATCAACCAAAAAGGCGGTTGGTGAAATATTGGTAAGTGCAGATCCTGACCCAAAAACGGTTGAGTAAACGTAAGCTGAAAGGTCAGGCTGCAATTTTGCGATGAACTGCTTTCCCCCATTATTAGCGTACGCCGCGTTAATACGCGGCCATGCGCCCGTGGTCTGACCCATCACATACGGGAAGCCCTTTTTATCAAACTTGATTCCGTACACCTGGTCATAACTGCTTGTCCCCAGAAATGTGGACCGAGTTAATGATGTACCGGATATTACCGCAACGAAGCCATCAATATTTCCTGAGTAAGTAGGTCCCACTGTACCGCCGTGACTGCCGGGAAAAGTTGCTGTGCTGCTCTCGGTGCCTCCCGCTACATAGAGACTTCCAGTGACTGGGCTGATATCTAACACGTACGCTGCATCATTTCCATCTCCACCGAGGTAGCTGCTGAACAAAAGAGTGGAAACATCCGGTGATAATTTTAAAACGACGCCATCTTGTGCGCCGCCACTTGCGGATTGAAACGGAGACACAGTAGGGAAATTTTTTGATTGGGTGCACGAGCCTACATAAATATTTCCGGAATTATCCAGGATCACTTCGCTCCTCGCTTCATCTCCGTAGTTGTGCTGTAACGACAAGGCACCAGTTCCATACGGCGTTATATTGGCGCCGTCATCTTTATCTCCACCAATTCTTTTTGATCCGATGAGCGCACTACCAGCAGCGTTAAGCTTTGTAACAACAATATCAAAAAAACCTCCGGACCCGATCAAGCCTCCACTTCCTGATGGAGTAGTCGGATAATTTGAAGAATTGGTGCGGCCTGCAATGATCAACTCACCTTGCGGATCGCAAATGAGGCTTTGCGGAAACTCGTTTCCTGAACCACCGATGTACGTTGCATAAATTCTGTTACTGCCGTTTGGTGAAAGTTTTATGATGCCAATGTCAAACCCATCTGCTCCAAATTCACTTGAAACGCCTCCACCGAATGTTGTCTGGAATGCGCCCGGCGAAACAGGGAATCCTGTGTTAAATACAATTCCGCCACCGAACATACTTCCATCCGGTCCATACGTTGCGGTAAAACCCCAATTGTCGGCCGTACTCCCGGTAAAAGAACAGAATACAAGTGACGGGTCTATCACCAGCGTGGAAGACCGATCATAACCTTTGATATCAAACGTGACTACATCATTGTTCAATTTGTATTTACAGCTAATTTCTTTACGTCCTTTTTCGCTTTGCTGATAACTGTAAGGGTTCAGTTCCTTAAGATCTCCAACTGACGTTCCAATGACGAGTTCCTTATTTTTTATTTCCAACTTATTCGGTCCGTGGTATTTTAGTGCAATGCGCGAAATGTCAGCACCCGGTTTTACAATGAGATCATACTTGACGGCACCGTTATTGGAGTAATATCTTACGTCTACGTTGGGATACACTTCACCGACAGTAATACCCTGGTACACCTTGCAATCGCTTGCCCATTTGGCGGGATCGTTCCCAATGAAATAATTATTATAACCCGGAAGAGGTTTGTCAGCTACGATTTGAGGATGTTGATTGCCGTTTAAGAACTCGACTTTGTAAGCATGAGAATGAACAACGATAGGCGCATCCTTGTTTATCCTGTCACCTTGAAGTTGGTGTCCACGTCGCGCTTCAGCAATTTTTTCCCAGTCAACGGGATTGTGCTGCACAACCATGAAGCCATCCTTCTGCACATAAAATGCACCTGCCGAAACCTGTCCGAAGAATTTAATGCGACTGTCCCACTGGCCTTTATTCTCTACAAACTCGATATTATTGTACTGCGCTCTAAGAAGGGAGAAGTTACACAAACAAACCAGCAACATCAATAGCGTACGGTTCAATCCTATCATAGAACAAAGATGATTCGCTTAGGCGTAAAAAAGTTTTTCCAAAATGTAAAAGAAAGTAAAAATTTTGCCCTCATCAATAGGCACTTTTAAACTGCGGGCATAAAGATTGCCTGTCTGTGGTCCCCGAGAAGAAACCGTTTTTGATGAGTGAAAACTCAAAGGCACCACGCGTATTATTATAATTTTTGAGAGTTGACATTGTGGCATCATACGTAAAAGTGAACGTGTAATCTTGCACCACTAGCCCCAACATGGGTATGATCGCATCTTTATAGCGATAATAAAGTCCTCCGATCAATTCTTTATCACCCTCGGGAGTTAGGTTATAATGAGCATTCAAACCGCCCACAATCTCGGAAGCTTTTGCTTGCTCGGAAACATACACATTTGGATTGATGATCCACTGATCATCTATTTTAAAGCTAGCGTTCAGGAAACCGGTAAAGCGAACAGGAACACGATTATCAACGCCCGGCGACTGGTCAAAGAAAGACTCCCTCGGGCGATTCACGTGCATGGCGGAGAATCCTGCGTTCACGTACACTTTGTCATTTGGAAAATACGCGTAATTAGCGCCAGCCTGGATGTCGAGATAACTGATATTGTTTTGCGCAAGCGCGACACTCGTCGGCAAATGGTTGTCAAAAAATTTTCCATCATACTGATCGGGAAACTTCAGATTAGTAACATTGATTTGCTTGTTCGCCCAACCAACATTAAATCCTGCGCTTACCAAACTTCCTGCATTGATCATTTGATGATATGCGACCGATCCATAAATTTTTGTCGATGTTAGGTTGCCACTTCCTGCAACGTCGTGCAGAATCACTCCACCCAGGCCGAGCCAACCGGTCTCAAACTTATTCCTCAAAGCCTGCACATCTCCAAAAGCGCTCATTGTTTTGTAAGGAACGGACATGATCGAAGACCACTGATTGCGGTAATTAATTCCCAGGCGATAGTCGGCCTGTGGAATGAAGCCCGTGTTCGCCGGATTTGTCAGCAGCGGCGAGTTCATGAATTGAGAAAAGTGTAAATCCTGCGTGAAAGCGCAAGTCACCGCGCTCAGACTCACAATTGCAAGCAGCACTGGTTTATAAAAGCTCGTTTTCATCAGATTCACAATTAGATTTTCATTATCGGATTAAAGTTAAATCACCTTTTTTAGTTGCATGTTTTCCATCAAAAAACTCGACGTCCAGCGTGTAAGCATATACGTCCATTGGTTGCACAGCTCCATTGAATTTTCCGTCCCACCCAATATTCTTATCGTTTGTTTCAAACACTTTCTGACCCCAACGGTTCCAAATAATAAATCTCAATTTCGTGATCCCAAAGCCCTTTACGAACACTACGCTATTGATGCCGCCTGTTAACGGAGTAAATGCGTTGGGCACATCTACTGCTGGTATCACGATAGCGCTCACTGGCTTGCAGATTGAATCAGGACAACCCGTTGCATTAAAGGCGATGAGACACGCATTAAACGTGCCTGTTGCGTTATATTGATGCGAGACCGGCAGTCTTGAAGTTGTCCTCAAGCTATCCCCATCACCAAAATACCAGCTAAAACGTATGGCATCCGGTGACGACAAGTTGGTAAACGTGGTTGGCGTGTTTTCCACAGGCGGATCAGGGGCAAAACTAAAGTCTGCTTTTGGTTTATCTGCTACAACAATTGTTAATGTTATGGAGTCAATCAGGTTACACGTTCCTGGGTCGTTCGCAACGAGGGTGACCACATAAGTGCCAGGAACGGAGTATAAATGCGTTGGATTGATGTCTGTGGATGTTGCGCCGTCGCCAAAGTTCCACTGAAAACTCTGTCCCGCCAGCGAAGTATTTGTAAACACCGCATTGTAAGGGGCGCATCCAGCCGGGGGAGTTGTAAACTGTGCCTTAACGAGGGCTGCGACTCGGAGTTGAACGGTCACCGAATCCGGAGCATTACAATAATTAGTATCTACGAGAACCAGCCTAACATTATACGTTCCTGGCGCCGCATAACTATGAAACATGCTTGTGGTTCCGGCTGTGATCCGCGGGGAACCATCACCGAAGTCCCATACAAACGATGTGTTGGTAAACGGAAGCGAAGCTGCAGACGTATTATCAAACCGATATTTAAAAGAATCGCAGGGATTGAGCTTTACCGGAGTGAAGCCGATATTAGCCTGAACGTCGCCCACCCGTATATGTACATAGGACGTGTCACGAATGTTACAGGTGGTTGAATCAATGGCAACCAGCATCACCTTATACGTGCCGACCGAATTGAACACATGTGTTGTCGTTGGGGCTGTCGTTTTTATTTGGGGGCTTCCGTCACCAAAGTTCCATTCATAACTCACCGCATTCCGAACAGTGTCATTGAAATTAACTGAAAGAGGAACGCAGCCCGCCGAATCTCGGGGAACACCATTTATAATGGAAACCACTCCAGACTTTACACCCGCCAGATTAAAGGCAATTTTTACCAAGGCAAGATTACATCTCCCACCAGAGTTAGACGGATTTGTTCTTGACCACGCCGCAGCTGTGGTAGGAAATACTGCATTCCCGTCTAATTCCTTGCAGTTGGCACAAATGCCCTGGTATATGACGCCGTTCTGATCAAACCGACTTGTGCCCCCATCTACATGATCCGAGCCATGAGTGTTGTTTTCGCCAAAGAAGGCTCCGAAAAGCGGTTTGGCCGCATCCTTTTTTAAAACAAAAAAATAAAAATCCCTTCCATCGGTTGTCGCTTTACCTACGGTTCCAGCATCGGGTGATGTATACAATCCGGCCGTACCAGCATTTTTATAACTCCAAAAAGCTGGAGAGCCATCACAAAAGCATCCGCCCCATCCCGAGACATAAACATTCTCACATCGGTCGACCAAAAATGCTGTGGGTGAAATATTTGGCAAGGACGACGGCGGTCCAAAAGTGATCGAATACACAAAGGCAGACAGGTCCGGCTTTAGTTTTGAAATAAATTGCTTACCGCCCGGTTGGGTCCATGGAGCGGGATTTCCAGGAGGCGCGACAATTGGCCATGCACCCGTAGTCTGGCCCGTCACATATGGGAATCCCAATTTGTCAAACTGAATACCGTAAATCTGATCCGCGCCGGAGGTTCCCAAAAAAGTTGAAGCGACCAGGTTGGTGCCGGAAATGATTGCTATAAATCCATCGATATTTCCTGCGTAATTAGGACCTATCGTTCCATTGTGATTACCCGGAAAACTAGCTGTGCTGCTCGTGGTGCCTCCCGCGACATAAAGGTTGCCGTTTGTTGGATTTATTGATAGCACATATGCCGCGTCATCTCCGTTGCCTCCCAAGTATGAGCTGAAAAGCAGTGTTGAAAGCGTTGAATTCATTTTCAAGACAACGGCGTCCTGGTTGTGTGTCGGGCTTCCCGCATTCGAGCCTTGAAACGCCGAGACCAACGGAAAATCGTTGGACTGGGTGCACGACGCAAGGTAAACGTTGCCCGCGTTATCCAGGATCACTTCGCTTCTTGCTTCATCACCGTAGTTCTGCTGCAATGAAGAACTTCCACCTCCGTACGGCGTAATATTGGCTCCGTCATCGTTCTTACCCCCAATCCTCCTTGAGCCCACTAAACCGTTGCCGGCCGCGTTCAGTTTCGTAAGAATTACGTCAAAACCGCCGCCATTACCAATAAGCCCACCCGCCCCGGACGGGGTTGTGGGGTAGTCGCCTGAATTGCTTCGACCGGCTACGACCAATTCTCCCTGCGGATCACAGATCAAACTTTGTGGCAGTTCATTGCCGGACCCTCCAAGATAAGTAGCATAAATTCGATTCGATCCGTTTGGCGATAGCTTGATAATGCCAATGTCAATCGCACCCCAGCCCGAACCGGCTCCATTAGCCCACCCGGTTTGAAATGCTCCCTGGGACACAGGAAACCCGTTATTGAAAACAATACCACCGCCGTACATGCTCCCATCCGGCCCGTACGTAGCCGTAAAGCCCCAATTATCTGCCGTGCTACCTGTAAAAGAACAAAATATCAAATTCGGATCAATGATTAGAGTCGAAGACGGATCATAGTTTTTCACTTCAAAAGTGACAATGTTTCCATTTAGTTTGTATTTGCAACTAATTTGTTTCCTTTCTTCCCTTGAAGCTTCGTTTATCGAAGCACGCTCCAGGTACTGGTAAGTGTAGGGACTCAATTCCCTAAGGTCGCCAACTGAGGTTTTAATGATTAATTCCCTGTTCTTAATTTCAAGCTTATCAGCGCCATGATATTGAAGTGCAATCCTGGAAACATCGGCGCCGGGTCTAACGATCAGATCATATTTCACGGACCCCTTGTCTGAGAAATAGCGAACATCCACGTTTGGATAAACATCCTTAACCGTAATGCCCTGGTAAACCCTGCAATCAGTGGCCCATTTTGAAGGATCATTCCCGATAAAGTAATTATTGTACCCGGGTAAAGGCTTGTCCGGAATGATTTGAGCGTTTATGTTGCCATTCAAAAATTCAACTTTGTAAGCGTGGGAATGAATAGTAACCTGTCCGTGTTGCAATATTTCGAAATTTTTTCCATCATGGGCATGAACAAGGTCGGCAACCTTGGCCCAGTCGCTAGGATTATGTTGAGTAACCCGAAACCCGTTTTGCTCTACGTAAAACAGTCCCGCGGCAACCTGCCCGGAGAACTTGATACGGCTGTCCCACTGCCCTTTGTTTTCGATGAACTCAATGTTATTATACTGTGCTCTTAGGGCACTGGATGGCAATAAAAAGAGAAGAAGTATGTAGAGTGTACGGTTCAAGTAAGTTTTTACCAATTTAACCAAAATCACCGAAAAATATTTCAAAATGTTCCGTTTAACGGCTAAACGCTTAGACTACACTAAGAATAAAATACGACACTTTTGTCAGGAAATTCTACTCCACACCGTACCGGTTTTTTGCCTCGTAAGGAAACTTTTCACAGGGGAATTTTCAATCGCGGCAAGATCAGGATCCTCTTCTAAAATTTTCTGCGTGACTTCCTTCGCAGTTTCCAATATTGCCCTGTCTTTGACTATGCTTGCCAGCCTAAAGTTTAATTCACCACTCTGCCTTGTTCCTTCGATATCACCCGGCCCTCTAAGCTCGAGATCTTTCTCTGCGATCAGGAATCCGTCGTTGGTTGACGTCATAACTTTCATTCTTTCCCTGGCCTCGTTTCCTATGTCATTTGCTGTTAGCAAAACGCAATAACTTTTCTCCTTTCCTCGTCCCACTCTTCCCCTGAGCTGGTGTAATTGAGATAAACCGAATCTTTCGGCACTTTCAATTACCATCACGCTTGCATTAGGCACATTCACTCCTACTTCAATCACAGTTGTTGAAACCATGATCTGCGTATCGCCAGTAACAAAGCGATGCATATTGATTTTCTTTTGCTCTGCCTTTTGTCGTCCATGCACCATGCTAATCCAATACTTCGGCTCGGGAAAATATGCCTTTACATTTTCATAGCCCTTCATCAGGTTTTCGTAATCCAGTTTCGAGCTCTCTTCGATCAGTGGGAAAATTATATATGCCTGCCTGCCCTTGGCGATTTCTGCTCTCACAAAATCCATGACCTGCGATCGCTTGTTTTCATAACGATGGACCGTCGTGATAAGTTGTCTTCCTGGCGGCATTTCATCCATTATGCTGTAGTCAAGGTCTCCATACGCTGTCATCGCAAGAGTCCTCGGTATTGGCGTTGCTGTCATCACCAAAATATGTGGCGGAACGTCTGCTTTCTCCCATAAGCGCGCCCTTTGGGCTACTCCAAAACGATGTTGTTCATCCACAATAGCCAGTCCAAGGTTCTTAAACTGTATTACTTGTTCGATAATTGCATGTGTACCCACAAGAATTTTTAAACTTTCATCCTTAAGCATTGTTATGATTTCTTTTCTCTCTGCAACTTTGGTTGATCCGGTCAGCAATTTCAATGTCACTGGCAGGTCCTTGAGTAATTCAGCAATGCTATTGTAATGCTGCTGTGCTAAGATTTCGGTGGGCGCCATCATACAAGCCTGGTAGCCGTTATCAATAGCCAACAGCATTGTCAATAAAGCCACAATTGTTTTTCCGCTGCCAACATCACCCTGAAGCAGGCGATTCATTTGATGACCTTTGGCTGTGTCTGTTCTAATTTCTTTGATCACTCTTTTTTGTGCTCCCGTTAATTCAAAGGGCAAATAGTTGCTGTAAAAAGTATTGAACAGATCACCTACTTTATCAAATACAATTCCTTTCGAAAAACGGTGACGCTTCTGTCTTAGCAGCCCGAGCCGCAATTGCGACAGGAAAAATTCTTCAAACTTCAATCTTCTTACTGCTTGCTCATATTTCTCCGGGGACGTGGGAAAATGTATTTGTTTGTACGCCTCAAATCTCGGCATAAGCTTTAATCGCTTCAATGTGGTCAGCGGAATGTTTTCGGGAACATCTTTCTCTTTAATTAAGTCAAACAACACCTTCGTCAACTTGGCGATAGGTCTGCCGCCGAGTCCTTTGGCCTTTAATTTTTCAGTGCTTGGATAAACCGGCTCAAGATAATTTTTGCCTTCCGCTATTTCGTTGGTGAGCACCTCCATTTCGGGGTGAACCATTTGCGGATGACCCTGGTAAAAAGTTACTTTTCCATAAACTAAATAGCTTTCGCCAGCCGTTAGAATTTTGTGTATCCAACTGACTCCTTCAAACCACACCAGCTCTACAAATCCGGACCTGTCCGTCAACTGAGCAACCAATCTTCTGCTCTGTTTGTGCCCCACCAATTCGACCGCTGACAATATACCGGCCACTTGTATGTAATCTGTATCCGGTGTTATATCCGAAATACGATTGACTTTTGTCTTATCAACATGCCGATACGGGAAATGGTTCAACAGGTCATTAAACGTGAAAACACCGAGCTCCTTTTTCAAAAGTTCAGCGCGTTGAGGACCGACACCTTTCAAGTATTCGATGGGATTGGATAATATGTCGGGCAACGAAGAAATAATTTTTGTTTCCTACAAATGTAAGTGCAACTTAAAGATTTGATATTGGGATATTGTCCCGATAGCCATCGGGATCAAATTTCAGAGTTGGGATTTATTCTCATCGATTTTTCCCACAGTACAGTGTGGCGTCCCTGTCTGTATTGGAGAAATCCCTTGATAAGACAAGCGTTCATAAAAAAGAAGTAAAACGGAATGTTGAGAATTCCGACCCGTAAGCCCGTAACAATAAACAAACGACCAAGGACTGCCAGTGAATAGAATATAACTTGTGCCAGAAGCAACGAATTAAAGACCATACCGTGGTGGTCGGCAACCAACCAGATATTCGTCAGCAAAACCAGTACGATCAATAAAGGACAAGCAATCCATCTTAGCAAGCGCCGCGAAAAATATTGAAAACTCAAAAGCGGAGATCGAAAGAAACGCAACCGTTGAGAGAAATACTCGGTCGCTTGAAATGCGCCGGCGGCGATGCGTATCTTTCTTTTTTCTTCATCCAGAAGCGAGGCCGAAGGATATTCCGTCGCATAAGCACGCGGTTCATACTTTATTTTATAACCTTCAAGACACACCTGCATGGAAATAACAAAGTCATCCAATATCAAATCGTTTTCATCCAGTTTAAATAGTTCGGTCCGGAGAGAAAACAATTCCCCCGCCGCTCCTACCACGGTGTTAAAATTGGAGTCCTGCTGTTTCATAAACGATTCATACTTCCAATACATTCCTTCAGCTTTACCGAGCACACAGTTGCGTGAATTACTTATGATCCTTTTTTCGCCGGCGACTCCCCCGACGGTGGAATCTGAATAATGGCGAACAATCGCTTTGAGGCAGTCTGTATTCAGCATGGCGTTGGCATCGCTGAAAACCACGATCGGCGTTTGCACATAACGCATTGCCCTTTTCAACGCCGATGCTTTTCCCTCCCGGGGATTTTGATGAAGAAGACTAATGAATGGAAATTGACTGACTAGTTCAGAAGATCCGTCCGTTGAGCCATCAGTAATAAAAATCACCTGCAGAAGATGGGACGGGTAGTCGATTTGCAGCGTGTTTTTTATTTTTTCATGAAGTATGCATTCTTCATTGTATGCTGCCACAATGAGCGTAACGGGTAACAACTCAAGTTCTACACTTTTTCGGGCAGGGCAAAATAACCGCTTTAGGGCATTAAAGGCAACCAGCAAAATTCCATATCCCAGGTAGCAGTAAAACAATATGGCTACGGACAACCAGAATGTTATTTCGATAGGAGTCATTTGAATAAGCTCTTCAAGATAGTTAAAATCTATTTTTGCCGGGCGGATTAACTTTTTTTATTTGCGCACACAATAAAATTAGTATTGCGATTTCTGGTAAATGTTGTTACTTTTCGCCGCCAATATCTTTTAGAGAACGCCGAAAAACCAGGGGCCTTACATGAAAACCATCCTTCCGCTGCTTCAGATTGAAATTCATTTCACGGATTACAAGTTCGGTTTGATTTGCTTCATAACTGCATTCGTGGCAGCCATGGTTAGCATTCCCCCCGTGATCGCATTTGTAAATAAATACCGGTTGCACGACATCCCTGACTTTCGTAAAGAACATTCCACACCCACACCCACATTAGGCGGTATTGCAATCATGGCAGGGTCAGTGATCTCGCTTTCTTTCTGGTTTCCTTTTCCGTTCACTCCAGAAATATTGACTTGCATTCTCGCGGTCCTGATTCTGTTCGCAATGGGCATAACGGACGACCTAAAGAATCTTTCGGCAAAATATAAGTTGATTGTTGAAATAGCCCTCGCTGCGTTGGTCGCACTTTCCGGCGTCCGCATCACCACGTTTGGCGGTTTGTTTGGAATAGGGGATTTGCCTGCATCAGCGCAATACACATTCACCATATTGGCAATCGTCGGCATCACAAACGCATTTAACCTGATCGATGGCATCGACGGGTTAGCAGGTGGCTTAAGCTTTATGAGCCTCGTAACACTCGGAATTTTTCTGACTATTAGTGGCGATAAAAGTTTTGCCGTATTTGCTTTTGCCCTGGCTGGAAGTGTCCTTGCATTCTTGTATTTCAATATGAATCCAGCGAAAATTTTTATGGGAGATACCGGGTCACTAGTTCTCGGTTTTGTGATTGCCATTCTTTGCACGCGAATCATCCAGATCAATGGTATTAGCGCCCAACCATTATTGAAGACCGCTCCAATATTTGCACTGGGCATGGTTTTGATCCCCGTGTTTGACACCATCCGCGTATTTTCCCTGAGAATCTGGAAGGGCCGCTCCCCTTTTGATGCTGACAAAACTCACATACATCATCTCCTCACAAATGCCGGATTTAGCCATGGCGTTACTTCCAGGATCATTTGCCTTATACATGGGTTTATCCTGATCGAAGTATATTGCCTAAATCGGTTACGACCTGAATTCATCCTGTGCACCCTGGTAGCAATGATGACGGTTGTTACGTTTATTTTCTACAATGTTCACCGATTAAGGAAGGCAGAGCCGGCAGCGGATAAACCTGGGGAATATAAATTAAGTGCATAATTGTAATTTTCCTTAGCTTGCGACCAGATCAAACTTTGTTTCTGCTGGCTTGTTGAGCGTTCATATGAGAAAACGTTTTGTTGATCCCCCGTCAAAGTCGGGGGATTTCTATTGAGGGGTACTTCTATGCAGAAGATTCCAGGATTTTCATGAGAATTGTTTCCACCTCTGAAAGCCCGTCGATAGTTTTAATGTTATCACTCAAAAGATGTTTGTGTAGCTGGTTACTAGTGAAAAGGTCAAGCACAATCGGATGCACATAGTATTTTTTGCATATCGCCCTTGTATTTCCCAAGCGCCTCGCAACAATGTCCAAAGCTTCCACCGTTTTCTTTTTGATTTCCGACTCGGACTCGCAACACTCAAATTCTTTCAACGCCTCGATGGCATATACAGTTCCGGTCCATGTCCTGAAATCCTTTGTTGTAAAACTGTCGCAGCAGATTTTTTTAATGTAGTCATTTACCATTCCGGAATCAATTGATTTCTTCACACCCTCTTCGTCATAATATTGAAAGAGTTCTTTCCCCGGAATGTCTCTGCACTGTTTTACTATCCTTGCCAGTTTTGCGCTCTTTAGATCAATCTCATGATAAATCCCCTTCTTTCCCTTGAAACAAAATTTTACGGTATTGCCATTAACTTTCACGTGTTTGTCCTTCAGAGTGGTCAACCCAAATGAACCGTATAACTTTTCATACATGCTATTGCCCACGCGTATGCTGGTGTATTGCATGATGGTAACGACAGCGGCCAGTACTTTTTCAAAGGGCAGCCCCGGTTTTGAAAGATCCGCTTGCAATTGCTTTCGAATGGATGGTAATTTTTTTCCGAATGCCAGTAATTGAAAAAACTTTGTTTGATTGCGAAACGCGCACCATGCAGGGTGATACAAATATTGTTTTCGTTTTTTTGTATCAGTGCCGGTAGCCTGCAAATGACCATTTGGCAATGAGCATATCCAAACATTTTCCCAGGCCGGCGGGATAACTAATTTCTTAATTCTTAAAAGTGCCTTTTCTTCTGTGATCTGTTTTCCGTTCTGGACGTAAATGAACCCTTTCCCGCGTTTTAATCGTTCAATGCCGGGATCCCTATCCGAAACATATACAAGATCTATTACTGCGGCGCTTTTCTCGGCATCGTGCAACAGCCCTTTCAGTTTTCTTTTTGATATTTTAATCTCAGGAAACGTTTCCATGATTTGGTATTACTTAAAATATCGTGCTAGTATGCAAATCCTCCAGGCATGAAATGTGAAAAACTGCGGACACCGAGACATTCCGCGTGGACGCAAAAGTTCACGTTTAAACTTTGAATTTTACTTGGCATTTCATGGCATGCTTCCTGCTTTACCCTGTGTGGTTCCACACCCTCACCCGCAGAAAAGTAGGCGGGATCACTGTACGAAACCAATTTTTCTCGCCAATCTGATACAAGCTTGGTAAAGGAAAAATTGTGTGATGGGAAAAAATTTACCCATAGTGAAGTTTTATCTCAACATAAAGCACGGGGAAATTTACGATAGATGATTTGTGTCGAAAACTTGGGAAAAACAGTTACTCCATGCAAAGAGTAAAAATTTTGCTGTCGAATTTTTATATTGCCTTTTGCTAATGATTAGCAAATTGCATTCGTTATGAAAAAGCTCGTCCCATGAGTGTGCTGCAAAAAGTCAACCCTGTAAAAGAGGATGAAAATTCAGACGGCAATTCCAATCTCGCACTTGGGAATTCTTTTCACGTCCTCGATTTAATACCTTCCCCTGTCGCATTCGTTAACGACAATTGGGTATACGAGTATGTGAACAACTCTTATTGTGAATTGTATGATACTAAACACGACAATATTGTTGGAAAAACTGTCAGCGAATTTTTAGGTGCAGAAGTATTTGACAAAATAAAGGATCACATTAAACGAGTATTAGACGGTCACGTGGTGGATTACATAGTTGAGCTTCCTCACAAGAGTGCTGACCGATCGTTACACGCGATTTACACGCCACGGTTTGACGCCGATGGTAACGTCGTTGGATATTTGGCGTGGCTAAATGACGTAACCGAGAGGCAGAAAGCTGAAAAGAATCTCGAGGAAAGCGAACATCGCTACCGCAAACTCATTGAAAGCTTACCTGCGGCTGTATACACCACGGATAAGGATGGTTACCTAACCATGTACAACGCTGCTGCCGCAGAGTTATGGGGCCGCCAACCGGAGATAGGTAAGGACATGTGGTGTGGATCGTGGAAAATCTATGAATTAGACGGCATTACACGAGTGGACCTGGACACTTGCCCGATGGCGATCACTTTAAGAGAGAAGCGTAAAGTGGTGACCACTGACGCGCTCATCGTCGAGAGACCGGACGGAACAAGAAGGTTTTTCATTCCTTACCCCGAGCCAATGTTTAATCAAAAGGGGTACATGACGGGCGCCTTCAATATGCTTATTGATGTTACGGAAAGCAAAATGTCAGAAAGCGAAAGGGCAAGGTTGGCGGCAATTGTCCAATCTTCTGATGATGCCATTGTTGGAAAGAATCTTAACGGAATTGTTACAAGCTGGAATGAGGGAGCAGCAAAAATATTTGGCTATACGGAGGCGGAAATGATCGGTCAATCCATAACAAAGATAATTCCCACGGATCGCCTGGAGGAGGAAACCGAAATTCTGCGGCGCCTACGCAGCGGCGAACGAATTGAACATTTCGAAACTAAAAGAATAACGAAGGATGGAACTGAGTTAGATATTTCTTTAACAATTTCGCCAATCAAAGACTCAAGAGGAACCGTGATTGGTGCATCCAAAATCGCCAGGGATGTTACGGAGCGCAGAAAAATTGAGGAGGTCAATGCCTGGCTTGCTGCGATTGTGCAATCTTCACACGATGCCATCATCAGCAAAACAATGGATGGGATTGTTACAAGTTGGAACAACGCGGCACAAAAACTATTTGGTTACACACAAGACGAAATGATTGGTCAGTCCATTACCAAGCTCATTCCGGATGACCGCCTCGACGAGGAAACGCAAATACTCACTCGATTGCGCAAAGGCGAAAGAGTGGAACATTTCGAAACCAAAAGAGTTACCAAATCGGGAAAGGTGCTGGATATTTCACTGACTATTTCGCCCGTAAAAAATTCAATGGGAAAAATAGTTGGAGCGTCTAAAATTGTCAGGAATATTACTGAGGAAAAAGAGGCTGAAAAATTGATACGTGAAAACCAGGAACGATTTCGGATGGCGGTGGAGACTACTAACCTGGGCACCTGGGAGTACAGTCCTCACGACTTTCGCTTGTATTGTTCCCCGGAAAGCCGGAAAATATGCGGATTGCCCGAAGATGTGAACCCCGATTTTGAAACTGTGTTCAATCATGTATTCGAAGAAGACAAGGAATATTTTATCGAGCATGTAAAAAAGGCGGTGAACCCGGCGAGCGACGGAAAATTTGATATGCTGTTACGCATTCGTCGTTACAGCGACAAGGAATTGCGATGGGTGCGCGCGCAAGGCAAAGTATTTTTTAACTCAAATCTTTTCCCGGAGAGGCTTATCGGCACAATGCTGGACATCACGGAAGAAAAAACAAAGGAAGAGGAATTAAAGGAGAGCGTCGAATTGTTTGAAACGATGGCGGACAATGTTCCGGCGATGATCTGGATGTCTGGTACCGACAAGTTTGAAGATTATTTCAATAAGACATGGCTGCAGTTTACCGGCAGAAAGCTCGAGCAGGAATGTAATGAAGGCTGGCTCGAAAACGTGCACCCCGATGATGTAAAAAACTGTATTGACACTTACAATGCATCCTTTAAAGAACAGAAAGGATTTTACACAGAATATCGTCTTCTCAGGCATGACGGCCAGTATCGCTGGATATCGGACAACTCCGTGCCTAGATTCTCAAACGACGGCGAGTTCCTTGGGTTCATCAGCGCGTGCATCGATATAGATGATCAGAAAAGATTTAGGGAGAAAATCCAGGAGAGTGAGCTGTTATTTAAGACGATTTCAAACGCTTCACCTGCGGCTCTTTGGATGACAAACGAAAACGAAGAAAATGTCTTCGTCAGTGACACCTGGCTAAAATGGACAGGGAAAGACTTCAACGAGGTGATTCAACGAGGCTGGGTCCACTCAGTGCTGGAAGAAGATAAACAATTGGTGATCGGTAGA
>AR_comb_assmDRAFT_10337554_pt1 | contig 21944 bp, 15 predicted proteins | sample ArasoioldDNA_FD_10543 | JGI IMG/M metagenome (IMG submission 10543) | reverse complement strand
AATAAGACATACCTGTTTTTCAGTTCGACCAAACAATTTCGGCACAAACAATCATCATACCTACTCTGGATAAATGCATTTTCTTCCAGGGTTAACGAAATTCCATAGCATTGGCATTCTGTTATCGATCCTAGTTTACATTCAAACTTGTTTGAGCATCTTGGGCAAATTTTGTGTTCATGGGCGCACATGGGACTCGATTTTTAGAAATGGTGAATACTTACTCGTCAATTTGGGCGAAATAGTAAACAAATTCGGATGAATCAGGCCGGCTAGCAACTCGATGCCATCAGTCAGCGTTGATGCAGATGGCTGAGTGAACAGATCGTAATCAGCAAGGTAAACCTGGTGGGCTTGTACGGCCTTAATACTGTTCCATCCGGGTTTTTCGGTGAGCAATCCCATTTCCTCTGTTGTTCTTTTTGTTTCGAATCCACATGGAGCAATTACCATGACTTCGGGATTATATTTCAAAATTTTTTCCCACAACGTAACGATAGAGTCGCCACCCGGATTACCCAACATGTCAATGCCACCTGCCTGTGCAACCTGGAATGGAATCCAGTGTCCACAATTATAGATGGGATCGAGCCACTCTAGTAGTGATACTCTTTTGAGCGGCATACGATGAGTTCGCAACTGCTGCAGTATTGTGTCTGTTCTTGCTTTTAACGAAGCCAGGTATTCATAAGCTTTTTCTTCCTCACCCAGCGTGGACGCAATTTTAATTGCTGCGCTGTATACATCGTCAAGATTTGCGGGAGAAATTGAAATCAAGGCGGGCTGCTTCTGCAATTTGGCAATTGCTGTCGCAGTGCACTGTGTATCTATCTGGCAAACTTCACAAACATCCTGGGTAAAAATGATATCCGGCTGTATTTGTTGAAGTAGCTCTTCGTCTACATAATATAGACTCTTACCATTTGCCTTGCTTGCGGAAAATATTTTGTCGATCTCGCGGCTCGAATAGTCCTTGCCTTCGAGCATGCATCTCACCAGTTTGGGCTTTTGTCTTAAGGCCTCCGTGGGACATTCAAACGTGACACCATATAAATAATGTTGCAGTCCCATGTCATAGATCATTCTCGTAACAGCTGGTATAAACGAACATGCTTTCATGACGCCAAGAATTTACTAGTTGCAAAAACTACTCTGCCGTTTGCAGCACAGGATATTTTCTTTTCATCCATTCAAATATCGCAAAAAGAGAAATTCCATAGATCAAAGTTCCAGCTAGGAAACGGCACTCATAAGGGATTGCATTTTCAAGGCAGATGACGAAACCATTAAGAGATTGAGGGTATCTTGTCGACCCAATCCACACACCAAGATCCGTAATAATCCAATGGATCGATACACAGACAATGACTGAAACAAGAAAACGATTAATCGTAATCTTTGTTAAAATCCACCTGCTAACTATTGTGATGACACCCAGCGAACCATACACCCAGTACCAACCGCCATACAAAACGCCACTACCATATTTCTTAAAGACGGTCAGCTGTAAAACAACATCGGAAAGGAATAACATCAGCAATGGAAAGACAATTGCTTTCCATTTTTTGTTAAAGTATGCTCCGCCGAATATGGCCATTGCACCAACGGGTGAAAAGTTAGCGAGCGGTGAAATGTCGGAGCTAAAATTAAAGGCAACCCTCAAAATTGCAACAGCAGAAACGAAGATCAAAAGGATGCTTGTTCGGGGATTGAAGGTTTTAGACATATCATTATTGTTTGAGGTTATAGTTTGAAACGTATTCCACCGTAGACGGTAAAGCCTTGCACATTATAACCATACACTTCCTGGTAATCTTTACTGTTTGTCAAATTTTTAGCGTCAATAAAAATCACCAACCCATTGTTCAGTACTTTATATTCGGCATACGCGTTCCAAATAAAGTAGGCTTTGAGGATCTTCTGCTCCGGAGCGTAAAAGTTGTTGGGGTTATAATAGATGTCATTCCGCTTGCTGAAATACTGCAGTGAGGTGGACACGAAAAATTTATTTGTTGCCTGGTATCCGGCGAAAAAGTTCACCGTATGTTTTGGCCGGCGAATCAGGTTGTGGAATGTTGTGTCCTTTGTTGCGAGTTTTTGTGTTAATTCTCCGTCTACAAATGCGTAAGACGCTTTCAAAGTCCACCGGTTGTCGGGCACATATTGCAGTTCAAACTCAAATCCATGATCCTTTTGCTTGTCGCGATTCACATAACCCTTTGGATATTCATACACGATCACGTCTTCGATTTCGCGTTGATAATACGTTGCTAATGCGGAAATCTTCTTATTCATTGTCCATCCCTGTAAGCCGCCTTCGATAGTACTGCTCGTTTCAGGCTTCAATTGTGGGTTGGCACCAAACGGGCCAAACAATTCATTGATTGCAGGAGCACGGTAACCCGAGGAAATATCGACAAACATTTTCAATCTGCCTTTTAGCAAATAGGAAGGATTGATGCTGTAAGTAAAATTGTCCCCGTACCGGTTATGTTTATTGTAACGACCGCCTAACTCCATGGTAAATTCCGACTGGTGATATATAAGCGATGCATATGGACTGAATATGCTGTTGGTAGTATCCGGCTTTGGCAATTGAAACGTTTGATAATTCAGACCGGCCAACAGTTTCAAATGATAATTGATATTGTGATTTACATATGCTTCCGCATGATTGAATTTTCCGCCGAGCGAATAGCCCGTGTACGAAAGGTCTGTGAAATCATAACCATAATTAATCGTCACAATTCCTTTGTCATAGTCAAACGTTCCAATCAATCCTGTGTTAACGAGCCTGGCTTTGTATTGCTGCCTGCCATCAGTGAATGCGTCTGCGTCATATTGCCCGTCGAATTGCGAGAAGCGATAAAATGGAGACATTTTAATATGTGTGCCCACATTCACTCCGATGTTAGCCTGGAACGATTGCCGCGTAAAGCCGTCTTTGTCGAAATTCGCAGTGCGGGTTGTATCCTTTGCTTCACTGATTCCCTTTGTGTCGAAATATCCATAATTCAAATTGTACTCTAACCATTTTGATTTACGGTTGAGGTCAGCATTTGCCTTAAATGTGTTGTAACTTCCATAGCTAAGCAAGCCCTGACCGGTAAGTTGAGGGCTTTCAGGTTTTTTCGAAATGATATTGATAACACCGGCAATTGCATTCGACCCGTATAGTGTAGACTGGCTGCCTTTCAAAATCTCGATGCGTTCTATTTGCTCCACAGGAATCAGGCGAATATCGAACGTGCCCCCGGTACCAGAGGGATCGTTCAGCGGGATTCCATCCAGCAAAATCAATGTGTAATTACTGCTTGCACCGCGAAGAAAAATGGACTTGTCTTTTCCCGGGTTGCTAAATGAACCACTTACGGTCAACCCCGTTTGCTCATTAAGCACCTGGGCGAGATCTTTACCGCTACTTTTTTCAATTTGTTCGCGTGTGATCACCAAGACTACCTTGCCGGTGTTACTTTGTTTAGTGGGATACTTGGTTGCTGTGATCACCACCTTGTCTAAGCTTTTGATGCTGTCTTCGTCTGTGGTTTGCGCGGCCAGATGAGTGCCGGTAACTACGGCAGCCACGATAAAAATTTTTTTCACGTTGAAAAATTTTTTTGTGACTGCTTCCGGAAAATAGAGTGAATATAAATGCCGATCGGCGTTTACATTCCTGCTTTTTCACCCGAAAGCAAAACTGAATGTTGCACGATCTGGCAGGTCTTCTGGCTCGGCTACAACTGAACACCTTCCCGCTGATGTTCTGAAACAAATCAACAGTGGTATGAAGATTCAGTCGTCAATGGTCAATCGTCAATGGTCAAGAATTGAGCACTCACCATTCACCATTCACAACCTTACAGCTACGGGGATAGCGCCGGACTTACACCGGACTTCCCTTTTAATCTGTTAATTATTATTATGAACCCGGCTGCATTGCTACTATACTGCTTCCGTTGCGTCGCACCCTTCAACGTTCTGTTCATTACGGAGCAGCCCCGGCAAATAATGATTAACTAAAAGAACCAAATCAGCAGCAAATGTAATGGAGCCGTTTAAACAATAAAAAATGAATTTGTCAACACAATGATGTTAATTAAAATGAATAGATGCGCCGCCGTAGAAATTTCTTCCGGGCGCTGCATTGTAATAACGACCTCCCGTGGCGTTGATGTCGTTGCCTAAACTATAGGTCACATCAAACAGGTTTTCGCCTCCAACAAACACATCAAGCATCATTTTCTTCTTGAGTGGTTTTCTCCAGCCCAGTCGTTCGCTCAACAAATTGTACGACGAGGCATAGTCAGAATTTGCATCGTTCAATGGAATACGATCGCTATAGAAGTAAGTAAGGTTCGAGTAGATGCCGTTTTTAGTGCTAATATCCAATCCGGCCGCAACGGTGTTCGGAGCTACGCTCGGAAGTTGCTTGCCTGAATAATCTGTCGTCGATTGTTTAAACTCATCATAGTTGAATTTGTCCCACGTGTAACTCATCCATATTCCAACGTTGGAGATAAAGGAATGTTCTCCTGCAAAAACTTTATAGCTCGCCTGCGATTCAATTCCCCTTTGCTTGGTGGAACCTGCATTCGTAAAATAATCAGCGTTGCTGGCATCCTTGCGTTGAACGATTGCATTTTCCAGACGGTAATAAAAAGCATTTACTTCTACATACAATCGTTGCTTCAGCCAACTACTCTTTACGCCGGCTTCGTAATTGAGGCCATGCTCAGCTTGCAGGTCAGTACTGATAACCGTTGTAGATGGCAATACTTCCGCAACCGTTGGTGGCGAGAATCCTTTCGAGACACTTCCATACAGCCATAGATTTTGAACAAGTCTTTTTGATATCGCTACCCGTGGGGCGATTTCGCTGTTGAAATCCATATTGAGAGGTGTAAAGCCTGGAACTGAGATCCTATTGATGTCAATTGATGTTTTGTTAAAGCTTGCTCCCGCCGTGATATCCCAGTCACGTGGCAGCTGGAGATCGCCCTGCACAAAGAGTGAGTAGATGCTTGGCCGGATCTTGTCGTCAGTTTGGATCACACCGGGTTTCCCGTATACGTTTGAATACACTTGTGTGTGAAAATATCCGTTTTGCATTTCACCGCCGAAGATGACCTGCAGTGCGGAAGTATTTAAACGTTTATTCCATTTGAAAACGGTCCTTGCTCCCCATTGTGGCTCTTTTCTTTTTTCGTAGTTGCGAAATGTTGGATTCTTCACCTGCGAATAGGCTCCAAAAAAGGTCGTGGTGTTATCAAATTGATTGGAGAACTTATAAATATTTGTGAGACCTCCGAAAATTGTTTTTTGATAAATCGCCGCCTTGATACTGTCGGCACTTTGAAAAGCTCCCGACTTGGGCCTGGCGGCACGTGGATTGGCAAGGTATTCCGCTTTTGTCAGTGCGCCGGGCGTCTGGTAATAAAGGTCACCGTATAAGATTGAAAATTTTAGCTCGTCATTTTTAATTTTCAAAACCTTGGTTTGCCAGTTGAGTATGTCACGCCGCATATTTGTATGGTGCCGGTACCCATCGCTGTTCTGATGTGAGTAACCTATCACATTTTGCCAGCTCTGATCGCCGGCCCTTATCTGTACATCTGTGTTGAATAAACCATAACTGCCACCTAATGCCGTGGCATCAAATCCTTGCTGCCACACCGCCGGTAGGCTGTGAATTAACATCACGCCGCCCGTGCCCGCGCCGTACAAACTTCCCGCAGGACCCTTGATAACTTCGATGGAATTCAAATTATAGAAGCTTAATTGGTTCAGGTAAGTGTTTCCACCAGCATCCGTAAACGGAATTTCATCAAAATAGATCTTTACATTACGAACTCCAAATGGAGATCGCAGAGTGCTTCCTCGAATATTCATGCGGTAGCTTCCGGGTGAGCGTTCTTCCATGCGCACGCCGGGAGTACTGTTAACTGCGGGCAAAATATTTGTGTTGTTGAATCTTTGTAACTGTGCGGCGCCCACATAATTGATGGCGGCCGATGTTTGCTTCAACTGTTTGTTCTGTTCAAAAGCTTTTACGGTGACTTCGCTAAGGTTTTTTGAAGAGTCGGGGACTTGATCTTGTGAAGAGGAAAACAAATAAATACAAAGACACACTAGGCAGAAAGTAGTTTTGATCATGGCATTGGTTTGTACGGCTAAGTTAGAACGTTTTTGCTATCTTCAATTCGAATCTTCTCACATGAGTGCAAAGAATAAACTTGGCCTGTTCGATTTTACGATGATCGTAATTGGCCTTGTAATTGGGATGGGCATTTTTCGCACGGCAAAAGATGCAGCGAGCACCGCACTTAATCCAACCATATATTTTGGCAGCTGGATTGTGGGAGGACTTGTTGCTTTGTGCGGTGCGCTTACATACGCGGAGATTGGTTCGCGTTACCCGGTAACGGGTGGCTACTACAAAGTATTCTCGTATGCCTATCATCCTTCAATTGCGTTCGGACTAAATTCGAGCATACTTATTTCGAATGCCGCATCGGTGTCCGGCGTAGCGTTGATCGGAGCCGGTTATATCAGTAAGATTTTTTTGGGTACGGCCGGGGCAAATGTTGTAAAAGTTGTGATCGCGATGGCCGCGATCTTTATTTTTTATGGAGTGAACTTACTTGGCCTGAAGATGAGTGCAAAGACCCAAAGTGTGTTAATGTTAATAAAGATTGGCATGATCCTGCTGCTGATAACGGCATTGTTCTTTCCATCAGCCTATGCACATGACCCTTCTACAACTCCTGTCAATGATGTCATTTCCTGGAAGGACTGGATCAAGTCGTTTGGAATTACGTTAATCGCTGTGTCGTTCACGTATGGAGGTTATCAGCAGACAATAAACTTCGGCAGCGAAGTTGATAGGGCAAGCAAAAATATTCCGCGTTCCATCTTTTTTGGTATCACTGTTATTATTTTGCTTTATCTCACAGTCAACGTCGCGTATTACAAGATCGTGGGGTTTGACAGCATGAAAACAACCGGTGAAATTGCTTCGGTTGTTGTGGCGAAAATGTTCGGTGTTACCGGCGCCAACTTTTTTTCGGGTCTTCTTTTCCTTTCCGTCCTTGCCTATGTGAACGTTTCACTGATGAGTAACCCCCGGGTAGTGTATGCCATGAGTGAAGACGGTATTTTCCCAAAAGTTTTCCAAAAGAAAAATGAGAAGCGAGATGTTCTCATCGTGTCGCTTACCGCTTTTTCGGCGGTTTGTGTCCTCGTGCTGTTCTTTGCTGACACCTTTGAAAAGATCCTGAGTTTTTCAATTTTTCTTGACTCATTTGGGATGGCGACTTCTGCCGCGACGATCTTCGTTTTGCGAAAACGAACAAAGGACCTCGATAACACCGGCATCTATAAGATGAGATTGTTTCCCTTGCAGCCAGTGGTTTTTATCGCAGCCTATGTTTTTGTTTGCGCGAGCATTGTCTTTAATACGCCTTCCATTGCTTTGACGGGCGCCGCAGTGCTGGTGGGATTCACGCTTATGTATTTCATCATTCGCAACTTATCCAAAACGCATACTCAGTAAAGATGTCATTTCTAAATCAAAAGAATCTCTCATTTATAGTAAATGAGTTGGGTGAGGAAAGAGAAAACTATTTCAATGCTGTTTCAGCGCCTATTATCCAGACTAGCAATTTTGTTTTTGAAAAAGTGGACGACTTAAGCCGAGCCCTGGAAGACGAAATGAATGGTTACTTATACAGCCGCGGCCTGAATCCAACTGTCGATATTCTGAGAAAAAAATTGGCAGCGCTTGATGGTGCGGAAGATTGCCTTGTATTTAACAGTGGAGCTTCAGCCATATTTGCGAGCGTATTTGCGAATGTAAAATCCGGCGATCATATTGTTTCTGTGAAAAGTCCTTACACGTGGGCGCAGAGAACATTTGATGTGATACTTCCGAGGTTTAATGTCAGCACCACATACATTGATGGGACTCAAATTGAAAATTGGCAGAGGGCAACGCAATCGAATACCACAATTTATTACCTGGAGTCGCCGAATAGCTGGGATTTTGTTTTGCAAGATATCAAGGCAGTGAGTGCGTGGGCAAAATCAAAAAAAATCACAACGATCATCGATAATAGTTACTGCACCCCGCTATATCAGCGGCCGATTGAAATGGGAATTGACCTTTGTGTGCAAACGGCCACAAAATACATCGGCGGACACAGTGATACTTTGGGCGGAATTCTCTGCGGCTCACATGCCATGATAAAAAAAATTTTTGACAGTGAGTATCTCAATGTGGGCAGCGGTGTTCAACCCTTTAACGCCTGGTTGCTGATTCGTGGATTGAGAACGTTGCCGGCGCGCCTTGAAAGAATTACGCGCACAACACTGGAGGTTGTGAAATTTCTGAAACAGCATCCGAAAATAGAGGCTGTGATATTTCCTTTTGATGAAACGTTTCCACAATATGAACTCGCTAAAAGGCAAATGCACGGGGCATGTGGATTGCTCACCGTTATTCTAAAAGTGAAAACCAGAGATGAAATTGTAAGATTTTGCGAATCGCTCCGACACATTCTGATGGCGGTCAGCTGGGGTGGTCACGAAAGTCTTGCCATGCCGAAGTGTACTGGCTTCAGGAAAGAGGAGTTTGATCCAAACAACCGCGAGCATCGTTATGTGCGAATTTATGTGGGCCTGGAAGACGCCCAGTATCTTATCGACGACCTGTCGCAAAGCCTCGATAAAATTGGTTAAAAAAATATCATAGCCTTTCGTCATTTATCAGTTTTCCGACACCTCATTTCATTTATTTTTGCCGGAATTATGAACCGCCTAATTATTATGTTGGTTTTATCCGGCATCAGTGTGCTTTCTTCCGGCCAGGACAAGTGGGACTTGCGCAGATGTGTTGACTATGCTTTGGAAAATAATATCACGATCAAACAACAGGATATTCAAGCGAAAATTGCGGAACTAACATATAAGCAAAGCGACCTTTCCAAGTATCCTAATCTTAATTTTTCGACCAATCTTTCAATGAACACGGGTCGCTCCATTGATAGGACAACGAATCTATATACAACTCAGTCGATCGTCAACAATTACTTCAGCCTGCAAAGCAATTTTGATTTATTCAACTTTTATAGTAAGACTAATACGATTGCCGGGAACAAGATCGAGGCGGAGGCTGCCTCTGCTACTGTCCAAAAGGTGAAAGATGACATTCTATTAAATGTAGCCGCGGCATTCTTGCAGGCATTGCTGGGAAAAGAGCAAGTAAGTGCGAGCAAAATCCAGATCGAGCTGACTACGGCACAGTTGGAAAACACCAGGAAGCTAGTACGAGCGGGCAGTCTTCCTGAGTTGAACCAGTTACAAATAGAATCCCAATTGGCAAACGATAGCTCCACGCTAATCTCGGCAGTAGGAACAGAGACTCAGTCAATGCTACTCTTGAAGGCGCTGCTAAGCCTTGATGCTGGTATGCCTTTTGAAATCGAGGCGCCTCCAATTGATTTAATTCCTATAGACCCGATTGCGGAGATGCAGCCCGAGGCCGTGTATTTGTTGGCAATGAAAAATCTTCCCCAGCAACGGGTGAATCAATTGCGCCTCGACGCGGCCAGGAAGTTTGCGGCGGCTGCCAAAGGTGCGATGTATCCGAGCGTCGGGATGGGTTTTAGCATTGGATCAAATTTTTCCAATTTAAAAAGTAATCCATCATTGATCAGTGTTACGCCAACTGGCCTGGACACTATTGGTCATGTTTACGGTTCCAATGTGCCTGTGGTAACTCCTGTGTACGATAAAATATTCAGGGTTGATGCGAGCCCATATTGGACCCAGGTTTCAGATAATTTCAGCAATGCGGTTGGAATCGGAATAAATGTGCCGATTTTCAATGGAGGATCAGCCAGGATTTACTGGCAAAAACAAAAGCTTAACGTTCAAAATTTGACGCTGCAACAGGAGCTCGATAACAAAAGTCTGAAGCAGGACATATATAAAGCTTACACGGACGCCATAACGGCTTTGCAAACATTTAACGCCAGCACGAAAGCGGTAGAAACCGCCCAAAAAGCCTATGATTTTTCTAGCAAAAGATATACTGTTGGTCTTTTGAGCACAATTGATTTATTGATAAGTCAGAATAACTTATTCCGTGCCAAGATTGACAGGTTATCTGCTCAATATACGTATGTGTTTAAAATGAAAGTGCTCGAGTATTATAAGGGACAGGGGATTAAGTTGTAGTGAATGGTCAATGGTGAATAGTCAACGGTCAATAGTCAATAGTGAATAGTTGAATACAACATCTTAAGTGAAAGAAGGGTTTGCAAATTTCAAGTCATGATCCGAATCAAAAAGGTTCGCATTGACTACTCACAATTCACTATTGACGGCAAAAATTTCAAATCATGAATAAAACTGTTAAATGGATTTTGATCGTGCTGGGCATTTTGATCGTCGTGCTGATCGCGGGCAAATTAATTGCCGGGGGTGGTGACGAGGGTGTGAAAGTGTCTACCGAAAAGGCGACCAAAAGAACCATCATTGAAACAGTAAATGCAAGTGGAAAAGTGTACCCCGAAGTGGAGGTTAAAATCAGTCCCGATATTTCTGGACAGATCACTGACCTATTTGTAAAGGAAGGTGACAGTGTAAAGAAGGGACAAGTGTTGGCTCGCATTTACGCAGACATCTACGCAACTCAGCGCGATCAGGCTGCTGCTGCTGTTAATCAACAACAGGCGGTGACAGCTAACAGCCAGGCTCAGCTAGATGCCCTAAAGGCCACCATGGACCAGGCGCAAAGAACTTATGATCGACAAAAGCAATTGGCGGAGGAAAAGGTTATTTCCCGGGCGGAGTTCGAGCAAGCAGAAAGCGCCTACTTGTCCGCAAAAGCAAACTACACTGCGGCCGTCCAGGCCATACGTGGTAATAAAGCCAGCGTTGTGAGTGCCGAAGCAAATTTGGCACGAGCGAATAAAGATCTGAGTAGAGCCACGCTCACGGCGCCGATGGATGGAGTTATTTCTTCCCTATCGGTGAAAAAAGGTGAGCGCGTTGCCGGAAATCAATTTAATATAGGAACCGAGATGATGAGGGTGGCCGATATGAGTGTGATGGAAGTTCGCGTAGATGTTGGTGAAAATGACATTGTGAAGGTAAACATTGGCGATAGCGCCGATGTGGAGGTGGACGCTTACAATAATCGCAAATTCAAGGGAGTTGTCAGGGAAGTGGCGGCGAGCACAAGTACCGGCACATCTGGGCAGGTTTCATCCTCTTCAAATGATGTGACAAACTATGAGGTTCGAATTCGACTCGATTCTAACTCCTATAAAGATCTAATTGATCCGAAAAATCCCCGGAAATTTATTTTCCGACCGGGAATGAATGCCAGTGCAGATATCAAAACAAAACGCCACGACTTTGTATTGGCCGTCCCGATAAACGCAGTCGCAGCAAGGGTTAAGGGAAGCGATAAAAGTGTGGAGGACAAGAAAAAAGAGAATAAGAAAAACAAACCTGGGCAGGATGATCAGAATAATGCTGACAATAATAATTCGAGTGTGAGTAGCGATGAGCTTGAAGAAGTGGTTTTTATTTTGCAAAAAGACAGCAAGGTGAAGAAGACAATTGTAAAAACAGGAATCCAGGACATAAACTATATCGAAGTCACAAGTGGTTTAAATATGGGTGACGAAGTGGTAAGCGGACCTTACAACGCGGTGAGTAAGACCTTAAAAGACGGGAACAAAGTAAGAGTGGTGCCTAAAGATAAATTATTCGAGAAATAGTATCGCGAATTAGCGGATTGTCGCGGATTTCGCGGATTGTGGAGCATTACGCTGATTATTTGATTAGCCGGATTTTCCGGCTTTTTATTTCTTCCTCCATGCTAACATTTCGGTGAAGCGCCACTAACGGAGTGAAGTCCGTTTGTTAACTTGATCAGTGGAATCCTTTAAATCCTCCCCAACCGCGATTAACTTTATCAGTGCAATCAAATAAATCCACGAAATCCGCGATCATGTTTGGAATCATCGGCAGTGGCAGTTGGGCGACGGCACTAGCAAAGATCTTAACGGATAATGGGCTCTCCATCAACTGGTGGATCCGAAATGTAGAAACAATTGATCAAATAAGAAAACGTCGGCACAACCCGCATTACCTAAGCTCCGCTTTTTTCGATACTTCCCTTCTCTGTTTACAAAATGATTTGCAAAAAGTAATTGCCGAATCTGAGGTGCTCATTGTTGCAGTGCCATCGGCGTTCATTGAAGGCACCTTAGCACATTTGGAAAAAAGTGTTTTCGAGAACAAGAAAATCGTTTCTGCCATTAAAGGCATTATCCCTCGCCACAACGTTCTGCTGAACGCCTGGCTGCTGCAGCAATTCGATGTATTGCTTGAGGATTATTTTGTAGTACTTGGTCCATGCCACGCCGAAGAGGTGGCAGCGGAAAAGCTTTCCTATTTGACTTTTTCGGGAATAGATGTAACCAAGGCCCAAGAAATCGCATCTAATTTTAGAACTGATTACATCAACACGATCGTCAATCATGATATTCTGGGTGTACAGTACGCAGCCGTGTTGAAAAACATATACGCTCTTGGCGCGGGTATTGCACATGGTCTGGAATACGGCGACAATTTCCTCAGTGTCTACATCGCCAATAGTGCAGATGAGATGGCAGGTTTTTTGCGACGGGTAGGAATTGAGCACATTGTGGTTGGAGAACATGAAGAAGAGGATCCGGTTACCCACCGCAAAGCTCCCAACTATGCGGCTTCCGTTTACCTCGGCGATCTGTTGGTAACTTGCTATTCCTTATATAGCCGTAACCGTACGTTTGGCAATATGATAGGAAAGGGTTATTCGGCGAAATCAGCGCAACTGGAACTAAACATGGTGGCTGAAGGGTACAATGCGGCGCGGTGCATTTATGATCTTAACAAAGACGTTGGCGCCGAAATGCCCATCGCCGAAACAGTATATAAAATTCTTTGGGAAAATGTTAAACCCATTGAAGGCTTTAAACGGATAGAAGACGTACTCGTCTGAAAATTAGAACTAAGAAACGATGATTCCGATCTCATTTAGCGGCTTTGGACCTACAGCAATCTTGATCATGGTGCTTACCCTCGTGCTATCGCAAGTCTACAAACACTTCAAAGACAGATAATGCAGGTGGCCACTATGAAACGACAGAAGTTTATCGAGGCAAATAATCTTGCCCACCTTCAACTAAATCTCCAAGCATTCTTTCTCGCATTTACCATCAGTTTTCGATTTGAGTGATCGTTTTGTCAAAAAATAACTCGGCGGCAATTCCATCAGCCACGAGCTTTCCATTTTGTGTCAGGCGTAAATGTTTATTGTCATTGATCATTAGGCCTCTTTCCATAAATTTCTCACTGGCGATCTCAAGTTCTTGGACTAAAGTTGCGTCCGGCATTCGGGTCAGATCCAGCCCTTCGATGGTGCGCAATGAAGTCATGATGTATTCATTCAGCTTTTGGACTGGTGTTAGAATTTCTTCCTCGCATGGCACGATTCCTTTTTTGAGTGAGTCAATATAAATGTGATTGTTGGAAACATTCCATTGTCGGCTTACCTTATCGAATGAGTGCGCCGACGGACCGATGCCGATGTATTTTTTCCCTTGCCAGTAAGACGAGTTGTGCCGACTTCTGAAACCGGGCTTCGCGAAATTGGAGATTTCGTAATGTTCATACTCGGCATCATTCATCCATTGCATCAACAATACAAACTGTTCCGATTGATGGTCGGAATTGACATTAGGAACTTGATGGGTTCTGATCATCTTTTCTAGCGGAGTCTTCGGTTCCACGGTTAGCGCGTAACATGACAGGTGCCGAATACCCAGCGCGATACTTGTGTCCACGTTAAACTTCCACTTTTCTTTAGTTAGGGTTGGCATTCCGTAAATGAGATCAATGGTGATATTATCAAAATATTTCATTGCCTTGTTCAAGGATTGAAGTGCCTCTTCGGCGGTATGAGCCCGGTTCATCCAACGCAAGTCCTCCTCAAAGAAAGATTGGACACCGACACTTAATCGCGTGATGCCTGCCTCCTTCCATTCCATCAATTTTGCTTCAGTGATGTCGTCGGGATTGCTTTCAATAGTGATTTCGACGCCCGAAATGGCAGTGAAGGTTGAAAATATCTTTTGAACCAATGTTTCCAGGTCATGCATATCCAACAAACTAGGGGTACCACCGCCGAAATATATTGTTTCAATGGATTCCTTGCCCAAATAAGGTTTCCTCAGTTCAATTTCACTCAATAAAGCCGCAACCAATTCGTTTTTACGTCGTAAAGAAGTACTGAAATGGAAATTGCAATAAGTGCAGGCTTGCTTGCAAAATGGAATATGAATATAGACGCCCGCCAAACAACCTAAAAATTAATACGAGGTTATTGATAATTTTACTGCTGCTTACCTAATGACAAAATTAAGCCAGCCAATATCGATACTGCTTTTTATTGGTGGTATTTTTCTCTCTCCAGCTGTGGATGGCCAGAACAAGTATGATCTGATCATCCGCGCAGCGGATAAAGATTCATCCTTCTTAACTCTCATCGCACTACAAAATATCTTCAATTCGAGAGCGGCATGCGTGGATTATGTCAATAAACTTCCTTCCATTCTGCAGTCCAAAGGATATGTGACCGCGTCGATGGACAGCCTGCGCTACGATTCAATCTCTGCTCATGTCGTGATCTTCTTCGGGGAAGCCTATCATTGGGCTGAAATTAACACGGACCGAGTGGATCCTTACTTATTAGAAGCAGTAGACTGGAAGGCAAAAAGTTTTCCAGGCAAGCCCATGGATTTCACCCAGGTACAAACGTGGCAAGAAAAGATTTTAAATTATCTGGAAGACAATGGACACCCTTTCGCAAAGGTTTATCTTGACAGTGTGCAAATCGGCGAACATAGCCAGGTTTCTGCAATGCTTAGAGTGGAAGAAGGGCCAGTGTACAAAATCGATAGTCTGCGAGTTTATGGTAACGCTAAAATATCGCACAATTTCTTGCAGCGCTATTTGGATATTCCAGACGGTACAATTTATAATAAACAAAAGCTTCAAATCATCTCCAAGAAAATAGCAGAACTCAGCTATGTGGAAGAAGAAAGACCGTCCGACATCTCCATGGTTCCAACCGGCGGTGTCCTGAATCTCTATTTGAAACCAAAGCGAAGCAGCCAGGTGAACCTGCTGTTTGGGATTCTGCCGAACAGCGACCAGGTGAGCGATAAAAAAGTTTTGATCACCGGCGAGGGTAACCTTAACTTGAAAAATGCATTGGGGGCCGGAGAAACGATTGGTTTTAGTTATCAAAAATTACAAGTCAGATCACAGCGGCTAAATCTATTGTATCAACACCCGTACATTTTCAATTCACCGGTGGGATTCGATTTCGCTTTTGATATGTACCGTGGTGACAGCGTTTATCTAAACGTAAATCTCCAGGTTGGCGGAAGTTTCGTTCTATCCTCTACTCATTCAGGCAGACTATATTTTCAGCATTTTACAAGCATAGCCAACGGAATCAATACTGAAGATGTTGTTGAAAGTCACAAACTCCCTGAAGCCGCGGATGTCAGCACATTCAGCATCGGCATTGATGATAATATCAATACTACTGACTATAACCGCAACCCAAGAAGAGGAAACCAGTTTTACATTTCAACGATCGTGGGGACAAAAAAAATTAAGAAAAATGACCAGATCCTTGCGCTGGAGGATCCGGGCGACCCCTCATTCAACTTTGAGACTTTGTATGACACGGTAAAGCTTAAGACATACCAGATCAAGATCAAGGCGATGCTGGCTAAGTATTTTCCTCTTGGAAGACAAGGAACTATTAAAACTGCCGTTAACGCCGCGATTCTTCAAAGCGCAAACATTTTCAAGAATGAATTATTCCAGATAGGTGGTTTCAAATTATTGCGGGGTTTTGATGAAGAAAGTCAATACCTGTCCCAATACGCTATCGCCACCTTGGAATATCATTACCTTATTTCGCAAAACTCATACTTCTACTATTTGCTGGACGGAGGCTGGGGCCGAAACAACAGTCAAAACGCAAATATCAACCACACATACTTAAGCACTGGGCTAGGCCTTGCTTTCGAAACAAAGGTTGGTGTATTCAACCTGGCTTGGGCCATCGGCAGGAGAGACGACATTCCGTTCAATCTTCGTCAATCCAAGATTCATTTTGGCTTCATAAATTATTTCTGAGAAATGATGTGTTTCTTTTTGTCAGCGACTGGGCTTGAATAATTTTGCAGCACAACCCAAGTTCTCTGTGACTCGATTTATTTTGTTATTGATTTTCCAAACTGCCTTCACTGGTTTTGTTTTTGCGCAGGTCAATGACAGTTCCGTGAAAAGTGCTGATTCTGCCAAGGTTGAAAAATTGAATCATGTCCCACCTGATTCCGTAAGGAAAAAAAGACATGTGACAAGAGTAGACAGCTCAGCAGAAAATAATATAGACACATTGAACAAACTTTCTGCAACGGAACTCATCGACACAACGTGGATGATTACTTCCAGACAATACCCAGGAAAAAATTTCGCCCGCTACGGATTTCAGCGAAACAATTTTTTCGGATTCTCCTCGAAAGCACTTTTTATCAGATCAAATAGGAAGGAATTTAAAGGAAAAGAACTGTTATTTTACTCATTACTTGCGCTTCTTCTTTTTTTTGCATTCATTCGGCTTAGCTTCCCCAAGTACATCAACGATCTTCTTCGAGTGGCATTCAGGACCACCCTAAAACAACGCCAGCTCGGTGAACAATTGGTTCAAACTCCTCTTCCGTCATTATTGTTAAACTTTTTTTTTCTGATAACGGCCAGCATGTATATAGCTTTTGTACTCGGGCATTTTGATTTGTCCGACAATTTTAGTTTTTGGCTGCTTTGTCTTTATTGCTTTGCGGCCTTGGGTATTATTTATGTAATAAAATTCTTAAGTCTTAAGTTTTTCGGCTGGTTGTTTAATATCACCCCAACCACCGATGGATACATCTTCATCGTATTTATGATGAACAAGATTATTGGCATTTACCTGTTACCTTTTCTCGTAATGCTTGCTTTTACAGATAATGATTTGTATCAGGTTGCTTTCGTCCTTTCTTATACAGGAGTTTTTGGCCTGGTGGGTTACCGATTTATTTTGTCGTATGGGCTTGCGCGGAGTCAAATTAGAGTGAATCCTTTTCATTTCTTTTTATATCTTTGTGCCTTCGAAATTGTTCCTCTATTGTTAATCTACAAAGCTTTAATGCTCTGGTTTTAAATAGATTTCTTAACTTGCCAAACTTTTGAAGTCGAACCACATGTTAAAAAACGGGGTTAAGGCCGATAATCCGGCCAAAAACGTGAAAAAGATTCTGATTACACAACCGAGGCCCGAGAGTGATAAGTCGCCTTATTTTGAATTGTCCAGGAAGTTTAATGTTGACTTGGAGTTTCATCCGTTCATTCGTCTCGAGCCTATTCCAGCAAGAGAATTCCGCAAACAAAAGATTGAAATTCAAAACTACACGGGTGTCATTTTTACAAGTCGCAACGCAATTGATCATTTCTTCCGAATGTGTGAAGAGATGAAGGTGAGCGTTTCACAAGACACTAAATATTTCTGTATTACGGAAGCGGTTGCTTTGTATCTGCAAAAATTCATTCTTTACAGGAAGCGGAAGGTTTTTTACGGCGCAGATGGGACCAACAAAAGTCTCTTTGATGTGATAAATAAACACAAAGGGAACGAAAAATTTCTTTATGTGTGCTCCGAAAACCAGCAGGACAATGAGATCGTAAATTGGCTTAAAGCCAACAGTTGCGAATTTGCTCTTGCTTTTATGTACCGCACGCAAAGTAATGACGTAAAGGAACTCCTCCTTCGGACTGAATACGATGTGATTTGCTTTTTTACCCCTAGCGGCGTACGAAGTCTTTTTGATAATTTCCCCAAGTATAAGCAAAACGGCACCATCATTGGCGCTTTCGGAAATAACACTTCCAAGGCGATAGAAGATGCTGGCCTAAAGCTCGAGATCAAGGCTCCTCAGCCGGAAGCTCCTTCAATGGTTTCGGCACTCGAACGTTTTCTTGCTTGTTCCAAAAAGAAATAAAATAATTAAGTTTCGTAAAGAGGCATCCGCCGCCCGGATGCCTCTTTACATTCAAATAGGTGGAGACGATTCTTCAATCTTTCCGAAATTCGTCTCCCAATTTAGTCTATGCATGCGCACACGAATCGATTAGTAAATGAGACCAGCCCTTATCTTCTTCAACACGCCCATAATCCGGTCGATTGGTACCCGTGGGGTGAAGAGGCACTGTCAAAAGCAAAGAGTGAGAATAAGCCCATCTTAGTTAGCATTGGTTATGCGGCATGTCACTGGTGTCATGTGATGGAACGAGAGAGCTTTGAAAATGAGGAAACCGCAGCCATCATGAATGAGCATTTTGTGAACGTTAAAATCGATCGTGAAGAACGACCCGACCTTGATCATATTTACATGGATGCCGTCCAGGCCATGACTGGAAGTGGAGGATGGCCTTTAAATGTTTTCATAACGCCCGACGCTAAACCTTTTTTTGGTGGAACATATTTTCCCCCGCAGAGAGCATTCAATCGGTCATCGTGGCGAGAGGTGCTGCTTGCCGTTTCAAATGCTTTTCAACAAAAACGAGAAGACATCGACGCCCAGGCTGAAACGCTCACGACACATTTAATTCACTCGAACTCCCTTGGATCTGTCTCAGCCAGTGACACTTCTATGACTTTCGTTATGGATAAAATGGATGAAGTGTTGGAATCTCTGCTGAATGTTGCCGACAAACAATGGGGTGGTTTTGGCAATGCTCCAAAATTCCCCCAAACCTTTTCCATTCAATTTCTGTTGCGCTATTTCTTCATCACCAAACAAGAGGCAGCTTTAAAACAAGCGCTGTTAAGCATGGACAAGATGATTGAAGGCGGGATTTATGACCAGATAGGTGGAGGATTTGCACGCTATTCGACCGACAGAGAGTGGTTGGTACCGCATTTTGAAAAGATGCTTTACGATAACGCCCTGCTCGTGTCTGTAATATCTGAAGCGTACCAACTTACAAGAAATGAGCGATACAAAGAAGTTCTCGAAGAAACAATTGGATTTGTTCAGCGAGAACTTATGTCACCCGAAGGTGGCTTTTTTTCTGCCTTGGATGCCGACAGCGAAGGGGATGAGGGCAAATTTTATGTGTGGACATACGAGCAAGTAAAAGCACTTCTAAAAAATGATGCTGAAATTTTCATTGATTTCTTTGGCATAACGGCGGAAGGAAATTGGTCGGAAGGAAGTGCACCCGAGAAAGGAAAAAACATTCTTCAAATCAAAATTCCATTAGAAAGTTTTGCTGCCGAAAAAAACATTCCACTTGAAAAACTCATGGACATTATTCAAAAAGGAAAAACTATTCTGCTCTCGGAAAGGAATAAAAGGGTAAGACCACAGCTTGATGATAAAATTATTTTGGGGTGGAATTCTCTGATGAACACGGCTTGCAGTAAGGCTTTTGCCGCAACAGGAAAAAAGGAATATCGTGATTTGGCGATTGCCAATATGAAATTTTTGCTCGAACATTTTCAAAGCGCGCAAGAAAAAAGCTTTTATCACACCTGGAAAAATAATGTACCGAAGAATTTTGCGTTTTTAGATGATTACGCCTTTTTGATCCAGGCACTGTTGCATTTACAGGAAGTCACCGGCGATGTAGATTGGTTGTTTAAAGCAAGGGAATTGGCTCAAGATGTCATGGACAATTTCAGGGACGATGATACAGGTTTTTTCTTTTTTACAGACCGCCGGCAGACGGACGTCATCCTCAGAAAAAAAGAAATTTATGACGGAGCAACCCCATCAGGTAACGCCACGATGGCTTATAATGTCTATCAGCTATCCATAATCTTTAATTTTCCAGATTGGAAGAAAATTACAGAAAATATGATAACTTCATTGGTTCGACCAATAACTCAGTATCCAACATCCTTCGGGGTTTGGGCAACGTTGTTTCTGGAAGTCGTCTGCGGAACGGAAGAAATTTCAGTGATTGGAGAAAATAATTTGTCGATAGCTGAGCAAGTGTTAGCTCAATATATTCCCCACAAGGTGTTTATGGCTCCGTCAAGGCCAAACGTAGAATTACCATTACTGGTGGGTAAGACACCCACTAATCCGCCTCTAATTTATCTCTGCCGAACGTATTCCTGCTTAAAGCCGGTAACCGACGCCAGTCAGCTGCTGGAGCTAATTAATAAGGTGAACAAAAATTGATAAATAGTGCAATAACATTCATAATAAAACGTTAGAATTTTTACCTCGTAAAAGAGCTTTGATTATAAAAAAATAAATTATAACCTTGTGACTCCGTTCGAATCAAAAATTTATATTTGTCCAATACCCATTAGTATGAAAGCGCAAAGCCATTACTACATTATCCCCGCTCTCCTAGCTGCTATATTGCTAACTAGTTGCGGCATTCTCGGAAAAAAGAATAAAGGTGGAGGAGCACTCCAAAATGATGGACAGGTGCATGGCGTAGCTCCTGGAAGCAAGTACGTTTTGCCAAAGCCTCCGGGAATGGTTTATATCCCACAGGGAACTTTTCATATGGGTCCCAGTGACGAGGATATAGCCTATGCATTTAGTGCACGCAACCGTTCAGTATCCATCAGCGGTTTCTGGATGGACGCTACCGAGATCACGAACAATGAGTATCGCCAGTTCGTGTACTGGGTACGCGATTCTGTCGTAGCCAAAAAAATTGGTTATGTAAAAGCAGACAAAGAGGGGAACGAGTACGTTGACCAGGCCAAGATGAGAACATTCAAATGGTCCGATCCCAAGAGTGTTGAGTTACTTGGTCAGTCAGATATCCTGTTGGCTCCAGATGATAGGATATTTGGAAAGAAAGAAATTGATCCCTCAAAAATCGTTTACCAGGTAGAGCGTTTTAACTTGAAGGAGGCTGCAAAAAGAGAAAATGCAAATAAACCTCGTTCGACGTTCATCGAAAGATTTCCCGTGAAAGCTTATCCGGACACGTTGGTTTGGATAAGGGACTTTTCATATTCTTACAACGAGCCAATGACGCAGCGTTATTTCTCACACCCTGCGTACGGAAATTACCCGGTTGTGGGCGTAAGCTGGAAGCAGGCCGACGCCTTTTGTAACTGGAGAACTCACTATCTGAACGCATTTCTTGAATCAAAACATAGAGCACAGGAATCAGATTTTCGCCTGCCTACAGAGGCACAATGGGAGTATGCAGCTCGTGGCGGCCGCGCCGAGTCAATGTTCCCCTGGGGTAACTATTACCTGAGAAACAAGAAAGGATGTTTGCTCGCTAACTTTAAGCCGGGCCGCGGTAATTATCCTGAAGATGGTGGATTTTATACAGTTCGCGCCGATGCTTATTGGCCGAATGATTTCGGGCTGTATTGCATGGCCGGAAACGTGGCTGAATGGACCTCCTCAATTTACTATGAGGGTTCTTACAACTTCCAACACGACATGAACCCGGATGTTCGCTGGAATGCCAAGGATGATGATCCCCCGCGCATGAAGCGTAAAGTAATCCGTGGTGGAAGCTGGAAAGACGTAGGTTACTATCTCCAAACAGGTACTCGTGCTTACGAATACCAGGACACTGCTAAATCATATATTGGCTTCCGTTGTGTGATTGACCTGCCAGCCGCACAGGGACGTCGTAAATAATTGACTGTCGCAAATAATAACTATTACCTTGCAAACGTTGTTATTTGCGACAGTTTTTTTGTCGAATAATATCTCATAATCTGTAATTTTTAATAACCTATAAATCGACCCTACTATGCTTTTCTTTAAAACCCAAAA
>AR_comb_assmDRAFT_10754031_pt1 | contig 21949 bp, 23 predicted proteins | sample ArasoioldDNA_FD_10543 | JGI IMG/M metagenome (IMG submission 10543) | reverse complement strand
GTGGAAGTGACGACCGATGCAGGCACGCAGTACGGCACAGTCACGACGGCAAGCAGCTATGAGTCCTCCAGTGATGCACGCTTGCACTTCGGACTGGGCGCATCGGCCACAATCAAGTCCATCAAGATTCGGTGGCCGAGCGGCATCGTCCAGAGTGTGCCGGAGACGACAGCGGATCAGATTGTTACTATCAAGGAAGCCGTGCCCACGGGGAAATAAATGTCTTCGCCCGACAAGCTCAGCTGCCGAACGCGCCGCTCTATCGCGTTGATCTTCATTGCGTTGATCTTCGTGGCAAGCAGCTCTTCGTTCGGGCAGACCATTACTTTTGATTCCGCGTTCGCCCTTTTCGAGCAGCACCGATGGCAAGAGGCTTACTCCGCTTTCGTCGACGTAGAGAAAGTCCAGCCCGGCAAGACGGAAGCGCTCCTATTTCAGGGCAAATGTCTGGTGAATTTATCGAAGTTCGAAGATGCGGGCAACGTGCTGAATGATTATGTTCTACAGCATCCCGCTTCCTCGGACGCTCGATATCTTCTCGCCTTCGTGCGCTTTCGCCAGAATCGTCCCAAGGAGTCATTGGAGCTAATGAACGCCGCCTCCAAGCTCAAACCGCCCTCGGCCGACGATCTAAAAGTCGGCGCTCTCGATTATGTGCTGTTGGGCGACTTTACCGATGCGGGGCACTACTTGGAGGAAGCAGTCAGAATTGCGCCAGACAACATCGAAGCCCGTTATCACCTGGGCAGGGTCCGCTATCAGCAAAACCGCTTCGACGATGCCATAGCAGCTTTCCGCGAAGTGCTCCGGCTTGATCCACGTAACACGAAGGCAGCCGACAATCTTGGACTGAGTCTGGAAGGCACGAACCGCATGGACGATGCGAAGGCCGCTTACGAGCACGCCATTGCACTCGACCACGAATCATCCGCACACACGGAGCAACCCTACCTCAATCTGGGAACTCTTCTTGTAAAAACCGGTCACCCGACTGATGCGATCCCAATTCTGCTTCAGGCCGCGGCAATTGCGCCGAAATCGAACGCTGTGCAATATCAGATTAGCAAGGCGCACTTTGATCTTCGGCAATGGCCGGATGCGCAGCGCGCCGCCGAGGAGGCAATTCGTCTCGATCCAAACGATGCGACCGCGCACTATCTGCTTGCCCGAATTTACCAGCGTTCCAATCATCCGGACGAGGCGGCCCGCGAGTTCAAATTGACCGAAGATCTGCGGCAATCACAGGACGCCACAGGACACGCTATGTCCTCAGGCTCTCCTCGCCAGTGAACAAGATTTGTACTCCGAGTCTATGACTCTCCTTTCGCAGAGCCGAAAGTACGCTGTCGTGCTGGCGCTATTCCTTCTAGGCGTTGCCGCAGAAGGCCAGGAGAAGGATCCCCGCGGGGTAGACAGTTTGCTCCGCGATGCGGCCCAGGCATTGACGACGGGAAATCTTGCCCTGGCAGAGGTGGATCTGCAGAGCGCACTCCGCACGAATTCTCAAGACTATCGCGCACTGAACCTGCTGGGGATCGTGCGCGCCCAGCAGCAACGCAATCCAGAGGCGGAGGAACTGTTCAAGCGAGTCATCGAGATCAAGCCCGATTTCGCCGGAGGACACGCAGGCCTGGGCCTTCTCTATGTTCAATCCGGGCGTCCCAACGACGCGATCACTGAATTGCAGGAAGCAGTTCGACTGGACCCTGCAAGGGAAGATGTTCGCGACAAACTCGTCGAACTCTTGCGAACGGACGCCCGCGAGGCCTTAGCCAGCAATCCGGAAAAAGCGTTGGCATCACTCCTGCAAGCGCGGAAACTCAGCCCAGGCAACGCCGCCGTGCAATTTGAATTGGGTATGGTAAGTCTGCGAATGGCGCTATATACCGATTCGATGGACGCGTTTCGGAAGGTCCTTGCCCAGAGGCCTGATGATTCCTCAGCGCTCTATGGATTGGGACGCGCACAGATGGGAGCGGGCAAGTTTCTAGATGCGAAATCGACGTTCACTCGTTACGTCCAAGATCGTTCTTCCGATCCCTCAGGACACTATGCCTTGGGTATGGTGCTGCAAGTTCTACAGGAGAATCGCGAGGCAAGGACGCAGTTCGAACAATCCATAAGCTTGAAACCCGCGCAAACGGAATCCTATTTTCGTCTGGGATTAATCGACCTGGATGAAAGCCAATGGGACGCCGCAGCCCGGAACTTTCAAATCGTTATCGATCGAGCCAAGAATCATGCTGGTGCCCTCACCGGGATGGGGCGCGTTGAGTTTCAGCGAAAACACTATCAAGACGCCGCGGATCTGCTCCAACGTGCCGTCGGGGCCGACTCTTCTCTTCGCGAGGCGCACTACTTTCTCGGGCTCACCTATGCTCGCCTCAACCGAAAGGAAGACTCCGACCGCGAATTGCAAACGGCTTCCCGCCTGGAACATGAAGAAGTCGAGCGGCAACAACAGGGCCTCAGAATCATCGGCCTCGAAGACACACACGGGAATCCATCACAGCAGTAGTTTCTCAGCTTTTACGATGTCTCGGCGGCAGGCACCCTTTCCAGGCATCTTGAATGCGGAAAAGCGTCTCCAATGCGGTAAGCTGAAACGGAGCTTTCAGCAGAACTGCGCGCGATGAGCCTCTTCCAGCCTATTCCGAATGCCTCGAACGCGGCCGATACCACGCGTCCGCTGGCCGATCGCATGCGCCCGCGCACGCTCGATGAATACGCCGGGCAGGAACACCTCATCGGGCCGGGGAAACCGCTGCGGGTCTCGATCGAGCGCGATGATGCGGGCTCAATTATTTTCTGGGGACCGCCGGGAACAGGAAAGACTACGCTCGCCAAGATCATCGCGAACATGACCAAAGCGGAGTTTATTGAGTTCTCCGCGGTGCTGGCTGGGATCAAAGAGATCAAGCAGGTCATGGCAGATGCGGAGCGCGCTCGGCAGTATGGCACGCGCACAATCGTGTTCATCGACGAGATTCATCGCTTCAACAAGGCGCAGCAGGATGCGTTCCTGCCGCACGTGGAGAAAGGGAACATCCGGTTGATCGGGGCTACTACGGAGAATCCCTCGTTTGAGATCAACTCGGCGTTGCTCTCGCGCTGCCGTGTTTACGTACTGAATCCGCTCACCGAAGATGAGATTGTTCGGCTGCTGCGGCGTGCGCTGAACGATCGCGAGCGTGGGCTGGGAGAGATGAATGTCAGAGCTTCGGATGACGTATTGAAAAAGATAGCCAGTTATACGAGCGGAGATGCACGAAGTGCATATAACGTACTGGAAGTGGCGGCTGGCTTGGCAAAGCCCCATTCTTCCGCAGAATCCCGAGAGATTACGGATGAGATTGTTCATGATGCTCTGCAGCGACGGATTTTGCTCTATGACAAGACCGGCGAAGAACATTACAACCTGATTTCAGCGCTCCACAAATCTGTCCGCAACAGCGATCCGGACGCGGCCCTCTACTGGCTCGGACGCATGCTGGAGGCGGGTGAAGATCCGCTCTATATTGCGCGCCGAGTTGTTCGGATGGCGGTGGAAGACATTGGGCTGGCGGATCCGAATGCGCTCTCGCTATGCATGGCGGCACGTGATGCAGTCGATTTCATTGGCATGCCAGAGGGAAATCTGGCGCTGGCTCAGGCGGTTGTGTATCTCTCGGCTGCACCAAAGTCCAATGCGCTGTATACCGCATACGGCGCCGTCCAGGAGGATGTTGAGCTCACAGCGGCAGAATCCGTACCCCTCCATCTGCGAAACGCTCCCACGAAGCTGATGAAGGGCCTTGGATACGGGAAGGGATATCAGTACGCGCACGATCTTGAATCGAAAGTAGCAGACATGGAGTGCCTCCCTGAAAACCTGCGCGGGCGCGTTTACTATCAGCCGACAGGCGAGGGAATCGAGAAACGGATTCGCGAGCGGCTGGACGAGATCAAGCGGCAGCGGTCGCACGCCAAGAAAGGCGCTTCCGACACGCAAAAGAAAGAATCGTAGGATAGCCACCAGCATCTCTAAGGGTGTTGATCGTGTGATCAGCCTTCTCCTAAGGATAGGTCCGCTATGGCTGCACTACCCAGTCTCACCGGCCACGAATTCACGCTGCAGCCTGTTCCGGCGGCGCCGGGCGATGTCGCCAAAGAGTTGCAGCGCGTCCAGAAGACAGCGCAGACGATCACTTCCATCCTCGATCTTGATCAGCTAATCGAGAGCATCGTAAATGAGACCACGCAATGGTTCGGCTGCGTGGAAGCACATGTCTTTTTGCACGATGAAGAGCGCCATGAGATGGTGCTCGCGTCGGTGCGCGGCTGCAAGATGCACGGCAAGGGCCAACGCCTCAGAATCGGACAGGACGGGATGGTCGGTCATGTCGCTGCCACCGTCCGGATGCATTACGCCCCCGACGTACGCACAGACAAGTACTACATTCGCTGCGGAGAGGAAACTCTTTCCGAAGTGGCGATCCCTCTATGCGTCGGCGACCGCCTTGTCGGAGTATTCACGGCATCGCATCCGGAGCTCGACGCGTTCCCCAAGCCAAAGCTGAGAATTCTCCAGGCTCTTTCCGATCACATGGCGATCGCGATTCATAACGCCCGACGATTCAAGTTGGAACGCGCAGAGCGAGCGGCGATGGATCGCGACGCGCAGGAAGCACGGGTGATCCAGCAAGCGTTGCTGCCTAAGAGTTCTCCGTATATTCCGGGATTCGCGATTTCTGGTCTCAGCGTGCCGGCTCGTGCGGTAGGCGGCGACTGGTACGACTTCATCCCCTTCCCGGACGGGCGCTGGGGAATCGTTTTGGCAGATGTTTCAGGAAAAGGTACAGCTGCAGCGTTGCTGATGTCGGCCACGCGTGGCATGCTGCGCTCGCTGGCCGAGGCGTGCTGCACGCCGGGTGAAGTGCTGACTCGACTGAATGAACTGCTGGTCGACGACTTCCCTGCCGGAAAGTTCGTGACGTTGGTGTACGCCGTGCTCGATCCCGAAGCTCGCACGGCAGTGTTTGCGAACGCTGGACACCTGCGACCATTGCTGATCGAACAGGATGGGCAACGCTTCCTTGAGGTGGAACGGGGATTGCCGCTGGGCCTGGGCTGCGGGGACTATTCCGAGACCACGATTACGTTGTCACCTGGATCGAAACTGATCTTCTACAGTGACGGAATCACCGAGGCCGAGAATGCGAGCGGCGATGAGTTTGGCGCACGCCGTCTTGCCGAACATTCTGCGAGCAGCGGAGCATCGGCGGTGAGCCTGGTAGATGAAGTACGAACGTTTGCGAATGGCGCAGGAGTGCGCGACGATGCCAGCGCCGTGTTTATTTCGGTCAATCTCTAAACTGCACAGCATCCTAGCTATCCGGAGCTATAATCTCCCTCGTGAAAAGGGCAGATAGGCGTATTTCCAGGTTTCTCGGAGTCGCCGTTCTTCCCTTAGCGCTTGCGACGAGTGCAATGTGTGCGCAAGTCCCTCTGAGTGAGAATTGTGATCTGCGGGCGATCGGAGCCAAACACAAAGAGATCTTTCTGGCCTTTGACAAGGAATTTAGGGAATCCCTGGCCAAGCAAGACGTCGGAGCACTAACACTGCTGCTGAAGTACCCTTTTCGTGTAAACGACGATCGGGGCACCTATTACTTGCACGATGCCGCTTCATTCTCTGGACGCGCTCAAGAAATCTTCACGCCAGCAGTTCGCGATGCCGTTCTCAAGCAGCATTTAGAAAACATCTTCTGCAATGACTCTGGAATTAGTTACGGTGACGGAACCGTGTGGGTGAACTCCAAAGACGAGGGTTTTGCCATTGAAGCCGTGAATGTTCCATCCAAGCCGGGCCCACCAAAGCCCATTTCGCATCCCGTAGAATTCGCCTGCAATGCAGAGAAACATCGTGTAATTGTGGATCACGGCGGCGATGGAAAGTTGCGCTACCGGGCCTGGAACAAACCACGATCTCCCCTCGATAAGCCAGACCTCTACATCTCAGGTGGGACACAGAAGTTTGAAGGAACGGGACCTTGCGCCCACAAATTGTGGCAGTTCAGTAGCGGCTCTGCTGACTTCAAAGCTACGGAAATCGGTGCCTGCGATCCGGATATTCCAAAAGACGCGATCGGCAGGCTGGAGGTCTCGGTCAGAGGAAAAGAACCCATCGAGTGGTGGTGTCGCTGAAAATCTATCGGAACCGGGCGCGATGTTCCTTCAGAATGCAGCGGTCCATCACTACGAAGATCCCCGATTTGCGCGCTTTTTCAGCTGCTTTCTCGTGAATGACTTCTTCCTGCATCCAGATGACGGGGACCTTTAGCTCAATCGCCTGATCGACAACTGCTTCTACGAACTCCGGGCGGCGGAAGATATTCACCATATCGATCTTCTCAGGCACATCGCGCAACGACGCGTAAGCTTTCTCGCCCAGGCATTCGTCGATATTAGGATTGACGGGAATGATGTGGTATCCATGGCTCTGCATGTAGGCGGAGACCCCATGGCTAGGCCGCAGTGGATTGCTGGAGAGTCCGACGACTGCAATTTTCTTTGAGCGCCGGAGTAGTTCGGTGATGGGATCAGGCAGGGGCTGGGAAGCCACCGTTTCCTCCGGGTCTATTTCTTATTTGCTTCATCTATTTTCTGCTTATACATCTTCAAGGCCAGCTTGCGAATCGTCTCGGAGACTTCCTTGTTGCTCGAGAGATTCTTCAGATCCTGAATGAGCAGGTTTTTCATCAGTCCCAGACCGAGGTCAAGCGGAGTGCGAGGATTGGCCACCAGGTTTCGCACAACAATGTAGTTCTTAACGAACCGGCGCTTGAGCGGGATCTGGCGCAGCACTGCCTCAAGAACATTCTTCTGGCTGGCAAACTTTTCGACTTCACCGTCGGAGAGTTTGGGAGCTTCCAGGACAGCGAGCGCCACGACTTTTGTGCCGTCGCGGATGAGAAGGGATCTTTCTTCCTTGTTCCCCTTCAACGCCAGTTGAATACGGCCCTTGACGTCGAGGCGATTGATCTTCTGCAGAGCGTTTTCGCGCTTCGGCGGGCCGTCAGGCTTCTTTGGCGCAACAGCGGTCTTCGGCTTTGCAGCAACGGTTGAGGCGGCGGGCTCTCCCGGTTCAGGAATCTCTGCCGAATCGACCACTGGAAAGTAATTAGCCCCGAGCAGGTCCATCACGCCTCCGGCCGCCTGGAACGGTTTCTCGCCTTCCGCGGCGATGTCCTTTTCGTGCTCCTTCATGTAGGTCGCCACAACCTCTTCCTCTTCGGGACTGGAAGCGAGGGATGCTTGCTCGGCTACCGCCGCTTGAACGGGTTCGGTAGTGACTACAGCCGGTTCTTGGGCGGCAGTTGCGACCGAAGCGGGTCCATCTGAGCTGGCCTGCACGGCAGGTGGTTCCGCGCGACGAGCGCCATTGCGAAGATGTTCCGCCTCTTCCTTCGTGAGATACGGACTGGACTTCAACGCGTTCACAACGCCGGGCGAAGACAATGCGCGCTTGCTTTTCAGGATTACATCAATGACGTCGCGCATGGCAGCCCTAGCTAGCTTGGCTAACTGAGCCTCGGAAACCGACGGATTCTCGAGCAGCGCCGACAAAAGCCTGGGCCGGAGATTGTCAGGCGAGATGTAATAGTCGAGCACTTCACGAGGAGTCTGCGGGTCGGAAGCGGCCGCTAGGGATGCCTTCTCGTCCCAACCAGCGAGAGTCATGCGCGCGAGTTCGCCGAAAACTTTGTTGTGTACCGCAAGATGTACAAGAATTTCAATGTTTTCGGCAGCTGGGACCTGCAGGGCACCGCGGGCCGCAAACTGCATCATGTTGGATGGCAGCTTGGAAGCCCGGATTTGGTCGATCATGCGCGCCATAAATAAGCTATGAGCAATCAGCTATCAGCGATGAGCAACTTCCACAAAGTTCACTGCTCATTGCTTCGCGGTGAGTTCTTCCAGTTCTCTTACTGCCAGATCGAATGCGCTTGTGACACGATTCGGCTCTGAACGCAGAAATTCATCCCGTAGAGTTCGATAGTACCAAAGAGTGCCCTCACGTTTGCCGTTAAACCGTGACCAGACGGATTCGCCGATAGCACGATAGTCACTAATGATGGAGCGAATATTGTTGAGTTTGTCGGCGGCCGAAACCATCCGTGTGTCAAGGCTTTCAGACTTCAGGCGCTGTATGTAACTTTCTTTGCGCTCGCGCCACGGCGGCTTCGGAACTTCGTAAGCGTCGGTGCAGCCGTCAACAATATCCGCGATGCGCTTTCCGAACTTGCGCCGGACTTCTTTAAGCATCGGCGCGCCCCCGCAGTCTTCGACCACATCGTGCAGCAGAGCGGCAATGGCGAGATCTTCATCGCCTCCGGCTTCCAGGACGAGGGATGCAACGCCCATAAGATGTGCAACGTATGGAATAGAAGACGCCTTGCGCATCTGCCCTTTGTGTTTCTCGGCGGCGAATTGAAAGGCTCGTAGGAACCGTGGCCCAAGTTTGACAACCGCTGTTCGGGGACTGGACTGCTTGCTCATGGTTCTTACTTCCAGCATAAGAGCTGGGACGCTTTTGGCAAGTTACATAGGTTCTTTAGGGCGCACAAAACAGAGCCCTCGGGCTGACGAGGCTCGTGGAATCATTGCTTTTCTCCCCGCCGGGCTAACAGATAAGCGCGGATGAAGGGCTGTAGATCACCATCGATAACGCGATCGACATCGCCGACTTCGGTCTTGGTGCGATGGTCTTTTACCATCCGGTACGGTTGTAGCACATACGAGCGGATTTGCGATCCGAAGTCGATGTCGAGCTTCGAGTCCTCGATCTTCTTCGTGGCCGCGCGTTTCTTTTCCATTTCGAACTCGTACAGCTTGGATCGCAGCATGCTCATGGCCCGTTCGCGGTTCTTGTGCTGCGAGCGTTCGTTCTGGCAGTTGGCAACCAGGCCAGTTGGAATATGCGTAATGCGCACCGCGGAATCTGTCGTGTTGACGTGCTGTCCGCCTTTGCCGCTGGAGCGGTAGGTATCGACGCGGATCTCTTCCGGCTTGATTACGATTTCAATGCTGTCGTCGATTTCCGGAGAGACGAATACACTGGCGAACGACGTGTGGCGACGCTTGGCCTGATCGAAGGGCGATATGCGCACCAAACGGTGCACGCCAATTTCACCTTGCAGAAGACCGAAGGCGTATTCGCCATTGACCGCGAATGTCGCGGACTTAAGCCCCGCCTCTTCCCCGGGCTGATAGTCGTACAGAATCGTTTCAAAGCCCTGACGCTCGGCCCATCTCAAATACATTCGCAGGAGCATGTCGGCCCAATCCTGCGACTCTGTGCCGCCCGCGCCGGGATGAATCGTCACAATGGCGTTACGAGGATCGTTCTCGCCGGAGAGCAGCGTCTCGGTCTCGAGCTTGTCGATCAGATCACGGAGAGAAGAGATCTCCCGGCCGAGATCGGAGTCAACGTTTTCGCCCTCTTTCGCTAGATCGAAGTACGCAGCAATGTCATCGGCGCGGCGGGCGAGATCGGCATCAGTGGAGAGAACATGCTCCAGCCGCTTTTTCTCGCGCATGACCTGCTGCGAGCGCTGCGGATTCGACCACAGGTTCGGGTCAGCGGCCTGCTTTTCAATTTCGGCTAGCTGCGGACGGACCTTGTCCGCGTCAAAGATACTCCCGGAGGTCGTGGGATTTCTTGCTGAGCTTTTCGTATTCCTGTTCGAACTCTTGATTCATGCGGAGGTGTCAACCTTCTTGCGGTGATGGATGAAGCGCTCCACGAGCGCTGCAATCGAAATTATCGCACAAACAAACGCGAACCAGTCGCCGTGCCGAGTGTAGAACGTGGTAACGGTGGTGGGCGCGTAGGGAGCGACGAGTGCGGCGCGTTCCTTACGCGGAAGACGCGCAACGATGCGGCCCCAAGGATCGATCGATGCAGTCACACCGGTGTCGGTCGCACTCAACAGCCAGCGGTTGTTCTCGATGGCTCGCATGCGCGTCTGGTTGAGATGCTGAGCATACGCACCACTGTCGCCATACCAGCCATCGTTGGAGATATTCACGAACACCTGAGCGCCGTTGCTGCCGAACTGGCGGACATCCTCGGGGAAAACGGATTCGTAGCAGATAAAGACGCCTAGTCTTGCCGATGTGGCATTCAGCGGAGCGCGCGATGTGCCCCGATCGAATTGCCCTACCTCCTTTGTGAGTCCTCCAGCAAAAGAGAAAAGGCTGGGAAACGGAAGATACTCTCCAAAGGGCACAAGATGAACCTTGTCATAGCGGGACGTCCAGTCGCCAGAAGGACTGATCAAGGCGGCAGAGTTGAACAGCGCTCCTTCGGCATTTGGATGTGAGGCATTGCTGCCAATCGATCCCACGATCAGCCAGGCTTTTGTCTTGCGGGCGATCTGGCTGATCTGCTCGCGAAAGCGAGCATCGTTCGTGAAGAAGGGCGCGGGAGATTCCGGCCATACGATCAGGTCTGGCTTCGCGCCAGACGCACTACCAACGGAATTCGTGGTGAGATTCGCAAGCGAGCCGAGCGTCTGTTGAAAGTAGACGGGCGTCCAATCGGCAGAGACAGGAATGTTCTGCTGCACGAGGAGAGCAGTGTGGCTTGCCGGTGCGGTGGGAGCCTCGATCAATCGTCCGGCCTGTAGAACAGCGGCCGCCGCCAATGCAGCCGCAAGCATCATGCCACGCCGCGCGCGCGGAATCAGGAACGCAGCAGCCAAGGCGACGTTAACCAACACAATCTCGAAGCTGATTCCATAAACTCCGGTCCAACTGGCGATGCGGCACAAAGCAACGTTATCGACCTGCGTGATGCCCAGCAGGTTCCATGGGAAGCCAGTGATGCGAGTGCGCGCGAGTTCCACGGCCACCCAGAGAAATGGCGCGAGAACCAGGGCGCGGCGATGGTCCTGCCCTCGAGCGACCAGCGCAACGATCAGCCCGAACACCCCGTGATAGAGCCCGAGATAACAGCAGAAGAGAAAAAGAACGAGCAGCGCCATGGGCGTACTCAACCCACCGTACTGGCGCATGGTGTCGTAGATCCAATAGCACGTGCCGGCGTACCACAGAATGCCGCAGACATAACCGAGCAGAAATCCTTGTCGAATCGTAGCAGGCTGAAACCGGGCACCGGCCGAAACCTCGAGTTCTCCGGCAGTGCGCGCTCGAAGCAAAGCTACCAGGAGCGGCGTGAGTGCGAACCACGAAAGAACGTAGACACCAGGCAGAGGAAAAATCAGCACCTGGAGCAAGGCAGAAACAATCACCAGAAGCCAGGCACTGGGATGTATTTGGCGCACGCCAAAGAATAGCAAAAACAGTTGCCAGTTCTCAGTTGCCGGTTCTCAGCTGGTGTGGGGCGACGGTGAGAGTCGCTCGCACAAACTCCACCAACTCTGGCGTCACGTATTGCGGCGGGCTGATGCGAAAGATCGGGCGATCTGCTACCGGCTTCAGCGAAACGGACTCCCAGACCGGATTGTCATTGGCTTCGTGCAGGAGTACTCCGTCAGCCCGGTCCAAGAATTGGCGGGCAGACGTTTTGAAGTCCGCAGTCGCCGGATCCAGCACAGTGAGATACAAATCCGGACGCAGGAATTTCAAAACGCTGTTCGATTCGATGATGACATTACCCGCGCCTTCCAGGCGCTGACGCAAACTCGGCATGGCTTCGGCAAGCCTGCCCTGTTCCGTTCGTACCCAGAAGACTTGCTTCGCGCCAGCAACCAGAAAGCGGGAGGTGTCGGACTCACCCGATCTGTCGTGCTCTTCGGAGATCGCCCAAGAATGGTCTTCAGTAGCGCAGTCACATGCCTCGCCATTTGCGGAACAGACTCCATGGCCATACTGCGTGATCTTCGCGGCCGTCCATTCGAATTCCGAGAGTGCCGAGATCAGTCCGGCAACGACGCTAGTTTTTCCAAGGTTACGGGAATGTCCCCCAACGACCACCAAAGCCATCGTCAATCCTTCTTCGCGAGGCGCGCCAAAGTTGCCAACTGCTTCAGGTATTCACGCAGAGGTTGGGCGGGAGTTCCCCAGAACGCGACGCCCTTGCCGCGCAGAATCTTGTTGGGAAGGACTCCGCCTTGGCCACCCAGCATCACTCCTTCACCGATGGTGGCATGCTCTCCAACACCGACCTGCCCGCCGAGCACAGCGCCATTTTCAATGGTGATGCTGCCGGAGAGTCCAGTCTGCGCCGCAATAACGACGTCTTCACCGATCTGGCAGTTATGGCCGACGTGAACGAGATTGTCGATCTTCGCGCCGCGACGGATGCGGGTTTCATCCAGTGCCCCGCGATCGACCGTGGCGTTGGCTCCGATTTCTACATCATCTTCGATGACCAGTCGCCCGACCTGAGGAAACTTTTCATAGTGGCCGGTCTTCCGGTCGCGGACGTAGCCGAACCCGTCGCTTCCAAGGACTGCTCCCGCGTGGACAATGACGCGCTCTCCAACGGTAGTGCCTGGGTAAATGGTGACGTTCGGATATATCTCGCAATTGCTGCCTACAGAAACTCCCGACCCAATCGCGCACCCAGAACCGATCCGCGTATCTTCGCCGATCTTCACACCGTCGCTCACCACAGCACGAGCCTCGACGCAGACGCCGGGTCCGAGGATGACTGACGGGTGAATCACGGCCGTAGGATGGGCGCCCCGATTATGGGAATCGTCGAAGGCCTGCCCTTCTCGTAACATTCGCGCCGCGCGGGCAAACACCAGCTTGGGATGATCGCTGATGAGGACTGGCCTGTCGCTGTGGGAGTTCACGGCAAATTCCCCCGCGATGATGGCTCCAGCCCGCGATCGCAGAGCCGCGGAGATATGCTTCTCGTCTTCGACGAACACGAGATCCCCCGGAGTAGCCGCCTCCAGACTGGCCACACCGCTTACTTCGAGGTGACCATCGCCAATCAGGCGGACATGCAGTGCCTCGGCAATCTCCTGGATGGAGCGCTTCATGGCTCCCACTGTATAGCAGCGGGGTTCGCGGAAGGAATCAGAATCTCTTGACGGCGGCTGCCGCAGTGGTACTGCAGGTGGCCTTGCCCTGGCACATCACGAAATCGCCTGTGCCAGCGTTGCAGCCGGTCGCTTTTGCCCCCGGAGTCAAAGACCAACTCCCTACAACCACTCCATTGCTGAGAGTGCCCGAGGTGGTTGAAGTGCCGCTTGAAGTTCCCGTCAGATCGCCGGTAAGCGTCAAAACGCTCCCATTCGTGCTGGAGGCAATCGTCATGTTCAGAGTACCGGTGACTGCGCTTGTTGAACTGGTAACGAGGGTCGCATCACCCGAAACTGACTCAGCGTCCGTTCCGTTGTTAAAGCACGATCCCGCGTTGAAAAACGCGAACCCGGTGACATCGATAGGACCGCTGTTTGTGACCGAAAACGTACTGACGAAGTTCAGCAGGCTGGCCTGATCCGTGCCACCCGTCAACTGCGCCTCCCAACTCCCGGAAGCAGAAGTGTCGTTATTCGTGGTGGTGTTGTTGGTGGCTCCGCAACCAGATAGCAGGAGCGCGAGCGCCAGAAGAACCACCAGGGAAAACTTGGTCATGTACCTTCCTTGATTTTGGGGTCACTACGAGAATAGAGAGATGCGGCGGAGGCGTCAATGGATGTCAGGGGGCAGAGACAGGCTTCAGGCGGTTGGCGGAAGGCTTCTGATGTGGGTCTTTACCGTTCGGACTTCCGGCCGCCTTTTGCAACATACACGTGTTTTTTCTTTGCAGGCATCTATCGTGATATATACCTGTGATATACTATGGTATCGATCATGCCGCAGACCGCAAAACTTTTCCGGAATGGACGCAGTCAGGCAGTGCGGCTGCCCGCGGACTTTCGTTTCCAGGGAACGGAGGTTTACGTGCGCCGCGATCCTGCAACAGGTGATGTCATTCTCTCGCGCCGGCCTGAGTCCTGGCAGGATTTCTTCGACTTTGTCGACAGGCTCGATATTCCGGATGATTTTCTGTCGAATCGCCGCGATGAGCCTCCTCAGAAACGGAAGCTCTTTTAATGCCAGTCCGTTACCTGCTGGACACGAACATGGCGAGTTACATCATCAAAGGTAACTTCCCACACGTTCGACAGAACTTGCAGCGTGTAGCCATGTCCGAGGTCGGCATTTCAGCAGTAACGGAAGCCGAACTTCGCTTCGGCGTACTTCGAAAGCCACAGGCCGTGCGCCTGCAAGTGGCAGTTGAAGAGTTCATACTGCGAGTAGAAATATTGCCTTGGGACTCTGACGCGGCGCGGCACTACGCCGCCTTGCGCAGCGCCCTGGAGGATTCAGGCACGCCCATGGGGAATCTCGACATGATGATCTCCGCACAGGCACTCGCCTCGGGAGCAGTGCTTGTTACACACGACAAGGTCTTTCACCGCGTTAAGCAGTTGAAGATCGAAGATTGGACGAAGGCAGCCTAGCTGCAATCGCGCTAGGCTCCCCGCTTCGCTTTTAGATCTGCCAGCAGCTGCTCGATGCGATCTTCCTTCTCGAGGGCGGCTAAACGGTCCTCGATATTGTCTGCCGCGATCTCGGACTTCGCTTGGCTCATAGCTTCTGAATGCGCCACTTTTCGCTTCATGCGGTCGAACGCTGCTGCTTTCGAGCCGTCCCCGGAGGCCATGCGGGCGTCGCTGGCTTTGCCGACCGCGCGAGCGCGGCGATGCTGCGCGACGAGAACGTCGGCTTTCGCCTGGGCTTCGGTCAGTTTTTGTTCCAGTTGTCGAAGAGCCGTTTTCAGATTCTCCACCTGCGCCTTTTGATCCGCGACCTGCTGCGTGAAGTTCTGGCTGAGTTCACGATAGCTTTCGACGCGCAGCAGCGAAGCACGCGCCAGATCGTCTTCCTTCTTGTCGACGGCGAGCTCGGCCTTACGCATCCACTCCGCTACTTTGTCTGCATTTTCTGTCTGCTTCTTTTCGAGCAGGTGCTGGTCGGCTATGGCGATCGCGACCTGCGTCTTGACCTGCAGAAGCTGGTTTTGCATGTCGAGAATGACCTGCTTGATCATCTTTTCGGGTTCTTCGGCCTTGTCGATCAGGTCATTGAGATTGGCGCGGACCAATGTTGCAACACGTTCCAGTAGTGCCATGACGAACTCCTTTCCAGCTTTGAGCTACGAGCTATGAGCTTCGAGTCGAGAGCCTTCTGCTCGAACTCAGTTGTACTTTCTTCTTTTTGGCGTGCGCGAGAAGGCTCCTCGTGCAACCGCCATTCCGATGGCGATTCCAATCAGCACTCCGGCTGTGCCCGGAGAAATGTGGAAAGAACCAAGCAAAAGTCCGGCCAGGGCACCCATGGCAGTGGCAAGGACGATTACGACGGCAAGATTTCTATTGGCCAACATTTGTTCTCCGCTTCACTTCGTTTCATGGGTTCGGTTGATCGCGTCGCACTCCGCGCAATCAGTTGTTCTGCGGCGATAACCCTGCCCGAGGGCGACGCCAATCGCGACTCCGGCGGCGAGCCAGACGCCCATATTCCCTGTTACGACTCCGGCGACTGCGCCGAGGGCTGCTCCTACCGCGATACCGAGTCCGGCGTACCTCGCTTTGCTGTTCATAGATCCTTCCTTTCCAGCTTCGCTCGGCGGGGCGGACGAGTCGTCCGCCCCTACACGAGCTCCCCGGCTACCCCTCGCTAGGATTTCGGCAACGGAGGCTTGGGAGCCTTGTCGCCGATCTGCCGGACCTTGCCGAGCAGGTCGCTAATCTGCATGCCCGAGAGTGTCTCGAACAGCGCGGGCACCTGCGCAGCCATCTTGGTCAGATCGCCGGTGATCTTGTTCAATCCGGCAGAGTCTCCGTTGCCGGTCGAGACCACGGTGATCTTGTCGACGTTCGCCAACGGAGCGGCTAGCGCCCTCACCACTTCGGGCAATCCAGTGAGCAACTTGTCGACGACAGCCGCCTGGTTGTACTCCTGGAAAGCTTCGGCCTTAACGTTCATCGCCTTGGCTTCGGCTTCGCCCTTCTTGAAGATGATCTCGGCCTCGGCCTCGCCTTGCTGGCGAATCGCCGCAGCATGCCCTTCGGCCTCGGCCATCAGGCGTTGCTTTTCTGCTTCGGCAAGCGTCTGAATTCGCTGACGCTCGATCTCAGCCCCCTTGAGAACTGTTGCGATCAATTCCTTCTCGCGGCGGTTGATTTCAGCTTCCTGCACCTTCACCTGCTGCTCTTTCTCGATCTGCATCACCTTCACCTGCTCAGCGATCACCTGCTGCTGCATGATGTTGGTCTGGATGTCATAGGCCTTGTCAGCCTGGGCCTGCTGGCGCTTGGTGACTTCCAGGTACTGCGCCTTCTTCACTTCAAGGTCGCGTTGCGCTTCCGCCTGCTTCGCCATCGATGCGGTTTCGGCCGCGACTCTTTCCTGGTCCGCCTGCGCTTTGGCCACGGCGGATTCCCTCTGCGCCAGGGCGCGCTTGATCGCCGTATCGCGATCGGCTTCAGCCGCTGCCACATCGGCATCGCGCTTGATTCGCGCGACATCAGGGCGTCCCATGTTCGTGATGTACTCGTTCTTGTCGCGCACCTCCTTGATGGTGAACGAGATCACTTCAAGGCCCATCTTGTTCATGTCGTCCGCGCACGTGCCGCGCATGCGGTCCGAAACCATCTCCGGCTGCTTGACGATCTCCTCCACCGTGAGCTGCCCGATAATGCCCCGCAGATGACCTTCCATCACCAACCGGATCAGGCCCTGCCGCTCGTCGTCGCTCTTGGTCAGGAATTGCTCTGAAGCCGTGAGAATCGATTCCGTGTCGGACTTCACTTTGATCTGCGCCACGGCCTCGACCGTCACCGCAACGCCCTGCTTGGTGTAGAGATCCTGTTGCGGCGCCACGTCGAACGACATCAGTTCGAGCGAGAGCTCCCGGCAGATTTGAACCATGGGCAGCACAACCGTGCCGTGCCCTTTCACGACGCGGGTTCCACCCATACCGTAGACAATCAGTGCCTCGTGTGGGCCGGCTTTGCGATAAAGCCGAGCCATCGTGCTAATCAGGAAAAGAACTACCATCACGGCGAGTGAAACAAATATCCAAATCACCGCCATATGCGAAAGTCCTTCAAACATAGACGCCTCCCTCAGAAAAGCAGTTCCCAGTTCTCAGTACTCGTTTCCGACCGAGCACTGGGAGCTACTTTGTCTGTGTCCTTCCACCCGCATCGAATGCGTCTGGGTGAACAGATTTCTCGGTTATGCCAGCTTCATCCGCCTCGCCAGACAACTCACTCCATCGTCGAACGTAAGCGATTCCCTTTTCGTAGCGCGTGACTACAACCTCGGTTCCTTTCGCGATCGCGGTTCCATCGTCGCTCCGCGCACCGCACACCCGACGGGAACCCATCTGCGAGTAGATCAACTCGCCAGTACCACCTTCGCGAATGGGGACCGAGAGCTTGCCGAGTACTCCAACCATCTCAAAATCCGCGGGATCGAGAAATTCCTGGTCCGACATGAGAACCTTTGTCAAAAAAAGAAAGATGATGGCTCCGCCAACGAGCCCAGCAATCGCGGACAATGTGAGCGCAAGCCCGACCCAGAGCGCCGAGAAGCGCGTGAGCAGATAACCTGTGCCACCAAACCAAGCCAGAAAGGCCGCGATTGATGGCGGATTCAATGGAGAAACACTGGTTCCGTGAGAACTCTGTGTAGGTCCATCGGCGTGGCCCGCAACGGGCGCATGCGGAGCGGCGTGACCACCCGCCACCGGCGCATGAGCCGCCGGGACATGCGTGATGTGAATATGTCCGAGACCGTGATGATCAAGATTCGGCACATGGATATGTCCCACGCGCCATCCGCCAAACACAAACGAAAAGAAGCTGAAGCAGAAGCCGACCGCGAAACAAATCAAGTAAAAGTCAGACCACGTCATAGGATCCGCCTCCCTTCTTCAGCGAGCCACGTGCCTGTGATTGCGCGCCGTCAATTCCGGCCGCAGGGCTTCAAGCAGTCGATCCGCCAGCCCCGGCGTGTCAAGAATCGAGCCCAACAGCAACAAACAGCGCCGCGTGTCCTTTTCTCGCGCAGCTTTGATCAGCACACTGCTGATTTCGGCATCGCCCGCAAATCGCTCGGAGCCCTGCAGCAGCCAAACATCCAGCTGGCCCTCGGTCGTTCGCAGATCGGAGGTCAGCTCGGTGTGATAGCCCTCCGGGTCATCCACGAGAAATCCCGGATGAACCTTGAAAAACTTCGCCAGCAGCGCCCGTGACGACTGCGTCATATGTGGACGCGAGCCGTTTTCGATCTGCGAGAGATACGACTGGCTGATGCTGCTGCCTTTGCCGATCTCCTCGCGAATGGCGCGCACTAGTTCCAGCTGCGTCATCGGACGCCCGAGACCCCGGAGAGACCCCTCGACTTCCCGCAGGTACCGAATCTTCTCGCCCAGCTTCATGGTGCGTCTCAGCGATCCACTCAAATTGCAATATTTATATTGCAATATGTAATATTAGTCAAGAGAAATAATCTACGCTGATTCAACAACTTGCGGTCAAATCTTCAGTTCTGATTAGAGTCTTTGTGGAACTCGACCGACTGATGCAGCCTGGCCTGATACACCAACGGGAAGACGCCAGAACCGGTTCGAACAAAACTCCGTACCAGCTCCGAGCGCGAGAAGTGTCCGAGGCTTAGCAATCGAATGAGTTCATTCTTCGAAAAGGTCTCCCAGGCGCGCCCCCGGCTCCAGGGAAAGCACGTTGCCTCCACCGCCGCCGGAGTAAGCCCTTCGCGTTTGCCTGTTTCGATCTGCGCCCGTAACCAGCGCAGATACTCAAGCTTCTGCTGCAAAGCAATTCGCGGATCTTCCCGGATCACCACTCCGGGAATTTCGGGAAAGTCCGTACGCAGAGTGTGAACGTGACCATGCCCTTCGACGAGCACTTCAATGTCGAGCGAGAGCAGGCGTTCCAGCGTTTCAATCCATCTAAGGCTGTCCACATCCGGATTCGGTGTCGCAAAATAGCTGCCCATAAACGCATCGCCGGCAATCAGCAATTTTTCCCCGCGATCGTAGAGAACGATGTGATCGTCGCAATGGCCTGGACTGGCGAGCACCTCAACTTCGCCGTGTGCGGTTGCGATTCGATCTCCAAGAATTTCGTATGGCGGTGCGAGCGGATCCGGTTGCCCGATGATCGCCGATCGCACCACCGGTAGTTTCCAGGGTGATTTCAGAATTTCGGCCGTCTCGCCGCACAGGCGCAGTGGAACGGACAGCGCGCGAGCAGCCCAATTGAGATTGCCGACGTGCTCCTCGTGATGGTGAGTAGCAACGACACCGCGGATGGATCCATTCGGCAACCGCCCCAGATGCCGCTTCAGCGAGCCACGCATGCGAGGAGAACCTGGGTCAATCAGCAGTCCATCGTAGACAACCGCCGTAAAGAGCTCTCCAAAGAGAATCGGCACCACATCGCACGGGAATCCGCCGAGAAACAGAATGGAGAGCTTCCCGCCAGGAAAGTCGACGCGGCGGCGAAATGTCCGAAGATGCGCAACGCATTGTGACAGCAAGTCGCGAATTCCCGCGCCAACGATCAATGGCAGGCGGATGAGAAGGCCGATCACGTAGCAAGTCCAGAACGTTCCGAAAAATGTTTTCTTTTTTACCTCATCAAGACGTGCTACGCGGCACGCGCCTCCTCGACATTTGCTGACTGCATACCGATTGCGCGCCACAAACCGGTATGCGATCTCGCCAAGCCAGCACAGTGGCGGGATACGTCCCAGCCATCCGATCAGAAATGTTGATGGGAACAGTAGTGCGAGTTCGGCGACGCCGTACCAGCCGCGCTGGATCTGGCCCTTCGGAGTAATGACGTGCAACTCGTGCAGGCAATCTTCCAGCACCAGCCTTGAATCGATTTGGGGCAGCAATTCCCGGAGAATCGGGACAGCAGCAACCCGATTGTGGCGATCGAGAATGCGCAGCCAGGAAACAAATGCCTGGCAGACCTCGCATTGTTCGTCGTAAATCGCTACGTACTTGCCACCGCGCGATGATGACACGTCATCAATGGAGTTCCGATTCTCCGTGATAACGGACTGTGCACTTGGGCGGATGCGAATCTCCTCGGCTGAGGCAGTCGTGGGGATTTTGGCAGAATTCCCACCTGCTGCCAATAAGATCCAAGTGACTCATCGCTCATCACTCATTGCAATCCCTCACTCCATTGCTCGAAAAAAATGCCCCCGGCTTTGGGTTCCGGGGGCTTAGCACGCATTTGCTCTGTTCGTTTGTTTTGCCCTGGTGAAAATTGTTACTGATGTCGGCCGTTGTGTTTGTCGTGGTAGATCTGGTGCGACACTTTGTTCTGCTGCCGGTTGACTTGCGCCTTTTCCTGTTGGGTCAGCTTGCCACCGTTGGCGGCGCGGTCGGTGCGGACTTCTTTATTGATCGCTGCTTCTTTCTTCTCAAGGTTGGCGGTTTCGCCGGCGGTGAGCTGTCCATTCTTGACGCCATTGGCGATGCGGTCCTGCTGATTTTCCGCGCGCTTCCCGACTTCACTCTTGGGATCGGTGTTCTGCGTGGCGCTGTTGTGCTTGTCCTGATAAATCTGCTTCGACAGCTGGTTCTGCTGCTGCGTCAAAGTCTTTTTGTCGGCGGTGGTCAGCTTTCCGTTGTCGAGCTTGCGCATGTCGCGCTCTTCCTGGTTCAGCGTCGCTTCCTTCTTTTCCAGGTTCTTGGTTTCGCCGGCCGTCAATTCCCCGTTCTTTACGCCGTTGCCGATGCGGTCCTGCTGATTTTCCTTGCGATCTTGAATGGTCTGGCCAGTGACCGGGGTCGATGGGTTCGCGCTCTGTGCGAAGACAGGCAGCGCAAGAATAGCAAGCGCAGAACTCAAAAAGCTGATCTTGAGGGTGCTGTTCATATTTCAATTCTCTCCGTGGACTTGAGATTCGTGATTCTCAGGTGCATCGTGGCCACGAGAAAAGAAACACAGCGTGTCAAGAAATGTTGCGAAGAAGTTATGTTCTGTCTTTGCAGGAGCTTACAAGTGCCCCAATCTAGACATGGGAGCTTATACGGAAACCCGGACGTTACAGACCGGCTTCCATGCGGGAGCGGGGGTCCAGATAGTCGCGCAGGGCGTCTCCGATGAAATTGAAGCTGAGGACTGCGAGCATCACCGCACTCGCCGGAAACAGCACGAGGTGAGGAGCGTCGAACAGATGTGCGCGGCCATCGTTAAGCATGGTACCCCAGCTTGCCGTTGGTGGAGGAACACCGAGTCCGAGGAAACTCATGGTGGCTTCGGCGAGAATGGCACCGGCCATGCCGATCGCAGCCTGCACGATCACAGGCTGAATGATGTTGGGAAGAATGTGCCGAACAATAATGCGCAGATCGCTGGCGCCGAGCGCGCGCGCGGCCTCTACAAATTCGCGCTCTCGAGCCGCGAGGACTTGTCCGCGGACCAGGCGAGCGTAGCCCACCCATCCGCCAAGGGAGAGAGCCAGCACGAGATTGAAGATCCCCGGCCCACGAAACGCAACGAAAGCGATGGCTAGAAGAATTCCCGGGAACGACAGGAATGCGTTCATCACGACGATATTGAAAAACTTATCGACGGGGCCGCCATAGTATCCCGCGATGGAGCCGACGATAAGGCCGATTCCCAATGAGAGCAGCACCACGCGCAGGCCAACGAACATGGAGATGCGGGCACCATAGATGATGCGGGAAAGGATGTCGCGGCCGAGTTCGTCAGTGCCGAACCAGTGGAAGTGCGATGGCGCGCTGAGTCGCGTGGGAAGGTCGATAGCGGCGGGATCGTGCGGCGCAATCCACGGGCCAAAAAGAGCGAAGACTACGAAGACGATGACCAGCACGACGCCGGCGCCCGCCAGCGGATTGTGGCGGGCGCTAGTAGAAATTCTG
>AR_comb_assmDRAFT_10098142_pt1 | contig 21954 bp, 35 predicted proteins | sample ArasoioldDNA_FD_10543 | JGI IMG/M metagenome (IMG submission 10543) | reverse complement strand
CACGCGAGACTAGTCCTGATCCCGTCGGCGTCGGCGGGCGCGAATAGGCCGACGCATGGACAGATGGATTGTGTAACCGCGAATCATCGCCACGATAAAAACGACCGCGAACGGCACAACAGCCACGGCCGCCACGAACGCCAGGGCGGCCGTGTCCGACGTCGTAACCCACGGGTTCACGGCCGCACCAACCGAACCCGGAACCCGTTGTGGTCCGAACGTGTGGCGGTCACGACGCGCGCCCCTCGGAACCGCAGCGGCCCCGACCAATACAGGAAATCGACCCGGCCCCCGCGCGGCCCGGTAGCTTGCGCCGGTTGCACGGTACGGAACCCGGCGAATCTGCCGCGTAACGGCCAAACCCGGTTCCAATCGCCCCCGAGGACCACACGGCCCCATACGGCCGTTAGGCGGGCCGTGAGGCGCCCTAGGCGGGCCATTCCGGCCGCGAACACGGGCGCGCGGTCGAGTGACCGCGTGACCGAATGGACGTTGACGACGGCCAGGGTTTGCCGGGGGAACGGAACGGACCGGAGGACAGTGACCAACGCCCAACGATGCCCCCGCGGGAACGCCCCAAATTCGTATCCGACCGCGAACCCGCGCACCCAACGCCACCGGGCGCGGTCCCAATACGTAGCGCAATCGCCCACGAACCCGGCCGCGGGCCGTTGGGCGTAGCCCCAACCCGGGGGCGCGTACGCGGCAGCTCGGCGGCCCCGCATTTCTTGTGTCAACACGACCCCCGAACGTTGGGCCGCCTGCCGTATGTCGTGGCGTACGGCGGCCGGACCGAGACCGAGGCGGACGTTTTGGGTTGTGACCGTGAGGGCGTCGGCGGGCGCGGCCAACCCGACGGCCGCCATGGCCGCGAGGACCGCTAATCCTTTACGGCGTCCCATATCTTGTTGACCGTTTTAGTAAGGTCCGAAACCTTGCCCTCTAGCTTTTTGATCCGTTGGTATGCGTCCTCGGAATACCCGCGAGCTTGGTTGAGGGTTTTCCCAACCGTCGTGTCGCCCGTGTTCCCGTCGTCGGGGGACCACTTGCCGATTTTGTCGCCCTGTTCCATTTCGGGTTCCTCCACTTCCGCGGCGTAGTTGATCGACGGGGCGGGGTCCCTGACAACGGAACACGACCAACCCCCGGTTTCGGTTGCATGCCGTTCGAAATGCAAATGGGGGCCGGTTACGTTGCCCTCGGAACCAACCTTGCCGACCGCCTGCCCCGCCTCCACCCGGGCGCCGTCCCCCACGGTTCGGGTTGTCATGTGGGCGTAGAAATCCCGGGTCCCGTCCCCACACTTGATTTCCAATTGGTGGAACCCGAACGCGGAACCGTGATTGCAGTAAACGGCGGTCCCCGGCCGGGCGGCAACAACTTTGGTTCCGACCGCGGCGGGGTAATCGACGCCGGTATGTATGCCGTTGCCGTAGCTGTCCCGGTCACACGACCAATACGGCCCCCGTCGGCCGTAGGGGGTTCCGACGGCAACGCCGGGGACCGGAATCACGAGATATCCGTAATCGGTTGGCCGCATACGCCGCAACTAACCGTCGTAATGGTCCCGGTTTCCCCGGTTTCGTCGTCCACGTATTCGAGGTTGAGGTCTATCGGGTGGCCCGCGTTCCCGCAATCCTCCGTATGACACGTCACAATCGCCATGGTTCCCCCTTTACGGGTTTTGAATTGCCATCCATAGGACAGTAATGGCGGCCAACCCGCCGCTCGATTTCGAGTACCAAAGTTGAAAACCCGACGTGTTCACGCCGCTGGCCCCCAACGGGGCGAACGCGTTTACCGACGAACCGGAAATGGTCACCATTACCTGAGGGGCCACTGTGAACCGGCCCGCGGGGAACGTAACCGCGGCACTAACCGGCGTGTTCAACGCCGACGGGACGCCCGTTGTGGCGGTCCCGGCCGCGCAAACCCCGACCATTGTGTCGACTGCCGTAGCTAGGTTGTGTATGGCATCGTCGCCGTCCATAACCCGGTCCGTACCGAGGGGATATGGGTAACCCTTAGGCGTATTGGTGGGCATGTTTCCTGTCCTCTCAAACCCATTGGTTCCATTGGATATCGGGCGGTTGGATTCCGTCCCAACGTGTGGAGGCGGGAACGTCGGCCCAACGTCCCAAATCGGGGGTCGGCCCCATACATGCCGAATCGTCCCACGTTAGAACCCCCATCGAATCCCACGTTTTCGCCGGGTCCATTTGGTCCCATTGGGGCGCGGGCGCGGTCCGGCAGTAACCGCTAACGATTAGCTCTAGTTCGTGGACGCCGTAGGCGAGCGTTTCGGCCCAACCCTCCACCCATAGATAAGCGGACGTGGGCGCCCCGGCCCCGGCCGGTAGCCCGGTTAGCAGGACTAACGAATGCATTTCGAGGGTCAACAGTGTTTGGGTGTCCGCCTCGGATAACCCGTCTACGTCTACCGGCAGGGCGCCCATGATCCACACGGGTTGCCGGTTCCGGGCGATCAGCATTTGTCCGTACGCTTTGGCGTCGTCGAACGTGGCAAGCTCGGTCGTCGTGGAGTAATCGAACCGCCCATAGCGCGCCCGGGATTGGGTATGGAGGTTCCAATAGCGGGGTTGGTCCCCGCCGTCAGGGGTCGCGCCGTAACCGATTGACACGTAGTTCATTAGCCCTTCCGTTGTCCGTACCCAATGGGGGCTAACGAGAATGTCACACGCGTCCAGCTCCAACGCGGCAACCGTGTTCCGCCTATGGTCGGCGTCGGCGTACCGGATTTCCCCGGCCCGGGTCGACCACAAAATCCCGGACGCGGACGCCGCGCACGATTGAGCGATTTCCAACGCGGGTTGATTGTCCACGTCCCGGGGCAGGATTTGCACGGTCCCCGGGTCGGACGTGGCGGGGTCCCACGCGAACCCGGCCGCCGTAAAAATCCGGTTCATCCGCGCCCCGTCAATCTCTTGGGGCCAGGGTTCGTCCCCAATAGCCCGGCGTCCCATTTCGGACAGGGCGCCGGTTGCCACTACTTGAATCCGAATATGGTCGGGCGTGTCCTCCCCGGCGTCGTCCCATTCTTGGTCTATGTCGGTTATGCGCCCTTGGAACCGTTGGGCGTACCAATCGGGGCCGAGATACGCCCACACGTAAACGGTTCCCGCCACGTCGAGAACGAACGGGGCATTACCCGACGTCGGCGGCCAAAATTCGCCGTGTTCGTCCGACATATTCAGGGTGCAGCTATCCGCCTCCGGTTGACTGTTCGTGTCGTCCCGGCCGTGCCGAATGGTCAGGGAATCCACTAGGCAAGTTATGTCGTAAAACGGACTCACGTTGGCAATCTGCCGATAGGTGACCCGAAAAGTTCCGACGGTCACATCACCACCCGGCCCACCCGGCGTTCGTGGCCGCCCAAAATTCTCTTGACTTGCCGGGCGGTCCCCTCGGGGTCAATGGCGCCGTGAATGTTGATAACGACGCCCCCGGGGGCGGCAGCTCGCGCGCCCGTCATGCCGACGCCAACCCGGGGGGCCGAATAGGCCGTGACCCCTGCCGAGAACCCGGCCGGGGCGGCCGCGCGGCCCAATCCGGGGATATGCGGCAGGCTAATTTTCGGGACGTGGATTTTCCCAAGCCACGAAATGAGCGACTCGACCGCAGAAATCACGTCACGGATAGCGGTTTCGATTGTGTGGAAGGGGGCCGACAACACGGCGCCGATACCGGACGCGGCCGCCCGTAGCGCGCTCCACACGCCCGACCATGCCGTTTTGACGGCCGACGCGACTGTTTGAGCTGCCTCCCTGACCCCGCCGAATATGGCCCGGAACGTTGCCACGTACCCGCGCACCAACCCGGCGAGGAATGACCACACGGCCCGCCATATCGATTTCATGACCGACGCGACGGCCGACGCCACGACACGCACGACCGCGAACGCCACTTTGAACGCGGTTACGTATGCCCGGACATAGGCGGACAGGGCGGCCCACACGACCCGCCATACGGCCATAACCGCCCGGCCGACGGCGGTTGCGGCCGTCTTGATTGCCCGCCATACGGCCAACACGATTTTGCGGAATGTTTCGGATTTCTTCCACAAAATGACAATGACGGCCACGACGGCAATAACGGCCACGATTACCAACGCAATAGGACCGAGGGCGGCCAACCATGCCGCCTCGGAGGCGGCCGCGGCCAGGGTCGTAACCGACGTGTAAACCGTCATGGCGATATTGAGCGCGATAATGGCGGCAGCTAGAACGGCCACGCCCCCGGCAATAACCGTGAACAGAGTCCCGTGTTTTTGTGCCCACGTCCCTACCTTTAGCAGAATGTCCGCGAGCTTACCGAGGGCGGGCAGGAGGGCGGTCCCGGCCGCCTCTTGCGTTTCGTCCAACGCCAATTGGAACCGCTTCATTTTGCCCGCGGCGGTTTCCCCCGCCGCTTTGGCCGCGCCCCCCGTTTTGGCTTTTAGTTCGTCCATCACCCGGCCCATATCGCCGGACGCTAGGGCAGCTTTGGACAACCCGGGGACCAATCGGCCTAGGGACGTCGTGGACCCGGCGAACCCTTTTGCCATGGCGTCGGATACCGATTTGAGGGGTTTCCCGGTGGCCGCGGATACGTCCATAGCAACGGCCAATGCCTTTTGGCTTTGCTCAACGTCCCCGGTAGCCCGGACCAACGTGGACAACGCGGGGCGCAATTCGTCGTCGGCAACCCCCGTTGCCATGGACATTTTCGAAATCCAATCCTCGGTTGCCGCGATTTGGGATTTCGACGCGCCCGCGTTTTTCTCCATGGATTTAGCTAGGGCGTCCTGTGACGCCGCGTCCTCGGCGGCAGCTTTGGCCGCGGATATGGCGGCCCCGCCGACGGCCACGAGGGCGCCCGCGGCCACTTTGGACGCCGTGGCTAGTCCCTTGGAAAACTTGCCCGTTTTGGCGGCCGTATCGTCCAACGCTTTAGCTTTAGACGTGTCCGCGATAACGCGCACAATCAAATCAGCGGTTGCGGCCATGTTTCTCCACTTCCCGTCTATGCGCGTCCAATATGTCGAGGGCGGTCACCAATACGTCGTCGGGTTCGTCCCACCAATCCCTAGGGGCGGTTTGGGTGGCGATAGCGATTTCGATTATTAGACGTACCCGTGATCCTCTTGGGTAGGGTCCACGGGTTCGTCTACCAATGCCTCGACGTCGAGGGTTTCGGTCTCCCATTTTTCGTACGTGAAATCGGGCGGAATGGCGCCGGTTCGCCGGGCGGCCGCCCATGAGAGGAACGTAAGCCACAAAAACGGGGCATCCTGAAAAGTCGGCCACTTGTGTTTCGCCCGGGTCCGGTCCCACAAAACCAAATCGGCGTTCGTGGTTTGAAATTCGACGCGTTCCTGGCCGTCCCGTTGGACGGCCACGCGTGGACTAGTCAACTTGATATCGCCCATTAGGCGCCCCTAACCGTGTGCAAAATCCGGTCTGCCTCGTCCTCGAAATACCCGAGAATGGTGGACTCTTGCCGGGCGAGGGGGTCCGTCAGGAACGGTTGAGCCTTTTGCCCATAGCGGGCATATCCCCAATGTGTCCGCGCGGCGTACGGCAGGGCGGACATAACCGCGGCCGTGTTGTTGTCCACGTCCGGCGTAATGGAGGCAGCTAGGGCGCCCGTCAACCGCGGCGCCTCGGCCCGGCCGGAATTGGCAACGAGGTTCGCGGCCCGTTCCCCCGCCTTTTCCATATCCCCGAAATCGTCGGCCGCGTTGTGGAGTGTGCGCGCTAGTTCCTGCCCGCCCTCAACCGTGATTCCGTCGGTCACGCGACCGCCTCGGATTCGTCCATGCCCACGGGGGCCGCGGCGTCGTACGCGTATACCGGGGCGCCCACAATGGAAAACTCAAAATCGGAGGTCATGGTTTCGCCCATCGTGTCCCCGCCGAAATCGAGGGGGTCGATAACGAGGGTTCCGGTGGCTTGGGTGACGCCGGTTAGCGGGGCGATTACTTCCGTGTTGGGGGTGTAGCTAAATGACTGTTCGGTCCCGGGCGCCGATTGGGACAGGGCAAAAAACCCGGTCGCCAACGCGACGTCGGTATCGATATTCCCGGACAGGGAATACGTGTACGTCGTCGCCCCCGGCTTTACCGTGCCACAAAGCTTTGTCGTGGAATCGCCCTGATCCTTGGACGCCGCGATTGTGGCGTTGTTGATAAGGCATGACACGTCGATTTCGGACCCCGTGGCGCCAATCGTCAATTCGCCGGGTCCTAGCTTGCGTGTTCCGTCGTCGGCCATATTCGTTTTCCTCTCACGGGGTTACCCGCGGGATTACGCGGATACGTAACGCGGGCATGGCGGATTGGTTGAATGTCAATTGCACGGGGTCGGCAACGCCGACGTCGGCCACGTCCCAAAGGGCGGCCGCGATTTTGTCGAGTAGTGAATCCCCTTCGGTAACCGTGTCCGGTTCGTATCCCTTGGGCAGAATCACCAACACGTCATATTCGGGCGCCCCGACCATTCCGAGGCGCCCCCGGTGGAAGTCTTTCAACGCCCACCGGGGGAACGCGTCGAACGCCACGGGGTTGTCAGGGGCCGACGGGTGAGCCGTAACGCCCTCCACACGGGCCAGGGCGGCCACGAGGACGGCCCGGGCCGTCGGCGTGGGGGTGAACCCCGCCGCGCCCGTCGTCGGCCCGCTAACGCCCGTTTTGAGGCTCACCCGAGGACCGCCCTTACGAACGCCCGTTCGTGTTCGTCTATCAATTGGTCGGCAGCTATCCGGGTCGGCCCGTATTCGGCAGAGTCCACGCCGACCATTCCCAACGGGAGGTTTTTGCCCGCAACTTCCCGTTGCACACGCCGGTAAAAAGCCTGTTCAAGTGAACCGTTGACGGCCCCGGTTTCGGGGTCGCGCCCGACGTCGGTATTGCAACGGGCGGTTTGATCCGTGGCCGCGGTCGTCATAAAACGCTGCAAATCGGCGTCGGGCAGGGACGTCGCCGGAACCCGGATAAACGTACGTACGGCGTCGATTTCCGGGTAACCCGGGGGCATCCCCGTTATCGGCCACGTCCCTGCCTCGGTCATTACGGCACGACCGCCGGGAGGGTCAACGGCGTAAACGCCGTCGGCGCCACGTTGACGAACGCGCAGAACCCGGCATAACCAACGAGCTGCCCCAACACGTCGGGTTCGCCGACCTGCATAAGGCCGTCAATGTCCTCGTAAAATTCCGCGTACGCCGACGGGCCGACAATCATTGTCCCGGCCGCGAAATGCGCGTCCACGACCAACGACATTCCCAACGGGTTCCCGCCCGTGCCTGTCACGGACAGGGAGGGGAACGCCGGGACGCCGTTCGCGTTCGCCATTCCGCCCAATGCCGCCCACACGTCGGGGGCTACCCAAAGCGTGTCAGGCATAGCGGTTGACGCCTCGACGGCCGCCGCGGCAGCTTCATACAGGGCCGCGGTCACGCCGGGGCCGTCGGCCGTGGCGATGGCAATAGGCGGGTTGGTGACCGACGTAACGAACGCGTCGGAGGCGTAATCGCACGTCACGAGGGCATATTGCCCGGCGAAATCGTCAAAAACGATATTGAGGATTCCGGGGTTAGTCCACTTGATATCCTGCCGCGAGATATTCAGGTGACCCGCGAATGTCTTAGCGGTTACCGGAATCTTCCCAATCGTCAGAACCTGACTAGCGGTCAAGTCCTTTTCAACCGCCTGCGGCCCGACGGCGACGTGTTGGGTAATCGTCGGGCGGTCGAATGCCCCCGCGGGCAGGGGACGACGCGAACACGAATTGACGAACGGGCGGCCCGCCGCGAGCAAATCGATTACCGGACCGAGGACGGGCCGGGGAATGATGCCCGGGTTATCGGTCGTCTTTTGGTGCGCGGTCGCGCGGTCGAGGCGTTCGGCCGCGGCGGGGTCCTTGTGCATCCAAGCTCGGTTGAGCATGACGGCGTAATCGCCGGGGCCGTTGAATTCCCGGGCAATGTCGTACTCGGGTTCGGCGGGGGGCCGGGGCGAGGCGGTCGGCCGGGCGCCGGGCGTCGTGGCCCGTAACGCGGTCACGCGGTCGGCCGTCTTTTCGATACCCGAATAGTGTTCGATTGCCGCGGTCAATTCGTCCATGCGGCCGCGGTCCCTATCGACACGCTTTTGTTCGTCGTCGGTTACGTCGCGGTTTTCCTCGGCCGCGCGGTTGACCAATTCGTCAATTCCGACGCGGATTTCATCGAATTGTTCGTTGAGTCTGTCGAGGTATGCGCCCATTGTTGGCCGCCTCCCAATAATCGGAATCCGGCCGGGTGGCGTCTACGCGGTCAGGCCCGGGTGGCGGGTTGTTTCGCCCGGGTGGCGGGTCCTATGCCGGGACGGGTGGCGGCTCACACTTAGGGGGACGATACGCCCGCCCTACCCGGAAAAGTCAACCCCGAACAACAACAGGACAACGCCCGCGAGGATCAACAATGCCAGGACAAAAACGGGGTTACTCCACGGGATCATTTGCAAACCTCGCATTCGGGAAAAGGTGAGGACTCAACATGGGGCCGGTTTGGCGTAACGTCGTTTCACATTCCGTTTTGCCGTCGTCCGATACCGTCCCCGCCTCGTGGGGGTCGGGGAACATATCGCAATTACACGTGGGCATGACCGAATCCGGCCGCGCGTAGGGCGTCCAATCGTGGCGTCCGCGGGTCCTCGGTCACGGTCACATGTTCGCGGGCCACGAGGACCCCCGCCCGTTCGTATTGCGGGGACGCCGTGGCAGCTACGTGGGACAACCCGCACGCCTCCCGGAACACGACCAACCGGCCGTCCCGTGTTTGTCGGCGGGAACGGTAGACCCGCGCCGACACGCTCCACCGGGTCAGCTCGCCGGACCTAGCTGCCTCGGCGTCCGGGTGATCCCGGTTGATTCGGAACGACGTATATAGCCCGTCGTCCCGTTCGACCATGGCGACACAACGCCCTAGGTATCGGTCCCCGTCGTCGCCCTCGTGACCCAACATGAGATTGACCCAACGGCCGCCCTTTTGGACGTCGCGTTGGAATGCATGCGGCAGGAACGACTCAACGTAGAACGTCGTTCCGCCGTCGTCGGTTACGTCGGATTCGACGTCGTACGGCACGGCCAGACCGTGAACGGTCCACCCGTCCCCGGTTGGTTCCATTTCGGGCGCGGCCCGGGTGATTACCAACGGGCCGTCGGTCACAACGGTTGGCATAGCTGCCCCCTAATCGGCGGTTACTGACGCGGGCGTGATTTCGGGGACCCCCGGGGCCGTCGTTGAGTCCTCGGGCGGCAGGGGGTCCGGGGGCGGGTCCTCGGGGGGTTCCTCGGGCGGCAGGGGCGGGCGGCCGAGAACGGACCGCGCCTCGTCCTTTGTCAGAATCCCTTCCCGGACGTACGCGGTGAGCGTGTTCGCGGTCGTCGTCGCGTCGGCCCGTTGCCGCGAGGACCAATCAAACCGAATCGACGTGCCGACGGGGGTTAGGTATTTGGTGAACGCGGCAGCTACCGGCGCCGAATACCTATCCACGCCGTCCCGGACATAATCGATATCCGCTGTTTCTACGTTTTGGTATGTCATGGTCGGCCCGGGCAGGCTTAGTTTCCACGCCGGAATGCCTAGCATCATGCCCACCATTTCGGCCGACCAACGCCGCGTTTCCACCAATTGAGCTTTATCGGCGGTCGAAACAACGGGCGTCAACGTGTACCCGGTGGGCATGACGACGGGTTCGCGGGTATTGGTCATTTCCCGCCATGAATCCTTTAGGTCTTTAGCTTGGTCCGGCGTCAGCACGTTCGGGGATTGGAGGACGGCCGGGGGCAGGGTCCCGCCCGCGAAATACTGCCCGGCGTAGTTTTCCGCCTCTAACGCCCCGCCCAACCATTCGGCATATTGCTCCAACACGCCGCGGCCGAGAATGAAGCCGGACCGATTACCGAACGGGATATGTAGCATCGCGTCCCGGGTGATTTCCTCGCCCCCGACGACCCATGACCAATTGCCGTTGTCGGGGTCCTCTAGTACCCAAACCTCGTCCGCCCGTAACGGCACCAACCAACCGGGGCGCCGGGTCCGGTAATCCATATCGCCATAAAGGGCGAAATGGTTACCGTAAAGGATTCCGTCCTCGATAACGCCCCATTTGTATCCCCACGGCGTCCCGTCCGGGTAGGGGTCGGTCAGGACGGCCGGTTGGTCCGGCAACGGCACTTCCACGCCCAACGCCGGGTCCCAACGTTCGGCCAACCAACGGGTCGTTGCCACGGCCGACGCCAATAGGGCTACGCCCCGCCCGAATGGCGGGTAACCCATGGCGGTCCATTCGGTTGCAGGGGTCGGCGTCGGCGGCAGGGCGTCGCCGGTAAGCCACGCCCACGGGTTCGGCGGCAGTAACCCCGAATACCCGACGCCCCCGCCCGAATAGCGGGCGAGGCGGGAATAGCGTTGGCGCCGGGCGATATCGGCCCGCATGTTCGAAATCGTCGGCATAGCTGCCCCCTAGTAAACGAAAAATGGAACGTTGACGCCGGGCCGGGACGCGACCATAACCGCCCACGCGGCCGCCCGAACGAGGTCCCCGCGGACGCCTCGGTTGGTAATCACCAACCCGCCGTCCCGGGCGGTCACCCGACACGCCGTCATTTGCCCCGATAGGGTCCGGTCCCCGCCGTGCACGAGGGCGCCCGAATTGACCATGGACCGGACCATGGGCAACCCGACCCGGGTATGCCCGTTCCCGGCGCCGACGGCAGGGAATCCCAACGCCTCGGATACGGCGGCCGGGTTCAACGACGCCCCGACAATCAATTGGGACCCGGCCCGGGATTCGTCGGCGGTCAGCTCCATATCCGCCCACGCGATAGCGTCCCCGCGGTCGTGGAATGTCTCGCCCCAAATGAGGACCCGGGAACCCGGCAGGGACGCGGCACAAACCGCGGCGGCCCCTAGTCCGTACCAATCTTCGACCGCCACGACGACGGGGCCAGGGGGCGCCGTGGCAGACAAATCCGCGCACCCTGCCCATACGTCGGCGGCCAAGAGTGGTTCGTCCCTGCCGGTTCCCGCGAGGCGTTGACGGGGCCACGTGTTCAACACTTGGGACCTAAATGACCGTTCGGGGTCGTCGTCGCGGTCGTCGGGGTCCGACACGCCCGCCTGACAACGCCGTAACCGTGCCTCCAACAATCGCGCCCGGCCGTCCGACCAATGGGGGGACGCTTGCCGCCACGCGTCCCTGTCCTCAATATCGGTCCCGGCCGGGGCCGACCATTCGACCAATAACGTGTCCTGCGGGTTGTCCCACGTGTCGAGGGCGGCAGCTCGGCGCCCCAACATGAGTGACGTGGCCCGGGCGTGTGCCGTGGACAAGAGCACCAATTGGGGCGAATGGCGTTCCATCATGGTCGGTTCCAACCCGTCGTCCACCAACCGCGCCGACATTCCCCACGCCTCGTCCGCCAACGCCATGGACGCCGGATATCCGTAAACGGACCCGTGCCCGCGGACAATCCAACGGGATTCGTCGTCAAGGCGGATTTCCTCTTGCCCGTTGGTTTCCCGGGTATAGAACCCGCGTTGCCGCGCCCATATCCGGCCCGGCCGGTGAACCTCACGGCACACGTTCAAATCCTTGCCCGTGTGGAGGACCAATTGCGCCTCGCCGAACAGGTCGGCGTGCGCGACCCGCCACAACGCCAGGGCGCGCACCAACACGGATTTGCCGACCTGTCGGGCCGTGGACAGAACCACCGTCGTCCACACCAACCGGCCCGCGGCGTCATGCTCCAACGCCCGATAGAGGACCAACCGTTGCCACCAACGCAAGTCAATCCCGGCGTTGTCGGCAATCCACCCGGCCGCCTCGGGGCCGTAGCTGCCGACCGCCTCAGGATGCGGGCGCGACATAAGCCGCGGCCATTGGGCGGAATCCGGGATATCGGTCGCTAATTCGATAACCCATGGGGCGCGACGCCACAACGCCGCGCTAGGTCGCGGCGTCGTGACGCCCTGATCGGGCAATATGCCGTTATCCGAATCCGTGGGGGATTGCGGATATATGCCCGTCAATTCCGGGATATTGCCGGGAATGGAATGCAATTCGGGCGGTAATCCGGGGAATGCGTGTTTATCGGGGCGTTTATCGGCGGGTTTATCGGCGGCGTGTGAAGTCGGCCACACTCCTGGGGAGGGAACGAGAGGGGGCGAGTGTCCTGGCCTCGTGGCGCGCTCCCCAGAAAAGTCGATATCGTTTATCGACTTTGAATTCGAATTCAATTCCGAATTTGGCGGGAATTCCAAGGCCGGCGATTGGTTATCGATATCATTATCGATATGATCCCTAATCGCTTTGATCCCGGCCCGCTTTATAGCGGCCCCTAATTCCCTGCCCGCTTTTCGATTACATGATCGATGGGCCGGACGTAATCGGCTATCGGTTCCGCCTAATGCTACCGGGATATCGATATGGTCGAGGTCCCACATATCCCACGGCATTACCATTTGCGAACAACGAGGGCAGGGCATTGGCAATTGTGTTCGCCAATATTCCCGTTCCTTTTTCCATGCACTTGCCGAGCCGTGTAATCGACGTCCCGAATGTGACGGGCGGATTGGTTCGGCGTTTGCCATATCGGCCCATCGTTCGCCCTCCCTGCCACCGTGTCAATGCCCTCGTCGTCGGCAGCTTGCGCGCGTGTCCTGCAACGGAATCACCTACGTCCGGTAGGGGTTCTGTTGAAAATAGGTTGATACTCCCTTTGTGGGGGACAGTAGGTGTCCACTCGGAATGGACGCCCAACGTCCCCCTCGGGGGTTCGGGGGGTGCCGTGAGATGCCCATACATATATGGATATCCACACTCTATCCACGCCTAATCCACCGGGTTATCAACAGGTTATCAACAGGACAACCCTAGACAGATTGCCCGCGTGTCTGCCACGAGAACGGCCACCCGGTAAGGCTCAACCGATACGCCCTATTCCAATGGGGGCGTTGTTGTTTCCTGGCCGCCACGTCGATATACCCGGCGTCCCGTAATTCCCGTATGGCCCGGGTGATTGTGCGTTTAGCTGCCGGTGGGATTTCGTCGTCGTCGTCGGTCACGCCATATCCGAGGACGGGCGTTAGTGCCTTCCAACCGCCGAAATACATTCCCTCGTCATTGGCCCCCGGTTGGGAATCCTCGTCCAATACGACGGCGGCCATTCGCATTAGAACCCGGAACGCCGAACCCGAGATATCGGGGCAACCGTGGGCGGCATATTGGGTGACGTACAAACTACCCATGGAAATCACCCGTCGGTCGGGTCGTCCACGTGTTCGTAAAGCGTGTATCGCTCCACTAATAGCGCGTCGATCAGCTCGCATTTGGGACAGAGGGCGGGGGCTATGTCGGGCCGCGGCAGCTTGCGGCCGCATTTGGCACACGTCGTTGTTATATCTCGGTCGGCCATATCAAACCGCCTACGTCATAGGGGATTCGGGTCGCGTGTGGCCCCGCTATCCGGTGGAATTCCATGCGCCCCCGTTGAGGTTTTGAGGCGATTAGCGCAATCGCCCCGGCGTCCACGGCCACGGCCGCTAGTTCCATGCGTTCGGCGGTCGTCGTGCGGTCCGTGATTTTGCAGCTAATCAAGAGCGGCAGGGAGTCGCCCCGTAATGCCACGACGTCGGCCACGCCGAACGAACCGGCCGACCGAATCACGAGGTATCCGAGGGCGCGTAACCGTTCGCACACGGCCCGTTCGTGGCGGTCCCCGGCAGCTCTTGGGGCTTTGCCGCCTGTCACGTGAACGGCGGGCCGTCGTCGGCGGGCGGGTCGGCGGGCGGGTCGGCGGGGGCCGTCTGGCGTCCCACGGGTTCGTCCTGGCCGTTGTCGGCGGCCCCTACCTTTTCGGCGGTTAGTCCGGTTCCCTTCAACGCGGCCCGCGCCTCGGAACGGGACGCAAACTTGCGGGCGTCGTCCCAATTGACGGTAAAGGACACGAAATTGGGCGTAATCCGCCGCACGTACACGTGTCCTAGCTTTTCGTCGTCGTGCCAAATCACCCAAGCCATTAGTCAATCCTTCCATTAGCGGGAGGCGGCATTGGGATAAGCAATCCCGCCGAAACGAACCAACGTTGACGCCCGTTGATTATGCGGGGCGTCCCTATTCGGCGGCCGTCGGCCGCATATATCCACCCGTGGACCCGGTACACGGGCAGGGCGCCGGTTACGTGGACGACCCGGGCGCGGGGGTTGTCCTCGGGGGTCAGGGTCAAATCGTTTCCATGGTCGGCGCGGTTCCTGACCTCCCAATCCGGGGGAATGTCGGGGGCCGTGCGGAACGTGTTCACGCCCATGGGCCAGACCAACCCGAGGACCAACGACGCCGCGCATTCGGCGCCCGCGGCGTCCATATCCCTTAGTAGGCGGGTCCGGTTGCCGACGGTTGCGGCGGCCCCGCTAGGGGCGTTCCGGTTAGCTCGCGCGGTTTCGTTCCATAGGCGGCCGATTAGGCGGCACACGGCGGTTTGACTATCCGTGAGGCGTACGTCGGTCACGGTTCCTCCCCGAATATGGGGACGTCGTACGACCCGTCCGGGCCGGGGTTGTCTCTTGTGGCGTGCGTGGGCGGTTTGCCGTCCTCTAGGCGTCGGCAACGGGCACAACGCCCCGGGGGCGGGTCGGCGCCCTCTAACGGCTTATGGCATCGGTAACAACGGGCGGGGGCGTCCGCGAACGCCCAACCGCGGGCGGCCGCGGTCCGGGACCGTTCGGCATGGGGCGTGTCGGCAATGTGGCCCATATCGGTCCGGCAGCTACGGCCGGGAGGGACGCCGCACCTATGGCATGGGTACGAATTGACGACCAATTGCCATTCGAGGCGGTTACGGCGTCGGCGGGCGCGTTCGGTCGGGGTCATAAGTAACCCCCGTTGACGGCCGCTGTTTCGACGTGGCGGCCCCGGTATTTTCCCGCGTCGTCGTCGTCCAACCGCGCGCAATAGGCGGCCACGACGGCCGCGAATGTTTCGGGGGCGTGCATTTCGATTTGGGCCGCGGATAGTTCCGGGTCCCATTCCATCGATTGCCAATCGGTCGTCGTCCAATGCCGGGCGGCCGGTTCGTGAATCATGGCCCCTCGCCCTCGGGTTCCTGCCCGGCGTGAATGGTGAACCCGCCGTGTCCGTCGGCAATTGCGAGCAACGTCCCGTCCCTAAGCTTGCCTAGGGCGCCGTAGAGGCGTAGCGCGTCCATGCGTTCTAGGTCGTTCGTGGACGCGACCGGATAACCGAGGACGGCCGAGAACAACGCGAGGCGGGTCGGGCGGTCGTTCGTGTCGTAACCCAAATCGCCGTAGGCGGCCATGATGCGCCGGACGTTTTCACTGTCCACCGGGCGTTCGGTCGGGGCGGCCGCCTCGGGGGCCGTAGGGGGCGATTCGACGGCCGGGGGAGGTTCCGCCGCGTCGTCCCCCCACGGCACGTCCACGGGGCCGTTAGAGGGCGTCTTTAGGGTTTGGGTTCCGAAATCCTCGGGTTGGGGGACCGTTCCCGCGGCCGGGTATTCGGGGTCAATCGGCCGTCGGGCGCCCTTCCATTGGAGCTGTCTGGCAGGGGTCGGCGCCGGTTCGTCGGGTAGCCCGGTGGACGTCGCCAATTCGTCCCAATCGACGGCCACGGCGTCCGACGTGTCGGGGACGTGGCCTAACCCTTTTACGACGTCGGGGAAAACCATGCGGCACGCGTCGGTGGACGCGCGGGCAACCAACAACGCCCGCGGATACGCCCGCCACGCGCCCCGTCCTGCCAACCCGGCCGCGCGGGCCATTTCGATAGTCCACGTCACCCGGACCCCCTCGGATTCGGGGCGCCCGGCGCGGACAGCTAGAACCGTGCAACTAGTCCCGGTTGCCTCAACGATTCGTAACGTGTGGCCGTCCCTTAGCACCAACGCCCGCAACAATTCCGCGGACGGGAACGGGCGGCCGTCAACAACATGGATTCCGGCAAGGGATTGCATGGGGCCAACCCCGATTTCGTCGCCGTACATGATGCACGCGGCAACCATGGCGGGCCGTCCGCGCATGGCCGCGGGGACAAATTCGGTATCCGCTATCCGGTCGGCAAATTCGGCGGCCGGTTGGGCGGTTCGTATCCACCGGGCCACGTTGGGCGCGTCGTATCGGTCAACGGTCACGATTCCCCCACGTTGAAATCCTCGGAACGCAACCCGAACGGGTCGTTGGGATGCGTCGCCACGAAACAATCACAACGCCACGCCGGGCAGGCACGTTGCCCGCGTGGCGCGTAATCGCATTGGAAACCGGCGGGGATAGGGGCGTCGGGGTCACGGCCACTCACGCCGGTTCCCCCGTCCGGCCGTATGTCTCGCGCATGGTTTCCACGAGGCGTTCGGGCGTCGAATCGGTCCGGTGGGCGGCGTCAATCACGAGGCACACCAACAGGGTTGCCATGCCGCGGGATACCCGGTGAGTCCCGTAGTTGTCGGCCACGGTTTCGGCGTAGATGGGTTCCCCGGCGAGGGCGGCCCGTAGATAGTCACACGCGATATCCACGAGAACGGCGGGCGAGTCTTTAGTGGTCACTATTCCCCCTCGTCTAACCAATGGATCAACTCGGACGCGTCGGGGACGACGCGCAGATTCCCGTCGAATCCCGGCAACCGAGGCGGGTCGATTTGGCGGATAATCTCGGCCGGTTCGTCAATGTCCCGGATATCGAACGTCAGGACTACGGCGATTTTCACGGTTCCTCCCCGGGGACGATATGGGTAACGGTTGCGAGGGGTTCGGGGTCCGGCAGGGGTTCCCCTATCCGGTCGTACCCGAATTTGGTTCCGTGGAATCGATACAGGGGAATGGCCGAAACGAACGTGGCCCACACGTCGGGGCCGGTATCGACGGGGATTAGCTCGAACGCGTTTTCGGTAATGTGGACGACGCCGGTTGCGTCAATGCGGGGCATCTTCCGATCCTCCCCGTTCCATACGAGATATTCGGCGTTCCGGTAGGCGGCCAATTGCAACGCCACTTCCGGGTAAACGCCTTTTCCCGTTTTGTAATCCAAAAGCCAACGCCGACCATCGGCCAAATCCGCGATTAGGTCGAATTGCCCGGCGTATCGGTGGCCCGTGTGGAACACGATGCATTCGCGGGCGAGGACATTGGCGCGCCACGTGTCGAGGAACTTGGGGACCAATGCCGCCTGTTCGTAAATCTCGGGGGCCACGTCTACGGGTTGCCCGTCCACGAGGGCGTCCGCCGCGGCGTGAATGGCGCGCCCTCGGTCGGCAGCTTTGTCCCGGGATTCGTCGGACGCGTTCGCGGCCGTCTTTACCCATGCCTCGTGACCGAGGGCGTCGTATAGCTCCATATGGGCGGCCGCCCATTCGGCAGCTTCACGGGCCGACCATTTGAGCAACCCGCCCGACGGGGCCGAATTTTTGATAATGGTCGTCACGCCGGGGCATCGTCGGCCGTCGAGGGCGTACACGTGCCCGCCGTTGCCGAACGGGCGTTGGACGATTCGGGATTTGGGCGCGGTCACTATTTCTCCCAACGGTTAGCGGGTTCGTGGGCCGGGTAATCGTGGGCAACGTTGAATGCCGCCACAATCAACCGGACGTGTTCGGCCGTGAAAAAGAGGCGGCCGCGTTGGCCGCGGACGTGGGGCCATAGCCCGGCGTTGACACGTCGCCGCACGGTTCGGTCGGACGTTCCGAGCAACCCCGCCAATTCGTCCACGTCGTAAAGGGGTTCTTGCCGTATCTCGCCCGCCGCGGTCACGATGGGTTCGCGGGTCGGCATAGGCCGTGGCTTACGCCGGGCAGCTTGGGACGTCTAGGGGGGTTGGGCGTGTCGCGCGGAACCCGCGGGCAATCTGTCCAACCGTGTCTAGGTATGTCTACCCGCGTCGGCCCGCGTCGTTTCCCGCCTCTAGTGGGCAACACGCCGCGAACGTGTCCACTTGTGTCCTGTCCTGTCACTAGACACGCGAGAGGCAACGCGCCGGACCTAGACACGGCCGCGCCCATTCGCGTTAGTCTCGCCGCGAGGCGTCGCCCCCCCTAGTCACGACGCCCACTAACAGAAGGGTCGAACCTATGGCACGACGTCACTTGCGCCGGGTCCCGGACAGCACAACCGAACCGATCCCGGTTGACACGTTCGCGGCCCGCCTGTCTGACCGCCTGTTGCATTGCCGCGAGCTAGGCCACACGTGGCGGCCCCTCGTGGCGACGTGGGAACCCGAGTCACGCACGTTCCACCGGACGTTGCATTGCCCTAGCTGCCGGACGGAACGGCGGCAAGTGTTGTCGGCGCATGGCGCGGTCGTGTCTAACGGGTACGTCTATCCAACGGGCTACCTAGCAACGCACGTCGAGGGCGTCGGCCGTGGCGGGCGCGACGTGTTCCGCCTAGAGGCGGTCATTAGGTCCATGGGTGAGGCGGACGTCCGCGCGATTCGAAAGGCAATCTAGACGTGGCGACAGAACTAGTTATCAAGAGTTGGTGTGACGTGTGTTTGGCGTCGGACACCAACACGCCGGGCGAGACAATCACTGTCAACGTGTCCGGCGTCCCGGCATTCGACGTGGAGCTATGCCCCGAACACGGGGCCGCGTTGTCGGCGGCCGTGGCCGCGTTGGCCCCGTTGGGCCGCGGGGTCGGCAAGGGCGTTCCCAAGGTGCCGACGTCGGCGGGCAAGGCAAGGCAACCGGCGCAACCGGCGCAACCGGAACCGGCGCGACGACAACGGGCCGACGAAATGCGGGTCAACGCCCCATGCCCCGAATGCGGACACGTCACGCCGACGTTGGCGGCCATGCGCGGGCACCTATACGAGAAACACGGGAAGTCTTTGGCCGACGTCGGGTTGGCCCCGGCGAAAAAGACGTGTCCCGAATGCGGGTCGAAATTTTCGAACGGCCAGGGACTAGCGGCTCACGTTCGAATCGCTCACCCGGCCGCCTACGCGCGGCAAAAACGTTCGGCGTAGGCGGTCGATACGCGACGCCGACAACGGCGGGGCCGTGGCAGCTTGCGCCCGGGCGTGACGCGCGAGGCGGTCCGGGTCGATTCCTGCCCGCGTTGGGGGGGTTGCGGATAGCCTGCCGTCGGCGCCGTCGTTGTCACTCACGGGGGAATCGTGGGCAACGGGCCGCGCGGGTTCTAGGGGGGTTCGGCGCGTTCGGGGGAACACGCCGGAGGATTGTCTAAGCGTGTCCCGGGTTGTCCACCAAAAACGGCCCCCTGCCCTAGTGGGCGGGGGGCCGTTCTGGCGCGCGTGCGTGACTACGCGGGGCCGTCGGCCCAACGAATCGTCACGCGTTCCGGTTCGAACGGCAAACCGACGCCACGACGGGACGCGCGGGCCAGGACAGGGACCCCTAGGACGGCAATAACGGCCCGTTGGCGGTCGAACGGCAGGGCGTCGAACCTCGCCCCCACGACGTCCGCGGGAACGCCCGTAAGCCCCTCTAGGACCCGCATGGGCAACCGTCCGGCGTCGTCCTCGGCGGCCGCCTCGGCGTCTAGCTCCAACACGCGGGCGTCAATGGCGGCCAGGGCGGCCGCTTTGTCGGCCGGGGCCAACATGACGTCGGTAACCGTGGCGCGCCGGTTATCGGTCAGGGCGAGGCGTTCGGCCGCGCGGGCGTTCGCGCGTTCGGCGTCAACCGGCGCCACGAACACGCCCGCCGCGTCTACGGCCGCGAGGCGTTCCACGACCAACGCCCTCACGGTTTCGTCAACCCGGGCCGTGGGAGCTTGCGTGTGCTGCCCCTCGCGGCAGATATACGCCGGGCCGGATTTGAGGCGGGTCGCGCGGCCGTACATGGGGCCGCCACAAATCGCACAACGCAACAACCCGGACAGGGCGTGTTTGCGAATGCCCTTGAACCCGGACACGACCCGCGAGGGGTCCCCGAGGAACCTCACCAACGATTCATGCGTGTCGGCGTCAAACACGGCGGGCCACGTGGCCGCGGTCGTGTGGCATTCGGCCGAACAATTCCCGGCGTCGCCGTGGCCCGTGTGGTGAACCCGGACCCCCGCAAGGTGCGGCCCGCGCAAGAGCTTGCCGAGATTCGGGGACCGCCATGCCTTACCCGTGGGGGTCGTAATCCCGGCCGCGTTCCAACGCTTACACACGGCGTTGAGCGATTCGCCGGACAGGACCCGGGCGGCCGCGTCGGTCAGGTAATCCGCCTCGGGGGCGTATCCCTTGCCCTCGGCCGTGGCGCAAAATTCGGCGGTCAGGGTGTGCGTCATATCGGCGTCGTAACCGAACCGACGACGGCCCCCGTGGAACCCGCCCGCGTCGGCCAACCGCCTGTGATGGTCAGTCATTCGTTTACTCTTTTGGTCGGATTCCTCGGCCGCTACGGCCCATAAAATGCGGACGGCCAACGCGGATTCAACCGGCCCGGCCGACGTCGTGTGAAGTTCTGCCCGGCCCCGACGGCAGGCAGATAACAACGCCTCCCCTTGTTCGGGTTGCCGGGTGAGGCGGTCGGGATAGCGGCCGACGACGGCCCGGAATTGCCCGGCCCGGGCGTCGGTTAGCAAATCCTCCCAACCCTCGCGGAACACGTCGGGATTCCACGCGGACATATTGTCGTCGTACTCAACGACGGGGGCGCCGGGGAAGTGGCGCGCGGCGTATTCGCGGTTTTGGGCGTGTTGGTCGGCAATGTTGATTGTCGCGCCCTGGCCGTCCCCGGCCGCCCTTTTCGAACGGCGGGCGTAGCTGGCAACGGGCAACGTCCCGACCGCCTCGGCGGCCAGGGCGGGGCGGGTCGGGGTTGTCGTCGGCGCCCACACGCCGGATACGGCGGTCGTTGTCACGCGTGGCCCCCCGTCCGCGTCACCTTGCGAACCTTGACGCGGCCGCCATTGGCGTTGACCTCGGCCGCGTAGTCCACGGCGTCGGCCCGGTTGCGATAGGGGCGGGTAGTGAACGCCTCGCCGCGGGGGTCGGTCCCCGTAACGGCCCAACGCGGGCCGGGGCGGGGGCCGCCCGCCAGGGCCGTTGTCAGGGAGCGGGTTGCGCGGTCCGTCATGCCCGGCCCCCGTTCGGGAACACGTGGCCGCAGCGGCGGCAACGGTCATAGTTGGCCGACGCGTCGAACGCCCGGACTAGCGGGCCGCCACAGTCGCGGCAGACCTCGGGCGATTGGTGAGTGTTGCGGGTCATGCGTCCCCCTCGGGATCAGGTAGCCCCCGGTTGGGGCTACGCCCCAAGGGTAGCACGCTTACGGTTACATGGTGTCATCCACGGATTCTAAACGGGGGTGATCCCGGTCACACTGTCCCGCGTGGCGGGTAGTGACAGGACAGGACAGGACTACCCGCGGCACATGGACGACCCTAGACAACCCGCGCCACGTTCGGCCAGGGTGGCACACGTTCGGGGCGCCGGGGGGCGCCCGTTGGGAGGACGGGACCCGGTGGAGGGCGGGCCGTAATGGTCGGGGAAGGGTGGACGAATGCCAGAGGACGAACGCGCCCAAAACACGGCGCCCGACGGGGGCCGCCTCGTGACGTTGGCCGAGGCGGCCGACGCGTTGAGCGTGTCGGTTCGGACGGTTCGCCGGTTGATCCAATATGGCTACCTAGAGGGGTATCGGGTCGGCCCGCGAGCTATCCGGGTCCACGAGGACGACGTAACGGCCGTGTTGCGCCGTATGCCGGGCGGATACGGGGACTCAACCGACGGGAAGGGGTCAGGGTGACCGAGAACAGTGAAACGCCCCGGGACAGGCCACGGCGGGTCCTATGGGAGCTGTCCGCGGACGGCGTACGGCGCCGGTTTTGGGACGCCGAGACGAAACAATGGGGGCCGTGGGAACCCATGGACCCGCCCGAGGACGGGTGACCGAACCGGCGCCCCTATCCGGGCGGAATGACGCGGGCGTCAGGGTCCACGGTGAACGTCAC
>AR_comb_assmDRAFT_10155093_pt1 | contig 21976 bp, 23 predicted proteins | sample ArasoioldDNA_FD_10543 | JGI IMG/M metagenome (IMG submission 10543) | reverse complement strand
AGGGCGAGCCGTACCTTCATCGGCGCGGAGCCGACATCGCGCGCAGGCAGCGGAGCGATTGAAGCCGCAGACCTGTGCACTGATCACGCCCTCAGCTTTCCGTCCGGCGGCTCTGCGTCCGGCGACGCCGGGGACGGCGAGTGCCCTGCTTGCTCGAGACAGTGGGTCGCACACGGGTCGTGGTGGTGACGCGCTCGACGATGCGGCCGGCGTTGTTCTTGGCGTTCTTGGCGTTCTTGGCGGCGAGCTCCGCTCGCAAGGCCGCGTTCTCGGCCATCACATTTTGGGTCAGCTCTGCCGGCGGCCTGGACGCGGGTAGGACCTGGCTGACAGCTTCGGAGTATTTGAGGTAGGTATCGATCGAGGCCACGACGACACGCGCTTCGACGGTGATGAGGTCGATGCCGACGAGTGAGACGCGCACCCAGGCATCAATCACGATGCCCTTGTCGAGAACGCGGTCGAGGACATCGATGAGACTCGTGCCGCCTGGTGTCCGCTCAACAGCCATGCTCGCTCCTGCCTCCGTTCGGCCGTCTAACGAACGGCCTTCCGTCGCCGGCGACGGGGTGTCGCCGACAGATCTTCGATTCTTCGCTCGAGTTCACGAATCTGCGCACGGAGCTCGTCATGCTCCGGCAGCGCCGCGCGCGGGCGCCCCGGCGACAGATCCCGGTCGTATTTCCACCAGTCGAGCCCGATCTCTTGCGCCTTGTCGAGCGAGCAGATCAGCAGGCGGATGCGGATCGTCAGTAACTCCACTTCCGCGAGGGACACCCGGATATCCCCCGCGACGACCAAACCCTTGTCGAGTACCCGATCGAGCACATCGACGAGACCCGTGCCGCGGTGGGGTGGAGGAGACTCGAAAGGCATGCGTCAGCGACTATAACCTAAGCCATCGGTCCGTAAAGCGTGAACCGAATGATGCTCGCCCGACCGCCGGTGCGATCTCTCCAATCTCGCCGGTGGCCTGTTTGCGCCAACGCATGGGTATCCAACTCGGTCAATGCAAGGCGTCGGCCAGCGTCCAATCGATCGCTTAGAACCGAGATCAAAGCGGCTGTGCAGTTCTTACCGGCTCGACGTGAATGGTCTCAATGCGGTGATGTCAGCTGGTCGGCAGTGGCTGAGCCACCAGTCGCCGCAGGGCCCTCTCGAAGGCCAGGTCCCGTGCGCGAATGCGCAGTTCATCGGTGATGAGGCCGGTCAGGCTCTGATCGGTCATCAGCACCACCCGGGAAGCGCTGCGGTGGCCTTTGACGGCGACCGCGGTCTCGATACACGAGCCGTGAGCCGCCACCCGGATGACCAACTCCTGCTCATGGTCGCTCAGTCGGACTTCCTCGAGCGGCGTCTTCCCGGCGCGGTCGACGTACTCGTCGGCGAACCCGTCCGGGAAAGCGACCGACGACCGGAGCCACGCGGCAAACAATCGAGCCGACATGCGATCGGAGCCGACAATCGTCAACCGCGTGAACGTGGACGCCGCGGCCTGCACCTCCGGGATGTCGAAGAACTGCGCCATGAGGGCGCGCCATTGGGTCAACCTCGCCCAGCGCAGATCACTGAACGTGCTGTCCTCGAACAGTGTCGTCGCGCGAGCCCAGATCGTCTCCGGCTCCGGATCGTCGAGAACCGTGCGATCGGCAAGCTCGGCGAGTTCAGCGAGCATCTCCGGGCGGCCGCCGCGCCACCAGACGAGCGTCGGCAGGCTGGAAAGCCTGAGCGCCGCGACGGCATTGTTCACATACTGCGACTTGAGCCCGGGCAGCGCCACCGTATTTCCGGCAACGCGCGCCGGCGGCGCCGGATTAGTGCCGTCCGAGATCAGGATGCCGCGCACCGTACCGGCGTCGCCGAGCGACTGCAGGGCCTCAGCCGCCCCGCTCAAACGCTCGATCGGTCCAACGGCGACAACCGTGGCGACCAGCGCGCGCATCGGCGTCGCGCCGCGCTCCTGGCACACTCCCCGCGCCATCGCCTCGCCGATGCGAGTAAACGGCACATCGGCGCCAGCTGGCAGCAGTTCCACAGGCGATGTCGTCACTATGTCCTCCCCGTGCGTGCGTCTAGAGGCTTCGCCAACGTCGGCCGTCCTGCGCTATGAAATCATCGGCTTCGGCAGATCCCCACTCACCGGCCTCGTAAGTGGAAATGTCGCCCGTCTGCGCGCGCCACACGTCGAGCACTGGATTGATGAGTGCCCATGACGCTTCGACGAAGTCATGGCGGGCGAAGAGGGTCGGGTCGCCCAGCATGGCGTCGAGCAGCAACGTCTCGTACGCCTCCGGCACCTCGCCACCAAAGGTTGTCCCGTACCTGAATGACATCATGACCGGCGCAATCTGCATGCGAGCACCGGGCAACTTGGTCTCGAATCGAAGTGAGATGCCCTCGTCCGGCTGCACATTGACGATGAGCAGATTGGCCGAAACCGAAGTCTGGCCGGCTCGACGGAAGATCTCGAGCGGCGGCCTGCGGAACTGAATGGCGATCTCGGTGGTTCGCTTCGGCAGCCGCTTGCCCGTGCGCAAGTAGAACGGAACGCCGGCCCAGCGCCAGTTGTCAAGGTTGACGCGCACGGCGGCGTATGTCTCGATCGTTGACTGAGGGTTGACACCCTTCTCCTCGCGATAGGCTGGCACCTCGACGCCGTTCACCCAGCCGGCTCGATACTGTGCGCGGACGACGTTCCTCGTGTCAGGCGGCGAGTCACCGTCGGTCGACACGAGCGGCTGCACGGCGAGCAGCGCGTCCATCTTGCGATCGCGAACGCTTTCCGCGGTGAACGCGATCGGCGGTTCCATCGCGATGAGCGACAGCACCTGCATCAGGTGGTTCTGCACCATGTCGCGCAGCGCACCGGCGCCTTCGTAATAGGACGCGCGGTGTTCGACGCCGACGGTTTCGGCCGCGGTAATCTGCACGTGGTCGATGTAGCGGCGGTTCCACACCGGTTCGAACATCCCGTTGCCGAACCGGAAGATGAGCAGGTTCTGAACCGTTTCCTTCCCGAGATAGTGATCGATGCGGTAAACCTGATCCTCGTCGAAATGTTGATGCGCGAGCCGATTGAGTGCCCGGGCTGTGTCGAGATCGGTGCCGAACGGTTTCTCGACGATGATGCGTCGCGATCCACGTGGCGGAGCATCGGCCAGCCCCGAGGCACCAAGGTGCTCGATGACGGTGGAGTACACGGTCGGAGGAATGGCGAGGTAGTAGAGCACCCCTTCCGCGCCGTCGATCGCGGCAAGCCGCTGCTGGAGCGTTTGATAGAGCGCCGGATCGTCCGTCTCACCGGCGACGTAATACATCCGGTTGGCGAGCGACTGCGCCACTTCGTCTCCCGCGGCTGCAACGCCGGCAAATTCCTTGAGGCAGTCGAAGAACTGGGTTCGAAACGCGTTGTCGTCCATCTGGCTGCGGGCAATGCCGATGACGGCAAACTCGGCCGGCAGTCGGCCGCGCCGGGCGAGACGATAGATTGCGGGCAGCAGCTTGCGCTTGGTCAGATCACCGGACGCGCCAAAGATGACGAACGTTGTCGGCCCCGGCGTTGGCTCGAGTCGAAGCCCATCATGAAGGGGGTTGCCAGTCATCCTCGACCGATCATACGACGGCTTCATGATGAGCCGGGCTGGACATCCTCTCAGCGCCGCAGAGCATTGCTAATCGAGCTGCGCTGTCATGGCGGAACCAACGTCGATCGAAAGAGGGATCGCTGAGCTCGATCACTTGCGCGACGCGAGGTACTCCGCAATGGCGTCGAGTTGCTCAGGGGACAGGCGTTTACCGAACGATGGCATGTCGGCGAGCGGATCGATCGCTTCCGGATCTTCGATCCACGTTCGAAGCTTCGGTGCGTCGTTCTTGGCACCCGCGTGCGACAACTCGGGGCCATCCTTGCCGCCATCACCATCGATGATGTGGCAGCCAACGCAGTATCGCGCCCACACGGCGGCGGCAACCTCCACTTTCGGCTCGAAGCCTGGATATGGCTGGCGCGAGATGCGCCGGACGTACGCAATGATGGCGGCCACTTCACGCTCGCTTCGGGCCGCCGGCGGTTCGCGAAGGCCGGGCGCAATCATCTCCGGATCGATGGCGTGTCCGGCAATCCACTCGGCACCGCGCGACAGCGCCAGCGATTCGAGCGGATCGGCCATGCCGGTGTCGGAGTGGCACTTGGCGCAGCCGCTGTAACCAGCAATCTGACGGCCGCCGATCTCGCGCAGCGACCAACGATCGGCCGCCGCGTTCATCGGCCGATCCCGCCAGCCGAGCGCCGTCAGACCAACGACGGCAAGGAGCCCCACGAGCACCGCGCTCATGATCAACGGGCGTCGCCGCGGATCGCGCTCGGGCCCCCGATCGATCCAGGGGAGGAGCGCAAGAAACGCAGCAACGATGCCGGGAACCACCATGGCGCCGACGACTTCCAGTGTGCCGGGAAAATACTTGAGCAGCTGGAACAATCCGAGGAAATACCACTCAGGCCGCGGAATGTAGGTCGCGTCCGTTGGATCCGCTGGGCCCTCGAGCGCCGGCATTCCGCGCCACGCCAGTAGCACGACTGCAAGCAGCACAATCGACACCACCACCGTGTCGCGAAACGCCTGATAGGGGTAGAACGGAAAGGGCTTGCCGCGTGGGCGAACCGGTCCGGAGCTGCCTTGCAGTCGCATCAGGACGAGGTGCGCGACCACCAGGGCCACGAGGAGCGCCGGCAGCAGGATGACGTGCGCCGAATACCAGCGTGTGAGCGTAAGCGCACCGATCGTCGAGCCACCTTTGAGTACCGCGGCGACAACCTCGCCAGCAAACGGCGTGAGCTTCGAGATGTTGATGGTGACGACCGTCGCCCAATAGGCGCGCTGATCCCAGGGCAGAAGGTAACCGGTCAACGCAAACGCGAGCACCAGTCCCATGAGCGCGAGCCCTGACAACCAGGTGACTTCTCGCGGCGGCTTGTACGAACCCAGGGCGACGACGCGCAACAGGTGCAAGACGAGAAACACGACCAGAAAGCTCGCACCGAAGTGGTGCAGCCCTCTGACGAGCCGGCCCGCCGTTGTACTGCTGATGAAGCGAACGCTCTCGTAGGCGTGATCTGGTGTCGGCGCGTAGTAGAGGGTCAGGACAGCGCCGGTTAGTAGCTGAATACAGATGAGCGCAAGGAGCACGCTCCCGAGCGTGAAGACCCAGCCGGTGCCAGCGGGAATCTCTTCGTCGAGTAGGACGTGCCGCGCCGTGCGAAAACCCGTGCGCGCGTCGAGCCATTGCAGGACGCGTCCGATCCCTGTTTCCCGGTTCGTCACACGCGCACCAGCACGGTTTGGTCGCGACCTTCGATGCGCGCGTCAATGGTCGTGAGCGGCCGTGGCGGGGGCCCGTCGAGCACGGCACCGTTCGCATCGTAGACGCCGCCGTGGCACGGGCAGCGGAACTCTTTCTGTTCGCCGTCCCAGAGCACCTGACATCCCAGGTGCGTGCACGTAGCCGAGAACACCTTGACCTGCTTGTCGCCGTCCCAGAGCAAGAAGACCGTTTCGCGCGCACGCGCACGGTACCAGCCATCCGCTCGTGGCACGGACAGCACCCGCGGCACCGGGACGTTCGGCGTGAGATCGTCGAGCACGGCCGCGCGGATCCATCGTTCCGACACGGCGCCGCGCGTCGGGCGCACGGCAAACACACCGAGCAACGTCGCGAACGCGCCGCCGATCACTGCAACGGTGGAATTGACGAGGAGGGCGAGGGTCTTGCGCCGGCCCGGTTCGGGGGATGAGACGTCTGATGTCGGCATGATCTCCGAAAGAGGTTTGCGAACCCGAGGCCATCAGCGCATCGGCGCTAACCACCGAGACCGCAGGACGTTAGACGTCTCTCGGCGGTGCCGATGGTTCCGGGATTCGTAAAACGCTTTCGGATGTTACCGCTTTTCGCTGACCTTCTGAAGATACTCCTTCGCTTTCGGCGTGCCGAGGAGCCGAAGCCGCTCCAGCGCTTCTTGCCGCAGGGCTACGTCCTGCTCTGTTTCGGCGATACGAATCAGCTCGTCATCGGCACGAGCGCTGAACAGGCCGATGATGATCGGCCGCTTTCCCTTCAGGCTCGCCGACTTGTACATGCGCGCGAGCTGCGCGCCACCTCCCGCCTGCCCGAGTCCGGTGATCGCGCTGTATCGCAGCGTTCCATCTTTTTCGGATTCGACGATCTGCATCAACGCCAGCGTCTCGGCGCGTTCGCCCAGGACCTTGACGATCTGATATTTCACCGGGTCGATAGCGGTCGGATACAGGCTCAACAGCTCCTTTGGCGCCTCGGGACCGCCAAATCGCCCGAGATCACGGACCGCGGCCACGCGAACCGGCTCGGGTCCGCTTTCAGCAATCTTGACCATCGTCGCCCGTGCCTCTGGCAAGGGCGACTGCGCCAGCATGAACACGGCGCGGATCGCCGGCCCCGGACTCTCGCTTTCGAATGCAATCTGCTTGAGCATCGGCACGACGCGTTCGCCGTCGGTCTTGAGCAACGCACCGAGCGCCTGCACTTGAAGATCGGGATCGGATGGAATCTGGTCGGTGTACCACATTTTCGGCAGCGCTGGCGGCTTCTCGCTCTTGGGGATCCGCGGAGACACGCCTGCTGGAGCTTTCACTGGCACCGGTGGCGGCGCGGGCGGCTGTGCCATCCGCCACAGCACGTCGATGCGATTGAGCCTGACAGCGATGTCGACGCGGAGCGATCGTGCCGGCTTGACCCACATGCTCGACGGGAACTCCGTCTCGAGCCGCGCGATCGTCTCAACGGCTGACGCCTGATCGCCCGATTGATTCAGACTGTGCGCGAGCCAGTAGAGCGCCTCGTCGCGGCGTGGCTCCTTCGTGTCGGCAACCGCGGCACGCAATTCGTCGATGGCACGCGGCCACTGCTCATCGGCGATCAAGTCCTTGGCGCGTGCGAGTCGCTTGGACTCCGGCGCCGCATCCGCGTCGACGGCACGCGCCAGCGCTCCGCTCGTCCACGCCAGCGTTAGTGCCGCCATCATCACGACGCGTGCGACGTATATCCTCTGCATATCTATCCCCTGCGGTTCCGAACGCCGGAATCACATGCCGGCGCCTACGATCCCGTCGTCGTCATTGTCGCCGAATCCATTTTCGTGACCAGATCGCGCTTGTGAATCAGCCGTTGGATCTGCCCGAGCGCATCGGCGTCCGGGGCATCGGCGAGCGACGTCTGCAGCAACACCAACTCGAGATCGCTCATCACACCGGCAAGCGTTTTCATACCGCGTTCTTCCGCCGCCTGACGATACACTCGCGTATCGTTCAACAGGTCCGACGCGAGACCGCGCTCGTAGGCCCAATCGGCCTCGAGCGCGTGCTGTGCATCCTTGTTCGTGAGTCCGAGCACGACGAGCTTCGAGCGCTCGAAGTGCTGCTCGCTGAGCGCAGCGAACGCAGCCTCGGTCGAACGATCAGTCGCGGGGCCCCCCACTGCTTCGCTCGCAGGTGTCGCATCGACGGCGGCAACTTGCGGCGGCTGAACCGGAGCCGTTCGCGATGTCGAGCGGGCGACGTAAGCGACCCCGGACGTGACGAGCGTCAACAATGCCGCCAACGCCAGGTAGGTGACGACCTTCGTCGTGCCGCGCGGCGAGGCTTTCTGTTCCCGCAACGGTGCACGATGGTCGCTTCGCGACAGGCTGCCGATATGCCGCTCGAACGCGGTCGAGTCGTTGAGCCGCCGCATGAACGCCGACCAATCGCCGCCCCGAGGGGCATCGACAACCGGCCGCGTGCTGAGCGCCGCGCGAATGACTGTCAGTCCATCCAAGGCATCGCGGCATTCTGCGCACGACCGTAGGTGATCGCCGACCTGCGTCCGTTCGACGGCGTCGAGCTCGTCGTAGAAGTAGAGCTCGATGGCTCCCGACGCTTGCCGATGACACGTCGTCATACCCGCTCCCCAGCCGCGACTCGCTGATGCACGAGCGCTCCGCGCAAGCGGTGCACCGCGGCGTGCAGTTGCCGCTTCACCGTGCCCTCCGCCAAGCCGAGCGCTTCCGCGATTTCTGAAAGTTTGAGCCCTTGATGATGCCTCATGACGAACACGATCCTCTGCCCGTGCGGCAACTGCGCAATCTCGCTTTGCAGGACTGCCCCCAGTTCGCCGCCATACGCGCAGGCTTCCGGACCTGGGCATTCTTCCGGCGTATTGAGCATGCGCCGCTCCGCCTCTTCGCCAAAGGGCGCGGACGATGCCGGAGACTGTCGGCGGCGGTGGTCGATGCAGGCGTTCATGACGATACGGTAGAGCCAGGACGTCAGTTGGGCATCCTGACGGAAGCGATCGAGCGAGCGGTAGACCTTGAGAAACACCTCTTGGGCGATGTCCTCGGCATCGTGGTGGTTGCCAGCGAACTGGTAGGCCACTCGATACACCATGGACCGATGCCGCTCAACGAGCGTCTGAAAGGCGGTCGGGTCGCCGCCCGCCGCGCGGGAAACCAGGTCCGAGTCTGCCATTCGGCGCCGTGTCGAGTTATAGGACGTGGAGGAGTGGGCGAAAGTTGATCGGGCGACCTTGATATACTGGTGAGATGTCTGTGCAACAAAAAACCGCCCCTGCAGTGGCCAATGCGCTGCGCAGGAACGTCGCCATCATCGCCCACGTCGATCACGGCAAAACCACGCTGGTTGACGCCATGCTGAACCAGAGTGGTCTGTTTCGAGCCAACGAGCGCGTCGCCGAGCGCATGATGGACAACACCGATCTCGAGCGCGAGCGGGGTATCACCATCCTCGCCAAGAACACGGCTGTTCATTATCAGGACATTCTGATCAACATCGTCGATACCCCAGGCCACGCCGACTTCGGCGGCGAAGTCGAGCGGACACTGGCGATGGTCGACGGCGTGCTCCTGCTGGTGGATGCGTCGGAAGGCCCGCTCCCCCAGACCCGCTTCGTCCTCCGGAAGGCCCTCGAGCGCCGGCTGACACCGCTCGTCGTCATCAACAAGATCGATCGTCCCGACGCGCGGCCGCAGGAGGTCCTGAACGAAGTCTACGACCTCTTCATCGATCTGGACGCCGATGAAGAACAGGTGGAATTTCCGGTCATCTACGCGAGCGCGCGCGCGGGCACGTCCAGCCTGTCGATGTCGGAGCGCGGCGAGGACCTGCGGCCACTCTTCGACGCGATCGTGATGAGCGTCCCGGCGCCGCGCGGCGACGCTGAGTCACCGCTCCAGATGCTCGTGGCCAACCTCGATTCGAGCGACTACCTCGGCCGCATAGCCATCGGGCGAGTCTTCAATGGCCGAGTGAAGGTGGGCGACCCGATCGCCGTCTGCAAGCTTGACGGCCGCGTGCAGGAAACGAAGGTGACCAAGCTCTTTGCCTTCGAAGGGCTCCGTCGCGTCGACATCACGGACGCCGCGGCCGGCGACATCGTCTGCCTGGCCGGCATCGAGGACATCACGATTGGTGAAACGATCGCCGACATCGAGCACCGGCTCGCGCTGATGCCGATTGCCGTCGACGAGCCGACCGTGTCGATGATTTTTGGCGTCAACACGTCGCCGATGGCCGGCCGCGAAGGACAGTTCGTCACGTCGCGCCAGATCAAGGACCGTCTCGACAAGGAACTCCTCGGCAACGTCTCGATTCGGGTCGAGCCGACCGACTCGCCGGAACAGATGAAGGTCCTCGGACGTGGCGAGCTGCAGCTTTCGATCCTGATCGAGATGATGCGCCGCGAGGGCTACGAGCTGCAGGTTTCGCGGCCCGACATCGTCACCAAAGACGTCAAGGGCACGATCATGGAACCGGTCGAGGATCTCGTGATCGACGTCGCCGAGGACTTCCAGGGGGTCGTCATCGCCCAGGTGGGCATGCGGCGCGGCATCATGACGAGGATGGTGAACCACGGTAGCGGACGCGTACGGCTGGAGTTCCGTATCCCGGCGCGTGGCCTGATCGGATTCCGCTCCCAGTTCCTGACCGAGACCAAGGGCACCGGGATCATGAATCACCTGTTCGCGAGCTGGGAGCCGTGGCATGGCGCCATCCCGGCGCGCGCCACCGGGGCGCTCGTGGCGGACCGCACCGGGCCGGCGACGGCCTATGCAATCTCCAACCTGCAGGAGCGCGGCGAGATCTTCATTGACCCGGCGACGGTCGTCTACGAGGGCATGATCATCGGCGAGAACGCTCGCGCCAGCGACATGGACGTCAACGTCACCAAGGAAAAGAAGCAGACGAACATGCGAGCGTCGACCGCCGACGAAGCGATTCGTCTCATACCGCCGCGGCGGCTCGGCCTCGAGCAGGCGATCGAGTTCATCAACGACGACGAACTGGTCGAAGTGACACCGACCAGCATCAGGTTGCGAAAGCGGGTGCTCGCCGCCAACATGCGGCCAAAAGCCAAAAGCGCCGATCAGTAGATCGGCGCTTTCTCGGATTCGCTGCTCGCGGCTGGCTACGAGCGGCCCGTCAATATCCTGTGACGGTTAGTTGGCCTGGGAGGATTGAATCCCCTTCAGCGTCTCGGCGATGAGCCGCTCGTTGTCTTCCTTCGACAGGTTGCGTTGAAGAATCTTCGACGCGATCGCGACCGAGAGGTCGACCGCTTCCTGACGAACCTTCTGCACCGCGCGCGAGGTCTCGAGCGCAATCTCTCGCTCGGCGTTGCGAACGATGTTCTCGGCATCGGCACGCGCCTTGAGCTTCATCTCTTCACCGGCACGCGCCGCATCCGCCCTGGTGCGCGAAATGATCCCATCGGCCTCGACCCGCGCCTCGGCGAGTAGCCGCGCCGACTCCTCGTTCACTCGTTCGAGATCCTTCTTCGCCTGCCTGGCTTCGTCGAGCGATTTTTTGATCGCGTCCTGGCGCCGCTCGAGCGCATCGAGCATCGGCCGCCACGCAAACTTGCGCAGTAGACCTGCCAGCAGTAGAAACGTCACGATGGTCCAGATGTAAAGTCCCGGGTCAGGCTGGACCAGCGGATTATTCATTGCACAACATCCTTTCAGCTTTCAGCCGGCTGTCGCGGCGTCGCATCGACCGGATACGAAATGGAGTCCCTTGCCGGCGGGGCAACGCCGGCAACTTCCGTTACGGTGCCGACCGTCCGCTGCTACTTCAGCAGGACGATCAGGAGCGCGAACACCTCGGCCAGAATGGCGACGCCTTCGAGCAGGAACAGCGGAAGGTTGACGGCGCCAGTGATCTGCGCCGCGGCGCTCGGCTGACGTCCGATGGCCTCCGCCGCGCCAGCGGCCAACCTGCCGATGCCTAGCCCGGCGCCGATAACGATGAAGCCGAGCCCCAGACCGGCGCCCATGAATGCAATTGCATTACCTTCCATTTCGTTTTTTCCTCCGTCAGTTGGCTCAGTGATGAGCGTGAATGGCCATGCCGATGAACACGGCGGTCAGAAGCGTAAATACGTACGCCTGCACCAGGATCACGATGATCTCGAGGCCGGAGATCCCCACGGCGAGCGGCAGCGATAGCACGATGCCGACGCCGACGCCAGCAATCGCCCGGCCGAAGAGCTCGGTGAAGATGAAGACGAACGACAGGATGGCGAGAATGGCAATGTGCCCGCCGGTCATGTTGGCGGCAAGTCGCATGGTGAGTGCGAACGGCCGGACGAACATGCCCATGATCTCGATCGGGATCAGCAGGAAGTAAATCGGCCACGGCAAGCCCTGCGGCACCATGTTCTTCCAGTGCTTGACGAACCCGTGCGCGCGGATGCCGGCGATGATAATCGCCAGAAACGTGATCGAGGCCAGCGCTGCCGTGACGTTGAAGTTGCCGGTGGCCGTCGTGCCTCCGTGCGTCAGCTTGGCCAGGAACGAATCCTCGGGCAGGTGCAGAATCGTGTGGTTGACGAGTGCCAGCACGTCGAAGATTGGGATGAGCCCGATCAGGTTAGCCGCGAGGATGAAAAAGAAGAGCGTCAGCAGCAGCGGCGTCCACGTTCGCACCCACTTGGAGCCGACGTTGGGCTGCACGATCGAATCGCGAATGAACTCGGCGACCATTTCGAGGGCGTTCATCGAGCCGCGCGGCACCGGTTGATGCCGCTCCTGCCGGATGTAGCGCCGCACGATGGTGGTGACGATCAGGAACAGCAGCGCCGCCACCAGCCAGATCATGAAGACGTGCTTGGTCACCGAGAAGTCGATGCCGAAGATCTTCGGCAGGTGAATCAGCGGATGATCGATGCTGCTGTTGGCGACGTGACCGATAATCGTCTCGCCGGCATTGAAGCCTTCCCTGGCGGCTTCCTTTGCCGTTTCCGCAGCATGCTGGACTTCGTGCGCTTGCAGCATCGTCGTCACGAAACTCGACTCTCTCTTCCGATCAGCTCGACACGCCGCTCGCGAGCAGCCGCTTCAGACACACGGCCTCGACGACGTGGAGCGCAACATAGTAACCCGTGAAGCTCAGCATGAACGGCATCGGACGTAGCGCCAGCACTTTGAGCATCACCGCCAGATACAAACCAAAGAGCAGCACCTTGACGCCGAACGACGCGATCATCACGTTCGTGAGCCGCTCGGGTGCCGAACGCTGCGTGCGCTCGAGAATCTGCCACGAGACGGCGGCGCTCAGCAGCGGTCCTGCGAGCCCCAGCGCAAGCTCAGGCATCACGCGCGATCCAAACACAGCCGCGAGCACCCCACCAGTCCCGACGCCGCCGGCAATCATCCACACGATCGGGCCGAAGCCCTTCGGACGGATCATTTCTTCCGCGTCATCGTCACGAGCTCGTAGAAGCCGACTACGACGCCGAGGAGCAGGCCGATCACCAACCCCCACGGCGAAGTCCCCTGCCACGAGTCGACGGCGTATCCGATGCCGCCGAGCAGGATGATGGCGCCAATGAGCGTATAGCTGGCAGCGGCGGCAGGGCCCGCCCGCGTGACGTTTTCCTGCAGGGATTTGGCCGACTTACCGAACGAAAATGGCCGGTTAGGCATAGTTGTCTCTCGTACCGACCGGCTAGCGTACGACAGATTATACCCAACTTTGTGAAAAAGTTCACGAGCTTCAAGATTGCCTGTTTTTGTTCGTATTCGCAGGCGGTCACCCGACGCGCACCCACGTCACCGGGTTGCCGCGGGATGCCAGGAATCGCTCGAAATCGGCGCCGCTGATCGCGACGCTGGCGGTATTGATGTTGGGATGGAAGATCAACCGATCCGCGCCACGAAGGTCCACGTCGACGATGACCCGAACACTCTGACGTGCGTCGTGGATCAGTCCAAACGGCGACACCGAGCCCGGCGTGACGCCGAGCGTTGTCATCAACCGCTCCGGTGAGCCAAAGCTCAGGCGATCGTCACCGACGATTTTCACCAGCTTGCGAAGATCGGCCTGCTTCGAGACCTCGAGAATCACGAGGTAATGCCGATCGCCCTTCTTGTTCCGGAGGAACAAGTTTTTCGCTTTCGTGCCGTCGATGCCGGCCCAATGCTCCTCGACGTCAGCCATGTTGAAGACCGGCGGGTGCGTGTAGATCGCGTACGGAATGCCGAGGGCATCGAGAGTGGCATACACTGGCACGGCGGGATCGGGATTGTCCGGGTTCACGGGGCTCTCGGGGTTCAAAGGGTTCAAGGTTGTACCGGGTTTGTGGTGATTCTGCAACCCTTACGCGATCACGGCATGACGAAGTTGACGTCCAGATTCGACGAGGCGGTCCGGTATGCGCACGAGGCGCATCGGACGCAGACGCGCAAGGGCAGCGGCGCGCCATATCTGGGGCATCTCATGGGCGTCGCGTCGATCGTGCTCGATGACGGCGGGAGCGAGGACGAGGCCATCGCGGCGCTACTGCACGATGCCGCTGAAGATCAGGGCGGCCGCGCACGGCTCGAGGACATCCGCTCGCATTTTGGCGACGCGGTCGCGCGCATCGTCGAGGACTGTACCGATTCGTGGACTGAGCCCAAGGAGCCATGGGTCGAGCGCAAGCAGGCGTACATACAGCACGCGCGCCGGTTGTCTGGTCCCAGCCTGCGCGTCTCGGCGGCCGACAAGGTCCACAACGCCTACGCCATTCTTCGCGACCTTCGCAACAGCGGCGAACGAGTGTGGGAGCGCTTCAAGGCAACGCCCGACGATGTCCTGGCGTATTACGAGTCGCTGGTTCGCGCGTATCGGGAAGCTGGGGGCGGGTTGCTCGTCGACGAGCTCGACCGGATCGTGCGCGGCATCCAGCGCGAGATGGGGTATTGAGGTATAAAAACACGACTGCGAGATAGAGAGGAGTGCAACTAGCGATGCTCAATCGATTGCAATTCGTGGCGTGTGCCACTCTCATTGCCGCGACAACCCTGATGCTGGGAGCGCCAGCTGTGGCCCAGACCGCTCAGGCACAGCCGGCTCCGCCGGCTCCGTTGAGAGACCCGGATGTCATCTTCGTTCCGACTCCTCCCGAGGTCGTCGAAGCGATGATGAAGCTGGCCGGCGTGACCTCGAAGGATGTCGTCTACGATCTCGGCTGTGGCGACGGCCAGATCGTTACCGCGGCGGCCCGCGACTTCGGTGCCACCGCCGTGGGCATCGACATCAACCCCGTGCGGGTGAAGGAAGCCAACGAACGCGTCAACAAAGCGGGCGTTCAAGGAAAGGTCAAGATTCTCAACGAGGATCTCTTCACGGCCAACATCAGCCAGGCGTCGGTCGTGACCCTCTACCTGCTCCAGACGCTCAACGAGAAACTAATCCCCAAGCTCAATAAAGAGCTGAAGCCCGGCACGCGGATCGTGTCGCAGACGTTTACGATGGGCGAGAGATATCCACCGGAGAAGACGGTTCAGGCGGGCTACACCTCGGTGTATCTCTGGACCGTTCCGATGAAGGAAAAGAAGTAACGACCGTTTGAACGTGCACGAGTGGGTTGAGGGCCGCGCCGCCTTCAACCCTCTTTTATTTCCACCGTCAGGCGCGCCAGCGCGCGATCGATCATCGCAAATCCTTCTCTGAGCTGTTCCTCGGTGACACACAACGGCGGGTTCGTAAAAAACGTGTGCCAGCGCACGAACGTGTAGAGACCTTCCTCGCGCAGCAAACCTGTCAGCCGCTTCGTTGCTGCCGTCGTCTGACCGAACGGCGCCAGCGGCTCTTGCGTCTCGCGGTTCTTGACCAGCTCGACCAGTCCGAACAGACCGATCGATCGATGCGCACCAACGATGGGATGCTTCCGCGCGAGTTCGTCGAGGAGCTTCGCCATGACAGGGCCTAGCCTTCTCGCGTTGCCGATGAGATCGTCTTCTTCATAGACGCGAAGCGTCGCCAGCGCTGCGGCACAACCCAGAGGATGGCTGTTGTACGTGAGCCCCGACTGGAAGACTTTGTCACGAAAGTGGTCGGCGATCCGCTGCCGAACGCCGACGGCGCCGAGCGCCACATAAGCGCTCGTCAATCCCTTCGCCATCGTGATGATGTCGGGGACGACGTGCCAATGATTTACGGCAAACCACTCGCCCGTTCGCCCGAACCCGGCCATGACTTCGTCGCACACCATCAGGATGCCGTGCTTCGTGCATAGCTCGCGAACACCTTCGAGGTAGCCGTCGGGCGGGATGAGCACGCCGTTGGTGCCGGTCACGGTCTCGAGAAAGAACGCGGCGATTGTCTGCGGCCCCTCGAGTTGGATGATTTCCTCGAGCATCGCCAACGACGCGGCGGCGGTGTCCGAGCCACGACCGGGGCCGTGATACGGATCGAGCACGTGAACGACGCCCGGCATTCCCGGTTCGGTGCTCCAACGGCGCGGGTCGCCGGTCAGCGCGATGGCACCGTGCGTGCCGCCGTGATACGAACGATAACGCGCGAGGATCTTGTGGCGTCCGGTGAACGCCCGCGCCACTTTGATCGCGTTTTCGTTGGCGTCAGCGCCGCCGTTGGTGAAGAAGAAGACGTCGATGTCGCCCGGCGCGAGTTCGGCGAGCTTCGCGCCAAGTTTGCCTCGCACCTCTGTGGCCATGAATGGGTTGGCATACGCCATCGTCGCGGCCTGTTCCTGAATCGCGGCGATGATGCGCTCGTCGCCGTGTCCGGCATTGACGCACATCAACTGACTGTTGAAATCGAGGTAGCGCTTGCCGTCGGCCGTCCAGAAGTAGACACCCTTGGCGCTTGCCATCGCAATTGGATCGACAGAGCCCTGCGCCGACCATTCAAACATCGTGTGACGGCGGCAGAGGTCGATGATCTCGGCGTCGGACAGCGCGGACTGCGTGGTCGTCGTCACGGTTCGATCCCCCTCGAAGCGGCGCGATCGCCCGTCTCGCGATCAGCGTGAGTGTGGTGTGGGCGCGGTGACGGGCGTGCCTGCGCTCGGCCGCGGCTGACTCCAGTCGGTGTGCGGCGCCCGGTTTTCGACGATCCAGCCGTAGACCAGCCGGCCGTACGACATCCATCGCATTTGCTTGCGCTCGAAGAACGGCGTCAGCGCGCGCTGAAGTGCCGGCAGCCGGTAGAACGGCACCCCGGGGAAGTAGTGGTGCTCGAGATGGTAGTTCGAGTTGAGGTAGACGAAGTCCCAGAACCAGTGGCCACGCATCAGCGTCCCCCACTTCGCCGGATCGTTGGGGTCGATGTCATAGTGCTGACCGAGGCGATTGAGCGTGAACGCGATCGGGAAGATGAAGAAGACCGGAATGATGCTGGTCCGCAGCGCCGCGTAGAACCCGAAGACGTACCAGAGGACGGCAATCGCCAGGAGGTGCGCGGCGACTGACACCTTCCGCTCGGCCGCGATCGTCCGCTGCAGATCCGCCGCATAGGTCGCGCTTTCTTTCCGAGCGGCTCGGAAGTAGATCGGAAAGAGCGCCGGCGTCGCGTATAGCAGCTTGTACCAGCGCGCGTTCACCTTTGGCGACAGGTGGTGCCGCTTGGGATCGTCCACGTCCGATCCGAGCTCCGCGTGATGGTCCAGATGCCAACGCGTGAACTGGCTCGCCGAAATCCCACTAGGGATGGCGTAGAGTAAGCCCATGACTCGGGTCGCGAAGGGTCGCGCACGCTCGAAGACGTTGTGGTGCAACACCTCGTGCAACAGGATCGTGAAGTTGAAGATCGTGAACCCCTGGACGAACGCCAGCGGTAGCCAGATGAAAGGGTTTTCGAACCGTATGAGTCCCCACGTCGCCAGCCCAAGAATGGCGAACTGTCGGATCGACACCACGAAGTGACGGAGTGCTGACTTGCGATGAAACGCCCGCAACTCGTCACGGGGAATCGCCTGGCTGAGCTCAGCCTTCAGCGCCACCGCATGCTGCGCGAAGTGATGGGACACTTTCATCGATCTTAGCAGCATTGGGGTTCGCGGCTCGCGGTTGGCTGCTCGCGGTTCGGCGGCGGGGACTGACGACCGACGACCGGCGACCGTTACGGTTCACACGGCTCCGCGCGAGGTGCCGTTCTTGTCAACGCTACTCCTACCAGCACTGCCGTGGCGCCAATCACGTTCGTCAGACGCAGTGGCTCGCCAAGAAAGACGACGGCCGTCGCCATCGCGACAATCGGGATGACGTTCGAATAGACCGATGTCCGCGCGCTGCCGATCTGGCGGACGCCGGCGTACCAGATGGTGTACGCCACACCGAGGGCGAATATCGACGAATAGACAATCGAGAGCCAGGTGCGCCAGCCGAGCCCGCTCCACATCGTGGCTCGCACGTGAGGCCACATGACCGGCACATAGATGAGCGTCCCAAAGGCCATCGACAGACCTGTGACGCCGACGGGCGAATGGCGCGAGATCAGCCGTCGCGAACCGAGCGTATAGATCGCCCAGCAAAGCACTGCCGCCACCATCATCAGGTCACCGGTGAAGCCGCTGCCGCCGAGACTGAAGCCACGGCCGACGACGATGTAGATGCCAGCGAGAGACAGGGCGGCGCCGATCCAGTGGCGCAAGCCAACCCGCTCGTGTCCGAGCATCGCCGAGATCAGCGCGATGACGACCGGTGTCGACGCGAGCATCAGGGAGCTGTTCGCAACCGTCGTCAGCGCCAGCCCGCCGATGAAGAAATATTGATAGAGGAAGTGACCGACGAAGCCGAGCGCGGCGAGTTCGATGGCGTCGCGTGCGGTCAGTCGAGTTGGCGTTCGAAAAATAGTCGCGAGCCCTTCGGAGCGTGCGGTCGGCCCGCTGAATCGCAGCACGCCAATCACCGCGAGGAAGACGACGGAGACGATCGTCATCCGTGCGGCGTTGAAAGCCTGGGGATTCAACTTTTCGAACGCGAACTTTACGATCGAATAGTTGGTGCCCCAGATGATCGCCATCAGAAGCAGCAGCAGATCAATCATCGCGGACTGACCGCTTCACCGCTTCTCGGCCCCCACTCTCGTTGCGTTTCCTTCCTTCCCAGCGGCGTCCGAGCACGGCGCCGTGAGCACCATGCCCGCCGGCAGCCCCGGATCGGGCGCCAGGGGCGGCTGCGCCAGGCAATCGGCCACCTCTGGTCCGTACTGCGGACTCACCCGCAGGACGATTCTCGCCACGGACGTTTCAACCGTGGCGAGAAACGCAGCCGGCTTGAACCCTGCCCAGGCGACCAGCGCCACGAGCGGAAGGACAACAAGCGCCTCGCGCAAACGCAGGTCCTTGAGCACATCACCCGCCGGCCCGCGCAACTCACCGAGCATCATCCGAGAAAACAGCCACAGGAGAGCGATGGCGCTCAGGGCCTGTCCGGTAACTGCGACGATCGCCCACGTCTTCGTCGTCGGCCAGAGTCCGTTGACGATCAAGTCCGTGCCGACAAAGCCGTTCAGCTTGGGCACGCCCACGAGCGAAAACGTCAGGAACAACCAGAGGACCGCAGCGACGGGCATCGCATTCAGCAAGCCGCCGTAATCGGATATTGACGTCGAATGCCCGCGGTCGGTAACGACCGACGCTACGAGGAACAGCGCCGCAATCGCCAGCCCCTGATTCACCTGATGAACGGCACTCCCCGTGAGCCCGTCGGGGGTGAGCGCGAACGCGCCGAGCGTCACGAGGCAAAGGTGGCTGAGACTCGCGTAACCCAACACTCGCGTCCAACTCGTCTGAGCGAACGCCGCGACCGCGGCAAACACCGTTACGACGGCTGAGAGCGCAACGATTGCCGGGGCGAAGAGCCGGGTCGCATCCGGCAAGAGTGGCAGGCACAGGCGCAGAAACCCGAATGTCGCCATTTTAAGAAAGACAGCGGACAGCAAAAGCGGCACGGCCGTCGTTCGCTCGCCGTCGGCAGCACGCCACCAACGGAAGACCCCGCCGACCCCGACGACAAAGCCGGTAAAGAACACCAGGAACACCCATCGCTGGACTGCCAGCGGAAGCGTGAGGTTCTGAAACATCCGCAGATCGAACGTCGCAGTACCTGTGAGCGTCCGGCCCTGCACGTAGAGGATGAGCACGCCGGCGAGAACGAGGGCACCTGGCACGACAGCCACGAGCGCGAGGCGGACGGCGGATCGGGACCTGCCATCAGCCGCGCTGATGGCGGCGCACATCGAGGCCGCCGCGACCATCCAACTCACGGTGAAGAGCAGGAGATCGAGCGACATGTAGACGCCGAGCATCCCAGCTTCGAGCAGGAGCACCGCGACGAAATACTCAGTGGGCCTGGCGGGAACATGTGCCCAAACCGCGAGGGCCGCGAGGCAACACAGGCCCGTCGTCAGCAGTACGAGGAGCAGGCTCAGGCCATCCACGCCGAACACCATGCCGGCGCCGAGCGAGGGCACGGCCGCCAAACCATCCGTGAACTGCCACTGCGCGCCCCTGACGGCGAAGCCTCGCCACAGCGGTACCGACAGCGCGAACGCGGCTAATGTCGTGACGGCCGCAATCGCGTGCAACCAGCGATCGCGGCCCGGCATCAGCCGCCCAACGACGGCGACTGCGAGTGCGCCCGCGACCGGCACGAGGGCGATGACGGAGAGGAGATGACGCTCCAAAGGATCGACCTATTCTGCCTCGGTTGGGTGCCTCTATTTGACGCAGAACTCCCTTATTTCGCAATGGTTTTCGTTGTCGGGGTTTCTTGACGCTCTGTCGAAGCGCGGCCTATACTGCCGTATGGCGCACCTTTTCGCGGCGCTCTCCTTCCCCGCGGCTCTGGCGTTCGCATTGTTCCTGCCTGAGTTGCAGGCACCTCAGCGGCCGAGCGAGCGGCGGAACCGCGAGGTCTACGTCAGCGTCGTGGACAAAGACGGTAAAGCCGTGACTGGCTTGACCGCTGCCGACTTCAAGGTGCGCGAGGACAACGTCGTCCGCGAGGTCTTGAGTGCCGGACCGGCAACCGAGCCGTTGACGATTGCCATGACCGTCGACGACAGTCAGCCCGCAACCCACGCGATGCAATTTATTCGCGATGCGCTACCGGCATTCTTCAAGCGGCTCGACGGCAAGGCGCAGATCGCGCTATCCACCTTCGGCGAACGCCCAACGCCACTCATCGAATACACGGATAGCACGGCAGAGTTGCAGAAGGGCGTCGGCAAGCTGTTCGCTCGCTCCGGCGCGGGCGCCTATCTGCTCGAAGCCCTCGTCGAGTTGTCGAAAGGAATCGAGCGGCGCGAGGCCAAACGCCCGGTGATCGTGGTCGTGGCCGTTGAGAGCGACGCTGAATTCAGCAACCTCTACTACACGAGAGTCGTTGACGCGATCAAGAAAAGCGGCGCGACGATGCACTTCATGGGCATCGGAACGCCATCCTCGTCGACGACCGACGAGATGCGCAACCGGAACATGACGATCGCCGAAGCCACGTCGCTGACTGGCGGCCGTCGCGATCAGGTTCTAGCAGAGAGCGGGCTGTCCGATCGCATGGTTCAGCTCGCCGACGAGCTCTTGAATCAGTACGTTGTCACCTACTCTCGCCCTGAGCAGCTGATCCCACCGGAAAAGCTCGAGGTGTCGGTTACCAAGCCGGGCCTGACCGTGCGGGCGCCGAAGCGCGTGCCGGCCCGCTGAACGTTCGATCCATGTCGACCCTGCGCCGCGTGCCGGCCATCATCGCCAGTGTTGTTCTGGGAGTGGTGTGCCTTGCCGCGCAGGACCCGAAGCCACAGACGCCCGAGCAGAAGCCACCACAGACTCCCGAACAGAAGCAGCCGCAGACGCGGCTGCGGAGCGGCGTCGACCTTGTGCCGCTGAGCGTCACGGTCATGGAAGGCACGCACTATGTTCCCGATCTGGAGGAAACTGACTTCGAGGTTTTCGAAGACGGCGCCAAACAGGCGATCTCCTTCTTCTCGCGCACCCAGCAGCCGATTGCGCTCGCAGTGCTGCTGGACACCAGCGCCAGCATGAACGAACGCCTGCCAACCGCGCAGGAAGCCGCGATCGGATTTGCCCGGCGCATGCGTCCCGACGACGTCATGGAGGTCATCGACTTCGACAGTCAGGCCCGAATCCTCCAGACGTTCACCAACAGCGTGCCGGCGCTCGAAAAGGCCATCCGCGCCACCGACGTCAACGGATCGACGTCCCTCTACAACGCCATTTACGTTTCGCTCAAGGAGCTCAAGCGCGCCAAGGCGAACTCACCGGAAGAAATCCGGCGTCAGGCCATCGTCGTGCTCTCCGACGGCGACGACACGTCGAGCCTCGTCCCTTACGAAGAGGTGCTGGACCTCGCGAAGCGTTCCGAGACAGCGATTTACGCGATTGGCCTTCGGCCGAGCGGGACGTATCGCACCGAGTTCAAGGAAGCGGAGTTCGTACTCAAGCAGCTGGCTCAGGAAACCGGCGGCCGCGCCTATTTCGTGCTCGCCGCGGCTGAACTGCCGAAAATCTACGAGCAGATTTCGGAAGAGCTGGCCAATCAGTACAGCCTGGCGTACTCATCGAGGAACCCGATGCGCAACGGCGCCTGGCGCCGCGTTGTCGTCCGGGTGACCAGACCAGGCATGACGGCGCGCACGCGCCA
>AR_comb_assmDRAFT_10098598_pt1 | contig 21977 bp, 21 predicted proteins | sample ArasoioldDNA_FD_10543 | JGI IMG/M metagenome (IMG submission 10543) | reverse complement strand
AATAAGGACCAGCGGAAGCCGCTGTACTCGGTATGGAATCCGGCAGTGAGTTCCGATTCCGCCTCGGGCAGGTCGAAAGGTGCACGATTCGTCTCGGCCACCATCGCGATGGCAAAAATCATGAACGCCACAATCCCGAGAGGGAAGAATTTGAAGAGGAACCATTCGTGTTGCTGGAACTGCGCCTGCACGATCCCGATCATGCTCAGCGTGCCAGTGCTCGACTCATTCAGGCTGGTCATCAGAATTGCCGATACCACTGCCAGCCCCATGGCCACTTCGTAAGAAACCATCTGCGCACTCGACCGCAGCGCCCCGATCAACGGATAGTGCGAGTTCGATGCCCATCCGGCCGTCACGATTCCCAGTACGGACAATGACGACACGCCCAGCATGAACAGGATTCCGATGTTCATATCTGTGATCGCATGCGTCGGTCCGAACGGTACCACCACGAAAACGGTAAACGCGGCGAGGACCACAATAAAAGGAGCCACCCAAAAAATGACTTTGTCTGCTCCTTCCGGAATGATGTCTTCCTTGAGCAGTAACTTCAACGCATCGGCGATCGGTTGCAGCAGTCCATGCGGACCCACTCGCATCGGTCCTAATCGAACTTGCATGTGCGCCAGGATCTTCCGTTCCAGCCAATTCATCGCGATCACCGCGACCGACAGGCCCACAAACACCAGCAGGATGTAGACCGTCGCCCAGAAGATATTTCCCGCAGCGCCCGGTGTGGTCTTAACGTTCGGATCGAGATACGCTTGGATGTACTGGATGAGATCGTGCATTTACCGGTCTACCTCGCCCAGGACGATGTCCAGCGTGCCGATGACCGCAATCACATCGGCGACAAGTTGCCCGCGGCACATAATGTCGAGAGCCTGCAAATTCACAAACGAAGGCGGCCGCACGCGCACTCGATACGGCTGCGTCGATCCATCGCTCACGATGAAATATCCCAGCTCGCCCTTGGGCGCTTCGATCGAGTGATAAATCTCGCCGACCGGAGGCTTCATGACCTTCGGCACCTTCGCCATGATCGGCCCTTCCGGGATTCCCGCCACCGCCTGCTCGATAATTCGTAGCGACTGCCGCATCTCGATCATGCGCACGATATACCGGTCATACGTGTCGCCGTTCTCACCGGTCGGAATCTCGAAATCAAAATTCTTGTAGTTGGCGTACGGCAGCGCCTTGCGAATGTCCCACTTTACGCCGCTCGCCCGCAGCACTGGCCCGGTTACGCCGAGCGCGATAGCGTCCTTGCCGGAGATCACACCGACGTTCTTGGTGCGTTCCAGCCAGATTCGATTCGTGGTCAGCAACTCTTCGTACTCGTCGATCTTGGGCTTGACGAAGTTGCAGAACGCCTTCACTTCCTTCTCGAAGCCTTCGTATGCCTCATATTGCAGCCCGCCAATGCGGAACGCGTGTGTAGTAAGCCGTGCCCCGCAATACTTCTCGAAGATCTTCAGGATCTCTTCCCGGTCGCGAAAAGTGTAGAAAAGAGGCGTAATCGCGCCGATGTCGAGCGCATGCGTGCCGAGCCATAGCTGGTGGCTGGCAATCCGATTCAGTTCCGTGAGAATGACGCGAATGTACTGCGCCCGCGGCGGCGCCTCGACGCTCAGCAGCTTCTCAACCGCCTCGCAGTATCCCAGCCCGTTCGAGACCGCAGCGACGTAATCCATGCGGTCCACATACGGATTGAACATCGTGTACGTGCGGTTCTCGGCGATCTTCTCGACACCGCGATGCAGGTAGCCAATGACGCACTCCAGCCCAAGAACCTTCTCGCCATCCAGTCGCAAAATGACGCGCAGCACGCCATGAGTCGCCGGATGCTGCGGCCCCATATTAATGACGAGCTCGTTCGAGTCCAGAAACGTCTTGTCCGGCGTTTCCAGATCAAGCGGCGAAAGTGTGTTCGGATCAGTCATGAATCGGTCGTTGGTCGGTAGTCCTTAGTCATTGGCCTCGCAATAAACTTTCTTGAGTGTTTCGTTCCGTTTCTACCGCTTCCGTAATCGCCGTTAGCTAACGGCCAACTGCTAAGGGCCAAGAGCTGCTTCTCTTACTGTCCGCTCTCAATCCCCAAATTGATCTGCACCCATTCATTATCCTGCTGCAAGATCCCGTAATCCTTCCGCAACGGGAATCCCTTCCACCCATCCGGCAACAAGATCCTCTTCAGATCCGGATGCCCCTCAAACTTGATCCCGAACATGTCGTACACTTCGCGCTCCAGCCAGTTGCACGTCGTCCAGAGCGGCACCGCGCTCGGAATCGACTCGCCATCCGCAATCTGCGTCTTCACCCGAATCCGCTCGTTACGCGCGAACGAATAAAGGATCCAGACAACATCAAACTGCTTCTCCCGCTTCGGATAATGCACCGCAGTCACATCCACGCAGTAATCAAACTGCTCGTCGTCGCGGAGAAGTTGGAGAAATTCCGGTAGCAGAGATCGATCGACTTCCAGATAGTTCTGTCCCAGATGTGTCAGCGCATTCAGCCCTGAGCCGTATTCGGCCTTATACTTGGCGACCATCGGCGAGTCCCACGGTGTGGGGACCGGCCCCGTAGGCTTCGGAGGCGCGGGATGTCCCGCCGGTGCCGCAGCCTTCGGAGGCACAGCTGCCGCGGTCGCGGGTTTCGGCGGAGTCGCTGCCTCTGACGGCGGTGATGGCTTCGTTGGAGTTGTTGTTTCGGACTGAACTGATCCGGAAGTAGTAGATTTCACGCCGCCAGGAACGGCGGGTTTCTCCGCCGTAGGTTTCTCAGGTTCCGACGGCGGCGGACTGGGGGATTTGGTTTCGTCCTGCATAACGCGACGGCACAGACTCCGGCGCAAGCTGCGTTCAAAAGAACGTTCACTTTTATCAGCTTGAGCGGACAGTGTCAACGACCGACGTAGCGCAAAGTTCTCGGAATTTTCATTCACCTGCAAACGCACGTCTGATCTGTCATCCTGAGCGGAGTTGTCGCGAGCAACGCAAGCGACAACGCAGTCGAAGGATCCCTTTCAACTGAGCCTGTGCCCTCACGCGAAGAGACATTTTCAGGCGTGTTTAAGCGGGAACAATAATGGAAGGCTATCTGGATTGTGCCTGATAGGTCTCGATCAAGTCCCGGATGCGCTGCGCATCCTGCTTGCGGTGCCCGTGACTGGTAATGGGGTCCGATCCACCCGTCGATTCGATCGCAATCTCAGCCCAGAAAACGCCAGTCGAGATGTGGACGGAGGCAACTTTTGAAATCGGAATGCTCTCCTCGTTGCTACCGAACAGTCTGCCTTTTGTGCGGATCACCCGCTGCGGGCTCACAACGATCCTGGTAGGAAAGAAGAAATTGCCTTGAGTCCAGCGCGATGCGGAAAAGGTTTCCGCTGGAGAAGAATCCATCGGTTCAAGATCAGGAGAGGCCATTCGGCTTGAAATCACTCAATGACTCAATCAGCTATACCCACTCCAGCGCGCCCTTCCTCCACACCCATACGTACCCGACGATCAGGATGGCAAGGAAAATCATCATCTCCAACAACCCAAACAATCCCAACGCCTTAAACTTCACCGCCCAGGGAAACAGGAAGATCGTCTCCACATCAAACACCACGAACAAAATGGCAATGATGTAGTACCGCACTGTGTATCGTCCGCGTGCATTGTCGACCGGATCGATGCCGCACTCATACGGCATCAACTTGGTCTTGCTGGGATTGTCGGGTCGCACCAGCTTGGCCGCCAACAGGGTAATCGGCAACAGCGCACCTACAATTGCGATAAAGATAAAAATCGGAACGTAGTTTTGAGGCATAGTTCTTCCTGAATCCAGCACGCCATCCTAGCGTGGATGACAAAGGACTTCAAGCCAAACCGTTTCGAACAGATCAAAGAAAATCTCGGCTTAAAAGACTTCCTTTGTGAACCTTCGTGTCCTTCGTGGTTCAAGCCGTTGCCGTGACTCTATGAGAGTCCGTTCCGCGTCAAAGGCAGCTCCCGAATCCGCTGCCCCGTTGCTGCATAGATCGCGTTGCAGATCGCCGGAGCAATCGGAGGCACGCCCGGTTCTCCAACTCCGGCCGGTGCAGCGCTGCTTTCGACAATAGTCACATCGATATGCGCCGGCGCATCGTTCATCCGCGCCACCCGGTAGTCGTGAAAATTCGACTGATCGATGACTCCATTGGTCGCCGTGATCTCACCCGCCCGGGTGAGGCCGGTCCCGAAAACAGCTGCGCCTTCAAATTGCGAACGCACCATGTCCGGATTCGCCACAATCCCGGCATCCACTACTGTTGTTACACGACGCACGAGCACCGACTTGTTGCTGTCAACCACCACCTCAGCCACACTCGCGACGTAGGTGAGGAAACTTCGGTGCACGGCAATTCCCATACCCCATCCATTTCCTGGCTTCCGCTTACCCCATTCTGCCTTTTCCGCAGCCAGTTCCGCGACGTGCCGCAGCCGTGCCGTGTCATAGGGATACTTCTTTGCGGTTTCGGCATCCTGGCCTGCATCGACGGTGCGGCCCGGCCCGATCAGCGCCATCAGATAGTCATAGGGATCACGGTTCGCAGCATAGGCAAGTTCATTGGCGAACGACTGCACCGCGAACGCGTGATAGATATTTGCCACCGAGCGCAGCCAGCCAATCCGCACATGCGCCGTCGCCGGCCCATTCTCCGATCGGAAATTGGCGACATCGAAGGGAATCACATTCCACCCCAACGACATTTCGCCCTCATCGCTGTATACCGCGTCCTTATCAAAGGTCGATCCAATCGGCGGAAAGACCGAGCGCTGCACCCAGGCCTTCGGCATGCCTTTGTCGTCGACCGCCGCCTTTAGATACATCGCAGCCACCGAATGGAAGTAATCGAACTTGATGTCGTCTTCACGGCTCCATACGACCTTGACCGGCTTGCCCGTCTTCTTCGACAGGACGGCCGCTTCGACCGCATAATCGGGCTTCGACTTGCGCCCGAACCCTCCCCCCAGGAAAGTCACATGGCAGGTGATGTCTTCTTTCTTCAGCCCAAGTGCTTTTGCGACCTCCTCCTGCACTCCGACCGGATTCTGCGTCGGCGACCACACCGTGACTTTGTCGCCGCGTACATCCGCCACAGCCACCGGAGGCTCCATCGACGCGTGCGCCAGGTGCGGCGCGAAGTACTCCGCCTCGATGATCTTTCCGCCTTTGGCAAATTCTGCGTCCGGATCGCCGATCGCCTTCACTGCTTTGCCCGGCTGCCGCGCGGTCTCCTGTAATTGCTTTTTGTAGTCGGCTGACGAGTAGGACGCATGTGCACCGTTGTCCCACTCAATCTTCAGCTGATTGCGCCCTTTGAACGCCGACCACGTATTGTCGGCAATCACCGCGACGCCCCCCAGCGGTTGAAAGGCATGGGGCGCCTTGAACGGATCGATCGCAATCGTCTTCTGAACTCCCTTCACCTTCAAGGTGGCTGCATCATCGACTGATTTGACCTTGCCGCCGAGCACCGGTGGATGAGCAATCGCGGCATAGAGCATGCCGTCGACGCGGACATCCATACCGAACAGCGGTTTACCCGCGCACACATCCGTCACATCGTACCCAGGCGCGGGCTTCCCGATGTAACGCCACTCCTGTGGACTCTTGAACTTCAATTCCTCTCTCTTCGGAACAGGAAGCTTTGCGGCCGCAGCGGCCAATTCGCCATATCCCAGAGTGCGGTTCGAACTCCTGTGCGACACAACGTGTACAGGATCCGCCACGCACTGCGATTCCGGAACTCCCCACTGCTGGGCTGCAGCGCGGATCAGCATCAGACGCGCCGTTGCACCGGCTTCGCGCAACGGTTCGAAGAACTCGCGCACCGAGTGCGAACCGTCCGTGTCCTGCGATCCATACCGTTCGTCGGCATCTCCCTGGATGACTTTCACCCGGCTCCAGTCGGCATCCAACTCGTCGGCGAGAATGCGCGGCAGACTCGTCCGCACTCCATTCCCCATCTCTGTTCGGTGCGACACAATCAGCACTGTCCCGTCCGGCTGGATCCCAAGAAAGACGCCCGGATGAAATACCGTCGCATCAATGGATAATGCGCCTGCAGCAGCGGGCGCCCCGGTTCGAGCCGCACTTACTAGAAGCGGAGATTTTCCCACCGCTAGCACGAAAGCACTCGCCGAAAGCGCCCCCTGCAGGAAACTACGACGCGTGACGTTCGCGATAGAAATTTTTTCAGACTCATTTTCCAGGGTGATCATGCCAGCTCCTTGGCCGCTTCTTTGATGGCGGCGCGGATCCGCTGATAAGTTCCGCAACGGCAGATGTTGCCGGACATTCCATCATCAATGTCTTCGTCCGTTGGTTTTGGTTTCGAGGAGAGCAGGGAAACCGCCTGCATAATCTGTCCCGGCTGGCAGTAGCCGCATTGCGGTACGTTTACCTCGGCCCATGCCTTTTGCACGGAGTGCGGTCCATGCTCCGAGATGCCTTCAATGGTGGTGATCTCGTGACCCTCCACCGTTCCTATCTGCTTCGAACAGGAACGGATCGCCTTGCCGTTGTCGAGCACCGTGCATGCTCCACACAGCCCCATGCCGCAGCCGAACTTTGTTCCGGTCAGTCCGAGAATGTCGCGTAGATACCACAGCAGCGGCATCTCCGGATCGCCGTCAAACGAGCGAGCGCTTCCGTTTATCTTGAGACGAACCATAGAGCACGTCCTGGATTGAGGTAGGAAATTATCGGCCTATTCTACTGCCATACCAGTTGTGCTTGCATGAGAATCGGCTGTGTAGGGGCGGGGCGCCTCGCGCGTGCCGAGCGGCGCGAGTGGGTCCTCACTTCTCCCAATGGGTCGAGGCGAACTTCTCAGGATTGAAGATCTCCGGATCCAGCTTCACGTTCGCCTGAATGTCGGAATAATCCTCGGAAAAGACCTTTTTGCCCTCGGAATACACTTCCACTCCTGCGGCGATCCAAGCCCCGGCCAAAGGCTGGTAATGGATAAACCGGATGTCATCCAATTCCTTCGGATCTGCCCGAGTCGGTTCGATCTCGCGCACAAACAGCAGCGTTTCTTTCGTCACCCAAACCTGTTTCGATTTCAGATCGCCTGCCTCTGCCCCCACCACATAGACCGGCTTCCCATCCCATGTGTCCACGCGCAGCTTCGACAAATCGTAGCCTTCACCCCGGACCACCTGGATCGTCTTCTCCGGATCCTGCCGGTACACGTCGAATCCGAACACTAGCAGCATGTTCATCGAATTCCGAGTCGAGACGACTTTGTTGTCCTTGATGATGTGCACCACTCCATCAACCAGGACGTATCCTTTTCCATCGCTCGCCGGCCCGATATCGATCCGCAACTTGCCGGGCAGCAGTGCCGCCTCGTACCAGGTCTCCGCCGTGCTCGTGCCGTCGGGTTTGTACGTCGTGCTCTTCTGTGTGAATGTGACCGTCTGGTACCAGGTGTCTTTGTACCGCTCGTGCATTGCGCGGAGCACATCTTCGCCATTGCGGATGGCTTGAGCCTGACCAAAGCTAGCAAGAACGAGAACGACCAGAATTTGCCCGACAAGTTTCATGAACCCCTCGTGTCCAGAGCGTTAGACTCTCGCCTTAGACGAGGAACGATAGTAAACGGGAGCAGGGAATCATGTCTTGTCTCCTCGGTGGGAACTCAGCGCCGGGCAAGCGCGTCGCTGATGTCGTGCTGCCAGGTCTGCATCTTTACCGCGTACGCGCTTTCCGAGAACTTATCCACAAGGTTCGCGCCCGCTTCTCCGAGGATGGTTACAGTGAAGCTCGCGGTCACGCTGCTACTCTCCGCTCCGCGCGGCTCAACCTTCACGACGATATGCGCAGTATGGGATTCAGGAGCCACCCGAACGTACTCCGCTCGATGCGAAGGCCAATCGACAGCCACAATCGTCCACACCGCATCCTGCTGGCCGTGACCTTCGCGAAAGATCGTGTCTGCGCGAAACTCAATGGTTTCCGGAAATACCGGTCGCGGATTCCAGGCCTTTATCCATTCCCGCTCACCTTCAGGACTGAAGAAGGGAAACGCCACATCCGCACTGCAGGGAAGAGAGAACTCTCCCCGCCTTCTGATTTGTTGCACCTGCGTTTCGATCGAATTTACTGGATTCATAGAATGCCCTTTCATCTGCTCTATCTGCACTGTCATGTTGAGCGCAGTCGAAACATCCCTACCTGTCTTTCTAACCTTTACTCTCCACCGCAATCGCGAACGCAGCCGCTGCATAAATCACCAGATTCCCAATCCCATACATGCCGTGCAGCAAATGCAGCAGAATCGCCGTCACGAACACCGCAAGCAACAGCCACGCTCCGCGGATCGCCGTCTGCGGAATCAACATCAGAACACAACCCAAAATCTCACCCAGCCCCAAAAGCATCCGTACGAACGCCAGCATATGCGTGCGCGCAAAGTCATGCGCCGCACTCGGCAGCACGAATCTCACCGCTTCGATCAGAATCACGATGCCCAGCGCCCACCGCAGCACGCACATCCCCGTCTTCGCCCCCGGGCAACTCATGCATTCCCCTTCTGCTTACGCTGCGATTTCCTTTTGATCTCCTTCAGTCGGTGGCTTGCGGAGGAATCCAGATCCAGCTCATAAAACTTCTTGAGCTCCCGTATCTTCTCCAGTGACGCAGGGCTGAACGGAGTCTTTCCGTCGAACGCATGCAGCACGATGCCTTCCAGCACGTCGCCCAGCGTCATGTCGTGATATTCAGCAAAACCCTTGAGCACTTTCAGGATGCGTTTCTCCATCCGCACCCCGGTCTGCACCCGCTCGATTTCAAGTTTGGCATCATCCATGTGTACCAATGTACCATGGTACATAAATGAAGACAAGAGAAGGCGAAGCCGGGCCCCCTCAGGGCTGGGAAGCGGTTGCTTAATCAAGACGCTGCGGCTTCAGGCTCCGAAGTTACGCCCGTTACCGCGAATCCCCGATTTCCGTTGTCCACAGCCCTTTTTACCCGTTCCAATACTCTGGGGGGCTTTATGAAGAGACTCTTCATGCTCGGGATTGCCGTGCTCATGTTCGCGGCCGCAGCTGCCGCACAAGACAGGGTGTTCGACTGGATCCGCGCCAGCGACGAAAATGCGCAACTCGATCCCATGGACTACCACGTTGGACGTGTGTATCGTCCCGCGCCCGGCGGCGGCAACATGCACATTGACATTCGCTCCAAGCTTCCCGTGACCGTCATGCTGGCGCCCAACGATCAGTGGGAGGCCGCCACGCAGCATCCTGGCGCGCCGCCGCAGCTCGACTTCATCTGCATGCGCGATCACATCATCAACACGACCTATGAATGCCATTTGCCCGACGGACGTCCCATGGTCCTGCTGATCCGGGATGAGCGCGTGCCCGATCGCGCCGTGGTGCAGGGCATCGTTGCCGTCTTCAGTCACGGCGCCAGGCGTTTTGTTTCTCCCAACGACCTCCGCATTACCTACTACCGTTGGGATTGCGTCCAGAACTGCATCCAGCCCGAGTTTGGCTGGTCCGTGCTGGTGAAAGAAAAATACCAACTCTCTGCCGCTCCCAAGGTCTATAGCCTCCTGACCCCGGATCGCGACGGTCAGCCGATCTGGATTCGCATCAAGGCCCCGATTCCGATGACGGTGGCTCTGGTTCCGTCCTCCATCGCCGACAAGATTTATGACGATCCGTCTTCGTTGGCGTCCGCCCTGCAGGCTACGTCCTGCAAGCAGCGCGGCGTGCAGTCGCTCAATTTCAATTGCAACGTGAATCTCGCCGACGGACGCCAATCGCTGGTTGTGCTGCCCGAAACGCGTGGCAACGTCCCGCACAAGAAAGCCGAGATTGAAATGCAAGCCAACGAGTGCACGGCCAATTGCGACCTGCTGAGCAAAAAACAATAAGCAACTCTCGCATGCTGTTGTCCTAAGGCCAGCGCAGAAAGTAGCGCCGGCATCCTGCCGGCTGTCGTGCGGGCAACTTGCCCGCGCCTGGCGAGACCTGAAATCAAGCAGGACCAGCCTTACCCTCCTTTTAGTCGTCACCACGACTGAAAACTGAGTAGAATCTCCCCGGAGCTTCCCCATGCCGACAGATCAAGATCTGAAAAATTCCTCAAGACGCAATTTTCTGAAACAAACCGCGCTAGGCAGTGCCGGACTCGTCCTGGCCAACGAAGTTCTCTCTCCCAACCTCCTGGCCGCGGCTGCTAAAACCGGCAACGCAACCATGATGGGCGTTCCCTTCGAGGCCAGGGAGCGCGTGCGACTCGGCATCATCGGAGTCGGCGGTCGCGGTACCAGCCTTCTCCACGACTTGCTCGCCGTCGACGGCGTCGAAATCAAAGCCATCTGCGACGTTGTTCCCGAAAAAGTCGAACGCGCGCAGAAGGCAGTTACCGACGCTGGCCAGCCCAAACCCACCGCATTCACCAAAGGCGATTTCGATTTCAAGAACCTCACACAACTCGCTCTCGACATCGTCTACATCGCCACTCCCTGGAACTGGCACGCCCCCATGGCGATCGACGCGATGAAGAACGGCAAACACGCCGCAGTCGAAGTGCCCGCCGTTAATACACTCCAGGAATGCTGGGACATCGTGAACACCTCCGAATCCACCCGTAAACATTGCGTCATTCTCGAAAACTGCTGCTATGGATCCTCCGAGATGACGGTTCTCGAGATGGTTCGCGACGGAGTCTTCGGCGACATCACCCACGGAGAAGCCGCCTACCTCCACGACCTGCGCAAGATTGTGACCGCCAATGAGGGCGAAGGATTGTGGCGGCGCGTCCCCCACATGAAGCGCAATGGAAATCTCTATCCCACGCACGGCCTCGGGCCCGTCGCTCACTACATGGACATCCACCGCGGCGACCATTTCGACTACATGGTCTCAGTCAGTTCCAAGGAAGCCTCTCTGAGTGCTTACGTAAAGACCACCTTTCCTGATGGCGATGACAAGCGTGCCGAAAAATACGTTTGCGGCGACATGAACACCAGCATCATTAGAACGGGAAATGGACGAACGATTCTCCTCCAGCATGACGTCGTCAATCCCCGCCCGTACAGCCGCCTCAACATGATCTCCGGGACGAAGGGGATCTTCGCTGACTATCCGCCGCGCGTCTTCGTCGATGGGCAAAAAGACGAAGAGTGGCAGAACCTTGAGGCCTTTCGCGAGAAATACGAACATCCGCTCTGGAAGAGTACCGGCGACCTCGCGCGCAAATTGGGAGGCCACGGCGGCATGGACTACATCATGAATTACCGCCTGATGGATTGCATCAAGCGGGGCCTGCCGCCGGATGCGAACGTCTACGACGCGGCTGCCTGGAGCGCCCCAACCCCGCTCAGCGAAGCTTCAGTGGCGCAAAACGGCGCTCCGCAAAAGTTCCCCGACTTCACTCGAGGCCATTGGAAGTCAAGTCCGGATGCAGCCGGGTTCGCGCGTTAACGTGCAGGCCGCAGAAGCAGGAGCCCCAATGCCCGAAACCGCACAACTCGAGATTCCGAAGACGGAGATCGCGACCAGGCCCATGGCTGAGACCTCCACCCGCATCGTCTCGCTCGACGCCTTCCGCGGTCTCGTCATGACGCTGATGCTTGGCGAAGCCATGCGTCTTCCCATGGTCGCCGCTTCGTTCCCGCACAGCACCTTCTGGGCCGTAATCGCCTACAACACCGAGCATGTCGAATGGCAAGGATGCTCTCTGCACGACCTCATCCAGCCCGCTTTCTCTTTTCTCGTTGGCGCAGCGTTGCCGTTCTCGATTGCCAGCCGCCAGAAGAAAGGACAGACCTTCGGCCACATGGTCGCCCACGCCGCCTGGCGTGCGCTGCTGCTGGTCGCTCTTGGCATCTTTCTCCGATCACTCTGGTCGCCCGGAACCTACTTCACCTTCGAAGACACTCTCACGCAGATCGGCCTCGGCTATGTCCCACTCTTCCTCCTCGGATTCACGCGAGTTCGCACTCAAGTCATCACATGCGCGTTGATCCTGATTCTGTTCTGGACAGCCTTTGCCTTATACCCTGCGCCACCGACTAACTTCGACTATCCCAGCGTCGGCGTCCCGCAAAACTGGGAGCACAACTACACCGGCTTTCTCTCCCACTGGAACAAGAATTCCAACCTTTCCTGGCGCTTCGATGTCTGGTTTCTGAGTCTTTTCCCACGCGAACATCCCTTCATCTACAACCAGGGCGGATGGTCCACGCTCAGCTTCATCCCCACTCTCGCCACCATGATCCTGGGCCTCCTGACCGGAGAATGGCTCAAGACGCCAAAGTCCACGCAAGAAAAACTGAGAGGACTGGTCATCGCCGGCCTCGCCTTGATCCTCCTCGGCCTGATTTGCCAATGGCTCGGCATCTGCCCCATCGTTAAGCGCGTCTGGACCTCCTCCTACACGCTCTACAGCGGAGGCTGGGTTCTCCTGATCCTCGCCGCCTTCTACGCCCTTATGGAATGGAAAGGATGGCGCCGCTGGGCCTTCCCGCTGTTAGTCGTTGGAATGAACTCCATCGCGGTCTACGTGATGAGCTGGACGATGTCTGACTTCTTCCGCCGCGCCGTAGCTCGCCACCTGGGAAGCGTGATCAATGCCGTCGTGAGTCCGACATTTCAGCCGGTCATCTATGGCTTCAGCGTGATGCTGATCTTCTGGAGCATCCTCTTCTGGATGTACCGCCGCAAACTTTTCTTAAGAATCTGAAGGAAGCTAGGACACCTGAACAAGAGCGTGCCCCCACTTCTGGCCGTAGTTGCCAGAAGTGGGATTTTTGACAGCGGCCGAGAACATGGTAAGGCAGCGATTCACTCAGCCCTTACCCACCACGTACTGCCCGCCCCGCTGGTAAGCCAGATTCCCAATATGCCCCGCGCGCGCAGCGGCCACGCCGGTCTCCACCGGGGCATAAGGCTCCTTGCGCGACTTGATGCAGTCGAAGAAATTCTCCATGTGCGAGATCGTCCCATCTTTGTAGCTCTTCGCGCTGAGCACCGGATTCTGCTCCCGCGGCACGCCTTCTCGATGCACGGTGAACCCGCCGCGATCAATCTTCAGTGTCGCCTCAGTCCCGCGGAATTCGATCCCGCCATCGTCAATCGACGAGCTCATCATTCCCTCGTACACGACGTCGAATCCCGGATACCGGAATGCCGCCTGAATCGTGTCCGGACAATCCCACTCCTCGAACACGTACTTATCCGCGATGATCTGCGCCTGCCGCGGCTGGTCCGCCTTCATCGCCCACTGCACCACATCGATCCAGTGCGTAAACAAATCAGTCATCGCGCCGCCGCCGAAATTCCAGTACCACCGCCAGCGGCTGAACTTGTCCTCGCTGAACGCCTGATCCGGAGCCGTCCCCAGCCACTTCTTCCAATCGAGGGCCTGCTGATCCGTGGGCTTCACCGGCCAGTTCCGCTGATAGTTTTGCCACCAGTACGTCCGCACTTGCACCACGCGCCCCAGGCTCCCGGCCTGAATCAGATCGACCGCATCTCGAAAGTGAGTCCAGCTGCGTTGCTGCATCCCACACTGCAAAATCTGTTTTCCCGAACGCACCGCCTTGGTAAGAATGGCGCCCTCCTCGATCGTGTGCGTAACCGGCTTTTCCAGATACACATCCTTGCCCGCCTTCAGCGCGTCCACCGCCATTGGCACATGCCAGTGGTCGGGCGATCCGATGATCACCGCATCGATATCTTTCTCCAGCACTTCGCGATAGTCCAGATGCGTCGTCGCCAGCCCATTCGATCGAGCCTGCACTGCATCCCGGTTCGGTCCATACACATCACTAACCGCCACAATCTGATACGGCGCCACCTTATCCGCCGAGTCGAGCAGCCCTTTCATCCGCCGGCCGGCCCCAATGACTCCAATCCGAAGAGTGTCATTCGCGCCAAACACGCGCGTGGACGCAAGTGCGGTCATCCCACTGGCAATCAGAAAACTGCGGCGAGTAATCATAAGACCCTCCAAAGTGCGGAATGATCCTATATCAAAGTGGTTCTTTGCGCCCTTAGCGGGATGTTCTCAGCGATCTTTGCGGTTAGGTTTTTTCGGTGGGCCGAAGCGCAGAAAGCCCCTTTTAGTTGTATGCTCGTGTGCACCATGCGCACCCAAATGCTGATCTGCTTATCCTTCGCAATTCTCCAGACCGCTGCTCTCTACGGTCAAGAAACCACGGCCAAGCCCGAAGACACCGAAGTCTGGCAGCCCGAGCCAAAGATCGTCACCCCCGCCGCGACAAACGGCGCTCCTCCCTCGGACGCCATCGTCCTCTTCGACGGCAAGAATCTTGACGAGTGGGTTTCGGCTCAGGACCGCTCCGCCCCTGCGAAATGGACCGTCGCCGACGGTATCCTCACGGTCAGCAAAGGCGCGGGCAACATCGAGACCAAGCGCACTTTCCACAACTATCAGTTCCACATCGAATGGAAGATTCCTGAGAACATCTCCGGCAGCGGACAAGCGCGCGGCAACAGTGGCCTCTTCCTCGCTTCCACCGGCACAGGCGACGCCGGGTACGAAATGCAGATCCTCGACTCCTACAACAACAAGACCTACGTCAACGGACAGGCCGCCAGCATTTACAAACAGAGCCCGCCGCTGGTGAATCCAAACCGCAAGCCCGGCGAATGGCAAGCCTACGACGTCGTGTGGATCGCTCCGGTCTTCAATGCCGACGGCTCGGTGAAATCCCCAGCGTACGTGACAGCGTTCTTCAACGGCGTCCTGGTGCAAAATCACTTCGAACTCAAAGGCGAGACGCGCTATATGGGCCAGCCGTTCTATAAGAAATTCGACGGCGCCCCAATCAAACTCCAGGCCCACGGCGACCCTAGCGGGCCCATCAGCTTCCGAAATATCTGGGTCAGGGAGTTGAATTAGCAGCTCGGCCATCAACTACTTCAGTGCGGCGGTGATCGCCGCCTCAGCTAGCGGCGCCATGATCTCGTATCCTGCTGGGTTCGGATGTAGCCCGTCGTCGGAGAGCTCTTTCTTCAGCGATCCTTTCTCGTCCACCATGACCTCGAAGTAGTTGAGGTATGTGAGGCTGTTCTTATTGCAGTAATCTCTCAGCCATTGATTCAAGGCCACAATTCTTTCTGGCGAATGACGCGCGTTGCGATTCTTTGACTTGTCCGTATAGCTGTTAACCGGCAGCACCGACGAAAACACGATGCGTACATCGTTGGCCCTCGCCCGCTCAGCCATCGATACGTAGTTGGCCTCAATGTCTTCGTTGCGAGTGGGTCCGGTATTGCCCGCAATGTCATTCGTTCCTGCCAACACGATGACGAGTTTGGGCCGCAGGTCAATCACATCCTGCTGAAACCGTTCCAGCATTTGCGACGTGGTCTGCCCCCTGATGCCGCGGTTGATGTACGGGCTTCCGGGGAAGTAACGATGGAGCCTCCACGCCGCAGTGATGGAGTCCCCAAGGAACACGACTCGTTTCTCGCCCGGGTTCGGAGGACGAAGCTTGGCATTCTCATTCCGATAGCGCGCCAGGTTCCCAAAATCGCCGGAGGCTGCACTTTGGGATCCTTTGTCATCGTTCTGACCCCCCACGCGGCCGGAGGGCTTGGTGGCAATTAACGGCCGGGCAGCGCACAAGAGGCCGAAAAGGGCCACGAAAACTAGTGTCGGGATATGGTTCACACGCATGTCAGTCGTGGTCGGCTCGTCAATCAACACGGGGACTCATCTTGAGTCCCTGGAACGACCGGTAGTTCAAGCGGCCAAGCCAGGCGAAGGCCGGGGTCCGCATACGGCTTCTGTCATCGCACTCTTCTTTCGGGAGCCCGATGTTTCCAGTCGTTCCCTCAATCTGAGGAAAGGCCTTTCTACCAGGTAATAGGAGCTGCAGGCTGCCCCCAACGCAAGCACCCAGCTAATCGGAAACCAGTGCCACGGCTGCGATGCCCATCGACCCTGCACAAGGAACATCTCCTGCCACAGGTACAAAGAGTAGCTAAGAACACCAAGGTGGGCTATCCACCTTAGATTCAATGCACGGGTATATATGTTCTCCGCAGTGATGCAGTGATCGATGAGGAGGGCAATCGAGAAGTTCGCCAGAGGGATTGCCGCTAACACCCAGATGACTTCGCGGGTCGACTTGATGCGGTATGCGAGCAAGCACACTGCAATCGAGAGTGGTACTGTGAATTTGGATTTCAGTAGCCGCTCATAAGGTTTCCAGGCATGCAAGGTGCTGCGAGTGAGTGCTAGCAGGCATCCTGTTGCCAACGCGTCGCTGACCATTTCGAAAGAGATGGACACATAGGGCCGGTAAGAATCGTAATACTCATAAACGGCAAGCCTGAGGAGCGGCTGGATCACAATACAAAGAAGAACAGCCTTGATCGCAGCCTTTGGCCGGAGCTTCAACAAGAGCAAGGGCCAGATCAGATAGAACTGTTCTTCTACGGCTAGAGACCACGAATGAACAGTAAACCAGGTCTGATGGGGCGACGGCAGACGCGTGGTTAAGACAGGGTAGTCTCCCAGGTAGAGGGCCGACCGCAGGATCGTCAATATCGGAAGTTTGATGATATGGAACGTCGCCAGTATTAGAAGCGCGGCCAGGAATGTATAAAAGGCTGGAAAAATCCGAAGAACTCGCCGGAAATAAAAGTTTCGGATCGAGATGGTTTGAGTCTTTGCGAATTCGCTGAGCAGCAGGCTAGTGATCAGGAAACCTGAAAGAAGAAGGAAAACCCGCACGCCGAGGTTCCCTATGTCCAGGCCGGTAAAGAAACGCGTCCAAAAGGCACCAACTCCTCCTTTGGAGTGGGCAATCATAACCAAGAGAATGGAGATAGCGCGAAGTCCGTCCAGAGACTGATACCGTTTCGACGTGGTTACCGAGTGTTTCAATTCCATTCCTCTGTCAGCTGCATGAGAGGAGTCGACAAGAAGGCCCTCTTAGACGGGAACTTAAACGCTTGGGATGTTTTGAGGAAAACATCGTGCGTTTGGTTGGTTCAGAAGGTGTCAGTTTGCGTGACGGCATATTCGAACCCCCTTAGATTGCGGATTCGTTCCAATGGGTCAAATGAAGAGGAAGCTGGTGCTCCACATAGTGTGGGTCGTTCCGCCGAGATTTTCAAGGATTACAAGAGACCGAGTGGCAGGGAAAACTGTCAAAGCTAACAGCTCCGTACCCGCTAGAACAACACAGCCTATCTCTTACTTAGCGTAAATCGTACCCTGTTGCAACAGTTAAGATGATTCGTCTATGGACTCAGATCTGAACACTGTGGCAGATAGCTATCTGCGGCACCACGCGACTAGAAGCGACAATGATTTTTGGGCGTGGCAGAGAGTCAATGAAATCCTTCGCGGCAGTGATTTGGATCGCGCCTGGGAAATCACAGTGCTCCTGCTGAGAAAGGCGCCAGATGACGTCCTTGGCTACATTGCAGCTGGTCCGCTAGAAGACTTTATTGATGGCTACGGAGATCACGGCCTCGACCGAGCGGAGCAGGCCTGCGACGAGGATTCGCGGCTACAATTTGCACTGAGTGGCATCTGGCTTTTGCCAGACAGCCCTGTCCTGCATCGCTGGCAAGCGCTAATGACAAAGTACGGATTCCGAACTGGAAGCCGAAAACCACTGTCGTACCACCCAGATTGTTGGTGAAGACATCTCGTTGACGCTCGGCTGGGTTCGCATTGGCTACTCTCACCTGGAGCACTCTTGTTGCATCGAAAGACTGTGACGCCCCGTGCATTTCGTGATCAGAGGCTGAGAACCTACGAGGAATTCAAATGCAATCTGAAATAAAGGTAGGGCAACATTTCAAGTTCAAAATATTGTCCGACGGCCCTTCGCCAGAGCGGCAGGCAATCGTAACTCGCGTGCTTTCTAATCGAGAAGAAGGACTCGGCCCGGAGGCGGACTATTACCTTGCATATTGGGTGGAGGCTTACGAACTTCCAGAAGCAGACCCTCCGACAACTTTGGTGTTTGAACGTGGCATTGACGGAAACGCATACCTCGACGGCCGCGTGGTTACCATCACTTTGCTGAAGTGATCTTCCTCTCCGGAATATCGACCTTCCTGTCTCCGCTCTCAGCACCGGTCGTTCAATCCCCGAGCGCAGAATCCGACGGGAAAACAAGAGTCCGCTGATAGACTTGGCCTGTCAGCCGAGTCCGGGCCCGATCACAATCTCCGCGAAAGGGAACTCCCATGATTCGATTCGCCGGCCCGCTGTCTATCAGTCTCTGCCTGGTTACTTTAGCCGCCTGCCAAAAGCAAACTCAATCCCCGGCCGAACATCAGTCCCCCACGACGAGCCAGACCCCGAGCTCTTCGGCTCCGAAGGTTCAGCAAGTTCTCCACACTGGCGTCGTAATTAATGGCCGCGCACTCAGCCCTCAGCAAATGGTCTCGCTGACTTCTACTTATGGTTATGCGCCACCTCGCGGTCGATACTGGTATGACTCCGCGAGCGGGGCTTGGGGTGTTGAAGGACGCGAAACCTACGGCTTCATTCTGCCAGGGTACGATCTTGGTCCACTCGCCGTAGACGCCTCGGCTGGAAACACCGGCGTCTTTATCAATGGCCGCGAGATCAATACTGCCGAAGCGATCGCCCTGCAGCGCACGTTCGGCGCTGTCTACCAGGGACACTGGTGGCTTGACGGCCACACCGGAAACTTCGGCCTGCAGGGCAATCCGACTCCGCTGGGCAATCTCATCGCCATGCTGCGCACTAAGGGTCGTGGGGCGAGCGGAGACAACTTCTGGGCGACCTCCAACGCCATGGGCAACTCGAGTGGCGGCTGCTCCTATGTGAATGTAGGGAACGGGGAGACCGCTACCAGCGGATGCGACTGAAAATGTGACTTCAGCAGACTAGGCAGCATCAACTCCTCTGCTGCCGGCTGAGCGACGCTGCTTTAACTGCGGAGGACAGTCCTATCTTCATGCATTGACTGTCAGCGTCTCTCGTCGATCAGTGGGGTGTTCATTCCGGTCAAGGCCGCGGCCACGCGAAGCCCCAATGGTGTTTCACGCCTTCCCCCTTCCGACTCACCCTCTGGTACCATCTCCCGCAAGAGCTGTTCTGGGAGGACTCGTTTGCCCGAAAACTCGATCCCTGAACCAAAATCCGACTTCTCCGCAACTCCAGCCCGCCTCCGCGTCCTCGGTATCGTTCTCGCCGGAGGCAAAGGAACCCGCCTATTCCCACTCACCCGCGAACGCGCCAAACCCGCCGTCCCATTCGGCGGCAAGTACCGCATCATCGATTTCGTCCTTTCGAACTTCGTCAATTCCGGAATCAACTCCATCTATGTGCTCACCCAGTTCCGCAGCCAGTCACTGCTCCAGCACTTGAGCGAAGGGTGGCAATTCGGCGGACTCCTCAAAAGCCACTTCATAACCAACGTCCCCGCCCAGATGCGTTCCGAAAGCGAATCCTGGTATCAGGGCACGGCCGATGCCATTTTCCAGAACATCAATCTCATCGAGCAGTCTGATCCGCACGTGGTCGCCATCTTTGGTGGCGATCACATCTACCGGATGAATATCGGCGGCATGATCGACTACCACATGGAGAGGAAGGCTGAAATTAGCGTCGCTGCCATTCCGGTTCCGAAGCACGAGTCAGTCGAATTCGGCGTTATTGAGGCCGCCAACGATGGACGCATCATGGGCTTCCACGAAAAAAAGGCCGACGCTCCCACCATGCCGGGCGATCCCGATCGCGTCTACGCATCCATGGGCAATTACATCTTCTCTACCCGCACGCTGCTCGACCTGCTCATCGCCGACGCCAAGCATCCGGGCAGCCGGCGCGATTTTGGCATGGACATCCTCCCCAAACTCGCCGGACAGGCTCCCATCTACGCCTACAACTTTGAGACGAACCGTATCCCAGGGGAGTCCGATGATGCTGTCCCTTATTGGCGCGACGTCGGCACCATCGATGCCTATTACGAAGCCAACATGGACTTGAACGACGTCAAGCCGCAACTCAATCTGTACAACCGCGAATGGCCTGTGCGCAGCACCAGCTATCCCGATCCGCCCGCCAAATTCGTTTTCGACGAAGCCAACCGCCGCGGTGAGGCGATAGACAGCATCGTTTCCGGTGGATGCATCCTTTCCGGCGGCGTCGTGCGTAAGTCTGTTCTCGGACGCGGAGTCCGGGTCCACGCAGCCGCGATGGTGGAGGGCTGCGTGATCATGGATCACTGCGATATCGGCCGTCGCGCCAAAGTGCGGCGCGCCATCATCGATAAGAATGTCCGCATCGCTCCCGACACCGAAGTTGGCTACGACGCCGAAGCCGATCGCGCTCGCGGTTGGCACGTCACTGAGTCCGGGATCACCGTCATCGGGCGCCAGCAAAGTGCGGTACCCATGGCCGCCATGTTCACGTGACCTGCCAGAAGTTAGAGGAATCGGGTGCCCCACTTCTCCCAGCAGTTCCGAGAAGTGGGGATTTTTGCTGGTGTGCAAGACAAACGATGTTCGAAGTTACCTGTTGGTGGACTCGGAGCAAGTCGCGCTGGCTTATCGCATGCATGAGGTGCACGCGATCTCCCTCAAGCCGCCACGACGCTCGCCTGCGCTTCTTCCGTCCGGGCACGTTCCGTGCTGAATCGGGACTTGAGTCGCAAGATGGGCGACTCGAAGTATTTCCATGAAAGCGACGCCAGCAACAGAGTTAGTGCAAGGCTGGTGCTGAATGATAGTGCACGGTTCAATGCCCAATGCGAACTCAACAATGTCGAAAACACTGCGGTGGAGACGCGAATCACGAATAGGTGCAAAAGATAAAACATGTAGCTGATTGTGCCTATGCGAACCAGGAGGTTTGATCGCAGCGCACGGCAGAACAAGTTCCTTGTGCCGGCTCGCTGTAACACGAACGCGACTACAAAAGCCATCGCGATGGCGATCAATGTATACCCAAAGACCACAAACCGAGCATCCCCGCGCGGATCGCGCGTCATCCAGAGGGCGCAACCAGCCGCAGTCAGCCCCGTCATCGCCTGCCAGCCGGAGATGCGCCACAAATGCTTCGATTCCCACAAAAGCGCAAGTAGGGCCCCGAATGCCAGACTGTCCATCCGTGTCGGAAAAAAGAAGTACTCGGTCTTTTGTCCTGGGGTGTGCATGTACCACCGAAGCGCGGGAGCGAAAAGAATGACCGCAATCACCACCCAAAACAACAGCCTCTTTCCCAGAAAACGAACTGCGGGAGCCCAAAGAAGATAGAACAGTTCCTCAATCGAAAGTGACCACGTCAGGTCGATCCCGCTTGCGGGGGTAGGAACAGCGGACAGGGCAGGGCCAAACCACGGCAGAATCACGACCAGGCTTGTGGCATAAAGCGCAAACGAACTCCAGAGCTTCCCTGAAAGCACGTAATTGCGGCTAAACAACGCGACCGCGAAACAAATCAGCAGGAACAGGTAGTACGGCGGGAAGATGCGCAGCGTCCTCCGCATGTAGAAGTTCCTGAAGTAGTGCGGCGCCCCCCGCATTCCCAGCAGAATCGTCGTGATCAGATAGCCCGAGATCACGAAGAACAAGTCCACTCCGATCCACCCGATGCTGGTGAACCTCGCGAGCGCGGGAAAGCCGATCGCGTGATGCACAAAAACGGACAGCGCCGCAACGGCGCGCAATCCATCCAACTCGCGGATTCTGGGTATCTCAGGCAAAAGGATTGGCTGCTGCCTCAAAAATATATCGCAGCACTTAACTTGCCGGAAGTACAAAGCTTATGGTTTGCGTGGACCCTTACTTCTTCTCATCTGCGGCCGGGGCATCTTCTGCAGGTTTTGTTTCGCCCGCTTTTTCGGGACGCAGCAGCGGGAACAGAATCACATCGCGAATCGTGTGCTGATCGGTCAGCAGCATGCACAGTCGATCAATGCCGACGCCGACACCACCGGCGGGCGG
>AR_comb_assmDRAFT_10084214_pt1 | contig 21998 bp, 21 predicted proteins | sample ArasoioldDNA_FD_10543 | JGI IMG/M metagenome (IMG submission 10543) | reverse complement strand
GGTCCTGCCGTCCAACAAGATCGAGGCGGTCTTCGAGCTGCTCGACGAGATCCCGGCTGATGAGCCGTTCGTCGTGTTCGCCGAGTACCGGAAGCTCATCAACCTGTTGGCGCTGGAGCTGGCCAAGAAGAAGGTGCCGTTCAGCCTGATCGTCGGCGGCCAGTCCGAGGAGGGTCGGCAGGATCAGATCGACCGGTTTCAGAACGGTGAGAAGCGCCTGATCATCGCCACCATCGCAGCGGGCGGAACAGGCGTCACCTTGACCAGGGCCAACACCGCCGTGTACCTGCAGCGGCACGGAAGCATGGTCCTCAACATCCAGGCAGACGGCCGCATCCGGCGCATCGGCTCCGAGCACCACCAGTTCAGCCGGTACATCGAGATTCAGTCCGCCGGCACGGTCGACGCTCGGATCCTGGAGCTGATGCACCAGAAGAAGACGCGACTCGAGGACCTGCTGCGAGACGAGGAGGCGGTGCGCTTCCTCCTCAGTGCGCCGGACACCCCGGTCGACACACAGTTGGCCATCTATGCCGATCAAGTTGAGTACTATAAGCAGAACGCCGGGATCATCGATCCGCGGGATCTGCAGGAGGCTGCGTGATGGCCATATCCACACGACAACAGACCGGCCGCGCTGAGTTGGATCGCATCGCTTCAGCGGCAGGGTATCCAGGCGACGTTCCGGGCTACCTCATCGCCGTTAAGGACATGTCGATCGGGCTGAAGGAGACTGTCGAAGCCCGTCAGTCCGGGCAGATCGACGAGTGGGGATTTGTGGCGCACGTCAAGAACTACACCGTAGCCATGAAAGGTCTCCTCCAAGGAGCGCCGTGGTGACTCACGAAATCATTGACCCGCGAGATCTACAGGAGGCTGCGTAATGGAAGAGGTCTGGGATTTGGACGAGATCCTCGCTCGAGGAGTAAACGCCAAGCTGGCTGCGCCGGCCTCGGAGGCGGAGCCGTTGCTGCAGTATCACGTGGTGGCGCATGAGCTCGAAGCCGGTGGGTACCTGGCAGTCATCTACGAGAATGGATCCCTAGTCCGAGTGCAGCGAATCGACCAAGCGTGGCTCACGCCGTGTGTTGGCGTCTCCTGTCCTGATCCAGTCGACGTCGTCGTCGAGTGACCCTCGACCCCGACGTCAGGTACGTCACCAACTCCGAGACCTGGACGTGGAAGCGCTGCCGCCGGCGCTGGTACATCCAGTACTTCCGCAAGCTGGAGCCGATCCGACAGCCGTTCACCGGGCCGATGAAGACCGGCACTCGGGTGCACAAGGCGCTTGAGCTCGAGTACAGCCCGAACTCCACCGTCACGCTGCTCGAGGCCTACGAGCAGGTCGTAGCGGAGGAGAAGGCGCGGCTCGAGAACGAGGGGTCGCTCGTCCTCGAAGCTGACGTCAAGGCCTACGAGAAGGACGTCGACCTCGGTCGTGCCATGATCGAGGGCTTCGAAGAGTGGCGGGCTGAGACCGGCGTGGACGCCGGTCTACAGGTCACCGACGTCGAGCAGAAGGTGGACGTGGCGTCCGGGATCCCCGGCGTCCGGCTTCTCGGCAAGATGGACGTGCGCGGCTTTCGCAAGATCGACGGCGCCCGGTACTTCATCGACCACAAGGGCGTGCAGTCCATCGTCAACTACGACGGTGATCGGGTCGTGCAGTTCCTCCACTACCACCTCCTCGAGCTGCTGTACCTGATGGAGCAGCACCCCGGCATGCCGCTGTCAGAGCTCCCGGTCTGCAAGGGCACCGCCGTCAATCTCGTCCGTCGAGTGAAGCGCACGGCCAGCGCCAAGCCGCCGTTCTACGACCGGGTCTGGGTGTACCACTCGCTCGACGAGCTGCGCACCTACTGGGACCAGCTGCACGGCATGATCAACGACATCCTTCGAGCAGAGCAGCTGCTCGAAGAAGGTGCGAGCCACAACTTGGTCGCCTACCCCACCCCCGATTACAGCTGTGAGTGGCAGTGTCCGTTCTTCGATGTCTGTGGTCTGATGAACGACCCGGCGTCCGACTCGGAAGGCTACATCTCTCGGTATCTGAGAGAGTACAATCCGGTTGAACGCTACGCCACAGACCCGGAGGACGAAGAACAGGATGCCTGAAGACCGATCACTTGGCCTCCTCCTGCACGGAGGCTCGAAGGTCGGCAAGACGCGACTCGCTGCGAGTGCGCCGAAGCCGGTCCTCATCCTCGACGCCGAAGGCGGGAGCCGGTTCCTCAAGAACCCACTGCCCGGCCAGCAGCCGTTGCGGATGATCGAGTGGCAGATCGACAAGTACGCCCCGCCCGCCTACGACGGGAGTTGGGACGTCTGCGTCGTGTTCGTCCGGAACTACGCCACCATGCAGGCGGTCTACGCGTGGCTCGACTCGGGCAAGCACGACTTCGCTTCGGTGGTGATCGACTCCCTGTCCGAGGTCCAGCAGCGGTGCATCGACGGGCTCGTCGGCGTCAACCCGATGAAGACGCAGGACTGGGGCACGCTGCTGCGTGAGCTCTCCGGTCTCGTGCGCAAGTTCCGAGACCTCACGTTCCACCTCATCAAGCCGCTGCAGTGTGTGGTGCTCGTCGCCATGTCGCGGCAGGTCGACGGCAAGTGGATCCCCTACGCACAGGGCCAGCTGGCGACGACGCTGCCGTACTACATGGACGTCATCGCCTACCTGCAGGTCATGCAGCTGGACGATGGCTCCGGGAGCGGTGTCACCCAGTCACACCGCGTGCTGATGCTGTCGCCTGAACCCCAGTACGAGGCAGGTGACCGCACGTGTACCTTGCCGCAGTACCTCGTCGACCCCGACGTGGTCACGATGATCAACCTCGTGCATCCAGTCCATCAACCAGAAGGAGCCGTCAGTGGCTGAAGTCAGCTGGGCAGATCTCGCCGGTCAGGCGGAGGACGCCCTCACCCCGATCCCATCAGGCGAGTACGACGCCGTCGTCACGAAGGCCGAGATCAAGTTCGCCTCGACGGGCAAGAAGATGTTCTCCATCTCGGCGAAGGTCACAACAGGGCCGCACGTCAACCGCATGTTCTGGAACAACTTCACGGTGACGCCGGACAACCCCAACGCCATGCTGGTGTTCTTCCGGCAGATGAGCGTGTTCGGTCTGCCGATCGAGTTCTTCAAGTCGCTGCCCGCGGACGGCTCCGGCGACCACGCCATCCCGCAGGCCCTGATGGGCAAGCCGTTCCGCGCTCGCCTCAGCATCCGGTCCTGGCAGGGCATCGACTCCAACCAGCTCGACGCTGTGATGCCGCCGACCGCCGGCGTCGTGGCCGCTCCGCAGCCGGCCGTCGGGCCTCAGCCGGTGGTCGCGCAGCCTCAGGCGCAGCCAGTCACCGTCCCGCAGGCTGTGCCTGTTCCAGGCGTGCCGCAAGACGCCGCGCCTCCGCAGCCGGTCCAGGCCGGTCCCACCGTCGAAGAGCTGCAAGCGCAGCTCGCCGCCCTCCAGGCGGCCGCTCCGCAGCCGGCTCCGGTTGTCACGCCCGCGCCGGAGCCGGTTGCGACCACTGACTGGGCTGCACAAGCTCAGACGGTGTCGCCGACCGCCGAGCCCCAGCCGACGGCCGACCAGAACCTCAACTCCACCACCCCTGCTCGGCCCTTCTGACATGATCGGTGAGAACTGGCTGACGCTGACCCGCGAGCGCCAGACCCAGATCGGCACGCTCCCGCTCCACTCGGAGCGGGAGCGGGTCGACTACGTCAAGGACATGATGCTCGCCGCCCACGTCGAGCTCGCCGAGGCCCTGCAGTGTGTGGACTGGAAGCCGTGGCGCTCGGACCGCACGACGTCTCGGCCGGCCTTCGTCGAGGAGATGGTCGACGTGCTCCACTTCTGCGCCAACTTGCTCGTGGCCTTTGACGTCACCGACCATGAGCTGCGTGAGGCGTACGCAGCGAAGAGCCGTGTGAACAAGCAACGTCTACTCGATACAAGGTAAGATCGACGTCATGATCACGATCAACCAGATCTGGAGGTACCTCCGCGGGCGCGCCCTCACGGCTGCTGCGCTCTCCGAGCTCCTCAACCGGGACCCCGACGACGTCAACCAGGCTCTCGAGACCCTCAAGGCAGCGAGGATCGTCAAGGAGACGAAGGGGACGTGGTCGCTGGTCGACGACGAGGCCCGACCCACTGACCTGCGCGACAAGCTCGTGCTCAGCACGGTCGTCAAGGCCAAGTCCGTGACCCGCGAGGACCTCACGCCTCAGATCCCCGGGTCGACGTCCGCGCAGGTCTACACCAGCCTCCGTCGGCTCACGCTGACCGGGCTGGTGTCGAAGGTCAAGAACGGGTCTCGCACGCCCGTCTACCAGCCCGCCTAAGCAGCGTCACCGGGCTCGCTGCCCGTAGACGCAGACGGCGTCCGGACCTCAGGCCAGCCCCCCGGCCTGAGGTCCGGTCCCATCATCATCATCATCATCGCCGGAGCGGTGAGTTGTCGGGCCCTCCCGCTCCGGCGGTGACCACTCGTATCGCCGGGGGATGACGCTCGGGGCCGACCAGCTTAGGCCTTAGGGCAAGCCCCCGGCGGTGCGGTTGTCTCTATCGTTGCAACTATGATAGAGTACTTTCGATGACCGCCACCATCGAACAGCTCCGGACCAAGGCCGGCATGTCCATCAAGGACCTGGCCGTCTCAGCAGGCTTGACGTACAACGAGGCGTACGCCGCCGAGAAGTACGAGGGCGTCGAGATCAAGCGCAACCGCGCCAAGCACGAGCGGAACCAGCAGCTGCTGCGTGAGCACCTCACCCTCCATCTGGACGGGCAGGAGCGTGAGCAGCTGGCCCGCCGGCTCAAGCACTCCAAGCTCTCGGACGACGAGAACCTCGACGACCTTCGTGAGCGGGCACAGGCCGACTTCGTCCGTCGCATGACCTTCGCACCCGTCGGGTGGAGCAAGGAGGCCGAGTGGGAGGGCTACAAGTCCGGCGACCGGATCCAGATCTCAGGCGTCGACACGGTCTTCATCTTCCTGTGCCACACCATCACCGCCAACGACCACCACTGGGTGGACTGCTACGGTGGCGACGAGTTCCGCTCCTTTCGAGTCGAGCGGGTCGTCCGCTAAAGTTTCGAAAGATTCTTCACTGTTGATGTACATCTCTCCTCCCGCTGTGGTAGGATGACCTCATCCGCTCAGCACTGAGAGGACACCGCCACATCAAGGAGATGCCGCCATGCCCACAGAGGCTGCCCACCGCGTGCCGTTCACCAAGTTCGTCACGCCCGTCGCAGAGCAGTACGAGAAGGACCCGATGGGGGCACTCGCCTCCGCGGGGCTGGACTACGAGGTGGTCAAGCGCCCCCTCTACTTCGCCTCGACTGTCCCGTCCAAGAAGTCCAAGCCCATCAAGATCCCGGACCGGTACGCCACCGTCAAGATGTTCGACGGTGACGAGGCGTACATCGCCAACGTCGGCCCGCGCTACGAGGAGATCCAGAACCGCGATGCCTTCGGCGTGTCGCAGGCCCTCGTCGACGTCGGCTTCCTCGTTCACTCGGTCGGGGAGTCGAAGGACAGCAAGCGGGTATTCATGAACCTCCGGGCCCCGGACGGGTTCGAGGTCCTCGACGGAGAGGACCACCACGAGCTGTTCGTGATGGTCCGTACGTCGCACGACGGCACCCTCACCCTGCAGGGGCTGATCACGCCGGTCCGCATCTTCTGCCAGAATCAGATGCGCCTGATCGAGTCGACCGCCGTTGACCGGTGGCGGTTCCGCCACCTCGCCGGCGCCGAGCTCGCGTTCGAGGCCGAGACGATGGCCAAGCTGTGCGTGGACTACGTCAGCTCCTACCAGGACGTCGCCGCCAAGCTGGCGGCCATCGACCTGGAGCTGGACGCCACCAAGAAGATCCTCGAGAAGGCCATGCCGAAGCGGACCGAGTGGCACGAGGGCATCCTGAACGCCCTCGAGAACAGCCCGACCGTCGAGGACGCACACCGCCGCACAGGCTGGGGGCTGGTCAACGCCACCACCGAGTACCTCGAGTGGCTGCGTGAGGTCAAGACCGACGAGGCTCGATTCTCCGCCACTGTCGACGGCGCTGCACTTCGGGCGACGCGGAAGGTGCTTCGTCAGCTGACCCGCTAACGAAGTTCGTAGTAGAGTGGAGGTGTGCCCTACTCCACCCGACAATACGAGTTCGACGAGGTCAACCCGGCGCTTCAGCAGCTCAAGCGTGAGCTGCTGGCGCCGGGCGTCGCTCGTGTCAGCCTAACCGGTCTTGTCAACCCCGCCTCCCATCGACTGAGCTGGCACCTCAAGACTGTCGTCGCCCAACCGGACCCGCCACAGGAAGAAGACTGATGTCTGTACCCGTCCTCATCACCATCACAGTGGTGCTGGCAGTCATGGCGATCGCTCTCGGGCTGCTCGCCGCCTACTTCGACGACAGCCGGTCGTTCTTGCCGGTCGTTGGCGCGGTCATCGCCGGCATTGCTGCCATCGTGTTCGTGTTCGTCGACTTCTCCACGTACAACGAGCACAAGAAGACCGACCGCGGCCGAGGTGACGCGCCTCGAGTTTCCAAGCACCTGATCGACGGTCGCACCGCCGACGGCATCACCGAGTTCCCGGACGGCTGGGGCAACGTCGCCACCAAGTGCGTGTGGACCGGGTGGCGTGCCTTCGAGTCGACGAAGGCGAACGGCGCCAGCTCCCTCGTCCTCGTTCCTGACGCCGAGTGCGACTTCGTAGCGACGGGTCCACGATGAGGATCATCATCGACGACGTCGCGTCGACCTACACGCACCGCCTCGACAGTCACCGCAGCAGCTGGGCCCGGATGGTCCGCTGTGCCGTGGCTGACATGAAGCCGGAAGCCGAGGTCGAGCTCCTGTTCGACGGCGACTGGGACGGCAAGTTCGACCAGTGGGTGATCGTCTACCCGATGGAGTTCACGGGTAAAGGCATCAACATGCAGGGCGGCCCGAACCCGAAGGTGCTGGACCGGCTCGGCCGCCTCATCGACACGGACGACGCCTACAGCCGGGTCGTCTCCCTCGAACGGCCGCTGCCGGACTACAACGAGCTGGTCGTCAAGCCGCGGTTCCATCAGGACCTCACCGAGTTCACCGAGCTGACTGGGTTGGTCCGTGAGGTGAGCCTTGAGTCGGTCGTTCGAGCTGCCGCTGCTGAGGGTGGCGCGAAGCCGTCCGTGGTGCTCGGTGACAGCCACGCTGCCAGCCACTACGTCCGTCATTCGCTGATCCTGCGGCACGACGCCCTCACCTTGTACGGCGCCCTCGAACGACGGCTCGAGAAGATGCTGCCGGCGTGGTCGCTCGACCCGGATCAGTGCTCGGGCGTCAAGCTGGTGTTCGGCAACATCGACGTACGGCACCATCTCTGCCGACAGGACGATCCGAAGGCGGCGCTGAAGTCGTTGCTCGACGCCTACCACGCGCAGGTCGACGATCTCGCCCGGTCCAGCGGCCAGGAGCTGACGATCGTGACGCCGCTACCGATCGAGTTCGAGGCCCGACGCCTGCCGAAGACTGGCTGGTACAAGGGCGCCCCGTTCTACGGCAGCCGAGAGGACCGGCTCGACCTCGTTCGAGACTGGTGGGAGTGGGCGAGCACCGAGTGCTACTACCCGACCTGGCACTGGCCGCTGTCGTGGTACCGGATGGACGGCGAGGAGTACGCCAAGTACCGGATGGAGAAGCCGAACTCTGTCCACCTCTCTCCGCGCTGGCACCTCTGGGACTACGAGACGAACGAGCCCAACGCCCGACTCATCGACGAGGTCTGGGGTGCCTGAGCTCGTCGCCACCGACGTTTACCCCGAGCTGCTGCGGTACGTCGGCATGGCAGCCCGGCTGCAGGACGCCAACATCTCGTCGTCCACTGGCAGAGACGTCACGATCCCCCTCGTCGATGACGCGCTGTGCCAGTGGGTGACGATCTACGACGTCATCGAGCGCCGCTACGCCGGGTTCTCGAACGCCCTCCAGCAGGTGTGGTTTGGGACCATGAACCCGAAGCGGTGGCAGCGGCTGGCCGAGTTCAACTTCACCCAGCAGGAGCTGTCTGCCACCGCGTGGTTGTACGTCTTCATGCTCCACCGGGTGACTGGCTCTGGTGCCTCGTTCGCCTCCGACCACGGGTTCCGCAACTCCATCGTGGCAGACGCCGTGCGGCAGTACCTCAACGGCCACTCGATGCCTGACTACGTCCTCCATGAGATGGAGAAGGGCCGACCCGTCTTCACGTCGATCGGCAACCAGATCCCGGCGTTTCCGAAGCCGGCTGACACGCCGTACGCCCGTGGCAGTGAGCTCTACCTCCATCGCATCATGCCAGAGCTGCTCTGGGACCTGTACTACTGGCTCGTTGAGGAGACTGCTCACAAGGGTCAGATCAGCATCAAGCCGGTGATGGACTGGCTCGGAGCCTACCACCAGTCACGTGGGTGGAGCCGGTTTCACTTCGTGCACACCGCCTTCGCCATGGACTTGGCTGAGTACATGCCGCAGTACGTCGACCCGATGAGTCACTGCTACTTCGGAGCCAACGCCGAGAAGTGCGCTGCACTGCTGTTCGAGAAGCCTCGGGGCCTGAGCAAGGACTTCTTTCATGACGCTGTGATGGAGCGATTCCAGTCTGACGTGTGGGCCATCCGGCCCGAGACGCCTGGCTTTCCCATGTCCCTTGAGGACGTGCTGTGTGACGGCATTCGCTGGATCCGCAACTACATCCCGAAGGGCTACGACCACCTGCATCCAGATCAGATCGAGTCCTCGGCGCCGGACCTACTCGGCCGCCACCCGTCCTACTATCGACACCTCGAACTGTGGGGAGAGAAGCGTGTTCACCCGACCGCCTAACGGCGACAACAGCCTGCTCGAGCACGTCACGTGGTGGGACTTCGTCGGCCAGCACCGCAACGGGCCGGAGCTGACGCCGCTGCGTGACTCCATGCTCAACTACGTCTGGCAGCTGGGGTTCAAGAGCCGGTTCGCCGAACCTGTCGTCCTCCAGGAGGACGGCGTCAACGTGGTCGACGAGTCGAAGCTGGGCGTCGGCTCCAAGGCCCGGTTCGGTGAGCTCCTTATCAGCCAGGTGGAGGAAGAGGAGCTCGTCTATGTCCAGCCTCGGCACGGCTGGGCTGGCATCAGTCTGTTGGCGCTCGCTCAGATGTACGGCAAGAAGCTCACGCTGTTCATGCCCGCCTCCGGCAAGTCGTCTGACACGCAGCGGCTAGTCATTGAGCTCGGTGCCGAGCCTCGGTTCATCCGGATCGCGGCGATGCCGGTCCTCAACAAGTACGCCCAGGAGTACGCCGTCAAGAAGGGGGCGTTCTTCATCCCGTTGGGTCTGCGACACCCGCTTGTCACTGCGAATGCCGTCGCCCAGATCTACGAGTTCATGCGGGAGTACCCGCCGGGTGAGATGTGGTGTGCCACCTCCACCGGGGTATTGAGCCGATCGCTTCAGATCGCCTTGATGCCGAACACCTGGATGGTCCATTCGGTGGCAGTGGCCCGCAACCTTCACGCCGGAGAGCTGGGTCGCAGCACCTTCACCTCCTACGACCGGGCGTTCGATCAGCCCGCGCGGAAGCTGCCGCGCACGTTCCAGTCCGCCCACAACTACGACGCCAAGGCGTTCGAGATTGCAGTCAAGCACCAGTCCATGAACCGGCCGACCTGGTTCTGGAACGTGGCCGGCAACGTGCCGAAACCCATGCTCCAGCCTGAGGACGTGAACTCAGCTCGCGAGTGGGGCGACCTGCGTGACTTCTTCGCCGCCTGAAGTCACCGCGTTCTACACCTATCTGGAGCAGCCGAACAAGTACGCTTGGCGGTTCTTCATGGGTCGGCTGATGATCGGTGGCTGGGTTCTTTCACCTCAACAGCACGAGGTCATGGAGAAGTGGGCAGCGGATGTGGGTCTCAGCCTTACCCGCGAGGCTAGGATGCCATCCCCAGACGCCGCCGCCCAGGAGGAAGCGTGACCGACGCCATCATCGACCAGCGTACGGCCACCTCGCCGTACTTGCTCGCCGCACTGGACTACGCGGCTCGAGGCTGGTCGGTCGTGCAGGGCGCCAACGTCAAGGAGAAGCGCCCGCTGCGAGGAGGCGACGCCTGGGCCGGGTCGACCGACCCTGACGTGCTGCTCGGGTGGTGGACCGAGAAGCCCTCCGGCCTGGTCGGCGTCTCACTCGGCCCATCCAACTTACTTGTGCTGGACATCGACATGCACGAGGACGAGAACGGCGACGTCATCGACGGCTTCGCCTCGTTCGAACGGCTGCTCGAGGTGCTGCGGATCGACTGGTACGACCTCGTCTCGCAGACGCTGGTCAGTCGGACCGGCGGTGGCGGCATGCACTTCTTCTTTCAGGCGCCAGACATCGAGAAGGAGCACCTCCGCCGGATCATCAAGTGGCATCCCGGCGTGGACATCCTCTGCGGCCGGTCGTATGCGGTGCTCAGTCCGTCGATCCACCCGGAGACCGGACGCCAGTACATCTGGGAGCCGAAGGGTCGGACGCCTGAGCAGGGACCCGGGCCGCTGCCGCCCAAGCTCCTCGAGCGGGTGGTCTCAGCGCTCATCAGTCGCGAACGTCACGAGGACGGCACCTCCGCGTCATACGCCACGGATGCAGCTGAGCTCTTCCGTAGGGGCTCTGCCTCAGGGTCGCGCAACAACGACCTCGTCCGCATCGTGGGATGGCTGAGGCGCCGCCTCGCTCCGGGCCCGGATCTGCACGAGCGAATCCGCCAGCAGGTCGAGATCTGGCGAGACCGCTGCACACCGCCCTACCGCGGGTCGGTCGAGGACCTCGAGTTCGAGAAGTCCTTTGCTAGCGCACTGAGCCTGCCGCACGTCGACGTGGTGCTGCCGGAGTGGGGACGACCGACTGCCATCCAGCACGACGGTGTCACCGAGATCGGCGAGATGTCAGCCGAGGCGCTGGCACGGTGGGCCTACCCCCACCTGGCCCCACACCTCCGGTACTCCCGCGAGGAGGGCATGATCTACCGGTGGCGGGACGCCTACTGGCAGGCCGGCGGCCCTCGACACGAGGACGTGCCTCGGCTGCTGGACGAGCTCGGGTTCTGCGGCACCATGCGTCGGTCCGTCGAGACCACCACCATGCGGATCGCCGGCGAGGCCACCACCGAGCGGGAGCAGACCAACGCTGCTCGGATCGGCAAGGAGTGGGAGAACTGGCGCCGCCGTCAGGTGGAGTCGAAGGCTCTCATCTCGACGGCGCTGCGGGTGGCCTCCTCGGACGAGCTCGGCGTGGGTCGACAGACCTGGGACTCCATCCCACACCTCCTCCACTGTGTCAACGGCGCGGTGGACCTGGAGACCGGTGTCCTGCATCCGCACGACTCGGCGCGGATGAACTGGTCGCTGGCCCGGGCGGTGTTCGACCCCACCCTGCAGGGCCGAGACCCGGTGTCGGAGCTCGGGCTCCAGACCCTCGGCCCCGCGTGGCACAAGATGCTAGGCCTCGTCACCCAGGACGAGGACCTCCAACGGTACCTGCAGCTGGCCTTTGGCGTCAGCTGCTTCGGCGACAACCGCGCCAAGGCGATGTTCATCCTGCACGGCATCGCCAACAACGGCAAGACCACACTGCTGAACGCAGTGATGGCGTCGTTAGGCGTCAACGACCGGACCTACCCCCTCTCCGGCGCTGGCGCCTACGCCGCCTCAGTCGACAAGCACGTGCTCTGCGAGGCCCGCGGCAACAACGAGCAGCACCCCGCTGGCCTGGCCTCAGCGCTGCTCCGTCGCATGATCACCATGAGCCAGGAGTACACCCCGCAGGACCGGCTTCGCCTCGAGATCGTGAAGGCCATCACCGGCAACGAGGTGATCGCCGCGCGGTTCATGCGGCAGGACTTCTTCGAGCTCCAGGCCCGGTGCACGCCGTGGATGGCGACCAACGAGGAGGTCCAGCTCGGTGCCTTCGACGAGTCCATCCGCACCCGCATCAAGCCGATCGAGCTAGAGGGTGAGATCCCGCCGGACGCGCGACGTCCCATCTCCCAGGTGCTGACTGAACTGTCGACCCCGGATGAGCGGACCGGGCTGCTGACCTGGCTGGTCCTTGGAGCTCGAGCAGTGGTGGACGGACAGCCGGCACTCGACCGCCTGGAGCCGGCCAAGATCGGCGAGAGCCTGAGCAACATGGTGTTCGACCAGGACTCGGTGCTGGCGTGGATTGACGCGCGCTGTGTACCGGTCGCCACGGGTGAGCGACCCGATCTGTTGAGTGCCTTCGCCCTCCGCGAGATCAAAGGCTCCACAGTGGGAGTGCTGTTCCACGACTACACGATGTGGACGCAGGCGAAGGGCATCGTGCCGGTCACCCAGGTGGGGTTCACTCGACGCGTGCAGTCCAGCCTGCGGATCAACTCCAGCATGAAGATCCGAGACACGGTGGACGGCGAGCGGGTCCGGATGTTGCCATTGGTCCTGAAGTGATGTTACCGTTTGTTGACTATGAAACAACTTCGAATCATCCTCGCTGTCCTCACGTTCGGAGTCCTCGCGTCCGGTTGCACGTTCAACCAAATGAATCGGTACTTCGAGTGGCTGCCCGTGCTCGGTCAAGAGAAGGCCGATCAGGTTGTCGCGCAGTACAACGCTGAGGAAGCGGAGGACACAGCCGGTCGCCCGTGCGCCGACGCCTACCCCTACTTCCGAGACGCGGGCTTCGACCGCAGTCAGTGGGGTGTCATGTCGGCGCTCTGCTGGCGAGAGTCGATGGACACGCTGACCGCCGTCTCACCGACGCACGACTTCTGTTGGTGGCAGATCAACCGGTCCGCCCATCAGAAGCGACTCCTGGAGCTGGGGATCATCCAGAACTCCATGTACGACCTGCTCTACGACCCCCAGGCCTGCGCCAACGCCGCCTTCGACGTGTGGAGTCGAGCCGGATACGGTGCCTGGGCGACCTACCACAGGTAGGATCCGGCCGTGCCTGAGGAACGAAAGCCCTGTGGCTGCGGCGGCGCACCGCCTCAGGACTACATGACGTTGAAGCCAGCCCCTCCGTCGGAGCCACGACCAGCTCGGGTGTACCCAGAGCCAGCCGTGCCTCAGACGCTCTCTGACCTTCAGATGGGGAAGCCCTCACCTTAGGGTGGAACCGTGGAACCACGCGGCTCAGGAGTCAGTGGCGCGGAGGTGGCCTCAGTCCTCGTCGGTCTCAGTGTCCACGTCTGAGTTGTCCGTGACGACCTCGTCCCGGTACTTGTCGCCCCACCGCTGGTAGACGTCCACGCCCACCGTCAGCGGCACTGCCCAGTTCTCGGTGTCCGGCATCACTGTCTCTAGCGTGTGGATCACGTCCGGGACGTCCTCATCCGGTACGTCTAGGACCAGCTCGTCGTGGATCGTCAGCATCATGTAGTCCTGGAGGCCGGCCTTGGCGACTCGAACCGTGGCCTGCTTCATGACGTCAGCCGCAGCGCCCTGGATTAGGTAGTTGACCAGCACGTACTCCTTGCCGGCCTCACCCATCTGCAGTCGGCCGAGCGGGGTGCGCACGAACGGGCTGCCGTAGTTCTGGGTGCGCTGTCGTCCGGTGGCGATGACTGAGCCGATGAAGCTGGGCACACCAGGGTAGAGCTCGTCGTACCGGTTGTAGACGTGCTGCGCCTGCTCCAGCGGGATGCCGGCGGTGAGAGCGAACTTCGCCACGCCCGCCCCGTAGATCTTCGAGAAGCTGGTGTTCTTGACTGGCACGTACCGCGGGTCGCCCTTGGCGAAGCTCGGGTCCTGGTAGATCATCTGCCCGGTGGCGACGTGGATGTTGCCGCTGGCGATCGCCGCGATCATGTTCGGGTCGTGGCAGAAGTGGGCGAGCAGCCGGATCTCGATCTGGTCGAAGTCCGCCATGATCAGTCTCCGACCGGGTCGCGCGACGAAGGCGTCTCGTACCTCAGGTCCTCGGATCAGGTTCTGGAGAGAAGGACGGGACACTGACTGGCGTCCCGTCCTGGCCTGCAGCGTGTTGAGGCTGGCGTGGAGGATGCCGTCCTGTGCCAGCAGCAAGAAGTTCTTCAGGTAGGTGTTGACGATCTTGCGCTTGCGGCGTACGAGCAGGGCGCCTTGAGCGCCGAGCCGAACCTTCTCGCTGACGCCGCTCGCCATCAGGTAGCTAAGCACCGCCTTGTCCATCTTCCAGTCGCCGTTCTTCGTGCGCTCGGTGAGCTCCTGGCCTTGGCCGAGCAGCCAGCCAGCCAGCTGCTTGTTGGAGCCGACGTTCGACAGGTCGAGGTTGTCCTTAAGCCACGCCTGGATCTCGTTGGCCTCTGCCTTCAACTGTGCTGACTTGGCGTGGCAGTACTCCTCGTCGATCATCACGCCGTTCCGCTCCATGCGGTACGACACCGGCTTGACCGCCCGTTCGAGATCGTAGACGTCGAGGAGGTCCTGCTCCTTCAGTTGTGGCATGAACTCCTCAGCGAGGCAGGCAGCTAAGACCGTGTCGAGGGCGCCATAGGCCCAGTACTCGGGGAGGTGGATGGGCACGGTCCCCCAGTCCCACCCGTTCCGGGCCTTGACCTCCTTCAAGAGCTTGTCACCGGCCGCCGCCTTGCTGTCGATGTGGCGGGTGGCCAGCTGCTTCAGTCCGGCGGCTCCGACGGAGTTGATGAGACGTCCCATGGATACGGTGTCATGTACTCGGTCCCATGGAAGCTCGTATCCGGAGTCGACCTCGAGGTTGTGGGCGTCGAACCCGATGTTCGAGCCGACAATGGGCCCTTGCCATCGTGTAAGCGCTTCAACCACCGCACCAGACCAGCGCCGCCACTCGAACGCCCATCCGGCGTGCTGATCACCCAGCTGGCCCAAACGGAGTGTGTCTCGCCACCAGTCGAGGCCAGAGGTCTCGACGTCGAATCCGAGCCAGTCATGATGTCTCCCCATCCACTCGTGAAAGTCGGCGATGTCGTCCATCGTCTCGACGAGACGAAGCGGGACGTCTGGGTTGATCACTGCAGCCGCAGGACTGCGATGAGGCACTGTTTCATCAGCGTGACGCCCTGCTCAATGGCGGTGTAAACCTCGTCAGGGTAGCCCTCGGGCGCTGGACCACAGACCACGCGCTCCACGCCTGAGTTGCAGATCAGCTTCGCGCAGTCGAGGCACGGCACGCGCGTCGTGTAGAGGGTCCCGCTCTCTCGGTGGCGTCGGTCGCTGGTCAGCAGTGCGTTGGCCTCAGCGTGGATGGCCACGCAGCCGTCGTAGGAGGCCGGCACGGCGCCGTCCAGGGCCCGCGGGCAGAATGAGTCGCACATCATGGCGTCAGGCAGCCCATGGTCGCCCGTGCCGATGTACCGACTAGGATCCCAGTCAGCGGCTGGGCCGTTGTAGCCTGTAGCCACGACCCGGTTCTGCTTGTCGACGATCACACAGCCCACCTGGCTGCGGACACACCGGCTGCGCTTCGCCACCTCTTGGGCGACGGCCAGCCAGCTCTCGTCGATGGTGGCTCGGCGGCGCTCAGCCATGGAGCGCCTTGCAGGCGATGCGGGCTCCGTCCGTGGAGAGCGTGGCGTCGTTGCCGTGCCAGATCTGCTCGCAGACCCACTGCTGATGGGCCCGCACCGTGACGCCGAGCGGCTGCAGCTGCGACACGTCGTGTGCGATCTCGGCGTGCTGCACCTTCATGATCCCGGACATGTCGGTCATGTAGGCGTGCAGCGAGTTGGCGTGGTGGTAGTAGTCACCGACATCGACCTGGAGGAGCTCAGCGACGTTGAGCTGGAGGAAGCAGAACTGGAAGATGTCGTACGGCGTCCCCAGCCACACGTCGTTAGAGCGCATGGTGGTGTGGAGCTCGAGGCACCCATCGCGGATCAAGAACTGGAGGCTGAGGGTGCACGGGTAGTCGTGCAGGTTCTGCCGTCCCGACAGGTCCTTCTCCTTCTCCCAGATCTGGATGACCGCCTGCCGTGACTCGGGGTCGGCGGTGAGCCGCTCCAGCACGTTCGTCACCTGAGCTCGGATCCGCGGACCGTAGGCGCCGTGCATGATGCCGTCGTCTAGGAACGCCTTCATTTGCGGGAACCAGTCGCAGAACTGCGGCACGTCACTGAAGCCGCCGAGCAGCTGGATCGCTTCGGCGTACGCGAACTTCATGCTGAAGCCGCGGCTGATTCCGGTGGCGATGCACGCCGTGGGATCAGTGAGGTGGATGGTGGTGGAGGGCAGCTCCAGCGTCTGCTTCCCTCGCGGAGCGACGTGGCGTCCTCTCATCACCACGTGTCCGAGGATCTTCTGGTACCCAGCCCTCATGTCGTCGATGTGGATCAGCAAGCTGCGAGCTCCTTCGGTGTGGCGTCGTCCCCGGTGAGCGCCGCGCGCCCGAGCAGCTCGCCATACTGGCGACCGCGCATCGAGTGGAACCGCTTCACCCACTGAGGATGAGGAACTGTAGCGTGGTCGAGGCCATGCTCAGCCAAGATGCTGGAAGCCTCGATGCCCAGTGCCACGAGGTTCGGGTACTCTAGGACGTGGACCAGGTGCTCGAGGTCCGGATCCTCACCTGCGTTCACCAGGCCGTAACAGTAGGTCTCGCCGAACCGGTCCAGTGCTTGCATCAGGAAGGCACCCGACGACCAGCCGTACGGCGCGAAGGCACCAGGCAGCCCGCGGCGCTGTGCCAGCGAGGAGCGCTCGTGTCCCACGAAGAGGTGCCGCACGTGTCGACCGCCGACATACGAGTCGTGCGACGCCAGGACCGACGACTCCAGATCTCGATGCTCAGCCGCCTCCATCAGCAGCGAACCGTAGGCGGAGCGCCGCAGCGGGTTGAGCGACACGGCCCGCTGTCCCCGCTGCTGAAAGTGAGCGATGTAGTCGAGGTAGATCTGCTTGACCTGGTCGACGTCGATCAGCTCGTCGCCTTCTGACCGGATCCGGTTGTAGATCACCGTCATGGGCGTGTCCACCCAGATCAGCACGGCGCCTCGAGACCGGAGGTACAGGTCGATCCAGTCCTCCACGTAGTTCGGCATCCGGCTCTCGCCACGCAGCAGCGGGCCATAGATTTGCTCACCGATGTGGAGCCGGTCGCAGACGACGTGGTCGTACTCCTGCAGGGCGCAGTCGACCCGACGGACGTACTCGTCTAGTGGGTGGCGTTGGATGGGACCTGAGTGCAGGACCTCCACCTCACCTTCGAGGTGCGCTTGTAGCTCCTTGACGAGCGTGGTCTTGCCGGCTTTGTCAGGTCCCTCGACTACGAACAGCATATTCGTAGATCATATCATCCGATCCGAATGCCCCAGAATCCGATGAGAGCGCTGGGACCACCAGTTGCCACACCCGCAGCAGTGCTAATGAAGTCAGCCAGTGTCACAACGCCAGAGCCGGTGACAGGCGCAGATCCCTGTGCCGCAGCCGTCACAGGAGCCAACGTCACGGCTACTGTGCCAGTGACGGACGTGGTGGATGAGCCAGTCGCGTTAGCGGTGAAGGCAGCGAGTGTCGTGGCGGCCACGGCCTGGATCAGCAGCGCTCCTGTGGCTGCGACTGTGACAGTCGCGAGCGTCGAGGCGCCTGTTCCGACGATCGACTCAGTGCCAACAGCGCTGGAGGTGAACGAACCCAGTGTACTTGCGGCAGTACCAGTGATCGTCTCACTGCCAGTTGCGGTGGAGGTGACAGGAGCGAGCGCCGAGGCAGCGGTTCCCGTGATGATCACTGAGCCGGACGCTGTTGACGTAAAGTCAGCGAGGACTGCGGCGCCGTTCGAGCCCGGGTTGGTGACGGATCCTGACGCGGTCGAAGTGCAGTTGGCCAGCGTTTGGGCTGATGTGCCGGTGACCGTGGCCCACCCAGATGCGGTCGACGCAAAGTGCTGAAGAGTCTGAGCTGAAGACCCGGTGATCGTCTCCGTGCCGCTGGCGCTGGACGTGAAGTTCTGGAGGGTCTGAGCTGAGGTGCCGGTAGCTGTGGTCCATCCAGCGGCAGCGCCTACTACATTGGCAAGCGTCGGCGCCGCAGTGCCTGTAATCGTCTCTGTACCTGTAGCTGTCGAAGTGACGTTCTGAAGCGTCTGGGCTGAAGTTCCTGTGACAGTGGTCCAACCCGAGGCAGCGCCTGTGAAGTTGGCCAGCGTCGATGCAGCCGTGCCTGTAAATACTTCTGCGCCTGTAGCTGACGACGTAAAGTTGGCTAACGTAGATGAAGCGGTACCGGTGATCGTCTCAGTGCCAGTCGCTGAAGACGTGAAGTTCTGAAGCGTCGTGGCGCTCGTACCGGTGATCGTTTCCGTGCCCGAGGCGGCGGCCGTGAAGTTGGCCAGTGTGACGGCACTCGAGCCGGTGATAACCAGCCCCGACGTGCCCGACGCCGCACAGGTGACGTTCTGGAGCGTGGTGGCAGCGGTGCCGTCGGTCGGGTCCAGGTCGACAACCAGGAGCCAGTCGTTCGTCGTGTCGGCGTGAGCCGACGGGTAGGAGATGCTTCGGCCCGACTGCTGCGCCTCTGAGGCCGCTATCGACGTATACGTACCGTCCTGCGGGTTGTACCAGCGGAGCCGAACGTGGCTGATCCCAGTCAGGATCGTCGTGTCGACGGCGACCGTGCGAGACGACGGGAAGTACGCGATCGCAGCTCTGGCGTAGGCGCCCTGGGCAGCCTTCGTGTCGCCGGAGCCCTCCCCGGTCGTGACGAACCCTGAGGTCGGCGCCCAGTCCGTGTGGAGCATGTAGGCGTCAACGACATCCCAGATGTACGACTGTTGAACCGTGTGGTCGTGGGTTGGGACGTCTTGCCAAGTGAGGCTCTCGTCGTAGAGTCCAGTGGCGCCGAATACCCACCAGTTCTCCTGGCCGTAGTTGATGACACTGCCGCCCTCGATGAAGACGGCAGAAGAACGCTCGCGAAGTTGCTGTCCGAGATTCCCCGAATAGTGAGGCGAGCCGTCATAAGGTGGTTCGCAGTCGCCGGCCGGTCCCGAGGTGGTCCCTGATTCCGTGTAGGCCGCCTCGAAGAGCTCCACCGAGTTCGAGCCATACTCGTACATGCAGTTGATCGGCACCGCGAACTGGGTCGTGTTCAGCCACCCCTGCTCATTGGTGGATGAGCCGTTGTTGACCTCCATCCACCGGACCGGGCGGGCAGGGGACTCCGTGTCATTGACGCCGTCGTAGAACGCCTCGATGCGGGCGCCGATCGTGGACCCAGGACCACCTGTGTCGTCAATCATGACGTGCCACAAGATGTTCGACGCCGACGCGTACCGGGTGGCGACCGCCACCCCCGCGTTATACATATCCGTGTTGGTCACGGCTTCCATGTCGGCACGCGCCCCCGTGGAGCCGAAGGCGACAGGCAAGCTGAGCGAGACGGCAATCCCAAGTCGTGCCGCCTCGGCCACAATCTGGTCGTAGGTCGACCAGCCGGACCCGAGCGAGCTGGCCCATGGCGTGCCAGACCAGAAGCTCGCCCCGGCCGCGTTCTTGTAGTACGAGCTCGACACCTGCCACGAAGAGTTCAGCCGATAACCGCCGCCCATCCAGACGGTGACCCCGTTGAACCCGTTACTGGCGACACCCTCGAGGGCGGTGGTGATATCGGCGTTGGACAGCCGGTACATGCCCCACGAGGAGAAGGACCTCAAGAGGTAGACATTTCCGGTCTGATCGAGGATCTTGCGCCCGGAGATCGACGCCGGGAACGCTGCGGAGTTACCAGCCGACGTGAAGTTCTGGAGCGTGACGGCGACGGTGCCGGTGATCGTCTCGGTGCCAGTCGCCGTCGAGGTGAAGTTCTGGAGAGTGACCGCTACTGTTCCGGTGTTGCCGCCTGCAGTCCCTGACGCTGACGAGGTGAAGTTGGCGAGCGTCACGGCCACGGTGCCTGTGAAGGTCTCAGTGCCGGACGCCGACGAGGTGAAGTTCTGGAGGGTCGTCGCGGAGGTGCCGGTGATGTCGGCCAGACCCGACGCATTGGCCGTGAAGTTCTGCAGGGTCACCGCGACGGTGCCGGTGGCCGACGAGTCGGCGCTGCCCGACGCCGCGCTCGTGAAGTTCTGGAGGGTGGTGGCCGAGGTGCCCGTGATCGACGGGGGGTTGAGGACGAGGATCGCCGCGCAGTGGTCCCGGGCGGTGCCGAGCATCGTGGCGTGGTCGTAGGTCTGCGCGCCGGCAGCAGTGAGGAGCTTGTAGGTCGAGTTCAGCGTCGAACCCGAAGTAGTCGTGCCCGAGCCGCGCCGAGTCAGGGTGACCCAGGTGCCGTTCGTCGTGTCGGTGTCTTGAGTAAAGGCGTCGGCTGTGCCGCCCTCAACGGCGACCAGCGCGCAGACGACCTGCCCAGCCATCGTGGGGTTGACCCCGGTGGCAACGGAGACGGACTGCCCGGTCTGATCGTTCTGGACCGCGTAAGAGCTGGCGAGTACCGAGATCGTGCCCGAGATGCTCGGCGTGAACTGCTGGACGTTGATCGCCTTCGCCGTCGTCGAGTTGCCGTAGGTGATCGTGATCGTGTCACCGGCATCGATCGACCGGGTCACCGGGCAGACGACGAAGAACCCTTGCTGCCCGGCCGAGGCAGCACCAGGGTCGGCGATGGCCTGTGGGGTCTGGAGCGTGTAGGTGTTCGCTGTCCCGGCGTTGTTCGAGTTGTCCGCCACGGCGATGGTGGTCGCAGCGCCACCGGAGCCGGTGTTGTCACAGGCCCCGTAGATGACGAGGTAGTCGCCAATCGGCACGCCGCCGGCAGCCACGGTGATCGTCGACGTGGTCCCGGCCGTGGAGTCGGTGACGAATCCGACCTCCTTGACGTAGAGGACGACCGACGGGTTGGAAACCGAGCCTGACGCCGCGCCGGTGAAGTTCGCGAGCGTGGCGGCGCTCGTGCCAGTAACCGACGGCTTGGTGCCCACCCATAACGGGGCGCGCCGGACCGGGCGGTAGGGGCGCGGTCGGAGCCGGATGTGCATTCCGGCCTCCGATCAGTAGGGCTCGACGATCCAGAGCGTCCCAGACATGGACACGGCGTCAGCCGGTGCAGTCACCAGACGAACCAGGAGCGTCGTGTTGGCCTGGCTGGCACCGATCCAGAACTCCTGGGGGAACCACTCCCGGAACGGGACACGGACGTTCCAGCCCATCGCTGCCAGCAGCGTGCCCGACGTGGTCGCGACCGTTGTGTTGTTGATCTCCACCGTGGCGCCCGCAGCGGTGTCGATGCTCGAGTTGGCCGGGACCGGGGTCACGGTCGAACCACCAGAACCACTCGTCGTGAAGCCTCGGTAAATGGCGAGCCGTAGCAGCTCCTCTTGGGCGTCGGCCGCATCACCGGTGCCACCGACGTTGTCGAGCCAGATGCCGGCGATGGCAACGGGCTTGTCGTCGGCAGGGGTGACCTCCCAGAAATCCTGGGCAGCCGACACGGACACGTTGTCGAAGGGACATGCGTAGTAGCGGGCCATCAGGTCCCTTTCCTTCTCAACTGAGGTTGACGGCGTGGCGGGAACGGAAGCGCCTTCGTCGCTGCGGCCGCCGAAATCTTGTAGGTGCCGATTACCTGGGCGTCGTCGTGGGAGCTGGCCAGTGTCCAGGACGCAGCCAGGGCGGTCGTCGCGGCGACGATCTTGTAGACCGCGTTGTACGCGAGCTCGATGTCGCCACGCTCCGACTCGGAGAGCAACGTCCAGCCTTCGCCGGCGGACTGGGTGATCGTGTCGGTGTTGCCCTGGTCGGTGGCGACCGTGGCGAACACAATCTCATCAGCCTGGGAGAGTGTCGCCGTGTTCCCGGTCGTCGGTGTCGACGACGGTGCGCCGATGGCGGCCGCCGACTTGTCGAACGACGGCGACCCGGTGAGCCCGTTCACTTCGATAGCGGTCATGCCATGGTCGGTGTGAGCCGCGCACGACACGGTGTGCGACGATCCCATCGTCGGGGCTTGACAGTCGTAGATAGCGGCCTTCGTCGCGACCCCGCCGAGACCTGCCGCGTCACGGCGGGGG
>AR_comb_assmDRAFT_10156632_pt1 | contig 21999 bp, 19 predicted proteins | sample ArasoioldDNA_FD_10543 | JGI IMG/M metagenome (IMG submission 10543) | reverse complement strand
ATAAACAAAAGACCTCCTTTTGTCACGACGGGTCCGCCATAATTCTCGGTGCCGGTTTCCCTAACTCCTTTTGCTTTGAACACGGAATCTTCTCCTAAGGTGGTTTTCCAAACATACTCGCCAGTGTTGAGATCAATGGCGCTTAATGTTCCCCATGGCGGCGCAAGACCCGGCAAATTTGATTTTGTCAGGAATTTATTGTAGCCTGAGATCGTGTAAGGAATTCTGCGAAACGAATCAATGGTTGATAGCTTGCCCGTGAATTTTTTTTGTTGTTCTTTTTGCAGGTTAAGCACGTATGCAGCGATGGCGTCTTTATCCTCCTGGCTAAGGTGACTGAAAGCAGGCATCATTCTTCGACCGGTGTTTATAAATTCAACGAAACTGCGAGGATCATATTTGCTTTCAATGCCCAGGATGGAGGGATAGTTTCCACCACCTTTTCTGTCCGACCCATGACAGCTCATGCAATTCTCACTGTACAGCCTCGATCCAGCTTGTCCCAAATTTTCGGACGCTTTTGACGGATCGATATCAAACATCTGGAGGATCCACGCCATTTCATTTGCGTTGACGTACAAAATCCCTGTCTGCGGATCAACCGCTGCGCCGCCCCACTCTCCGCCACCATCGAAGCCGGGTAAAATAATTGTCCCTTCCTTTGATTGCGGCATGAACATTTGCCCTGTATGATAAGTTTGCAATCTCCTTTTTACATCTTCGTATTCTTCTGGTGACAAGTATGGGTTGAGATCTTTTTCCGTGAGTGATTGTCGAACAAACGGTGCAGGCTTTTGTGGAATTGGTTGAGTAGCCCAAATTCTTTCATTAGCCAGTTCAGTAGTTGTATCGACGGCCGTCTCTTTTATTGGAAATAACGACTCCCCGGTTTCCCGGTTGAACAAATAGATAAAGCCATTTTTAGAAGTTTGCGCGACTGCATCGATCTTTTTGTCATCATGGGTTACCGTTATTAGAACAGGTGGCGATGAAGGATCTTTATCCCAGGTGTCGTGATGAATGTATTGAAAATGCCAAAGATGTTTCCCTGTTGCTGCGTCAAGTGCCAGGAGACAATCAGCATATAAATTGGAACCTCGCCTCTTGCCTCCATAAAAGTCTGCCGCAGCAGAGCCGAGAGGAATGTAGGCGATGCCACGTTGCTCATCAATAGTCATGCCCATCCAGTTGTTCGCGCCACCGGTCATTCTCCAGGCGTTTGGATCCTCCCATGTTTCGTAGCCTGGTTCGCCGGGATGAGGAATTGTGTGAAACTGCCACACAATTTTTCCCGTTCGCGCATCGTAGGCGCGAATATCGCCGGGTGCGGCATCCATCGCTTCGGAAACTCTCGTACCGGTAATGACAAGATTTTTATAGATGGACGGAGGCGAAGTGGCAGTTACGAACAAGCCTTGCACCCCTTGCATTTCGAGCCCATGATGTAGGTCAACTTTGCCGCTGTCGCCGAAACTTCGAATCAGCTTACCAGAATTTGCGTCTACAGCCTCGAGAAATGCGTCGGCAACATAAAAAATTCGCTGATCATTTTTTCCATCGGACCAATAAGTAACTCCGCGATTATTGTTCAAGATAAAGTGACTCACTTTTTGTCCCCCCGGGATACTATCAAATGGAGAGAACACCCATTTTTGTCTGCCTGTCGCCGCGTCCAGGGCAAATAGTTTCAATTGTGGGGAAGTGCAGTACAGAGCGCCATTTACAATAATTGGATTGCACTGAATTTGGGAGTGTGCCATCGTGTCAGCATCGCCAGTGTGAAACACCCAGGCAACCTGTAACTGCTGTACATTGCTGGTGTCAATTTGAGAAAGTGATGAGTACTTGTTTCCATCGCCATTGCCATGGGCTTTTTGCCATCCACTGTATTTCGTTACCTGTTTGTTTGTGCATGAAAATATTAGCAAGAAAGCGGCGAGGATAACAAAAAAGTGGACAATTTTTTTCATTCGCTGATGTTTTGTACCAGTGAATATAAAAATTTTGTAGAAAAACTGCGGTGATTGTTGAGTTGAATGACCTTTGTTCATAGATACATAAACAAAAATGGGCGGTATCGAAACCAGCCCATTTGAATCACTAAAGGTTTGTAACGAGACACCTTGAGCAATGAACGATTAAAGAGCAAAACGTTTGTAAGTTAAGAGGGCGTAAGCCATACTGCGGTCTAAACGTGCCTTGAAGTGTTGATTTAAAATTTGTCAAACTCAATGAGAATAGTGGTGCCGGTGCCCGGTTCACTATTTACGGACACCAACGCGTTGTGGCTGTCCAGGACTTGTTTTACGTGCGCGAGCCCCACGCCCAACCCCTTCAGTTTTTTTGAAAAATTTTTTTCGAACATGTGATTGGCAACCTCCGGTTCCATGCCTGCACCATTATCCTTGAAAATAACTTTTACTTTATCCTTTACCTGGTAAGCGGCGATCCAAATCTTTCCTTCACCCTCCTTTACGGCTTCAATGGCGTTTACAATAATGTTTAGGAATACTACTGACAATTTCTCGGCGTTCCCCCGGACCAGCAGACCGGGCGTGTAACTTTTATTTACGTCAATTTTTTTCAAAAAAATGCGGTCATCTGTTTTGCGGAGACAGTTTTCTATTGCAAAGAAAACATCGACAGGTATTGTCTCCATTTTTTTGCTGGTTCTTGCTGTCAATAATTCCTTGAGCATTTTTTCAATCGCTCCGATGTTCTTTTGAATAATTGCTGTGCATGCGAAAACCGAATCAGGCAATTGTTCCCCCTGGATTTGTTCTTGGATGGATTGGTTGGCAAGACTGATGGCTGTAAGCGGGTTACGTATTTCATGTATGGTCATCTCCACCTGTCTGCGCATTGGGGCGTTATTTTTCGGGTTTCCCTCGATGACTGCGGTTCTTTTTTGTCTTTGCCTATTGCGTTGCTGGTCGTCCCTCACTACATCCCGTCCCTTAGCTGTCGCATTTGCCCGGGCCTCATGCCCATTCGTTTTAGAATGGCCTTGGTTTGGCAACATCTTAATGGATTTCATAAAAGATCGTTTAGTAGGTGAAAAAAAACAGTACCATTCACAGGGTGAGAGACCAGGAGCGTGACCTTTTCGGGACATTCGTAAAAATCAATAAAATAAATTTGGAAAATACGGAACAATGTTCCTTATGTAAGACTCGGATGGAGAAATACCAAACGGTACCAGCAAGCTAACTCTATTTTTTCACCACGAAAAAACTTTGCCCAATTTTTTTTTAGTGCTCACTCATATATTGCCGGTACATTATGTGAGCCGACCATTTATAAAAAAATCATTGATAAGTGAAAAGCTTACCTTTATTAACCCGCACACGCTGGGAGCTACATAGGCTGCTCACTCTTAATACTCAGTGTTCCGCACTTCTCATGGAACTTTCTTTTTTCGTAAAAAACGGGGCAAAGTCTGGTACGAGCGAAGAGTTTGTTGGCTGCATCATTTAATGGATACTCAATGCGCAAAAAGAAAGATCTTCATAACGCTCAGCCAGAGAGTACGGACGACCCCCTACCTGTTGATGAGAAAAAAGAACAGCAACCAGCCGGCGGATTGCAACTGACAACGGAAGTATTCCTTCGAAACTTTAAGCACATAATCGACTCCACGCACGATTCAGTGATCAGTTTAGATACGCAAGGCCGAGTTACCTATTGGAACCCATCCTCAGAAGGGATCTACGGCTATAAAGCTGAGGAAGTAATCGGCAGACAACTACAATCTTTCCTCGTTCCTGAAGAAAAGCAACACGAATTCTCGGTGCTTGTTGAAAAGGTTTCGGGTCAGGGCGACCACGTGACCGATCTTGTAACGCGCCGAAACACCAAGGATGGAAGAACCTTGGACGTGATCATCAACATATTTGCATTGAGAGATGACAATAAGAAAATTATTGGAAGCTGTGGCGTCGCAAAGGACATAACGCAAGAATTAGCCGACAGAGAGCTGTTAAAGAAGCAACACGACATTTTACAACAAGCTGAGGAACTAGCTGGAATTGGGAGTTGGGAATATAATATCAAAACGAAAGAATTTTCTTGGAGTGACGGAATGTTTAAGTTATTTAAGATACCCGACGGCACAAACGTTCGCCCTTCGCTGTATGTTGATAATGCTTTTGATGGCGACAGGCACATAGCCGAGAAAATTGTACACCACATAGAAAGTAAAGTGGAACCATTTGAAGAAATACTTCGCTTCAAGATTAACAGGGCGGTCAAGACCTTTAAGATAAAAGGCGCGCCTCTAAGGAATGGCAACGGCGAAGTGGAAAAAATGATTGGTGTAGATATGGACGTCTCATCGGTGGAGAAATCCGAGAAAACAATAACTGAGCTAAATAAGGAACTAAGAGTAGTAAACGACGAATTAAAAAATTTCACAACCATCGCAGCAAACAATTACACCGAAACCCTCCGGCACCTCTATATTTTTCTGGAACTGATTGTAACGCACGATGCACGAGCTTTATCCAATTCCGGGCGTGCGAATTTACGAAGGGCTCAATCTGCCATACAGAAAATGAAGCTATTGACTGATGATATCAACAGATACCTTCAGTTGTACGACATAGGAGTGCAAAAGACAGTCATTGATCCAGATACAATTATTCAAAGCACCTTGACGTCTATGAGTAAAAAGATTGACGAATCAAATGCAACCGTAGAATCAAGTTCGTTGCTTCCGCTGCAAGCAGACCCTTTTTTATTCTCGATACTTATCACGAACCTGGTGGACAATGCCATTAAATTCAGAAAAGTGGCTGTCCCTCCCCTCATTAAAATCAGGTGCTCACGCGCCGATGAAATCCGTGTTGTGCCCGGCCCTCCCAAGGAAGCGCCTTACGTAATTTTGTCTATTTCAGATAACGGCATAGGTTTCAGCGAGCAGGAAGCTGAAAAAATATTTGAACTTTTTTTTCAGCTAAATACAAAAGGCGCGTATAAAGGGTCTGGTATCGGTCTTGCCATTTGTAAAAAGATCATGGAGATGCACGGCGGTTTCATTGCGGCGGAGTCACAACCGGCACATGGAGCAACACTCTCTTGTTATTTCCCAGCGGGGGGGTGAAGAGCCGGAGTGGCGACAACTCAGGAAGGTCCTTGAGCGAATGAATTATTGCCTGATCGCTGACGACTTGCTTCCCGTGTGGATACATTGCTATTTTTTCGATGGCTGGTGTGTCCTGCTTTTTAGTTAATTGTTTTTTGTGGGAGCTTCTTTTTCATGATTACCATTTTTCCATGTAACGAGAAAAATAATGCCAGTCATTGTGGCAAATAACTCGGACATTTTCTCGTTGAACAGGGAATGGACTGATGGCACAAATTATGCAAAACAACTTCGGGGTCGGTTCATTCGGTAGAGGATGTGGATGAGCCGGCTGTTTATTCATTAATAACAAATCGAAAACTTATTGTTATGGCAACTCATCACCCGAAGAAAGAAGGCAAAGTGGCAAAGACGCTGGAAGAGCAAACATCAAGAATACCTTCAGATGTATATTTATGGGCGGCAGTAGGAACTATGGCCCTGTCCTTAACGTGTTTTCTTACCAGGCAAAGACATGCAAGTTTATTTTTTGGTCAATGGGCTCCCTCGCTGTTAATTATTGGCCTTTATAATAAATTGGTAAAGGTTGAAGGACACGACGAAGTAGACAAACAGGTGAGTGAAAAAGTTTCTACAGCCCGCACGATGGCTTAAGGTTTGGAACACCGATCCTAACATTGTTATGGCATTGCTAGAAAAGTATCTCTTTGTAAAAAGGTCCACCATACCCCATGCGGGAAAGGGTCTTTTTACAAAAAGACTTATTCCGAAGGGCACCCGCATCGTGGAATATAAAGGACGAGTCAGCACATGGAGAGAAATGTCCAAAAACGGTCACACCAGCCGGTATATTTTTTATGTGAAGCGAGATCATGTAATTGATGCCGAGCCGTACAAGAAGGCAATTGGGCGATTTGCCAATGATGCCGTGGGTTTAATGAGAAGAAAAGGTATCAACAATAATGCGTATTATGAACAGGATGGGCTGCGAATCTTTATTACAGCTAAAAAAGATATTGAAGCGGGTAGTGAAATATTAGTGGGGTATGGAAAAGAGTACTGGGACGCCATGAGATACAACAGTCGATCGGACCACAATGAGACCATTGAAAGTAGTTAATTCGACCCCTCCGTTCTACTCTTGTTATTTCGAGACGATTTCTTGGCTTCTGCCGATTTTTTACGATTTTGAATTTCTGTCTGCAACTCCTGGATTGTCTTTTTACAATATTGGTATTGTTTTCCTTGATTCTTTTTCATGAACAGCTCCGTAAGTTGGCGGGTATATTCCGCCAACATATCGAGAAGCGCAGAAGTCTCAATATTTTCAAATCGCGACATATGGGACGTATGCAATTCTTTCTACAGGTTCTAATCAGGCCACAAGAATCGTGCATATTTGTATCCTATGCCATGGCCTAATGTCCATTGACTACAACTAGACATCGGGTTCCTGTTGGCGTATCGCGGCCCATACCATTTCGACAGAGCGATCTTTTTTATTTCCCGCAGACAATAACAATCTTTTGCCCTTAAAGCGATGTATTAGAGAGGCGTCCTTAAAACTTAGCAAAAAAAGTTCTTCTTTTTCGCAAATTAGTTTTTCAACAAAACACTCGCAGTGAGATCCCTCGTAGTTAAATTGAATTAAAAAGCATTTCATTCAATATTTTTTTTAAATGTCAAGCAATAGTTAGATAATTACCGGTACCAGGGTAATATGTTCCCCGTACGTGTCCCAAAGAGCCTCCTTCAAAGAAACGTAAACCCCGGAGGTGTACGTTGCTTCGGCTGGCATAGCCAACCTATTCTAATTATATTGTTGAGCTATTCAAACAGACGATTATGTAGTGCGCTACGCCAGGAGATCTGCCGAAAGATATCGCGATAGGTAAAAATGACAGTTAAAAAACAATGCCAAATAACAGGAGAGCCTGAGCCAGTATTTATTGACAACAACGAGGGAGACTAGTCTAAAGATATTATTTCAGCTCTTTTGCTTTTGCCTTTTCGAAATTCTGCTTTACTCTGAATCTGACTATTTTTTTTACGAGGCTCGTTGGGATGGGTTTGTCAATTGGGAATTGAATGGCACCCTTAGAAGTTTTGTACTGCCGCAACTCGTGCGCGAACGTTTCAATTGCAGCGGGTGTGGGATAAAGCCCAATGTGTTGCCTGTAGGCTGCATACCATACCAAAACTCCGTTCTGTTTGAACGCCGGCATGTTATAGCTTATCACTTCTTCAGCTTTGGGAACCACTTCTTTTATGGTTGATCTCATTTTTCTCAGAATTGACTTCGTGCTTGCAGGAAATGCGGAGAAATAGTCATTTACTGTCTTAAATTTTACGGCTTCCATGTTTGACATTTATGCTGTAAAAATAACGTTATGATCACAGACGGAAAGAGTGTCGTGGCGACAAATATCGTGGCTGACTCCGGCATTGCTTCGGCAGAATGAATCTAAGGCTCCAGGGAGTGGAGTTTTTTGAAGAGATTCGTCTTATCCGCTGTTGACTTCGCCAAACCCAAAGCAGTGCGGAAATGAGAGATGGCTTTTTTGTTGTCAATATTAATATATAATTCACCCAGCAGTGAATGATAAAATTGGTTATCGTTTAATTTTAATTTTTCAGCTTCAGTAATTGCATGGTCTTTTCCTTTTGCCTTTGAAAGAGCGTACGTTCGATTTAAGGCCGCTATCGGAGAGTACTCTAATTGCAATAACTGGTTGTACAGTTGGAGAATATTTTCCCATTTTTCGGCGGTCTCTTCTTTTTTGGTATGCCAATAGGCAATGGCGGCCTCAAGATGGTATTTTGAAAGCTTATTTCCCGTGGTTGCGCAGTGTAAGAAGTAGGCCCCCTTGCCAATGAGCTCGGCATTCCAAAGTTTGGGGTCCTGGTCATTGTATAAGATAAGCTCGTCATTTTCGTTAACTCGTGCTTCAAACCTCGATGCATGAAAGCACATCAGGGACAATAGCGCATTCACTTCCGGTGTGCTTGTGTATTTATTTTCGACCAACATTGTGCACAACCGCATCGCCTCAAAACATAGCTCCTTTCGCAATACCTGGTCCTGGCTGGAAGAATAATAGCCCTCGCTAAATAACAAATAGATTGTCGTCAGCACGGCAAAAAGCCGGGCATCAATTTCGGATGCGCCTGGAAATTCAATTTGGATTTTTTCTTCACGGATTTTTTCTTTTGCCCTGAACAATCGTTTATTTATTGTCTCCTTATTTGTCAGAAAGGCATCCGCGATCTCGTCTATTCCAAAGCCACAAAGAATGCGAAGAGCCAGCCCGATTTGCGCTTGAGCTGGAATAGAGGGATGACAAATGGCAAACATCATCTGCAGCTGGCTGTCGTTTATGTTTTGTGGAGATAAGTCGATTTCATTTTCAGGCGGCTCCAGGGTTCTGTGCTCACTTATGTTCGGAATCACTTTATTTCGGAAAACTGAATCGCGTTGCAGATAATTTTTCGCCTTATTTATTGCAACATTATAAAGCCATGCAGTTGGGTTTGGGGGAATGCCATTCATAGGCCATGACTGTGCTGCGGTTGCAAAAGTATCGCTGGCAATGTCCTCGGCCGACTCTATTTGATCAAAGCCAAAGCGTTTGGAAAGCACAGAAATAATTTTCCTGTATTCGGTACGAAACAAGTGAGGTATCAGCTCCTGTTGTTGCATAATGAAGATCCGCTTTTAAAGAGACCACGACGGCGCTAAGACGCAGCCAATCCTTTGCCGTCGCGCTCTTTGTGTGGCGATAAATGTGCTGGCGGCTAATTCAACCCTTGTGCACTCCATCGTTCTTTGCAATCTTTCTTACTTCCACGCTGTTGCCCTCCCCTTGTAGTACCGGGCATCCCTTGGCAAATTCAACAGCTTCGTCAACCGACTCCGCACGAACTGTGATCAAGCCTCCAATCGTTTCTTTTATGTCGCCGAAGGGGCCATTCGTCACCACTTTTGAAGCGTTACTCGTGCTGACCACGCGGGCATCATCAAAAGGAAGGCCGGTACCGCCTACAAATTTATTTTGCGCGGCAATGCCTCCAATCCAATCCATGGTTTGCTTCATCCAAATTTCCATTTGCTCAGGCGATGCGATCTTTGTGCCGTCCTGGTGCCTCATAATTAATGCGTATTCTTCCATTTTTTTACGATTTGTTGTCTGCATTGCCCTGGGATCACATCACGATTGTGGCGCCGCAGACAGGTTACTGAATTTAGTGAATTACGCTATTATAACAAGTGAAGCGAGTTGGATTGGACAAATCTTGAGAATTGTTGTTGAAGCAGTTTGGTCGGTTGATCGATTTTTTGAGGACGAACAACTGCATGAGAAAGCATAGTTTGTATTCGTATCCGTTAGAATGAGGAAACATGCGCCGCGGAAACTGAGACTCCTGGATTCTGTGAAATTATTTGTTTGATTTTATTCGAAATCCCAAAGAATTAATTCATTTTCCTTTTCAAATTTGTGTCGATGGCGTCAAGGAATTCTTCCGTGTATAAATAGTCTTTGCCGTGTTCCGCCTTTGATTTTATTGTTAGCGCGAGGTCCTTCGTCATTTTTCCTTCCTCCACCGTTTCGATGCAAACCTGTTCAAGTTTATGGCAAAAATCAGTTAGAGATTGATTGCTGTCTAGCTTGCCGCGAAATGCAAGGCCTCGTGTCCACGCAAAAATGCTCGCTATGGGATTTGTAGACGTCGGATTTCCTTTTTGATATTCGCGGTAATGCCGAGTGACTGTTCCATGGGCTGCCTCTGCTTCCATTGTTTTGCCATCAGGAGTTACGAGTACGCTCGTCATCAATCCCAATGAGCCGAACCCTTGCGCAATGCTATCACTTTGCACGTCACCATCATAGTTTTTACATGCCCAGACAAAGCCGCCATTCCATTTCAAAGCACTCGCGACCATGTCATCTATCAGGCGGTGTTCATACGTAATACTATTCTTCTGGAATTCCATTTTGAATTCTTTTTCATATATGTCCTGGAAAATGTCTTTAAACCTCCCGTCGTACTTCTTGAGGATTGTATTTTTCGTACTCATGTAAAGTGGCCATCCCTTCTGCAGGGCCATGTTCATGCAGCTTCGCGCAAAACCACGAATGCTTTCATCGGTGTTGTACATGCTGAGCGCCACGCCACCCCCCTTGAACTGAAATACTTCGTATTCTATGGTCTGGCCATCTTCGCCCTGGAATTTTATGGTGAGCTTCCCCTTTCCCGGAACAACAAAGTCTGTGGCACGATATTGATCACCGAAAGCATGACGACCAACGATAATGGGTCGATCCCATGTTGTTACCAGTCTGGGAATATTTCTGATTACTATCGGCTCGCGAAAAACAGTTCCATCTAAAATGTTGCGTATGGTGCCATTTGGACTCTTCCACATTTGCTTGAGGTTAAACTCTTTTACTCTAGCTTCGTCAGGAGTTATAGTGGCACATTTAATGCCCACGCCATGCTCTTTGATTGCATTAGCAGCATCCACCGTTACCTGGTCGTTTGTGGCGTCGCGGTGCTCAATACCCAAGTCAAAATATTTGATATCCACGTCAATATAAGGCAGTATTAATTTGTCTTTGATGAACTTCCAGATGATCCTTGTCATTTCATCACCATCCAGTTCAATGACCGGATTCGCAACTTTAATTTTCTGTGGCATTGCTTTGGTTTCATTTTATGAAGGCTGCAAAACTAAGCTTTTATATCCTCCACAACCATTCGACAACCCGTTCGAATTTGCCCGAATTTGACGGTGAATCAATTTGGCCACTTGATTCAAATCAATTTTCTTAATTTTGGCTGACAAGGTTAAGCGCATGGATGTAGTAAAGCCCTTTCTAGACTATGTACGCAAGTTTGTTGATATAAGCGAAGAAGAATTTCGCCAATTCATCTATCCTTATATTATTGTCCGCAAATACGGCAAAAAGCAAATCATCAGCGAAGCGGGAAAAATTGAAAACTATTTCAATTTTATAGTGAAGGGTCTTGCCCGAAAGTATTACAAGAAGGGTAACGAGGAGATTAACACACAAATATCTTTTGAAGGGCACATCATTCACGCGCAGGAATCCTTCCATAGTCGGACCTCTTCAGAATACTGCATTGAGGCGATTGAGCCGACGACGATAGTTTCAATTACCTATGACAACCTCGAAAAGATTTACGCTCGTTCGGGTAAGATGGAACACTTGGGCCGTCTTGTTATCACATACACCATGGTGGTCAAGGATCGATGGCAGATGCAGCTCGTGATGCATACGCCACGCGAGCGTTTTATTCATTTCGTCAATCGTAACCCGGAGTTATTGCAACGCGTTCCCCAAAAGTACCTCGCAAGTTATCTCAACATTAAGCCGGAAACGTTTAGCCGGTTTAAGCACCTAGTTCGGGCAGGAACGAAGAACGAGGTGGTTTAATAAAATCAAGTTTGAAATTCGAAAGGGAAAAGGAATGAGTAATGAGTAATGAGTAATGAGTAATGAGGGGAATCCTCACTAATGACCATTTGCTATTCACAATTCACCATTCACAATTCACTACTCCCATTCACCATCACACATGCACCACCAATACCGGGATCTTCAACTCATGTCGCACTGAATCTATGGTTTGACCGTAGAGCCAGTCCTTGATGCCAGCATGACCGTGAGCGCCGATCACCAACATGTCGGCATTGCTTTCTCTGGTGATGCGGACAATTTCCCTGGCGCGGTGATTGAATCCTAAAACGCCATTGGCCTCATAACCCATCTGAATAATTCGCTGTGCGTAAAAGTCAATATGCTCCTGGTCCTTTCGGGTCTCAAGATCATCAGTATCTTTTTCTAAAACTTTTGCAGACGCACTTTCCACTACATGAATGAGAACGAACGCTGTGCTTTGGTGCGCCTGCCCAAGAGCATAGGAGAGGAGCTTCTCATCTTTTTCGCTGAACTCAAGAGCCACGGCAATTTTTTGGAATACCGGCAGCGCAACCTTCTGAAGCCCGCTGGCCCCGGCGTGTACCTCAGGAATATCGCGACGTCGTTTGTTCATCAGTGGGTAAACAAAGGCAATCACAAGTAACGCAACAAAAACAATTCCTCCAATTATGATCATTATTTTCCAAAATATACTCGAGGATGTTTCGAAGTAATCAATGGATTGTCCCGTTACCATTCGAATATTCAGGTAAACGAGGATAGCTGTAACCAACCATGCGAAAACTTTAGTGAGCGGCTTTATGGCGAATTCACCCATGTCCTTTTTGTCACTTACAAAATGAATAAGAGGGATAATTGCAAAACCCAATTGAAGGCTTAGAACTACCTGGCTTAGAATTAAAAGATTGTCGATGTGGTTTTCACCGTTGATCAGGATTACGATCACGGCGGGGATGATGGCGATCAATCGCGTTATTAATCTTCTTATCCAAGGATTTATGCGAAGGCGTAGGTAACCTTCCATTACGATTTGACCCGCTAATGTTCCGGTGATGGTTGAACTTTGACCGGAGGCGATCAGTGCTACGGCAAATAGAGTAGGAGCGAGTTTTGAGCCAAGGAACTTGTCGAGTAATTCATGAGCCGTTTTTATTTCAGCGACATCTGTTCTTCCTGTCTTAAAAAAAACTGTTGCAGCAAGAACCAATATCGCGGCATTCACAAAGAAGGCCATGTTTAGTGCGATTGCGCTATCCGCAACGTTTAAGCGGATGGCGCGAGCTATTCCTTGCCGATCTCGTTTTATTTTTCGCGTTTGGACGAGCGCAGAATGCAGGTACAAATTGTGGGGCATAACTGTAGCGCCAATAATGCCGATCGCTATGTACAGCGCTTCATTATTTGGAATGTGTGGCGCGAAACCTTTTGCTACCTCGCCCAAAACTGGTTTCGCCAACAAAATTTCAACAAGAAAGGAGCAGCCGATTATTGCTACGAGTCCAATGATAAAAGCTTCCATTTTCCGGATTCCGAGCTTTTGCAAAAGCAAAAACAAAAATGTATCAAACACCGTAATCAGCACAGCATACAGAAGTGGAATGCCCGTAAGCAGTTGAATGCCGATTGCCATTCCGAGCACCTCGGCAAGATCACAAGCGGCGATTGCAATTTCTGCAAGTATGTACAAAGGGAAATTCAGATACCGCGGATAAGTTTCTCGATTGACTTGTGCGAGATCCCTTCCTCGCACTATGCCAAGCCTGGCGGATAAACTCTGTAGCAGCAAAGCCATTAGGTTGCTCATTAACAGAACCCATAGCAACGAATACCCAAACTTGCTACCGCCGGCAAGGTCGGTGGCCCAGTTACCGGGGTCCATATATCCCACACTCACGAGATAGGCCGGGCCAAAAAATGAAAACATTCTTTTCCATAAAGGTCTCGATGTAGATGTGGTGTCTACGCTTTCATGAACTTCGCTCAGCGAGATTTGCGCATGCCCGTTTTTCATAGAGATACAAAAATGTTTTTAGCCAGTTGTTCACTGATTGAAAAAGAAGGTTGGTCGGCAGAATTCCTTTTAGACTGACGGAGCCTAATCTCAATGGAATGATCGAATTCAAATTTTCTTTTTACTTCCACCCGGGTGCCGATTGTAATGTTTTTGTGTTGTAATAACTCCAGCATCTCGTCCGATTGATTGACGACCCGGCAAACCTCCGCTGGTCTATTTACGTTTAGCTCGCTCAGACTGATCTGCTTACTGCTTTCCATTTTGCCAGCGCTATCCGGGATAGGATCACCGTGCGGATCGAATTTGGGATAACCGAGGTATTCCTCCAGTTTGTCAATTAATTTTTTGTTGCTCACGTGTTCGAGATCTTCGGCGACGACGTGCACCTCGTCCCATTTGAATTTTAATTTCTCAGCCAGGAAGTATTCCCACAGCCTGTGTCTGCGGATTATGTCCAGCGCTACTTTTTTCCCCTCGCTGCTTAACCTGAAGCCCTGGTAAGGCTCATAGTGGAGCAATTTCTTTGCTTTTAATTTTTTCATCATATCGGTGACAGAGGCAGGCTTGGTACTTAATTTTTCCGCCAATGCATTCGTGGTAACAGTGTTCTGCCCATTTTGTAAATGAAAAATGGTCTTGATGTAATTTTCTTCGCTGGTTGAAAAGTTCAACATGTCTAAATTATATTTTAGACAAATCTAAAAAATGTTTCCGAAATAAAAAATTTGAATTCGCAATAGCAAGAAAGAAAGGAGTAAATTCGGTGTCCATAGGAATAACTTATGAAAGGAAAGCCCCGGATTCTCTGGTTTCTGATCCTTATTATCTTCCTGGCCTGCAAACACAAAAAGAAGATCTCGCTATCCGGTGAAGAGCCCGTCAATATCACAGATTTTATTGAATCTTTTCAGCCTGTAAGTCTTCCATACCAGGTGCTCGATACACAGGTGGCCCGGAAAAAGACCGACACTTTGCTCATCAGCTATAAAGTGTTTACTAGCCTGGTGCCTGACAGCATACTCAATAAGACTTTTGGAAAGGGTGAGAAACCTAAAATCTACCCTGTTGCGCGGGTAAGCTCCGAACAGGGAAATTATTTATTTGTAAAGGCATTTTCTTCCGAACGCAAAGCCATTTTGGTTCTTTGCTTTGATAAGAAGAACAATTTCATAACGGGCATGCCGGTATTGCAGCTTGATGCAAATCCCGCCACGCAGCAGTTTTTTGTAATTGACAAGCGATATACCCTTTCAAAAAACATCATCCGCAAAAACCCGGATGGAACTATTAGCGATGGCAAAAACGTGTATGTGCTCAATGAGCCGGCAAAATCATTCCTGTTGATCATGACCGACGCGTTAGATGAACAGGCCGTCGAGTTGATCAATCCAATCGAATCTTTTCCGAGAAAGAATAAATTTTCCGGGGACTACCTGACCAGTAAATCGAATCTCGTCTCGATTCGCGACAATAAGAAACCTGACCGCATGACCTTCTTTGTTCACTTTGAAAAAAAGAATAATTGTGTTGGAGAATTAAAAGGCGAGGCTGGCTTTACTGCCACCAACACTGCGGTGTATCGGTCTTCCGGTGATCCGTGCGTCTTGCGATTCAATTTTTCTACGTCCTCAGTAACGATTACTGAGATGGAGGGATGTGGCTCGCACAGAGGTTTGGATTGCGTGTTCGAAGGCACGTTTCCCAAAAAGAAAGAGCCGAAAAAGAAAGAAACGAGGCCAACAAAGCAGGCGTCAAAAAAATAATTTCATGATTCTTTAGCGGACGATGCTTAATACTCCGATTCCAGACTGCGGAGTTAAGTTTTCCACTTGCCATGTTAACAAACAACGATTGATTAATTTTTTGCCTGTATATTCGCACTCATTGTGTAAAGTTCACACTATGAGTTTTAAAGATTTCAAAGTACCGTACCCTGTTGATGAGCGCTATTCAAAACGGGTGGCTTATTTTTCGATGGAATTCGCGATCCACCAACCATTGAAAATTTACAGCGGGGGCCTCGGCTTTCTTTCAGGCTCACATCTTCGAAGTGCTTATGAGCTCAAACAAAATTTGATTGGGGTCGGCATTTTGTGGAAGTATGGCTATTATGACCAGGCTCGTAACCAGGACCAGACACTCCAGGTGACCTGGATGGAGAAGCAATACAGTTTTTTGGAAGACACCGGTATTAAGTACCAGATCACCGTCCACGAACATCCGGTGTGGGTAAAAGTTTATTATCTCAATCCAAGGACGTTTAACTCGGCGCCCCTGTTTTTGCTAACCACCGATATTCCGGAGAATGATTATGTTTCGCAAACAATTTGTCATCGATTGTACGATGCCAACGTAGCAACCAAGGTGGCCCAATTTATTTTGTTGGGCGTGGGTGGTGCTAAACTTCTCGACGAATTGGGATTTAAGCCGGAAGTATATCATCTCAACGAAGCACATGGATTATCAGCTGCCTTCTACCTGTATAAGAAATATAACAACAACATTGAGGAGGTGAGAAAGCGACTAGTGTTCACAACGCATACCCCCGAGGAGGCCGGTAATGAAAAGCACGACATACATCTTTGTCACAAGATGAGCTATTTCTGCGGCCTTACTGTGGAAGAAGTAAAGAAACTTACGGGTAATCCCGACGAAATGTTTAATCACTCGTTGGCCGCGTTGCGGTTTGCAAGATTGGCGAACGGAGTATCTAAGTTGCATGGGAAGGTATCAAGAGCGTTATGGAGCAAATACGACCATATTTGTGACATCATCTCGATTACCAACGCACAAAACTGGACCTATTGGGCCGATGAGTTGTTGTATGAAGCGGTCGACAATGACGATGACACTCGTTTCGACACACGAAAAGCATTTTTGAAAAAACGGGCGTTTGAAATAGTGGCTGATCAAACCGGGAGACTTTTCGATACCCACATTTTCACCCTTGTATGGGCTCGGCGATTTGCGGGTTATAAACGTGCAGGGTTGATTACAACGGATGACGAGAAATTTGAGGAATTGATCAACAACAAAAAGTATCCTATTCAGATCATTTGGGCCGGCAAACCCTATCCGGTAGATTATCCCGCCATTACAGAGTTCAACAGCCTTGTGCATTTAAGCCGCAAATACAAAAATGTTTCTGTTCTGATCGGCTATGAGCTGATGCTTTCAAGACGACTGAAACAGGGAGCTGATTGCTGGTTGAATAACCCACGTGTGCCACGCGAGGCGTCAGGAACAAGCGGCATGACCGCTGCGATGAATGGCACTGTAAATTTTTCCACAGATGATGGATGGATACCAGAGTTTATTAAAAACGGCGAGAATGGTTTTGTCGTTCCCAAGACCGACTATTTAAATATGACTGTTCACGAGCAGGATGCATATGATCTCAACTGCATTTACGAAATTCTAAATAAGCAGATCCTGCCCATGTATTATGATGATCACAAGCACTGGCGCGAAGTGGTGAAAAATGGAATGAGAGATGTGCGCTTTCAATTTGACAGCAATAGGATGGCGCACGAATATTATGAGTTATTATACAAAGCGCCGCAGAAATGATTATTGTGGCTGCTGGCCGGCAATATTTCGGGACAACGGTTATCTCTTGCAGATTCATTCGCCTGCGTTTCCATTTTCATCCGATCTTCTGGAACATGCGCCCATCTTCGTAGCCAACAGAATGTAAAGGAAAGTGATAGTGTTGCATGACCTTAAAGGTTCCCTGCGGGCGAACAATTGTGGAATTTCTAAATAAAAGGTTGCCGTCACTTCCTGTGTCGCAACCGTTGTTTCGAATAAGGAATGGCTTAATAATTCTAATAATTTAAGAATTATTGTTGTCCGTAAGTCACTTACATCTGCTGTCAACACGCCATTTGCACCTTATTTGCGCGATTTTTCCGGGGGTTGGAATGTGTTTTGTGCAACATAAAGCAAATCCTAATTATGAAACGACTAATCTTATTTATCGCAATCTTTTTTGCTCTTGCCGCGATTACGCGGGCGCAGACCACAGAAAAGATAAAAACAAAAATTGAAGGCCAGGGTTTCAAGAAGAAGATAAAGGCTGAAGGAGATGCACATAATGTTTTGATGACAACAAGTGCCCACCCGGCATATACTCATCATTCCAGTGCCGCAAAGCATCATTATACAGGCACAAAGCGGCATATGTCAACTGCAGTAAGGCACGTGGCTCATGTGAAACCTTCCTATACACATGCAACACATCATAACATTGCGCATTATAAAAAGATCAAAAGAATACACAGGAACGGCGAGTATAAAGTAAAGTATAAGGCGTAGCGGACGTGATTGAAGGTGAGAGGTGAAAACGTGAGACGTGAAATACCACCTCGAAGATGTTTCACGTCTCACGTTTCACCTTTCACGTGCAGATTCCAACTTAATTTGAAGTTCGCGCAATTGCTTTTCATCAATCGTTGATGGCGCATCAAGCATTACATCTCGCCCGGCATTATTTTTCGGAAAGGCAATGAAATCTCGAATGCTTTCGCTGCCACCGAGGATCGCGCAAAGGCGATCAAACCCAAAGGCTATTCCCCCGTGGGGAGGCGCGCCAAATTCAAAAGCTCCCAACAGGAAACCGAATTTGTGAAGGGCTTCATCCTTACTCATGCCTAGTGCGGCAAACATTTTTTCTTGCAGTTCCCTTTGAAAAATCCTGATTGAGCCACCGCCGATTTCATTTCCATTCAACACCATATCATAAGCATTCGCTTTAATGTTGGCGTATGGATGTTCCAAATACTTTTCGGGTTTTTCGATCTTCGGACTGTTGTTGATCATGATTTCAATGTGCTCAGGCTTAGGAGAGGTAAACGGATGATGTCGTGCATCCCAACGATTTTCTTCGCCGCTATACTCGAACAGAGGAAAGTCAAGCACCCAGAGCAATTTAAATTCTTCTGGCTTTCTTAATCCGAGGCGTTCAGCCATTTCAAGTCGCAGCTCGCTGATTGCTTTCCTGGTCCTTTCTTCTGTACCTGCCAAAATCAAAATAAGATCGCCTTGTCTTGCATCGCAGAAATCGGCTATGGCTTTTAGTTTCTCACTGCTGAAGAATTTATCAAAAGTGCTTTTGTACGTGCCGTCAACGTTTACTTTCATGAAGGCCAATCCACCCATTCCAATCTGCGGCCGTTTAACCCACTCAACCAGTTCATCGGTTTGCTTGCGTGAATATTCAGAAGCATTAGGAACGCAAATGGCAACGACCGTTTCGGCGGTGTCGAAAACGTTGAAGCCAGTGTCCCCAAGCCCCAAAGGGGAGTTCTTTAAAGTTTCCTTTTGAGAAGGAAATACAGTCGCGGGGAATTTTAGATTAGTGACTTTCATTCCAAATCGAATATCAGGTTTGTCGATCCCGTAATTCCACATCGCATCATCCCAACTCATTCTTTCAACGAGTTGGTTGTAATCAATTCCCTTTACCTCTTTGAAAATATGTTTGATCATTCCTTCAAACATATTCAGGATGTCATCCTGCTCAACAAAAGCCATTTCACAGTCTATCTGTGTAAACTCAGGCTGTCGATCAGCGCGCAGATCCTCGTCACGGAAACATTTTACTACCTGGTAGTAGCGATCGTATCCACTTACCATCAACAATTGTTTGAAGGTTTGTGGGGATTGGGGTAAGGCATAAAACTGCCCTGGGCTCATTCTTGAAGGCACTACAAAATCGCGGGCACCTTCGGGAGTTGATTTGATTAAGAAAGGAGTCTCAATGTCAAAAAAGCCCTGTTGATGTAAATAATTTCGCGCGGAGCGATTGACGGCATAACGTAGTTCCAAATTTTTCTTGACCACATTCCTGCGAAGATCGAGATAACGATATTTCATGCGCAAATCATCACCGCCGTCTGTGTCGTCCTGGATTGTAAACGGGGGAACGGCCGACTTATTCAATATCTTATAAGATGTGGCAATTATTTCGATATCGCCCGTTAGAAGGTTTGCATTCTTATTGCTTCGCTCTCGTACAGTGCCGATCACCTGTATGACAAACTCACGACCCAGGGGGTTTTCTGTTAACTGCTGATTCAAGTCTTCTCCGAATAACAATTGCGTAATGCCATAACGGTCGCGCAAATCGACAAATGTGATAGCGCCAAACTTGCGAACGGTCTGTACCCATCCGGCCAAGGTCACTTTTGAGTCGGCATCTTTAAGTCTTAATTCTCCACAGGTATGTGATCGATACATAAGATTAAACGATGAACAGAATTCCGAACGTTGAAGTGAGTGACACAACAGGCGCTCGGAAGAATTACTAATGCTTGCAAAATAAAAATACGCCCGACAGACCAAAAGAAACGCCGGGCGGGCAAAGATAGGGACTATGAATTTCAGTTTTGCGTTGCTGTCGAGCGTTGCTATATTTGGCTAATTCCTCACCATGAGCGACATACCAACGATCCCGGTGCTTGACACGCAGGTGGACTATTTCAGTATTATAGGCCAATGCATTCCTTATTTCAGGGAGCTTCCAGATGCAGGAAAGAAAAGGTTTTTAGAGCGAACCTTTCATTTTAAAAGCATCAAGAATTTTACGTACATCGGCATGCAAGAGATCAAAGAGGTACCGATCCTGATCAGTGCTGCGGCCGTGCAGATCACCTACGGGCTTGAAAAATATGAATTGCCTTTTTTCAAAAATATTTATGTAACTCCTGACGCTTACGTAAGAACTGGCGAAACGGAGATTTATGTGGGTCATGTATCGCCGAAAGGAATTTATATCGCATGGAAATATTTTTTGCAAGGCTACAGCGACAAAACAGATAATGTAAATGTGGCTATTCATGAGATGGCGCATGCCCTGGAACATGAAAGTTTTATGGATGATGCCGGCGTAGACAAGGAATTCAAGGCAGACTTTGCAAAATTTTCCGCAGTAAGTGGCCCCGCGTTTGCCAACGCCATCGTACAGCGAAGAAGTTATTTGAGGAGTTATGCCTTTACAAACATGCAGGAATTCTGGGCTGTAAGCGTGGAAGCCTTTTTTGAAAATCCAGCGGGGTTAAAGCAATCTATGCCCAACCTATATGGCACTCTTTGTGATATATTAAACCAGGACCCATTGACGGAAGATAAGATTTTGCCGAAATAACCGTTAATACCCTAGTAATTATACGAGCTATGCTTGTAAAATGGGAGGGGAATGTTTATATTTAAAACTTAACCGCTACCCATGCGAACTGTACTTCGGAAACTTCGAAATATTTTTGGTGGAAATCAGGAATCTCCAGCCTCAACTGAGCAAACCGTTGCAGTTAGTGATTCAGTCTTTGATTCTTATTCGTTTATAATTGGCAGCTTATTTTCTTACTTCAATGATCTTCCTCCCGAAGGGAAAAGACATTTTATTCAAAGAGTTCACCACTTCAAATCGTCAAAGAAATTTCATTTTATAGGCTTAGAGGATAGCGACGAAATAGCCGTTCTCGTCAGCTCATCAGCCATACAGGTCACCTACGGATTAAAGAATTATTTACTTTCTCACTTTCAAAATATTTATGTTTTGGCGGATGCGTATAAGATGGAAAATGATGAGGAGCTGTACGTAGGTCATGTGGCGCCGGAAGGAATTTATCTTTCTTGGAAACATTTTAAATACGGCTACACCAACCGCGCCGACAATATTAATGTAGCAACGCATGAAATGGCGCATGCTCTTCTATATAATAATTTTTTTGTGCAATACGGCATGGATGCGCATTTCAGGATGAACTATGAACAGTTCTCCACAACCACAGGTCCCATTCTCGCCCAGGTAATTACAAACAGGCAGAGCTATTTGAGAAGCTATGCCTTTAGCAACCTTCATGAATTTTGGGCTGTAAGCGTTGAGGCTTTTTTTGACAACCCCGACGGGTTGCAGAAAAATATGCCCGAACTGTATAGCGCCCTTTGCCGCGTGCTGAATCAGGATCCATTGTCAAAAAACAAGATCCTGAGCGCACAAGCGCAGTAATTTATAGTCTCCGATCGACAAAGAAATTTGCTAACGGGTATACAACTTTCCCCTTGCACGGTTATATGTGGTTGCCTGTGTAATCTATTATCATTTTCAATCTGGGTTTTTTAGCACCCTTGTTAGTACAGGCCTCGGGGACTGCACATTGGTAGGATCGTGCATAAGAACTTCCTTGGAGACGAAAACCGGTACGAAATTGAATATGATGATCGATGCATCCTTGAGCAGCCCGAGCGAGGTGTTCTCGTCCCAAAGGGACTTCGCTTTTTCAATGAATGCGTTTGCCACCAATATTCAGTGCCTACGGGACTCAAAACCGACTACGCCAACCTTGAGGTTGGGGTGAGCAATTTTTTTTGTGACCGTCAGCAGATTGATTTCCGCTTTGGTTCTGCAATTTGCAGCGTCGCCATGTACTTGGTTT
>AR_comb_assmDRAFT_10526560_pt1 | contig 22081 bp, 14 predicted proteins | sample ArasoioldDNA_FD_10543 | JGI IMG/M metagenome (IMG submission 10543) | reverse complement strand
GCTAATCTGGAAGAACGCATTAAGGAAGAACTAGAAGAAAATCCTGCGCTGGAAGTGGATGAAGAGAAAGCAGAAGAATTCGAAGAACCAAAGGAAGAATTCAGTGAAACTGCCGAGGAGCAATATGATGAGCCGGATGGCAGTAATGATGAATACGAGAACATCGATATCAGCGATTATGTCCATGAAGGAGACGATGATATTGCGGACTATAAGTTAAGGGATGATAATTATCCCGATGCAGATGAAGAACGGGTGATGCCACACAAGGTTGAGACGAGTTTTTATGAAGTTCTCCTCGACCAGCTAGGCTTGTTAAATCTCGACGACCGTCAAAAGAGGATTGCCGAGCAGATTGTTGGAAGCATTGATGAAGATGGCTACCTGCGCAGGGAAACCGCCGCTATTGTAGACGATCTTGCTTTTAGACAAAACATTGACTCTACCGAAGAGGAGGTGGATTCGATAATAAGCAGAATCCAACAATTTGATCCTCCCGGCGTGGCCGCCAGGGACCTCCAAGAATGTCTACTTCTCCAGTTATTCCGTCAAAGGGAAGAAGGGAAGCCCGTGGATACAGCTATCACTGCTCTAACAAAGTATTTCGATGAATTTACCAAGAAGCACTATGAAAAAATTCAGCGGGGACTCGGGCTCACCGATGAGCAGTTAAAAGAATTGATGCAACAGATCATCCGGCTAAATCCAAAGCCAGGAGGCAATGTGGGCGAAGTGAATAAAGCGGAAAGCTATGTGGTTCCCGATTTCTTCATCATGAATAACAATGGTAAACTGGAGCTTACCTTAAATTCCAAGAATGCCCCGGAACTGCGCATCAGCGAAGGCTACAGGGAAATGCTGAAGGACTACGATCGCGGTGCCAAGAAAGATAAGCGACAAAAAGAAGCTGTGCTTTTCATTAAGCAAAAAATTGATGCTGCCAAATGGTTCATTGATGCCATCAAACAACGGCAGCATACATTATTAAGCACCATGACCGCGATTATGAATCACCAACATGATTTCTTTCTTACGGGCGATGAAACGAACCTAAAACCCATGATTCTGAAAGATATCGCGGAAAAAACCGGTCTTGATATCTCCACGGTGAGTCGCGTGGCCAACAGCAAATTCGTACAAACTGAGTTTGGCACTTATCGGCTGAAATTCTTCTTTAGTGAATCACTTAGTACCGAAAGTGGAGAAGAAGTTTCAACTAGAGAAGTCAAAAAAATATTAAGCGACCTCATCGAGGGTGAGAATAAAAAGAAACCGCTGAGTGATGAACGGCTGACAGAATTGTTGCAGGAAAAAGGCTATAATATTGCACGACGAACTGTTGCTAAATACAGGGAGCAGTTGAATATCCCGGTAGCACGGTTACGTAAGGAACTGTAATATGGAATCACCCCTTACAGCAGACGATAGAAATAATCTAGTTCAAGGACGGCCGCGTAGAGGCAGGCAGCCGTTATTCCTTCGTGTCGGCGCTAAGATCATTTCGTATTTATTTCATCCCATTTTTATCCCGGTTTATCTCTCGTGGCTGGTCATCCAGTCGCAGTCTTACTTATTCGGTGCCTTTTCTGAGCGGGAAAAAACGTTCTTCATTGCCAGGTTCGCTGTGATGTACATCATGTTTCCACTTATCTCGGTGTTGTTGATGAAAGCGCTGGGATTTGTGAGTTCAATTCATTTGCGGACCCAAAAGGACAGGATTATCCCTTATGTGGTCTGCATGATCTATTATTGGTGGATGTGGTACGTTTTGCACAATCAACCTGAATACCCAAGACAATTTACGATTCTTAGTTTTGCCATCTTTCTCGCTTCAATCGGAGGGTTGATGGCCAACATCCGGATAAAAATCAGCATGCATGCGATCGCTGGCGGCTTAATGGCGGCGTTTGTGATGTTACTTGGCTTCTCTCAGGATGTCAATTTTGGTATTTTTATTTCAACTGCGATTCTCTTAGCCGGTGTCATATGCACCGCACGTTTCATTGACAGTGATCATACCTCGAGAGAAATTTACACGGGCATATTGGTTGGTATTTTGTCGTTACTCCTGGCGATAAAATTTGCCTAACGAAAAGTCAAACGTAAATCCCGATAGCTGGACAAAATCGGAATAATGCTCTGTTTTTCCTCTTACATTAGACTTTTAAATTTTTTAGAGCGCTCCGATATTCCGAGAATAACAAAAGCCCAACCATAGGGTACGATTGAGCTGTTTGTTGTGTCATCCATCCTTGTTATGCGTCGTCCAATCAGCCGTTTAATATTCTCGAACTTTTCAGATATTTTTTTGTGGGATGATATATAAAAAAGCAGGTACCGTCTTTAATCAGGCCAATAACTTCTGCACAGTCATCTGTCGGCACCGCAGGACAACCAAAACTGCGACCCATAAAATTATTTGCCTGTAGGTATTCGTCACCAATATAGTTGGCCCCATGGACGACAATATGCCTCTTCGTTGCAAGACTATTAAATCCGGCCTCAAGTCCCGTTAATTTCAAAGCCAGGCCGTGCTGCCCATTGTAAGCTGAGCCAGTAACATAAAAGCCAAGACTGCTTTGATAAGAACGTGTGCTATTGGAAAACCGGGTGGCGTATGCTACTCCGGATCCGCGACCATGGGCTACATAGCTGGTCATTAAAACCTTGTTTTCACAAAGATCCAAAATGTATAACCGCTTGTTGCTCGAAGATTGACTGAGATCGCAAATGGTAAGAATTGAAGGATTAGCCAGCCTGTTTTTTAACGCCAACTTTTCATAGCCTTTGTAAGCACATTCGAATGCCTCTTTAGATAGCCCCAGGGACGACAACTCTAATTCATCATACAGGATTGCGGACTTTTCATGGACGACACTGATCCGGCTTGCTCCTTCCATAAAAGCTGGCGCGTAATTTTTCCCAATGTAGTGCAGTGGTAAAAACAAAAATGATAGTGATATGGAAAGAAGGTGGGTCTTCACTTAGCCTGGGGTTTTTCAAGGTTTAAACGGTGATGATTACAAAAATATTATGTGTTATAAGAAAACAAAAGAGATTCAGCATGTTTACTGAATTTTTTCGAAGAAATACTACACGGCATTAAACAGCCTTGTGGTAAAATTCCTGCGGATTATTAATGAAAAATATTCGGATCATTTTGCCCGCTTGCTTTCGCGTTTCTTCATGAAAAATTCATTGGAATATACCTTCAGCAGAACAATAAAGAGAGAAAGCAGCATTGGACCGAATATTAGTCCGATGAAGCCAAACATGCTAATGCCGGCTATTACCCCAAACACCGTAATTAACGGATGGATGTTTCCCAATCGTTTGTTAAGAATAAAACGGAATAAATTATCAACGAGCCCAATAACACCGAATCCATATGCCAGCATAATGATGCCCTGCACATTTTTACCGGCGGCAAAGAAAATAATCGCCAGTGGCACGTAGGCCAATGCGGCTCCAACTACGGGTATCATTGCAGTGATACAGGTGATCGCGAACCAAAGAAAGGGGTCGCTAACTCCAATAAACAAATAGCCGATCAACCCGACTACTCCCTGTATCAAAGCGATCAACGGAATGCCGATAACGCTTGCCGTCACGGTCGTGTCAATGTCGTTTGCAATGAGATCTACATTGGAATCCTTTAGTGGAATATATTCGTACAGCTTATCTTCCATCGTACGACTATAGATCAGCATAAAATATAAAACGAAATAAAGCACCCCAATAATACTGATCGTATTGAGGGTAATGTTGAGTATCTGTGGAATTATTCTCCTGATGAAAGGTCCTACCTCATTTATTGTTGTATCGTCGGCAATAGCAAACCCAAATCGCTGTTTCATCTGTTCGGAAAATTTTTTCAACGAATCCAGTATCTGTGAAGAGTGCTCAACTGCATAGATGATCTTGCTAGTAAGCAAATTAGCCAGTATGCCGACTGGTAAGAGGATAACCAGGAATGAAAGAATCATTAGCAACCATGCCGCCTTCGGCTTGCTCCACTTTCGCACCTCAGTGAGATAATGCATCCGCGATCTCATCAAAATATACAACGTGAGAGAACCAAGCACAGCAGGGATAAAAAAACTTAGCTCATAGATAAGCAATAGACCAAGGCCAACGATGACCAGAATGAAAAAGATCTGCCGGAGAATATTTTGATCAAGCGTGTTATTGGTGTTGCTCATGAAAATGATTCATTTGCTAATCTAAATTAAACGATCAGCCTAACATGTCTCTACCACCCACTCATGAAAAGTGCCAAACTTCTTCTTTCATTTATACAACAACTTCTTTCCATTTTCCTTTTCTGAAATAATACCAGGCGGCTAGTGCAATGAATGTCTCGGCCACCGGCACTGCTATAAAAGCCCCTGCCGGCCCCATACCTAATCCTTCGGACAATAACCAGGCAAATGGTATTTGAAAAAGCCAAAAACCAACAAAGTTAATCCTGGTAGGCGTTTTTGTATCCCCCGCACCGTTCAATGATTGTATCATCACCATTCCTATACCATAAAAAATGTAACCAGCCCCGATGATCTGTAATGAAAGCACTCCAAAATGATGGACCTCAGGAATCTTCGTAAATATGCCAATGATTGGCGAGGCAAAGAAGAGGAATAACAACATTACTGCAGCCATGAAAATGGCATTGTACTTTGTTGTGAGAAGCACGCTTTGTTCAGCCCGGGCTGGCTGTTTGGCACCGAGATTCTGTCCCACCAGGGTAGCAGCAGCATTGCTCAATCCCCAGGCAGGTAAGATAAAAAATACTATGTTTCTTATTGCCACCTGGTAGCCCGCAGTCGCATCGGTACCGCCCGTTTTAGCTACCAATATCCCGAGTGCAATCCAGCTGCCTGACTGAATAATAAATTGCAGCGTGGCAGGCCAGGCAACTTCGATCAACGTTTTTATAACGGCACTGTCCCATTTAAAATGTCTCATTTTTATTTTCAGAACCCCGTCCCCTTTGAACATGTGATAGCACTGATACAACACGCCCAACCCACGACCGATAGTCGTGGCAATTGCAGCCCCCTTCAGTCCCAATTGAGGAAAGGGACCATAGCCATTGATTAACGTTGGACATAGAATGATATTCAACGCACTCGCAACCCATAGACTTCTCATGGCCATAGCCGCATCGCCTGCACCCCGGAATACGCCGTTGATCAGAAATAATAAGATAATCACCAAACTGCCGCCGAGCATGATTCGTGTGAATACTGCACCTTCCTTTACTACGTCAGGCTGAGCGCCCATGATTCTTAGAATGTCGCCTGCAAAAACAATTCCGCATGTACTGGTTACCACGGCTACCAAGAGCGCTATTACCAGTGATTGCATCCCAGCATGTGCGGCACCATCTGCGTCTTTTTCGCCGGTTCTACGCGCCACCACGGCGGTGGCGGCAGTACTTAACCCAATAGCGACTGAATAAACAATTGTGATAGCAAGCTCTGTTAACCCGACAGTAGCAATGGCATTGGGGCCAAGTCTCCCCACAAAAAACATATCCACGACAGCAAAAACACTTTCGAGGCTTAGTTCTAATATCATAGGGATGGCGAGTAATACGATAGCCTCGCGAATACTTCCCTGCGTATAGTCATGGTCACCACCTCGAATTGACCGTTTCAATAGTGAATAGAATAAAGAAAATTTATTAGTATGAGTTGATATTGACATGATGAAAACCTTTTGAAGCTAAGAAAATCGAATTGAATTTCAGTAACTGTCTGCCTTATTGAAAAGAAGTAAACCTGGTACTACCAGGACAAGATCGGGAAACGATCGCTCAGGAGATTTTCATATTTCGAAAATTAAAAGGAGGACAAAATAACGAATAAATTAAGAAACCGGGCGCAAAACGGACAAATATTCTTCGATGTATTTCTGTTTTTGTTTGCGGCGGTACTGCATAATGAATCGGGGATGAGTTAGGGGAATAATTTTATCAAAAAACCTATACTCACTATTTAATAAAGAGAGAAATTTCAAATTTTTATCACCTCCTATGCAAAAGCAGTAATCAGTCTTAAAACCGAGGGAGACTTGTTTCCTGATACAATCAGTTATAAAGGGAGTAATCGTTTGCTGTAATTTCTTATCATCATAATAGTTAAGGTTCACGCCGTTTCTAATAAAGCCAAGTGGGCAGACTGCCGAAATAAAGTAATCGTTGTAAAATTTTTTGACACCACCATATGCCTTTATCAAATCATAAATAAATTCGGCTGATAATTCTGTTTGTGGCTTAAAGGAATGATCAATGGCACAAAATTCGGTAAGCTGTTTCGGTGCGGTGAAATTGATGCCCGTCGTCCCGCCACCAAAGCGGCCAGGATTGATCCCAAAAATTAAATGCCTTGGGCTATTATCGTTGTAAAATTTATAGAAAAAAGCTGCAACCACACTTATTACTTCTTCCTTTTGTTGTGGAAATAAAATTTCAATTTCTTTAGGTGTATTCGGCGGTGGCTGTAGTGACTTATAAAATTTAAGAATATTTGCTGCAAATGTTTTCATCTGGCAAATTAAAATTCTTATGTTAAACCCCCGCAGACCTGTTAAAAGGGACTTAGTAACTCCACTAAAAAAAGAGGCTACCCAAAAGGTAGCCTCACACGCGATTATCAAAACTTTCTTTATTTCTTTAAAACTAAATGAACCAAACCCTGATCGCCGAAGGGACCTGCATCAATATGAACGTTTATGTCAATAGTACCGGTGCATGAAAAAACGTACCCGTTACTTCCAGATAGGGTAGACGCCTTGTATGTGCCATAATCTCCGAATACGATGCCAGATGGAATGCTGACGACGCCGGTTGCAGGAGTTACATTAATTATCAAAGGAGATACAATATTACCAAAGGCTGGATTCGGCCAAACTTGGCTAAGATTTACCTGGTTAGCTCCGGGCCCTGCCGTTACTTGTACGTGATCGCCGGGTACCCAATCCTGCCAGGCGTCTGTAACGACAGTATAAGTCCCGGCAACGGTTGAAGCTGTATATGGACAAATAACCGTCGCGGTCCAGTGTAACGCCATATTATATCCTGCCTGCCCCTCGAAATCGGCATCCGTATTAATAGAACTGAAGGTGCGTCCATCCTTTGTTACAACCTCATTGTATAAGGTATATTGATGGCCAGGCTCTAACGCTGTCGGAGGGATACCCAATGCGGTGGCAATTTCAGTGGCTTTTACGTCGAGATTCACTCCCTCTGTAAATGGAATACTTTTTACCGCCTTCCAATGTGTTTTATCCAATGTCGGCTCGGTAGCGACGTAAATATTTACTTTATCGATTGGTGAGCCTTTACCACCTACCTGGATGCTGACAGTGCTGGTGTTGAGTGCTGAATAATCTATATTGGTATTATTTACCTTGGTCAAAGTCAAATATGAACCCTGGGTTAACGTGTTGAAGTCACTTGCAACCTCTTTGTCTTCGCATGAAAAAGCGATCAGAAACAGGAAGGCAAGGAGAGCTATGTTATATTTTCTCATTTCAAAAGAATTTACTTATTTAATAAAGTTGTCTGGATTGTTGTCCCAGAACACTTTTACACCTGTTCCTGGCTTTTGGGATGCCTTATTATTCAAGTTGGCAAATACCGCCGGGTAGTAAAGTGATCTGTAGAAAGAACCTGGATTCGGGGTAAGTACTGACAGTTGCAGATTATCCGGTTTTCCAGTTCTACGGTAAAAATTATATGGCTCTACACCATTCCCCCATGAGGCCAGGTACCATTCCTTCATGATTACATTCAGTTTATCCCCCACTGAAGCCGCTTTGTCGTATGATGACAGAACGTTGTTTACATAATTGTCCTGGGTAGTTTGAGTTGGTACCCTCGTCGGCGGTACCACCACGCCGACTTTTGCGGGGAATCCAAAGACCTTAGAAAATGATTTTCGAATGCCGGATTCTAGCGACGCTTTTGCATCACCAGTAACCCCCAGGGTTAACACAGCCTCCGCTTTTACAAATTCCGTGAATGCCGAAATCCAGATAGGATTTATGCCAGCTCCTTTGCCGCCTATGCCGGGGGCCACATGAGCTCCCTGGCTATCATCAAATTGACCTCCCGCCGGGTAAACGCCAAAAGTTGTTCTTAGTTGGTTATCCGGGGGAATGCCCTCATTGTTCAAATGATCTCGTCCGAAATAACCTGGGGTTACGTAGCAGAAAGGCATAGATGCGGGATAATGCGCCGGCCTTTGACGGAACCAACACGGGATAGTGAATTGGAAAGCCGCCGGGTCTGGTACCGCCGCCGTGATATCAAGAGTTTGTCGATACAGGTAATAACGAATCCTCGGGTCAGTGATGCCTTTCTCCGTTACCATCATCCACATAAAATGAGTACCGATGTAATCTTGCGCACCCTGGTCGGTGCCATAGTTATTTACATACTTGGGATGCCGACTATCAGGTGCCTGATCCTTGCTTCCGTATTGAAATTGAAAGTCCTCGGCCTCTGTGTCGATCAAGTTATTTTCGGTAAGCAACGCTTGAATTTTTGATTTCGCAGTGTTGTCGACCAACCTTGTTTGTATGTAAACCTTCAATAAAAGTGTCTTCGCTACAGTTGTCCATCTAACTCTGGAGCCGCCGTAAAAAAGATCATTTAGCGGCGCCGTTGCTGTCTTTTTCAAGTCTTCAATCGCTGCATTGAGAAGACTGATGGCTGAGTCATACACAGCTCTTCCCGGATCGGGAGCAGGGTTAGTGTTTGCGGTGCCCTGCACGGCCTCCTTATATGGTACATCGCCGAAAAGGTCAACAAGAGTGAGCACGGTGTATGCCTTGAGTATTTTACCGATGGCGAGGTGTGTATACCTTTTCTGCTGCTCCGCCACCGGGAACATTGCATTAAGATCCTTGATCACCTGCGTGTATCCATTTCTCCAAACGATATCAAAGTTTTCACCTGACCACAAATCAGAATAAGTAGAACCTGTGTTTGCTGCTTCCATTCTCATCAGCCATGCTCCAAAATCAGATGCACCATTTATATTTCCAACTGCATCATAGACGCTGAAAAAATTGGCAAAGCCAAGCTGTGCATTGTTTAGATATAAGTCAGCATCAGCGGATTCGGGCCGGGCTAAGCTGGGGTTATCAAGTAGTTTATCAAACTGCTTCTTACAACTGAGGAACGCAGTTGCAAACAGGCAGAATCCGAATAAACTTAAAATTATTACTCTCATGATTTGATTAGATTTTTTGTTAAAAAGTGAATTTCAGACTGAAGCCAATCCTGCGGGATGAAGGACCAGTTAGTCTTTCAAATCCTGCAACAGCACCCCCAGATAAACTGGTTGTCTCAGGATCAAAATTTGAATGCTTGGGAAAATAAGGGGCATTGTACCAAAGATTAGAGCCCAGCACACTGATAGAAGCCGACCCAATCGGAGTCTTTTCAAGCCACTTGCCCGGCAGCGTATACGAAAGAGATGCTTCGCGCAAGCGAACTACCGTTGCATCATAGATCCCAACTTCGCTCGGGCCAAAACCCAAACTTTCAAAATAAATATTGGTTGGACTATTTTGAATGTCATTCGGAGTGCCATCTTGTTTTACAGAGTTGGGCAGTATCACCGGCAATGATCTGTCAAAGTCCAAATCTGCCGTTACTCCTCTTGCAAGTAATGCACGCATTGTTGTTGAATAAATGTCTCCACCTTTCGTAAAGTCCCACTGCATCCTAAAGGAAAGCGTCTTATACGACAAGGTGCTGATGCCACTCAATTTATAGTCTGGATTTGGATCGCCAATAATGCCTATATCGGGAGTAGTAATGTATAATCCACGATCGTTAACAACATACTTTCCTGACTTATCATCGCGCAAAATTCTCGAACCCTCGATTACACCAAGAGGTTCATTATTCACCGCAAAAAGACCAAGGTTGCTAAATCCATTTAGTGTAATTTGTTTGATATAATCAGGCATATCATGAACCTTACTTCTGTTTAGTGTGAAGTTTCCATCCAGTTGCAGTCTCCAATCTTTCGTACGTAGCGGCGTAATGCCAAGCGCCAACTCAATACCCTTATTGTCCACCGAACCCGCATTCACTGTTGTAAAATCATACCCCGTTGCAGGGTCTAATTGTCTCGATAATATCTGATCGGTCGATTGTCGCAAGTATCCGGTGAGATCAACGTTAATCCTGTTGTCCCACAATCTTGCTTCAACACCTGCCTCATATTCTTTTATCAACTCTGCCTTCAGTTCTGGATTAGCCAGTGTATTAGGAATATGGTTCACATTTACAATAGTACCGTTCTGCTGCACGAAAGCATTGGTTCCAATCGCCAACCCTGGGCGAGTGCCGTAAGGAGGTGGGAACCGAGCACTCGTTGAATAGCTTGCTCTCAGCTTTAAAAAGTTTATGATGTCGTTACCCTTTAACGTTTCAAAGGCAGTAGTCGGAATAAATGCGACGCTAATGTTTGGATAGAAAAGAGAACGGTTTTCTTGTTCGAGCGTAGAAGACCAGCTATTGCGACCGCCAAGGTTCAGATAAAGAAAGTCTCTGTAGCCGAGGGAGCCCTGCGCAAAAACGCCTAAGCTCTTTGTATGAACAACGTAGTCAAGATCGGCTACGCCATCCTCGGCCAACACGTCGTGATTAATAAAGTTGCTATGATCAAACAAGCCGAAGACAAGCTGCTGCGTACTAAGCAGGCCTTCCTGTGTGTATTTATCGTCACGGTAGTTGATACCTGCATCTGCAGTCAGGCTGAAATCAGAAGACAATGTCTTGCTGTAGTTTAAAAGCCCCGTATGATCCCAAATGGTTTTGACAGCATCGGTGGTCCGGTAAAGGCCATTGACAAATTTTGGACCGCCACTCACACCACCCTTATTCACTCTCAATATTTGTTGCTCTGAATAATTATCGATGCCAATCCGGTAACTTGCAGTTAAGCCTTTCATGAGTTCATATCTTAACTGAAAATTTCCAAACGCGCGGTTTACCAGTTGTTCACTGGTGGCATTTTCCACTGTCCACCGTGGGTTTTGAATTCCGTTATTGGCGCGATAGTAAACGGTAGACCCATCCAAAGGATTTTGATATTCCCAGCCCATCAAGTCAATACTCGTGGGCGTGTAGATTAAGTCTCCGAAAACAGAAACTCCAGCATCCGCGCTGCTGCCACTGCTACTCCCAATTGATGGTGTTTTAAAATTGGTTGTGATATAATTTAAAACTCCGCTTAATTGTAGCCTGTTAGCTAATGTAATATTTCCACCCAGTCCGAAGTTATGTTTTGTCAATTCGTTGCCTGGCGTAAAACCCTCATCGTTCAAAAATGAATAACTTAAATTATAACCCGCATTTTGCGTATTGCCTCCCAAATTAATTGAGGTGTTTTGGATCAATCCTGTTCTAAAGAAATCTTCAACACTATTATAGTATTTGTATGCATACTTAGCTCCGATATATTGTGGAAAGGCAGCATTCAAAGCTCCGCGATCATAAGGATGGGCAAATGAATCGGGCGGGTTTTTAAATTCAGCACCCCAGTTACTAAAAGCCAGTGAAGGAAGTAAATTAAAACCGCCCCCATATTTGTGTGTGTAATCCGGTAAATTGGCGACCTGGTTCCAAAATAAGGATTGCGCTACGGTAACTTCCGCTTTTTTATTTATTCGCTTCGTCGACCCATTTTTAGTCGTGATGACGATTACACCGTTTCTGCCGAATTCTCCATAAAGTGTCGTAGCACTTAGGCCTTTTAATATGTTTACACTTTCAATGTTATTTGGATCAATATCTAAAAAACGGCTGGAGGTCTGGTTCCCAAAATAAAATCCTGTGCCCTGATTTGTTAGTGTGTTGGTACCACCATCAAACGGGACTCCATCAATGATAAACAGGGGAGCAACGTCGGTTCCCGTAATAGTACTGATACCTCGAATTACAATTTGGGTGCCGCTGCCGGATAATCCACTCGTGTTTAAAACATTAACTCCCGGAGCCTTTCCTTCAAGTAATCTACCCAAATCGGTTTCCGGTTTCAGCTCAAGCTCTTTTCCGCTAACGGTACTTACCGCAGAACCAAGAGCTTTCTTGTCTCGTCGAATACCCATGGCGGTAACAACGACCTCCGACAGTGCAGCAGTCAAAGCAAGCGTTGCATTAACCGACGTTTGATTTCCGATGTGCATCTCGGACGCTGCGAAACCAGCAGAAGTAAAAACTAAGGTAGCGTTTGCTGGTGCTTGAATGGAGTAATTTCCATTTACGTCTGCTGCTACACTTGTTTGAGTACCCTTGACGGTAACAGAGGCAAACGGGACTGCTTTTCCTTGTGCGTCAACGATCCGCCCCGTCACGGTGCGTGGTTGAGCAAGCAGTTGTGCGCAGAAAAATAAAAGTGGCAGGCAACTCAGTAATCTTCTCATATACGTGTTTTTGTGGTCAAAAAAAGAGATACCCGACTGTGATTTACAGTTGAAATCAAGTCATTCTGCTAGAAAAGGTAATGTTGTAGGTCTTGAATAGAGAGACAGCAATTTGTACAATGTGCTTCAAAGGATGAAGGCAAACTTACTCAAGCATGTAGTTTTATATCTGAAGAACGTAAACGCCGCACTGAAATATGTCAACATGTGACCAAGTTAGTTTGAGAAATAAATCCGAATGACATCTTTCGGTTTCATTACTTCAAGGTTCAGTACTTGATTTCCGCCAGTCATCAATTTTAACTCACTGGCAAAATGGGGATGCTATAATATCGCATTGTATAGTACATGTTTTACAAAGAATTTAGCCCACATTATTTGCTTCAACCATTTGTTGATTGTATCTGGATCTTCCGCATTTGCTCGAACGAACTAGTCGATACACAAATAATTCCTCCGGATGAGTCAAGCGAACTCATCTTCTCCCTTGGTATTCCATACAAAAGGTCGCTCACCAACTTTTCAGCTTTGTCGGCGACTTCTACCAGCCATATCATCGGCTTAAAAACAAAACCTCATTTTGTTTCTTTTTCGAGTGGAACTTCTCTCGTTGGAGTTCGAATCAGGGCAGGCGGGCTCAGAGCGTTACTTTCGTATTCGGCTGAAACCTTTACTGATCGTATTTATGGTCTCCGCGGCTACTTTGGAAAGGAAGCGGGGTATCTGGAGGAAAGACTTTTTGCTTCAAAGGGCGAACTGCAAACCGTAGAGGAAGTAGAAAAATTTTTATTTAAATTTTTAAAATCGAGCGACCAGTCACAGCAAATAATAACGACTCTCGCGGGACATATAAGGGGCTCAGGCGGCAATGTGTCGCTGGACTCTATCGCAAACAAGTTTGACAGCAATTATAAATCAATTGAACGCAACTTCCGGAAGATTATTGGCCTTACACCGAAAGAGTATGCCAAGCTGATTCGCTTTAATACCGCGTTTGGTATGGCTTGCAAGCACTCCGATTTTACACTGACGCAAATTGCCCACAGAGCGGGCTACTTTGATCAATCTCACTTCATCAGGGATTGTAAAGCGCTTACGAATCAAACGCCACGCGAGCTAGTGCTTCAAACAAAGAACCCACGACTATCCGAAGTGAGAAGTTTCTATTTTTCAGTCTGAACACATGATCGCGACTAATAGACAGTTTCATTATCGGTCAAGCACCCGACTTAACCAGATAAATGAAAATCTCAAGTTGCAGTGAGCTTTTCACCGCTACAATTATTTTGTATCCCACCAAACGTTCTCAGTAACCAAGATAGCATGTTGCGGTTGCGGGTTGTTTGTCCTCTCGGACGAGGGATAAGGCCAACGTTGCGGTATGGCGTTTGTCACCGCATTTTGAACAATGGAAAGTGTGGGAATATTTGTGCGCCGCCAGTCATTAAACGCTTCCAGGGAAAGATAATTAGCAACATACTTTTCATATAGGATAGCCTGTAACGCGTTGGCATCGGTAAAGCTGGGATAGTTGGCTGCGAGGTATGTATTCGCATCCGTTGCCGACAAACCGTTTGACGTCATCGACTCCTTCACCGCTTGATTGAAAATCGGTAAGGCGGCGGCCGCTCCGGAAGTATAGAACGTTGCTTCTGCTTTAATAAACAAGGCCTCAGTTTGTGTGCCCAAGTAGATCGGTGCATCTGCGGCGAGGTAGAAAGACCCAATGTGCGAAACAGAAGTTGGAGACACTGGATCGGTTCCATTCTCCAGGCCCTCGTATTGGCCGTTGGCCTCTGCAGGATCTGCATAGACGGTGAGTCGCGGATCATTTTTTGATTCAAGAGTCTTGACGAAGTGATCTGATAATACAAACGTTCCCCATTTTGTTTCGGCCTGGTTCCATGGGTTTTCGGTTCCTGGCGTGTCGTAGAAAGGAAAAGACGCGTTGTCGCCGCTGGCGGTAAAAGCTTTGGTCAAAGCCTGGAGCGCGATGTTTGACTGTGCTACCTTATCGTGACCCGGCGCATAAGCCAATCGGAACGCGTGACGGGCTTTTAAGAAATAGGCAAACTTCACCCAGCGGTTCATGTTGCCACCGTAAATTAAATCACCTCCAGCCCCGCCTGCCGGAGCCGTATGTCCGGCTGGTTTTGCTCCATGAGAAATAGCGCTGTCTAATAGAGCAAAGATGATTTTGTAGATATCTTCCTGCTTCTGGTATTTCGGTTGCAAACCTTCGGTGCCTTTAAAAGCTTCATCATACGGGATATCACCCCATAGATCAGTGGCTACTCCGAGATTGTATGCAGTCAAAATTTCAGCGATGGCGAGGTAATGATTGTTGCCCCGCGAAACGGCCGTTTCCCTGACGATTTTAAGATTGTGCAGAATAGAAGTATACATGGAAAATGACCATGTGTTATTCGCGTCAGACGGTTGCCATTTATAAGCATCCCATTCAGGCGGTTCAGAGTTATAAGCAATTTGTTGCGTCCACATAGCCGAAATCCGTGCCGGCATGCCCCCTGAAATGTTATATCCCGTTTCGGCCTCGATGCCTGCTAACAAGTCTTTCTCCCCTGTTGTCAACGGACCGTTTGGATTGATATTTACGTCCAAATACTTTTTACATGAGGTGCAAAAGATAATCGTCACCAAAAACAGAACTATGTTTCGAAATATTTTTTTATGCGGCGTCATAAGCCTAAGTTTTTTAGAATTGAACTTTAAGATTGAATGAGTATGACCGGGTAGGAGGGGTAATAAAGTGGTAGAATCCTTGTGCACTTGATACCAACCCTTCAACGCCATCGCCAAACAAGTTCTGTTCGGGATCAGCACCGGTAAAATGTGGTGCGTCGATGATGAGGTTGCGGCCACTAGCGGTTACGCCTATTCCTTTGATGAATTTGTTGGCAAATAATCGCGACGGTAAGTCGTAATTGAGAGAAAGTTCACGCAGCTTGAAAAAAGTTCCGTCTTCTACAACAAAATCAAAGCCGGATCCTGCATATACAGTTTGAAAATAATTTTTAGCGCTTATCGGTGTCGTATTGGGTTTTCCATCACTTTGCCTTATTCCCGGCACAACGTAATCTCTCTCCCTGTCCTCAGTAAATTTCTGGGTGCCATAAAATGCTAAATACCAGTTGTCGAAATTAAGTATGTCGCCGCCCTTCCTATAATCCATTACCGCCGTCAATGATAGGCCTTTGTATGAAAAGGTATTCACTAAGCCTCCGAGCCATTTGGGTTGAATATATCCCAATGGTCCCTGATCATTTAGAAAGAGTGGATAGCCATCGTCATCGATCAGCATCTCGCCGGTTTTATCATCGCGGGCATATTTAGAACCGAAGATCACACCGTAAGGCAAATCCTTATAAATGGAAATTGAAGGATCGGTAAATCCTGCGAGGTAGACTGACTGAACTCCAGGCGACAGCTCAAGAACCTTGTTGTTATTCTTGCTCCAGTTTATTGTCAAATCCCATGTAAAGTCTTTCAATTTCACAGGCGTACCAGCAAGAGTCACTTCGACTCCCTGGTTCCTGATACTCCCGGTATTTAAGTAAGCGCTGACGAATCCCGTCGAACCAGCAAGTTCCGGCCTGGAGATGAGATCGATGCTCTTCTTATCATACAGTGAAATGTCGACATTCACTCTATCTCCGAAAAGCTTTGCCTCCAGCCCGATTTCTTTCTCCTTGATACGTTCAGGTTTGAGGTTGGGATTTCCTGAAATATTGTTTAGCGTGTACGTATTTACCCCGTTGTAGGGAAATATAATTTGGCCTCTAATCGCATCCCCAATAGAGGGAGGCACAAAATAAGTTTTCGTCACATAGGCAGGAGGATCATTTCCAGCTTCTGCGTAGCTAAGCCTTAACTTACCAAAGGACAAAATGTTATTTCGCGGAAGAAGTTCCGTAAAAACAAACGCGCCACTCGCTGAAGGATAGAAATAGGAGGATTTTCCGGTGGGATAAAAAGCAGATGACCAGTCATTACGTCCCGTGATGGTGAGCGATAAAAACCTTTTATACTCTGCAGTCGCAAGTGCGTACACACCAAGTTTACGTTTGTTGATATTAGATTGAGTCGAAGTGATCGTAGCAGCATTGGAGATGTCGTAAAAGTTTGCGATGCTCAAACCATCGCCCTGCACATAATTGTCAACTAGGTTATAGTAATACATATTTGCGCCTACCAAACCGGAAATGAAAAGATCTTTATTGACATTCTTTTTTGCTTCTGCAATGAGGTCATTATTTAGGATGAGGCTTTTTATGTCTTCGAAGTAAACCCTCCCGGCAGGACGCGCTGAACTTCCGATTGCTTCGTGAAAATCCTTATTATCGGTATAAAAGTCAGCACCTGTCCTGTTAGTGATAGTTAGCCAGTTCGAAGGACTATAAGCTAAAGTGATATTCGGAAGAAACCGATTTACTTTTGAGTTGTTCCTTACATTTTCGACTGTCCACAAGGGATTTGTTCTGCCCGTTCTGTAAATATTTTGAGCCCCGTCGGCAAACAGTGGTGGTTCAAGATCCCAATTAATGGGAGCTCCCCAAATGGTCCATAAATAACTATTGGTCGAGTTTCCTTCTACCGCCCTTGAATTTTTCGAGTTGACGTAATTCAGAGACGTATTAACGTTGAGTTTGTTAGAGACTTTGGTGAGTAACTTAAAATAGAAAGAGTTCCTGTCAAATTCGTTGGTTGGAATAATGCCCTGTTGAAATAGATTAGAATAAGAAAAAATGTAATTGACATTTTCCGTTGCCCCATCCAGGCTGATGGTGTTATTATAACTGGTTCCGCGCCTGAAAAAATCTTTTCTCGGATCATGCAATGTAACTGGAGCTCCATTGACCAATAAGGTATCAACCATTGCGCCCCACGAGGTAGAAGCCTTCCTCGTAATACCGTCACGATACTCGCCGGACACGCCGAGCGTGTATTTATTCTGGAACTCTGGAAGAATAGCTTCTTCAAAAGTGATCCCAGAATTTAATGTGACTCTTGGCTCTATTTTTCCTCTTAAAACAGAAGCTCCTTTCGTCGTAATCAAAATCACCCCGGCATTTGCCAAAGAACCATAGAGCGCTGTCCCGGCGGTACCTCGTAACACCGTTAAATTTTCAATGATGCTCGGATCGATATCAATGATGCGGTTCGAGCCATTATTGCCGTATAGAACCTGGGATTGCTGTCCGCCGTTGAGAGTGTTGTTATCGACAGGTACGCCGTCAATAACAAACAGCGCCTGGTTATTTCCGGTTAAAGAAGTATTGCCCCTGATAACGATCCTGGCGGAGCTGCCCGCCTGGCCAGACGAATTTGAAACTTGAACGCCCGCGACTTTCCCCGCTAATGCATTAACAAGGTTCGTTTCTTTACTCCGAGCTAACGCATCACCTGATACAGACTGCGTGGCATAGGTCAAAGTCCTTTTCTCTCTTTTAATGCCCAGAGCCGTCACCACTACTTCCTGCAATTCTGCGGCAGCCCTGAGAAGTTGAATCGACGAAGCATCCTTTGAAGCAACTGTTGATGGTTTAAAACCAGTCGCCGTAATAACTACCATTGCATTATCAGATACAGTGATAGTAAACCTGCCATTTGCATCAGCCTGAACCGCATTGCTCTTTCCGACTTCGGTTACAGTGGCAAACGGAACCGGATCGCCACGTTCATCTTTTATTATGCCGGTAACAGCACGAGTTTGCGCAGTTAATTGCGCTGCCAAGAGTAGTCCGAAAATCCATGTCAAAACATTTTTCATAACGTCAATTGGTTTATACAGACAAAATGATTTGTTAGCAATGAGCTGCTTCAATCCGCAACGATCTCATCCAATGCATTGGTCGTCGGCACGTGGGATCGAAAACGGCTATGAGGTAAGAGAATGCAAAGTGAAAAGATGATGCTTCACGATATACCGAATGTTACAAAGCCGGTGTTTCTTGTGACAAAAGGGCAAAATTGTGATTAGAAAAATTTGAGAATGTTTTGAATTTGAAGAATGCAGGCTAAAGAAGTTTTGACTCAATCCATTTATTAAAAAACCTTATTCGGTCGGGGCTAATGTGAACATTCTGCGTTTCATTCGCAAACTGAATTTCCAATTCCATTCCTTTCCGGGATAACGTTTTAAACGACTTAATGAAATTTAAGTTGACAATAGTTTGCCTGTTTGCGCGAAAAAAATTATGGTTGCCTAATTTTTTTTCTAACTGCCGCAGGTTACATTCATTCTTAAACCGGGTGCCATTCTTGTCAATGATACAAGCCCTTTTTTCATAGGCCTTGACGATGGCAATGTCCTCCATTTTTAGCGGTATGTAATCTTTGTCCAGGCGTGCTATGAGGATCATCTAAAGAATAATTTGATATGAGCTATTGGATATAGCTTTCAATGTTTTTGAAAAAATCGGATTTGAAGTTGTCGCCGATTGGCACCGACGTATTTCTTATGAAAATTTTGTCCGATTCGATCCTGTCGATCTGTCTTATGTTAACGATAAATGATTTATGGATCCGCAAGAATTGCTTACGTGGAAGCAACCCGCATAGTTCGAAAAAATTCAACCTGATCAGGAGGCTTCGATCTTTTGTAAACATTTTAAAATAATTACCATCTTTTTCAAAATACAGGATGGACTCCAAATTGGCCTTGTACAACGCGCTTCCACTTTTGAAAAAGAGAAACTCTGTATCCTTATTTCTCTTGAGAATTTCCTCCGCGCTGGCAACGGTTTTTACAATCTGAAATTCTTTGAGCTTAGGAATAGCTTTGCCAAATCGCTCTGGAGTGACGGGTTTTAAAATGTAGTCGAGAACATTTAATTCAAAACTTTGGGCTGCATGCTGTCCACACCTGGAGCTGAATACAATTTTTAAGTCAGAGGCAGCCCGATAAGCAAAATCGAGACCGTTCAGGCCCGGCTCATTAATGCCGACAAATGCAAGATCTACTATGTTTGACTCCAGGTATGATAAAGCCTCCTTTTCTCCAGCAAAGGTTTTGAGCAGCTCAATGAAACCAGTTTTCGCTATACATTGTTGAATACTCTCCACTGCTTCACTGTCATCGTCGACAATTATACAACGCAACATAATAATCGGTTTATGAAGGCAAATTATCGGTGATCAACATTTTAGAATTGTATGATTTGGACATGCCAGTTTGTTTTACATCAACCAATAGTTCCGATACACAAACGGCAACATTTCATTATGATAAATTGCATGCAATCACCGCCTTTTACAATCCGATTACATGCATTTCCCATTCAGTGAGAAAAATGTGGGTGTTCAGTTATAAAACAATACCACTCATCAAACTATACAGCGCGAGTGAAAAACAAAATGATGAAGTATATTTAAGTGCCCTGGGAAAAATAATGCTTTAGTCGGTGGATTGTCCGATTGAGGTATCTCCTACCACGTTTTGGTAGTTCATTGCTTTTTATTAACGTTTGGTCCCTGTCGTTAGAGTTGTTACCAGTTGTTTTCTTGTTCCCGATATTAGTTCTCTCGGGAGATTTTGGTGAATTCGTGTGCCGATTCATATCACACAAAGAGTGCGAGCCATCCCGTTCTGGCTACTCCCATCGCATTCTTTAAATGCCAGGGATTACTGTCCCGAAACATGTCGCCTTTTCTACATCGTGGACATTGCATTTGTTGTCAGAGCATTTATCGGGAAACATTGGGGTGTTACTTGTAACCTAAGACACTTCCTATGATTGCGGTATCATCCTGGACTCTGCATAATATCGCATTAAACCATACTGTTGGATTTGTTCCCTCCGGCTTACCCATTGTTACACCTAGTTTATATTCATTTATCAAAGCACAATTTGTTGGATCATACACTGATTGATGCCTTAGTCCCAACGTATGTCCTCCTTCATGTATTCCCGCTTCACCAATTGTGAATGTATCATATCCCAATGCCATTGTAAATACAAATGCGGGTGCACTACTCCCAAATGAACCTATGTATGATACTCCCCCTACACATGGTGATGCTTCACAATACCAGGTATCATTTTCAGTGAAAATTATTTTGCCTCTTTTACCAGGATGAGTCGCGACATACACATTTTTATCCGTTGTGAACGTTACATTAAATGGAGAATATGCTTGCTTAAATCTATTTATAACAGATAGTTTTTGGTTTTCAGTTAAGTTTGATGGCGTCGCATAAATTGGACCTGTTACGTTCCAGTTAGTATTGGTAACTGTATCTCCATCGAAAACCAACAGCATTACAGGTGCGGCCAAATAGGGTGTTGGGTCACAAACATCTCCTATCCCATCTTTATCCAGATCACTTTGATTTGGATTATAACTTGTCGGGCAATTATCCGATATATCTGGTATTCCATCTCTGTCTGAATCTTTTTTACTTCCACCTGACGGTAATTTCAATCTTTTGATGGTATTAAATTCCTTTAATCCAAACACCGATGGATCATTTTCAATCATCAATTCACGTGTTGAATAAGCAGTCTTTTTAACTCCAATGTTCTTCTTACAATTTGTAAGTAACAGTGCTGCCAGCACCGCGAGTCCTAATGTTTTGCCTTTCATTTACTTTACATCTTTTAGTGAACGAGCAATTTTCATGGGTAGCACTCTAGATTTCTCGTCCAGTTTTGGACCACGCTACTAAGCGACTAACTCTCAAAAGTGAGTTCTTGTATAAACAGGATTATTTATTGGGAATGGACTGATTGGATCGGGCCACTATTGAAGTCCCTCCGACAGCGCCTATTACATAGGCAGGTTAACTTCAAAAACGGTTGATCCTTTCGAGAATGAAATCTGAACATTTTGGTCTCTAATTAAGGACGGAAGAATTCAAGGGGAATGGAAACAATTAGAGTGCGTTCCTCTCTAATACGTCGGGGTCGTGAATGTCCCGACCTCATGGCCGTTGACATGCAAAGCAATGTAAATTTGACAAGATTTAGAGTAGGGTAGGGAAATTACGGTAGAGGAAATGACTATGCAGCACTTGTTGCAAAACGTGAGTGAGCTGTGTCAAGTTTTTGTATCGAATCAATTTGATGAATGAACGAAGGGAATTTATCCTTCAGGATCTCATTTCAACAGCGCTTCCCGTACACGTTATCGCGAGCATGGAAATACAACAATCCTTTAGTGTAGGTCATCACTCCCGAAATTCATTCCTCTTCTGGAGTCGAATGTGGTAAATGCCATGCTCCGCCAATATTACCAACGCTGCCAATGAAGCGAACAATAACAAGGCGGTCAGAAGCGTCAGATTACGGTTATGCGGAAATAGTGCGTCGGCAACGACCACTGAAATAAAAATGATGAAGAGCGAGAGCAGTGTTATCAGCAACCATTTTAATAATACCATGTCTCTAAAATACTATGTCTGCTTGGCGCTTGCAAACGCCTCACTGCCACTCTGATTCGGTCAATTAACTTCGACAACTAAAAAAAGGGGCCCAATGTCTTAAGACCCTTATCCATAAGAGCTTCCCTTAAGACACAAAGGGTCTCAAATTTCTTGAAGCCCTTGTCTGTGGCTGCTCCCCCTGCTGGACTTGAACCAGCGACCCTCTGATTAACAGTCAGATGCTCT